>Ga0111538_10010551_pt1 | contig 12281 bp, 13 predicted proteins | sample SoiMethybrSBSTD1_FD_79669 | JGI IMG/M metagenome (GOLD analysis project Ga0111538, IMG submission 79669) | Bulk soil microbial communities from a Populus tree surrounding site in Tennessee, USA - Soil MetaG P. TD hybrid SBSTD1 (version 2)... | ecosystem: Environmental > Terrestrial > Soil >...
AGGAGCGGAGCGACGGCGCGAGGCAGCTCTTGAAGCGCGCCTTCGTTCTGGGCGGTACCGGAGTCGTGGGCAGCGCCGTCGTTCGCGCTCTCCACGCCGAAGGATTCGCGGTCACGTTCAGCTTCTTCCAAGCGGAAGACCGCGCTCACGCTCTGGCGAAGGACATCGATGGCCGCGCCGTCCGTGTCGATCTGACGCAAGTGTCGGCGTTGCCCGCCGTGCTCGCCGCTTTCGACGGCGAGCCTCCGCGCGTGGCAGTCCATTGCGCCGGGACGCTCGTCGGTGCGTCGCTCGCGGAGCTCTCCGACGAGCAGTGGGAGCGCTCGCACGCGATCAATGCGCGCTCGGCCTTCCAGCTCTGCCGCGGCCTCGGACCGCGGATGGCGGCGCACGGGGGCGGCGACATCGTTCTCGTTGGGGGGCTCGACCGCACGCAGTCCCTGCCGCTTCCGGTCGCCTACGCAGCGAGTCAGGGCACGCTTTCGGCCCTGGTCATGGCGGCCGCGAAGGAGCTCGGTCCACGCGCTGTTCGCGTGAACATGGTCGCGCTCGGTGTGCTCGACGCAGGGCTTTCGACGGGCCTGCCGGAAAAAGTGAGACAGGACTTCGTCAGCTACAGCGCGCTGCGGCGCTACGGGACGCCGGAAGAAGCCGCTAAGACCGTCGTTTGGCTCGTCACGCGGAACACGTTCGTCACTGGGAAGGTCATCGCGGCGAACGGCGGTATCTGAGTCACTCTCCCGTGTCCGCGCCCGTCCGTTGCGTTGCGCCGGGGCGAGGTTTACCCTCCGCAGCCCATGGAGAGCGTTACCGGCATCGGCGGGATCTTCTTCAAGGCCAAGGACCCGAAGAGGCTGCTCGCCTGGTACAAAGAGCACCTCGGCATCGACTGCACGGACTTCGGAGCGGTCTTCCGCTGGCAGGACGACCCGCGCGCGGCCACCGCCGTGACCGTGTGGAGCCCGTTCGCCGACGACACGGACTACTTTGCGCCGAGCAAGGCGAGCTTCATGATCAACTTCCGCGTCCGAAACCTGGACGCGATGCGTGCGCAGCTGCAGCGCGCCGGCGTGGAGGTCGACGAGAAGGTGCAGGCCGACGACAACGGCCGCTTCGGCTGGGCGATGGATCCCGAGGGCAACCGCATCGAGCTTTGGGAGCCGCCCGAGGGCAGCTGAGTGCCGCGATCGCGACACGACGACGAGCGGGAGTCCGGGCAAAACGCCACGCGACGCCGAGCGGGTGGCTCCCTCAAACGTCATCGGCGATTTCTGTGAGGGGTAGGTGTGGTTGCGTGTAGGAGATAACGCAACGTCGAAGCGCAAATGCTGCTGGAATGTCGTCGACGCGAGACAGAAAGCCGTGGTCCAATTCGCGCGAGCATGATTGAACCTGCTGCAAGCTTCCCGTGGCTTGGAGCCAAGGGCGAGAACGACGGGCGCCCGTTCGTGGTCCGGATGCGGAACGTCCCGCTCGGACACCCGCTGCGCCCGAGCTATCGTCACCTGTTGGTGGCGACGCGGAGCTTCGATTCTCCGGACGGCTCCGGTCTTCCATCGGACGAACAGTACGCCTCGCTGGCGAAGTACGAGGAACAGGTCCTTGCCCTGGAGAAAGCCGGGCTGGGCATCCTCGCAATGATCCGGACGTACAGCGGCACCATCGAATACGTTCTCTACGTCGCGGATGCCGTCGATGCCGCGGTGTTCTTGGTCGGCAAGAACGTGCAGCGCGAGGAGATCGCGCTCGACGCCATCGAAGGTGATGACTGGTACGAGTACGATCGCACACGCGCAAGGTTACGGTTCGTCATTGCCGCGAATGGCGGCATCTGATCCTAGGAACTCGGCCCCAGCGCGCCTTGCGCGATCCAGCGTGTGATCAGCGCGAGCTGAGACGTCGGCAGTGGCGGAGATAGCGCTGGCATGCTGGTTCCACAGGGCTCGCCGGGCAGCGTGCCTTTGCACGAGAGGCCGCTTACGTTCTGGCAACCTTCGAGCTTGAGCAACAGAAAGCTCCGTGCCGGGTCACCGGGTAGCGCACGCGGGAGAGCGGGCGCGATCGTTGACGGAGCAAGCAGGCTCAGGTGCACCGCTTGCTGGGTGGCCAGATCCGGTGCACCGTCCACGAAGTTCGGGCCAAGGAAGAGGCCAGCCGAGCGGGTGTCGCCGTCGTGGCAGCCTCCGAACGCGCACGAGACGGAGAACAGCGGCATCAGGTCGCGCTCGAACTGCACCTCGGGCCCAGAGCTTTCGAGCGCGGGTGGGCACGTCGGCGAGGCATCCGCCGGAGCCGAGTCCGGGCCGTCGCTGGGAGATGCCGGATCGAGGTCGTCCGCGCCGCATCCGTAGACGACAAGACTGATGGCGAGGCAGGCGAAGCGGCAAATGCTCCGGCGGATCAGCCGAGCCCACCCGTGTGGTTGCGCCAGCGCCAGAGATTGACGAACTCTCGGCGCGTTCGCGGGCCGCCCAGTGGCTGAAACATCCAACGCCGCGCGCCGAGCTCTCCGTCGAGATCGCGCTTGAGCAGTGCGAGCTTGCTCGTGTCCACGGCGCAGCGCGTCTTGTCCGGATCGATCCCGTAGAGCTTCGCGCCGTTCCTGCCGAAGACCTTCTCCCGAAGCTCCTGGGTGAGCGCCGGGTAGCCGTATCGGTTTTGGAACTCCTCGGAAATGGTCAGCTTGCGGAAGGCTTCGATCTGCGGCTGCGGGGAGTTGAACCAGACGCATTCCGAGCCCCAAACGAGATGATCTTCTCCGAGGTACTTGAGAACCTTGCCCACGTAGTGTTGCGCGGCCTCCGCGTTCGCCATCTGAAGAAGCCACGCGGTTCCCATCTCCGCGTACACGTTCTTGTCCTTCAGGCCGTTCACTTCCACGGTGCGGATCAGCCGATCGACCCCGCGCAGGCTCTCGACCAGCGCGTTCGGATCATACGGACCCTCGGCCCAGCCGATCTCGGCCGCCGAGTGGTAAATCACGAAGTTGATGTCGGGGTACGCGACGGCCGCGGGGCCCACGTCCTTCGGATTCAAGAACTCTTCGAGGAAGCCGCCGATTTTGACGCCCTTGTGCGCGCACACCAGCGGCTGACCGAGCTCCTTTGCCTTTTCGTAGAAAGGAAACGCGACCGCTGGGTCGTCCATCCACCACCCGGTGCCGGTGCCGGGCGAGGCCCAGGGCGGATACACCTTCCAGCCGTGATTGCCGTAGGTCTTGTTGATCTTTTCCATCGCTTGAGCCTGAAGCTCCCAGCGATCGTTCGGATCGACCTGACAGTGTTGGACCATCCGCTCGCTGCCCGCGGCCGCGTTGACCCGGATGCGCGAGTTGACCATGTCTTCGTTCGAGATCGGGTGGTTGCACATCGTGGCGTCGTCGCAGATCGCTCCCGGAAACCCGGATAGGACGGCGACAGTCGTATCGCTCTGCAAAAAGATCGCGTCGACGTACTTCTGTGGATCGACGCACTTGGAAGCCTGTACCGAGAGCTCGGGGCACGCGTAAAACGTGAGAACCCGCGCGATCGCATCGCCGGCGTAGTTTTTACCCGGATGGCTTTCCCGCCAGTGCTCCTCGTCCTCGATGTGATGAGTCTGCAGATCGAGGATGAACTCCTTTCCTTTGATGACGGCGTCGGCGGTGTCGCAATCGACGGTGGCGTCCGGCGGGACGGCGTAGCCGCCGTCCTCGCTGCAGCCGGAGACGGCGTTCAGCACGGACAAGGTCGTCGCCATTCCCATAGCGCTCGCGATGAATTCGCGCCGATCCATGCCGACGTAGCGCGCTTTCTCGTCGCAAGTCTCGAGGATGAGCTTTTTCACCTTGCGCTCGTGCGGCGTCTGCTCTTGGAAGAACTCCCCGTTCGACTTGTTGCCGAGCGGGATCGGCGTGTCATAGGAAACGTCGGGGTCCGATCGCTTGCCCATGTGGATCCAAGACGGTCGCTTCATGGAGGCCCTCGTCGGGTTTGTCGCGTGGAAGCGGCAGTCTAACCGGATGGTGCGTCCTCGGCCACGAGGATTGCCGCGAGCGACGAGCTTGTTCGGAAGGCGAAGTGTGTTCAATAGCGCTGACTCGGAGGCATGACGGCGCATCACTGGGCTGAGACAACGCGATGGCTGCTTCGGGGACACACTGGTTCAAGCTCGGGGCACTACTTGCCACGATCGGAGCGCTCGCCGCGAGCTGCGGTGGCCACAAACGAACATGCGCGTTCCCTCGCCGGCGCGGGCGGGCAGTCCGGTGACCGGCCGAGGCTTTTGGCCTACGCCGGCTCTCTACGGTCCGCGATCCGGCGCTCGGCGACGATGCAGATTGATTCCACCGTGATCAGCGAGAAGAGCTGCCGCGGAGTCACCTTCGTTTTGTCTGGGGCCCGCGCCAGCGCCGGTAGCCAGGTTTCCAGCCGCGCGATGACGGCTTCGGTCAGAAACTCGCCTGTCATCACCTCGGGGGAGGAAAAATCGAGCCTGGTGAGGAAGTTGAACTCGCTCTCGCGAACGCGAATGTCGAGCGCGTGATCGATCATGAACACGATGTCGACGAAGTCGAGCGAGTCGGCTCCGAGGTCGTCGATCAGGCGGCTCTCGAGCGTTACAAGGTCGGGCTCGACCGCGAGGCTCTCGACGATGCAGCGCCGAACCTCGTCGAAGACCGTCTGTCTGAGCTCGCTCGCTACCGGATCCATCGAATCACCTTCTGCACCGGTTTCCGTTCGGTCGGCCGGGGCGCTTCGGCGGGGTGGCCGACGGGAACCAAGGCGACGATACCCCAGCTCTCGGGAACGGTGAGGATCTCCCTAAGCCGGCCAGTCGCAAGTAGCGGGCCGGTCATCGCCGAAGCGCCGAGGCCGAGCTCGTGCGCCGCGAGCAACAGGTTCATCAGCGCAAGAGCCGTCCCGGTCAGGCCCGAGTCGCGCTCCATGACCGCGATCGCGTCGCGCAGCTCGGGGTCGAGTCCGGCGTCGACGAGATGAGACAGCACGGTGTGCCCGCGAAAAATAGGCACGATCACCGCGGGGGCGTTCTCGAAGCGCGTGAAGTAGTCGCCGTAGTTGCGAAAGGCGACCTGGCTCTCCGCCATGACGTGCGCGGCCACCGCAGCCGTTGCCTCGCGCACGACGCTCGCCATCTTTTCGATCACCGGGCGGCTCGTCACGATCAAAAAACGCCAGGGCTGCTTGTTGCTCGCGGAAGGAGCCAGCGTTGCGAGCTCGACCAGGCGTTCGAGGACCTCGTCGGAGAGCCGCTCCGCAGAGAAACTCCGCACGCTGCGCCGCGAGCGCAGCAGCTCTTCCAGAGAGGGTTTGGTCATCCGACCGCGTAGCCTCCGTCGACGGTGACGATGGAACCGGTCGCGTACGCGGCGCGATCGGAGAGCAGAAAAACCGCGTGCTCCGCGACCTCTTCCGCCGAGGCCACGCGGCGCGCGGGAATGCGGGCGACGACCTCGTCTTCCGCGAGCCGCTTGGTGGACGCGAGCATCTCGGTGTCGATCGCACCGGGCCGGAGCCCGACGACCCGGATGCCCTTTTTGGCGTACTCCACGGCCAGCGCGCGGGTCAGAGCCTCGAGCCCGCCCTTGGCGGCCGCGTACGCCGCCTGACCGCGCGCGGGACGGACCGCGGCCACCGAGCTCACGTTGAGCAGGACCCCGCTCTTTTGCCGCATCATGATCTCGATCGCCGCGCGCGCGCAGAGCATCGGCCCGACCAGCGCGACCTCGATCTGGCGCCGCAGCCGCTCCGCCTCGCTCGTGACGAACAGCCCGGCGAGGTTCTCGGAGGCATTGTTCACCCAGGCGTCGATGCCGCCGAGCTCGTCCGCGGCGCGCCGTGCCGCGTTTTCGACGGCTCCCGTGTCGGTGTGATCGAATCCGAGCAGCACCGAGCGCCGTCCGAAGCGCTCCTCGACCAGATGCGCGACGCTCTCGGCGTCCACGGTGCGCGAGTGAAAAGCCAGGCCCAGCGTGGCGCCTTCGCGCGCGCACGCGATCGCGATCGCGCGCCCGAGCCCGCGGCTGGCCCCGGTCACGACGACGCGCTTGCCCTCCAGCAAGCCGGCCGCGGTCATGGCGCCAAGAGCTCCGGATGGCGGATGACGATCGACGCGTTGTGGCCGCCGAAGCCGTACGAGCTCGACACGACGTGGCGCTGGCGGTGGTCCCGTGCGACGAGCGGCACGTAGTCGAGATCGCACGCCGGATCCGGCTCGTGCAGGTTGATGGTGGGGTGGACGACGCCGCGCAGCATGCAGCCGATCGACGCCACCGTCTCGACCGCGCCCGCAGCGGAAATCAAATGGCCAATCATCGACTTGGTCGCGCTGATCGGCACTTTGTGCGCACGTTCGCCGAGCAGCGTCTTGAGCGCGCACGTCTCGGCAGGGTCGTTCTTCGGCGTCCCGGTGCCGTGGGCGTTCACCGCATCGACGTCGGCCGGCGTGATCCGCGCGTCCGCGAGCGCCCGCGACATGGCCAGAAAGGCCCCGCGGCCCTCCGGATGCGGGTCGGCGATCTTGTAGGCATCGAAGCTCGTCCCGTAGCCGGCGATTTCGGCGTACAGCGTCGCGCCGCGCGCGATCGCGTCCTCGTAGCGCTCGAGCACGAGCGCGCCGGCACCTTCTCCCATCACGAAACCGTCGCGCGTCCGATCGAACGGTCGCGACGCTTTTTCGGGCTCGTCGTTGCGCAACGTCGTGGCGGTGAGCGCGCAAAACCCCGCGACGCCGAGCGGATTGATCATCGAGTCGGTTCCCCCCGCGAGCGCCACGCGCCGCCGTCCCGTCGCAATCAGACGATACGCCGCACCGATCGCGTCGGTCCCGGCGGCACACGCGGAGACGTGCACGAGCGGCGGGGCGGCGAAACCATAGCGCTTCGCGAGCAGGTGCACGCAGACGTCGGAGGGCGTTTGCAAGAAGCCGAGCCGCCCTCGAAGATCGCTCGGCGGCTCGAAGCCCGGCGCCCGCCGTGCCACCAGGTTTTCCATGTGAAACAGCTCGAGCCCGACGCCCATCGACACGACGGCGTCACTCTGCGGCGCGGCCGCGGCGAAGCCTGCGTCGGCCATCGCCTGCCGTGCCGCCTCGAGCGCGAAGGCTATTTTTCGGTCGCCGAGCGGAGCATCGGGCGGAAGCTCGGATTGTCCCGCAATCTTCGTGGGCAGGCTCGCCGTATCGAAAATGGAGATCTTTCGCACGCCGGATCGCCCCGCCACGAGCCCATCGAGAAAGGCCTTCACCTCGGAGCCGAGCGGCGTCACGACGCCCATGCCGGTGACGACCACGCGATGACCGCTCACAGGGCCCACCATTCGCTCGTGGCTCGAATGCCGTCGCGAGACGCCAGGCGGTGGACGACCCGTCCGCCGCCCGCCGCGAGCGCACCTTGCACTGCAACCAGGGGGGATGCCGGGCCGATTTCGAGATCCACCGGGTGCCGCGCGCCCTCGATCTCGAGCTCTTCGGCGTGGCTCGGGACGAGCTCGAGGCAATCGAACGGCTCGTAGCGCACGTCGAGCGCTTGGAGCCGAGCCCGGACGGGTCCAAGGCCTGGCCGAGCGTCGCGCTCCAGGACGAACGCCGCGCCGCCGTCGCGAAGCCGCTCGACCGGCACCGGCGGAACGACGCGCTGAAAGTGATGCTCGACGAGGAAGTTTCGTTGGTGAGCGACGCCGACGACGACGGCGACGTCGATCTCGCCGCGTGCGAGCGCCGAGCACGCCTCGTCGAGCGCGAGATAGAGCTCACCCGCGCTCGGATAGAGCACGCTGTAGGGGCCCTCGATGCCGAAGCTCACGGCCACGTGATAGGCGGGCATGTTGGGCAAGCAACGGAACGCGAGCAAAGGGTGGGCTCGCATGTATCCATCGGCAGCGAAACGCTCGAGCGAGAACCGCCCTTCGGCGTCGAGCGACCCTTCGAGTACGGGGAGGAAATCGCGTAGGGCCGCGGGAATGTAGCCGACCGCCACGTAAAGCCCGGTGCGCTCGGCCGGCAACGTGCCCCAGAGGCCCGCTGCTTCGAGCGCTTGGCCCGCCGCGACGACGGCGAGCGCGTCCTGGAGGCCGAGAAACTTCTTCGCCTTCTTCTCGCGCAGGTAGCGAGACGGATCACAGGTTTGCCCCGGCTCCAGCACCACGCTCGCCATGGCCGTGACCAGGGTCATGGCAGCCACGGCTTCGAAGGCAGCTCGCGCGTCCAGAGCGCGTACAGGTAGCGGCGCTGCGCGTGAACGGCCTCGGACTCGACGTGCCGGAGCATGAAGGTCAAAAGGCCGCGCATGCACTTTTCTCCGCGCACGTCGGCGCCCACGCTCAGCTTGGCCGCGGCGTCCAGGCTCGGCCCGATTTCTGCGAAAAGCTCGATCGAGTCGCCGGGCTGCGCCGGCTTGTAGAACTTGGTGCGATCGATCTGGACCAAGAGCGCGCGGCGAGCTTCCTCGCCGGCGCGATTCTCCGTCACTTCGAGCAAGAACCCGGCGAGCTGCGCCGCCGCCTCGACCAGCAGGGCGCCGGGCAGGATCGGGTAGTCGGGAAAATGATCGTGCAGGACGTCGTCCGTGAGCGTGACCGCTTTGAGCCCGCGGGCGACTTTCCCGGGCTCGACATGCGTGATGCGATCGAGAAGGACGTAGCGCATCCTCAGACGGTCCGGGTTCTTCGTGCCATGTCGACCCACGTGGAGAGCGATCCGCCGTCCGCCAGGCCCTGCTGCAGACCACGGCACGCCGTCCAGCACGCCTGGCAGGCCGCGATTTCGCCGGACTGCGAGGCGAGGCGAGCCATGAGCTCGCTCAAAGCCGCGTCACGCACGTTGCCGACCGGCTTGCCGATGCGCTCGATGCACGCCGACACATCGCCGATGTGGTCGATGTTGAGCGATTGCGCTCCGGCTCGACACGTGGGCATCGGTCCGCCGGTGAGAAAGGCGTCGAAGCGGTCGAAGTATTCGCGAAAGAAACGCAGGTGCGGATACCGTTCCCACAGCGCAGAGAAGTGAGCCGCGGCGCCCACGGGCGGCGGCGCATCGCCGTTCTGGTTGCCGCGCCGGGTTCCATCCGTCGAGAGCAGCGTTACCTGATGACCGACCGAGCGCGCCGCGCTCATGCGAAGCAGGTCTTCGAGATCGCGCCAGTTGCTCTGCATGAGCACGGTCATGACGTTCACCTGCTTGCCGCCGCGCGGAGCGGTATCGCGCAAGAGGTCGACGGCGCGCCAGGCGCGCTCGAACACGCCCTCCTGCCCGCGTTTCCGATCGTGTCGCTCGCGATCGGGGAAATCGATCGACACGCTCGCGTGCGTGAGGCCGGCGTCCCAGAGCGCGCGGGCGTTTGCCTCGGTCACGAACCAGCCGCTCGTGAACAGCGCCGTGATGTGCCGCCGCGAGAGCGTGCGCACGATCTCGATCAGATCGCTGCGCACGAACGGCTCGCCGCCCTCGATCGAAATCAGGAACGTGCCGAGCTCCGCGAGTTCGTCGCCGATGCGCTCGAAATCGGCCAGGGTCAGCTCCTCGCGCGGCTTGGCCGGGTTCGACCAGAACTCGCAGAAACTGCAGGTCAAATTGCAACGATTGGTCACCTGAATCAGGCACGAAAACGGCTTTTTTCTGAGCAGCCCGGACGCGAATCGCGCGTCCTTCACCAGGGCTTGCAAAAGGCTCATGCGAACCTCCCGCCGTTGGCCAGCTGCTTTCCGAAGCGCAACGCCACGTCGCCGAGGAGCGGCGCGAGCGCGTCGTACTCCGCGAGCACCCCCGCCACGGCCGCGACTGCGTCCTGGACGTCCGCTGCGGCGACCGTGAGCGGCGGCGTGAGCTTCAAGACATTCCACTCCTGGGAAGCTGGCTGACACAAATACCCGCGCTCGAGCAGGCGGATCGCCAGCCACTGGCCGAAGATCTGTTTCGAGACCAGCGCGGTCAGCGCCGGTGCGACGCGATCGAAGAAGCGCGCTCCGGTGGGCCCGAGCTCGAGCCCGACCAAGAGGCCCGAGCCCCGCACGTCGCGAACGAAGGGGTGGCTCGCGAGCCGGGAGCGCAGGCCGTCGCGGAGCTCGCTGCCACGCGCCTCGACGGCAGCCAGGAGCTCGTCGTCGATCGCCTCGAGCACCGAGAGCGCGACACGACAGCCGAGCGCGTAGCCGGCGTAGGTCGAGCCGTGCAGATCGAACTTCGTCATCGATCCGTAGGCCTTTTCCACGAGATCGCGTCGCGTCAGCGTGGCGGAGACCGGGAGCAGGCCTGCGCCGAGCCCTTTGCCGGCGACGACGACGTCGGGCAAAAGGCCCGGAGTGTGCTGAAACGCGAAGAGCTTGCCGGTGCGACCCATCCCCGTCTGCACCTCGTCGAACACGAGCAAGGCGCCGTGAGCGCGGCAGAGCGCCTGAGCTTCGAGCAGATAGCCTTCGGGCGGCATGACCACGCCGGCTTCGGCCTGGATCGGCTCGAGCAGCACCGCCGCCGTGCGCTTTCTTCGCAGCACGTGGCTCAGCGCCTCGACGTCGCCGTACGGGACGGCGGTGCATTCGGGCAAGAGCGGCTGGAACGGGCGCTGCCACCGGGCATGGCCCATCACCGAGAGATTGCCGAAGCCGGTCCCGTGAAACCCGCCCGTCGCATACACGAGGTGCGCGCGACCGGTCGCTGCTCGCGCGAGCTTCAGCGCGGCCTCCACCGCTTCGCCGCCGCTCAGTGACAAGAGGCACATGCCGAGGTGGGGAACCCGCGCCGCGAAAGCCGCCGCGAGGCGCGCCGCCCCCGAGGCCGGGCTGGTGTGCATGACGTGGGGCAGCTCTTCGTCGAGCGCCTGATGCAGCGCCGCGACGATCCGCGCCGGGTTGTGACCGAGCCCGTTGGTGCAAAATCCGGCCAAAAAATCCCGATAGCAGCGGCCCTCCGCATCCCAGATCTCGCCGCCCTTCGCGCGCGTCATGACGCGGCCGTAGCCGAGCATGCCGAGCAGGCGAATGAACGCCGGATTGACGTGCTCCGCGTAGAGCTCGGCAGTCTCGGGAAGCTTCGGCTTCCGCAGCGAAGACAGCGATATCACGACACCACCACCTCTCGAGGCTCTGCTACGACCCGCAGCAGCCGCTCCAGGAGGAAGAAGCTCACGATGCTCGTCATGCCAACCAACGCCAGGTACAGGTCGTGCCGCGGGAAATACGCCTCCCAGCCTTTCCAAACGGAATAGACGAGGTTCACGTTCGCCTCGGGCGGGGTGAGCACGCGCGCGAGCACCAGGACCACGACCAGCGCAGCGCTGGCACGGAGCCAGGCATGTTTCGGAACGCCGAGCTCTCTCACGGCGAGGACACCAAGTACCGGGCAGAGCAGGTGCGGCAACACGGAAGTCGGAATCAGCGTCGAACCGCTGGCGAGATCCAGTAGCCACAACGGCGTCCCGTAACCGAGCCACAGCGTCGCTACCGAGACCAGCGTCGCGTCTCGAATACCGCTGCCCACGGCGAGCAGCACGGGCGCGACGTTGCACATCCACAGGACGTCGTGCGCCGTACCGCGCAGCACGTGTCCGCCGTCGTGAACGACGGCCGCAAGCGCCGCGAGCGCGGCGTAGATCCCCAAGCGACGGGTCTGGGACATCAAAGCCCGCCGTCCACGAGGATCACTTGCCCGGTGACGTAGGTGTTCTCCAACGCGAGCCAAGTCGCGAGCCCGGTCACCTCCGACACCTTGCCGACGCGCCGGAGCCCCGCGTGCCGCAGGTATTCGGCTCGGAGGTCGTCCGGCAGCGTGCGCGATGCGCCGGCTTCGAGAACGCCCGGCGCGACCATATTCACGCAGATCCGATGCTTGCCGAGCGCTTTGGCGAGCGACAGCACGAGCCCGCGCCCGGCAGCCTTCGAGGCGGCATACGGAACCGGCGTCGGTACTGGTTTGATGCCGTCGACCGAACCGAACAAAAGCACGTTGCCGCCCTCGGCTCCGAAGTGGGGGAGGAGCGAACGCGCCGCCACGAAGGCGCTCTTCACGTTGATCGCCATCAGCCGATCCCACTCGCCGAGATCGACCTCTTCGATGGCGTCGAACTTCGCAGGGTCGCAGGTCGACGTCTTCACGGCGCAGTGGATGAGGGCATCGACGCCGCCCAGCACCCCGGCAAGTCGTACAACCCCCGCCTCGGTGGCGACTGGGTCCGCGAGATCGATGCGCAGCCCGGAAACACCCGGACAGGTTTCGCCGAGCTCGCGCGCGACGCTCTCGCCGCTCAAGTAGCTGAATCCGACGCGAGCGCCGGCCTCGGTGAGCTCGCGCAC
>Ga0111538_10010556_pt1 | contig 12278 bp, 10 predicted proteins | sample SoiMethybrSBSTD1_FD_79669 | JGI IMG/M metagenome (GOLD analysis project Ga0111538, IMG submission 79669) | Bulk soil microbial communities from a Populus tree surrounding site in Tennessee, USA - Soil MetaG P. TD hybrid SBSTD1 (version 2)... | ecosystem: Environmental > Terrestrial > Soil >...
AGGCTCAAGGCGCGGATCGAGGACAAGAAGAAGAACTGGAAGTTCTCGTCCGCGGACTTGGCCGAGCGGAAGCTCTGGAGCGAGTATCAGGACGCGTACGAGGACGCGCTCCGCGAGTGCTCCACGGAGTGGGCGCCATGGACGGTGGTCCCGGCCGACGTGAAGTGGGCGCGCGACGAGATGGTGGCCCGCGTCATGGTGGAGAAGCTCGAGACCCTCGACCTGCGCTATCCCAAGCCGCAGAAGGATCTCGATCTGGTCGTCGTGAAGTAGCGGCTACTTCGCCTCGGGAGCCTTCGTCTCGGACTTGGCCTCGGCCGGCTTCGTTTCGGCCTTGGATTCGGACGCCGCTTCGGTCTTGGCGCCTTCCTCCTTGACGCCCGCCTTCTTCCCCTCGGCCTTCTCGATCGCCTCGGCCAGCTCCTCGGCCTCGTCCGAGCCTTCGGCCTTGAGCCAGGCCAGCTCCTGCTTGGCGAGATCGATCTGCCCACTCATGAGGTAGGCCTCGCCGCGATACTCGTGGGCCTCGTCGTAGTCGGGCTTGATCGCGAGGCACTTGTCGTACGCGGCAAACGAGGCCTTCAGGTCCCCGGATTGCCGCGCCGAGAAGCCGAGCATGTTCCAGGCCTCGAAATAGTCCGGATCCAGCTTCACGGCTTCCTCGAACTTCCCGCGCGCTTTGCCAAAGCGCTTTTTCGCGTCGTTCGCCTTGCCCGCTTCCTTGTCCTTCTTCGCCTTCTCGACGTCCTTGTATCCCGCGGCGTAATAGGCCTCCGCCTGGGTCCGGGCCGCGCTCTTCGCGGAGGACGCGCTGAGCGTGTCTCCCAGCAGGGAGGAGTTCGTCGACGCCGGCGGGGGCGGAGGCTCCTGGCGAGGCGGCGGTGACGGAGCCGCTGTCGCGGAAGACGCGACGGCGCAAGCAAGTACGACGGAAGCGGTGCTGGCCAGGAAGCGTGAAAGGCGGGTCATGGAAGGCTCTCCTCGATGGGGTCGAAGCGCCGGCAGGGCGCCGGGCTCGATGCTACCAGAACCCCCTCCCTTTCGGTATGCTGCCGCGATGCTCTCCGCCCGTCGCATCCACCCGCTCCAACTTCGCGTTCAGCACGCTCTGATCGTGCTTGCCGCGTGCGTGATGGCCGCGCCCAGGGCGTACGCGGCTCTGCCCAACGACCCCGTCGTGCCGCTCCTTCTCACCCTGGCGGTGGTTCTCCTGGCGGCCAAGATCGGCGGTTGGATCGCAACCCGCCTCCACCAGCCGGCCGTTCTCGGGGAGCTCGTCGCAGGGATCCTGATCGGCAATCTCAGCCTCGTCGGCTTCCATGCGTTCGAGCCGTTTCAAACGGACCCGACGCTCTCGATCCTGGCGGGGCTCGGCGTGATCCTGCTCCTGTTCGAGGTGGGCCTCGACTCGACCGTGCCGCAGATGCTGCAGGTGGGGCCGTCGGCGCTCCTCGTGGCGGTGCTCGGCGTGGTCACGCCGTTCGCGCTCGGATGGCTGGCGGGCGTATGGCTGTTGCCGGATCAGTCGAGCTACGTCCATGCCTTTCTCGGCGCCGTGCTCACCGCGACGAGCGTCGGCATCACGGCCCGCGTGCTCCAGGATCTCGGTGCGGCGCGGACGAACGAGGCCAAGATCATCCTGGGTGCCGCGGTCATCGACGACGTGCTGGGGCTCATGATTCTCGCCGTCGTGAGCGGCGTGATCGCCGCCGCGGATCGAGGCGCTTCCGGCGTGTCCCTGTCGGCCGTCGCCTGGGTCTGCGTCAAGGCGGTCGGTTTCCTCGCGGGGGCGATCCTTCTCGGCCGGCTCCTCGCGCCATGGCTCTTCCGGATCGCGGCGCTCGTGCGCGTGCGCGGCATCCTGCTCACGACCGGGCTCATCTTCTGCTTCTTCCTCTCGTATCTCGCCGCGCGCGCACATCTCGCGCCGATCGTCGGCGCGTTCGCCGCGGGGCTCGTCCTCGAGGGCTCGCACCTGGAGCGCTTCGAGGAAGCGAAGGACACGACGCTCGAGTCCTTGCTCCATCCCATCTCGACCTTCCTCGTGCCGATCTTCTTCGTGATGACCGGCATGCGCGTCTCCCTCGAAACCTTCGCCGATCCGGCCGTCATCGGGCTCGCGTTGGCGCTCACCGTGATCGCCTGGGCCGGCAAGCAGGCGTGCTCGCTGGGCATCCTCCAGAAAGGGGTGGATCGGCTCACCGTCGGCCTCGGGATGGTGCCGCGCGGCGAAGTTGGGCTGATCTTCGCCACGATGGGCGCCACGCTCACTCTGGCGGGTCGCCCCGTGATCGGGCCGGCCACCTATTCCGCCATCGTCATCATGGTCATCGTCACCACGCTGGTCACGCCTCCCGCTCTCAAGTGGAGCATCGAGCGGCAGAGGCGGCGGGCCACGTAGAAAGGAGCGCGATGCGTTTCCTGGTTCTGGGAGCGGGATTGCAAGGCTTTGCCGCGGCGCTGGACCTCGCGCGCTCGCGCGAGGTGGAAGAAGTCGTGGTCGCCGACTCCGACGGAGCCCGCGCGGCGCGCGCGGCGGAGCGCCTCCAGGGGCACAGCGCGGCGGTGCGCTCCGAGACGATCGACGTCACGAAGGAGAGCCGGCTCGTCGAGCGCCTCCGCGGCTACGATGTCGTGATCTCGGCGGTTCCCTACTTCCTGAACCTCGATCTCACGAAGGCCGCGATCCAGGCCCAGGTCTCGTTCTGCGATCTCGGCGGCAACACCGACGTCGTGCGGGAGCAGGAGGCCCTCAACGACCAGGCGGAGGATGCCGACATCACGATCGTCCCCGACTGCGGGCTCGCCCCGGGCATGGCCAACGTGCTCGCGGCCGCGGGCATCGGGCGTCTGGACCGGGCGGATCTGGTGCAGATCCGCGTGGGCGGCCTTCCGCTCCACCCGAAGCCGCCGCTCGAGTACATGATGGTCTTCTCGATGCACGGGCTCCTGAACGAGTACCTGGGGCGCGCCGTCGCGCTCCGGAACGGCAAGCGGACCGAGATCGAGACCCTGACGGAAGTGGAGGAGCTCGAGTTCCCCAAGCCGGTCGGACGCTGCGAGGCGTTCGTCACGCTCGGGGGCACGTCCACCATGCCGTGGACCTACGAGGGGAAGCTCGCGACCCTCGATTACAAGACCGTGCGTTATCCCGGCCACGCGGCGAAGATGCGGCTCTTCCGCGATCTCGGCCTCCTCGAGACCACGCCCGTGCTGCTCGAGGGCGCGTCGGTCGCCCCGCGCTCCCTCTTCGCGGCGGTCGCGGAGCCGAGGCTCACGTTCCCGAACGAGCCCGATCTCGTGGTGATGCGTGTGGTCGTCGAGGGCGTGAAGGATGGGAAGAAGAAGGAGATCGTCTTCGAGATGCTGGACCGGATGGATACGAAGCGCGGCGTGACCGCGATGATGCGGACGACCGCCTATCCCACCGCGGCTGCGGCCCTCATGATCGCGCGCGGCGAGGTGCCGTTCCGCGGCGTCGCCGCGATGGAGCGCGCGATCCCGGCGGAGGCCTTCCTCCGCGAGATCGCCAAGCACGAGCTCAAGATCGACGTTCGGGAGCGGACGAAGCCGGCGGCGAAGGCGAAAGCGCCTCGCGGACGCGCGAGCGCAAAGGCCGCCCGAGCGCCGAAGCGAGGAGGTCGGAAGCAGCCGACACCCGCGAAAGGTCGATCCCGGTCGAAGCGCCGGAGCGCGTGAGCGCCCAGATGAGATCTTCGGTCGCGATGTTCCCCGCCGCGCCGGGCGCGTAGGGACAGCCCCCGACGCCTCCCGCCGAGGCGTCGAAGACCGTGATCCCGCGGTCGTACGCGGCGAGCGCGTTCGCCACCGCCGTACCGTAGGTGTCATGGAAGTGCATCGCCACCCGCTCTTGAGGGAGCGCGTCGAGGAGGACGTCGAGGAGATCGTCCACCTCCGACGGCACCGCCTTCCCGATCGTGTCTCCGATCGAGATCTCGTCCACGTCGAGGTCGAGGAGCCGCCGCACCACGTCCGTGACCGCGCGCGGCCCGATCCTTCCTTCGTACGGACACCAGAAGGCGGTCGACACGTAGCCGCGCACGAAGAGTCCCTCCCGCTTGGCGCGCGGCACCACGGGCCGGAAGCGCTCGATCGACTCCGCGATCGACGCGTTGATGTTCTTCCGGTTGAAGGTCTCCGAGGCCGCCGTGAACACGGCGATACCCTGCACGCGTGCCTCGAGCGCGCGGTCGAGCCCCTTCTCGTTCGGCACGAGCGCGGAGTATCGGACCCCCTCCTTGCGCCGGATGCGCGCGAAGACCTCCGCCGCGTCCGTGAGCTGCGGCACCCAGGTCGGAGACACGAACGCGCTCACCTCGATGTCCTGGTAGCCGGCTTCGGAAAGCGCGTCGACGAAGGCGACCTTGGCGTCGGTCGGGAGCAAGTCCTTCTCGTTCTGCAGCCCGTCCCTCGGGCCTACCTCGACGATGCGTACCTGGGTCATGGGATCGCGCGCCTCGGCGTTCATGACGCCCCGTTCGAGGCGCCGACCGACGGCGCGAGGCGCACGAGGAGCTGCCCCAGCTCCACGCGGTCGCCGTCGGCGCAGAGGATCTCCTCGATCCTGGCGTCCTCGGGGGCCGTGAGCTTGAACTCCATCTTCATCGCCTCGATCGTGAGGAGCAGATCGCCCTCCGCCACCTGCGCGCCAGGCGCCGCTACGACCCGCACGACCTTGCCGGTCATGGGAGCGCGAATCTCGTCGTTGGAGGACGCGGCCTGTGAGCCCGACGACGTTCGGTGCGCGCGCTCGAGCACGTAAGTCCGTCCGCGGAGCGACACCCAGACTTCCTTGGGACCCACCTTGACGGCCGCGCGGGAGGCGCCGCCGGCCGAGCGGATCTCGATCCACGCGCCGTCCCGCGCCACCTCGGCGTCGAGCGCCTTGGCGTCGCGCGTCCAGGAGGCGCGATGTCCCTTCGTCTCGATCGACCCCTCGATCGCGCGCCCCTCCCAGCGGAAGGTCACCTTGCGGCTCACGCGCGCCCCCATGCGCCGAGGAGCCGCCACGGAGACCAGCGGTCCGCATCGCGCCGTCCGCCGAACGCGGCGCGGGGCGCTTCGAGCGCGAGCGCGGCCGCGAGGAGCGCCTCGTCGGGGACGTCGTCGGGCGGGGGCCACGACGAGGACTCGATCGTGTGCGTGTAGGTCTCCCCCGTGCCGAACGCGCCGCTCGTGAGGACGTCGATCAAGAATCCCTGATTCGTGCGGATGCCCAGGAGGGCGAGTGTGCGGAGCGCCTCGATCAGGCGGTCGCGCGCCTCCAACCGGTCCTTCCCGTACGCGATCACCTTGGCGAGGAGCGAGTCGTAGTGCGCGTGTACGGGATGCCCCTCCTCGATCCCGGCGTCCACGCGGATCCCCTCCCCCGGCGGCCATGCGAGGAACGAGATCGGGCCGCTCTGAGGGATGAAGCCGCGATACGGGTCCTCGGCGTTCAGCCGCACCTCGATGGCGTGCCCCTTCGGCTCCGGCCGCTTTGGGAGCTTCCCGCCGGCGGCGATCTCGATCTGCGCCTGCACGAGGTCGAGTCCGAACCGCGCCTCGGTCACCGGATGCTCCACCTGGAGCCGCGTATTCACCTCGAGAAAGTAGAACGAACCGTCCGGGCCGAGCAGGAACTCCACCGTCCCGGCCCCCGAGTACTTCGCATCCCGGGCGAGCGTGATCGCGGCTCCTTCGAGCTTCGCGCGCGTCGCCGGGGTCACGGCCGAGGACGGCGACTCCTCGACGATCTTCTGATAGCGTCGCTGGAGGCTGCACTCGCGCTCGCCCAGGGCGATCGCGTCCTTGCCGTCGCCCAGGATCTGCACCTCGATGTGGCGCGCGGGGTGGACGAGCTTCTCGAGGAGGAGCCGCCCGTCTCCGAACGACGCCTCGGCCTCGCGGCGCCCGCTCTCGAACGCGCCGGCCATCTCCTCCGCGTTGGCGACGCGGCGCATGCCGCGCCCGCCTCCCCCGCTCGCCGCCTTGAGGAGGACCGGGTAGCCGATCCGATCCGCCTCCTTCCGCGCGCGCGCGGCGTCGGGCACATCCTCGACGCCCGGCACGACGGAAATCTTGAGCCGGATCGCGGCCTCGCGCGCCTTCGCCTTCGATCCGAGGCGCTCCATCGATTCGGGCGAAGGGCCGATGAACGTGACGCCCGCGGCCGCACAGGCGCGCGCGAAGGCAGCGTTCTCGGCGAGGAACCCGTAGCCGGGGTGGACCGCGTTAGCACCGGTCGAGAGTGCCGCGGCGAGGATGCGATCGACGTTGAGGTAGCTCTGTGCGGGCTCCGCCGCTCCGAGCAGCACCGACTCGTCGCCCGCGCGAGTGTGCGGCGCCCCCTTGTCGGCCTCGGAATGGACGACCACGGACGGTATCCCCATCGCGCGGAGCGTGCGGCAGATCCGGATCGCGATCTCGCCTCGATTGGCGACGAGAACCTTGGTGATCGGCGTCACGACTTCCAGGCGGGAGCGCGCTTCGCGAGGAAGGCGCCCAGGCCCTCCTGTCCCTCTGGGGAGGCGCGAAGGCCCGCGATCGCGCGAACGGAATTCTCGATCGCTTCCTCGCGCGTGAGCGCGAGGTTTTCGCGGATCAGCCGCTTCGCCGCGGCCACCGCGCGCGGGCCGCAACCGCGGAGCGCCCCGACCACGCGCTCGACCGCCGCGTCGAGGCCTTCGGGCGGGACGACCTCGTGCACGAGTCCGATGTTGCGCGCCATGGCGGCCTTGAAGATCTCGGCCGTGAGGAAGTAGCGCCGGGCCGCTGCCGCGCCGATCTTGGGAAGGACGAACGACGAGATCACCGCGGGGGCGATCCCCAGGCGGGTCTCGGTGAATCCGAAGTCGGCCGCCTCGGCAGCCACCACGATGTCGCAGCAGGCGATGAGCCCCATGCCGCCGCCGAGGCACGCGCCGTTCACCCGCGCGATCACGGGGATCGGCAGCTCGTCCAGGCTCCGGAGCATGCCCGCCATGCGCCGCGCGTCCGCCTCGTTCTCCTCGCGCGTGTAGGCCACGCTCCGGCGCATCCAGTTGGCGTCGGCGCCCGCGCAGAAGGCGGTTCCCTCGCCCGTCAGGACGACCGCGCGCGGCGCCGCATCCGGATCGGCGTTCGCCCGATCGCGCAGATCTTCGAGCGCGCGGATCAGCTCCGTGATCAGGACGTCGTCGAACGCGTTCCTCACCTCGGGCCGGGCGAGCGTCAAGCGCGCGACCGCCCCGTCAGGCTCGACGCGAAGGCGGGTCTCGGGGCTCAAGCGGACTTCCTCCTCGATGCGGTGCGGGCCACAAGGGCCCGCGCGGTCACATGCGGTAAACGGGCGCTAACCCGCGGGTGACGGGCGCGTTCAGGCTGGCGGAGAGCGCGAGCGCCACGACGGCGCGGGTGTCGGCGGGATCGATGATGCCGTCGTCCCAGAGCTGCCCCGTGGCGTAGTAGGGACTCCCCTCGAGCTCGTACTTCTCGAGCACCGGCTTCGCGATGGCGTCCGCCTCGGCTGAAGAGAGCTCTTTGCCCTCGCGAGCGAGCTGATCCCGCTTCACCTGCGTGAGGACCGACGCCGCCTGCTCCGCCCCCATCACCGAGATGCGCGAGTTGGGCCAGCTGAAGAGGAATCGCGGGCGGTAGCCGCGCCCGCACATCGCGTAGTTCCCGGCGCCATGCGACGCGCCGATCAGGACCGTGATGCGGGGCACCTCCGCCGTGGCCACGGCCTGCACCATCTTGGCGCCGTCCTTGGCGATGCCGCCCGACTCGTAGCGCTTCCCCACCATGAAGCCGGTGATGTTCTGGAGGAAGACGAGCGGGATCTTCCGCTGCGAGCAGAGCTCGACGAAGTGCGCCCCTTTAAGCGCGCTCTCGGAGAAGAGCACGCCGTTGTTCGCCACGATGCCGACGGGATAGCCCATCCACCGCGCGAAGCCGCAGACGAGCGTCGTGCCGTAGTTCGACTTGAACTCGTGGAGCCGGCTGTCGTCGACGAGCCGCGCGATCACCTCGCGGACGTCGTACGGCTGCTTCGTGTCCTCGGGGAGAACGCCGTAGAGCTCCTCGGCGGGATAGTGAGGGTCCACCGGCTCGGCCAGATCGAGGTCCACGCGCTTGACCGTGTTGAGACGCTCGACGATGTCGCGCACCGTGTGGAGCGCGTCTTCCTCGTTCGCCGCCATGTGATCGGTGACGCCGCTCACGCGCGAGTGGACCTCGGCGCCGCCCAGGTCCTCGGGCGTCACCTCCTCGCCGGTTGCCGCCTTCACGAGCGGCGGCCCCGCCAGGTAGATCGTGCCCGCTCCCTTGACGATGACGTTCTCGTCCGACATGGCGGGGACGTACGCGCCGCCGGCCGTACACATGCCGAGGACCGCCGCGACTTGTGGGATGCCCTCTCTGGACATGACCGCCTGGTTGTAAAAGATCCGCCCGAAGTGCTCCTTGTCCGGGAAGACCTCCGCCTGCATCGGGAGGAAGACGCCGCCGGAATCGACGAGGTAGACCGCGGGCATCCGGTTCTCGAGCGCGATCTCCTGCGCGCGGATGTGCTTCTTGATCGTGAGCGGGTAGTAGGTGCCCCCTTTGACCGTGGCGTCGTTGGCGACGATCACGCACTCACGCCCCGAGATCACGCCGATCCCGGTCACGATGCCGGCCGACGGCACCTCGCCCCCGTAGGAGCCGTGCGCCGCCAGGGGCGAGAGCTCGAGGAACGGCGTGCCGGGGTCGAGGAGCCGCTCGATCCGCTCGCGTGGCAGGAGCTTGCCGCGCTTTCGGTGGAGCTCGACCGCCTGCTCGCTCCCACCTCGCTTGACCTCGGACAGGGCGCGCTTGAGCTCGGCGGCGAGTCCCTCGTGGTGCTTCTTCCGGGCCTCGAACTCGGCGCCGCGGGGTTTGACGTGGCTCGTGAGCACGGTCATGGGCCAGTCACTCTAAAGGGTGTGCCCGCAAAGGGAAAGGGCGGAGAATGGGGCTCTCCCCACTCCAGAACGTGGCCCGGGGTGCCGATTCATCCGGGGCATGCCTCTCCCCCAGCGCACCCAGAACCGGAAGCCGCGGCCTCGGACAACTGCCACGCCCAACGCTCCGTATGAGCGGAAGTCGTGGTGGCTGCTCGGTCTCGCCCTTCTCATCATCGTCGCGCTCTCGTGCACGATCCCATCGCTCTACGTCGGATTGATTCGCTCCGGCTTCCTCGGCGACCATGTCCCCGCCAGCGGCGAAGCGGTCCTCCTGACCGGACTCATCGGGCTCACCGTCCTCTTCTGCCTCTACATGGTCCATCAGCAGGCCCAGCTCAACACCCTGCGCCGGAGAATGCACTACGACTCGATGGAGCTTGAGCAGGCGCGCGGGCGCCTCGCGGAGCTCACGTCCCTCTTCCAGCTCGGGGGGACCCTCCAGATGAACCTGCCGCTCGAGACCGTCGCCGAGATCACCGTGCGCCGCGTCGCGAGCTCGCTCCACTCCTACGACGCGACCCTCTTCCTGATCGACGGGGACGGACGGCGCCTCGTGCCGCGTGCGACCTTCGGCCTGACCGCGCGCGGACTCGAGCCCGACGCCTTGGTGGGTGAAGGGGCGCTCGGCTGGGCCGCCCGGGCGCGCGAGCCCATTCTCATGAGGGCCGGCGATCACGACGCGCGCTTCGCGGACTTCTTCATCAAGCACCCGGACGCGGGCTCGGTCTTGATCCTGCCGGTCTGCGTGGAGAAGCGGTGCATAGGGGTGCTCCAGGTCTGCCGCGCCTCGTGCGCCGATCCCTTCCGGATCGAGCATCGCGACGTGGGACAGCTCTTCGCCGACAACGTGGCGCCGGTGATCGATCGAGCGCAGGCGCAGCTCCGGTTCCGCGAAGCGGCGGCGGCGGCCGGGACGGCGACGCCCCCGGCGGAGGAGGTCGCCTCCGGCGCGTTCCGCGACGTCTTCCTCACCTCGGCCGCAAACGAGCTCAAGTCGCCTCTCACGAGTCTCGTCGCATACACCGAGGTCTTCGACCAGAACGATCCCGCGATGACGCCGGCCACGCGCCGCGAGTTCACCGCGCGGCTCTACGAGGAAGCGCAGCGCATGCTGGGCTTGGTCGACGACGTGCTCGACCTGGTCCGCCTCGAGCTGGGGCGCTATCTCCTCGACGTGCGCCTGGGGAGCGTGAACCAGGCGGTCCGCGCGGCGCGCGATCTCGTGGCACCGTTCGCGGAGAGCCGCTCGGTGGCGGTCGATCTCGATCTCGAGGGATCGATCCCCGACCAGCACTTCGATCCCACCAAGATCCGACAGTCGCTCGTCCACATCCTGCGCCACGCGATCCGCTTCTCGCCCCAGCGCTCGCGGGTCCGGCTCCGCTCCATCGTGGATGGGGATGGGGTATTGATCGAGGTGAAGGATTCGGGTCCGACGATCCCCGCGGAAGCGTCGGAGGCGATGTTCAATCTGGAGTCGGTGGGGGATCAGTTCGGCAAGCGGTGCAAGGAGCGCCAGGGCTTCGGGCTCCATCTCGCGCGCCGCTTCGTCGAGCTCCACGGCGGCCGCGTGGGCGCGGGTCCGGCGCCCGACGGAGGCGCCGTGATCTGGATGCGCCTCCCGCGCGGCGAGGATCTCTCGAGCCTCCTCGGCTCGGCTCCCTTCATGGAGGACTTCGCGAAGTCCTAGCTTCGGTCAGGATGCGGCGCGCCGAGAGCGGGCCGATCCGAGCGCCGCCTGCACCGTCGCCAGCTCCCCCACGTTCTCGAGGGTGAGCATCCCCACCAGCGCGCCGTCCTCCTCGAGGACCGGAAGCGCCGGGCAGCCGCTCTCCTGCATGCGCAGAACGGCCCCCTCCAGCATCTCGCGCGGATGCGCGGATCCGCACGTGCGCCGCGCGATCTCGTCGACGCGCACGTTCGTCTTCCCCTCGCTCAGCGCCCGGAAGAGATCCGCGCGGAGCAGGATGCCCACAGGCGGGAGCCCGGGCAGGCCGAGGATCGGAAAATCCTGCTGGTGTCCATTCAGGAGGAGCTCCACGGCGCGCGACACGGGCTCGTCCGCCTGCAGTGCGCGAAAGTCGCGGATCATCGCCTTCCAGACCGGGACGCCGTCGAACGCCGATCGCATCTGCACGGCAGCCGATTCCTGCCCCGCTCCCAGGAAGACGAACATCGCGATGAAGAGGAGCATCGGGTTCCAGATGAGGCCGAGAAGGCCGAACAGAATCGCGATTCCCTGCCCGATCGACGCCGCGATTCGCGTGGCCCTCACGTAGTCGAGCCGGATCGCGAGGAGCGCGCGGAGAACCCGTCCTCCGTCCATCGGGAAGGCCGGGATCATGTTGAAGATCACGAGGAGGACGTTCATCCCGAGGAGCCGCGTGACGAAGTTGTGCTCGAGTGCATCCGGCGTCGTGAAGGTCTTGAGGTTCCCTGTCCCCGCGATCACGGCGAGGAGGAGGGAGGCGATCACCACGTTCACGGCGGGGCCCGCAAGGGCCACCGCGATCTCCTGCCCCGGCTTGTCCGGGATCCGCTCCAGACGCGCGACGCCCCCGATCGGGAGGAGCGTGATGTCGCGGGTCCTCACCCCGAAGCGCCGCGCCGTGAGGGCGTGCCCCAGCTCGTGGAGCACGAGGCAGGTGAAGAGGGCGATGATGAGGGCGATCGCCTCGACGCCCCGCTTGGGATCGCCCTGCGCCTCGGCGAACCAGGCGTAGGGGAAGATAAGGAAGAAGGTCGCGTGCACGCGGAGCGGGATGCCCGCGAGCGTCGCGACCTTCCAGGACCAGCGCATGTGGGGGATCAGGAACCGGTGCGGGTCACCTTGAGCGGAGCGTCGAGCGTGACCTTGATCTTCTGCCCCGTCCCGAGAACGATCTGGTCGCCCTTCGTCGCGACCGCGACGCCGGTGCCCACGGCCGCGCCGACCGCGGCGCCCTTGGCCACGTCACCGGATCCGTGTCCCAGCACGCCTCCGAGGATTCCCCCCGCGACCGCGCCGCCGCCGATCTCGATCGCGCTCTCCTTGGCGTCCCCCTTGCCTTCGAGGCGAAGCGGCTCGGCGGAGATGGAATGGCTCGTTCCGTCGGCCAGCTCGATGCTATCGAAACGGAGCGTGAGCTTGGCTCCCCCCGCGACGCGCCCCGCGCCGTCCACGTACGAGAGATGCCCGCGGATCGTCGATCCCGCCGGCACGACCGTGACGCCTTCCACGGTCTTCGCCAGGACGGTGTGGAGGGTGAAGGGATCGCCGACGTGATTCTTGCCGGAATTGAGTGTGTTCTGGAGCGAACCGGTGAAGGTCGTTCC
>Ga0111538_10010558_pt1 | contig 12278 bp, 9 predicted proteins | sample SoiMethybrSBSTD1_FD_79669 | JGI IMG/M metagenome (GOLD analysis project Ga0111538, IMG submission 79669) | Bulk soil microbial communities from a Populus tree surrounding site in Tennessee, USA - Soil MetaG P. TD hybrid SBSTD1 (version 2)... | ecosystem: Environmental > Terrestrial > Soil > Tree...
AAGGCTTGCGACAGGGAATGCGGAGCCTGGCTTGAGTCCGCCCGGCGCGCTCCGAGGCCGGCAAAGGCTGCCTCCGTGCCGCCTCACTGGCGCCTATTGGAGACACCTTGTCGGAAACTCAGTCGAGCGTGTAGGAAAGCTGATGCGAGGCGGCGAACCGTCGCAAACGATCCCGCTCGCTCAGAACGAAGTCCGAGTGGACTCCCATGACGTGGCTGTACCGGATCGAGTAATGCGGGACGCCCTTCTCGAGCAGCTCTTCCGAGATGTCCCGATCCTCTTGGAGGATCGTCTTCTTGCGGACGTTCCACTCGTCGCGCGACAAGGCTTCTACTTCGGCGACCAGCTTCTGATAGATCGGGGCCGAGGGCCAATCCGACAGCGCATTCACCCACCAATGGCAGACCTTGCCGACTTTCTCCAGCCACAGGTCGTGCTCGTCACCGAAGCGCAGGCAGGTTCCGTCGAAATAGTTGCCCAGGCTCTTCATCTTCTCGAAGTCGATCAGGTCGTTCTCTCGGGCGATCGTGTAGCCCGCGGTGCCTGGGAAGGGGAAGAAAAGTGCCCAGCGGAAACGCCCCATCTTGATGCGGGAGCAAAGCGACAGAGTATCGAGGACCTCCTGCTTTCCCTCCTTGGGCAGGCCGAACATGATGAATGCGGAGGTGTGGAGATCCTGGCGATGCGCTGCCGCGAACGCACGCTCGATCGTCTCGTTCGTCATGTACCGCCACAGGACTTCCCGGCGGATCTTGTCGCTGCCGCTCTCGAGCCCGTACTTGACGATCATGCAGCCCGCTTCCTTGAGGGCGCGGGCGATCTCATCGTTGAACACCTGCACGTGAGCGTTGACGACGAAGGGGATGCCGATTCCGCTCTTTTTGTACTGCTCGCAGAAATCGAGGACGTACGTCTTGTTGAGCGTGAAGAGGTCGTCGTCGAAGATGATCGTGTTCACGCCGGAGAAGCGGGACTTGAGGGTGCTCACCTCGTCGAGCACGCGCGAAACAGGGTAGTGCCGGAGGTATTCTTTGGCGTTCTTGACGCCGCCGTCCTCCAGGTACTGGTCCACGATCTCCTTGTTGAAGCAGTACGTGCACTTGTAAGGGCAACCGCGCGAGGTGAGGAGGCTCAGCCAGCCCTTCTTCACGTGGAGGATCCGCTCCATGTCGAAGATGTCCCAGTCCATGTCGGGCAGCGTCCCCAAGTCCGGGAAGCCTTCCACACAGTTCTTGATGCTCTTCCCGCCCGGGCGATAGATGCGCAGGTTCGGGATCGTCGAGGTGTCCTCGTTGCGCTCCAGCCGATTGACGAGCTCGAGGAAAGGGTATTCCGCTTCGCCCACTGCGACGTATTCGAACAGGCCGGACTCGGTGACCTGCTCCGGCACCATGGTGCAGTGCACGCCGCCGATGCAGATCGGTGTCGTGATGCCCGCGGCGCGGATGTCCTTCACGAGCGCGCAGGTCCACTCGTACTGCTGGCTCATCACCGAGAATCCGATGATCCCCGCGTTTTCTTGACGGATGCGCTCGACGAGCTCGGCGTTCGAAGGGATGGGCCAGAGATGCTCGCAGACGTGAATGAGCGAGGTCTCGTGTCCGCCCTTCTTGAGGACGGCCGAAAGCGATGCGATTCCGTGGCTGACGCCTGGCGGACAGTCGATGCTTGGATAAACGAAGAGGACCTTCATCGCGGCGTGCTCTCTTACCTCTTTGCTGGGATCAGTTACCCTGAACGACCTCTTCCTTCATCGCTCGTGCTCCGCTCGGATGGCTCACAGCTTCGGCTCGAACGGCAGCTCGTCTTTCCGGACTCGCTCCTCGTACCGTACTTTTTCCAGACGGCGATGATCCTCTCGCCGGTCTCGCCGCTCCTTTTTAATGCCTCCGCTGAATGGTTCCCAGAGACTCCGCGGAATTCCGCGGTGGACTGGAAGAATCCATCGCGATGAGCGCGCGCGACCGCACTTCGGCTTGCGTTACCTTAGTTGTGGCCCCGGCGGAAGTAAAGGACAAATCTAGGGGCCGCGGGATTATCGGCCCCAGCTTCCGACGCACCGAGGGTTACTTGGTCGGAGAGTCTTCCCGCGGTGAGCCTGGCTTCTGGGTCTTGGCTTTGAGCTCGGGCGGATCTGCACCAGCTCGCGGAGGTGCGGAGTCGGGAGATTCCGGCTTCGTGCCCTTTTCGGCCCCGTCCTTGCGCGCCGGGCGCGGACGCCGCATCGGCGACTCCGCGAAAGGCTTGCAGAAGCGCCGCCACTCGTTCTCCCACCCGGAGATCACCAGGTGGCGCAACTTCTGGGCTGCCACATCCTCCGGGGAGATATCGAGGCTCATCCGGCTCACTTTCTGGAAGATCTCCTCGAGCGCCTTGTCCGCGATGTGGTAGACGCGCAGGTCATCCAGGCTCCGCCCCTTCAGGCCCGGGTAGCTCGACGGCAACCTCACGACGCGATTGTCGGTCAAGGCCTCGAGGAGATAGGGCACGGAAGGGAGCCCGATCTCGGCCAACTTCTGAACGATCGCATCGGCCGTGGTGGAATCGTCCTCGCTCGGCTGCAGCGCGAGCGCCCCCAGGAGCTCCACCACTTCGCGGTTAGTCAGCTTGCCCCCATCCAGCGTGACCTTGTCCCAGAACAGCTTTGCCATGCGGCGCCGCAAGTTGAGCACCGCAGACTCCTCGCTTTTCACGTTGGCCTCGGTCAGGTCCGGGAGCTCGTACGTCTCGACCAGCTGCCCCTTGGAATCGCGGATGAGCAGCACTGCAGTGCCGGAATATTTCCAGGCAGCGGCGCTGTCGAGCACTTTGAGGCTCGTGCGAAACGCCGCCTCGAAAGAGCCGTCGAAAATCCAGACCGCATCTTCGGGCCGTTCGACGATGGGATGCCCCGAGCGACGGAGATACTCCTTCAAGTAGTCCTCGAGGATCCGCCTTTCCGGCGTGTACGGCTCCCCTTTCTCCGGCTTGACCTTCTCCTGGAAGCGGACGAAGACTTTTTCCGCGAGGAACTGGTCTTTTCGGGGATCGAGCAGCGGGCGTGTACGCGCGGGCAGCTTCGCCGACTCGAGCGGCGGCAGCGGCTTCTCCTGCTTTGGCGCTGGTGGAGGAGTTTGCGGTGCTTGCCCTCGAGCGATTCCGGGCAGCAACAAGACGCCGAGGAGCCAGCCGCACGCACGTGCGCCGCGGGATCCGGAGCCCTGCATGATTTGGTTCCGGGGGACGAAGCCGATCCGCGGGCCTGTGCTGTGCTCTGAGAGCATGGGCTCTTCTCCTTGAGCTCGGTGGAAATTGTCCTATTGCCCCACGAGTATAGACGAGCCATGCGCCCCAAATCTTGCACGGAGGCTGCATGCCGGGGGCTCGGAGGCCGAGCTATAATGGCGGCCATGCGGTTCATCAAGATGGAGGGGCTGGGCAATGACTATGTCTACGTAGACTGCTTCGAGGAGCGCATCGAGCGGCCCGCGGAATGGGCTCGGCGCGTCTCCGACCGCCATTTCGGCGTGGGCGGGGACGGGCTAATCCTGATCAAGCCCCCCTCGACCCGCGAAGCCGATTGCCGCATGGAGATGTACAACGCGGATGGAAGCCGCGCTCAGATGTGCGGGAACGGCATCCGCTGCGTCGCCAAGTACGTGTATGACCACGGCATCGCTCGGAAAGAAGTGATCCGCGTCGAGACGGACGCGGGTCCCAAGTCGCTTCGCGTCGAAACCGGTTCCGACGGCAAGGCGGCGCGCATCGAAGTAAACATGGGGCCGCCGATCCTGGCGCGAGGCAAGGTGCCTTTCGTGGACGGTGGCGATCCGCGCGAGCCCGCCCGCAATGTCCCTGTCGAGGTGATGGGCCGAGAGTTTCAGCTGACTGCGGTCTCCATGGGGAATCCCCACGCTGTAATTCGGGTGGATGGCAGGGCCGATCTGCCGGCGCTGGCCGATCTGCCCCTCGAGGATTGGGGCCCCCATTTTGAGTGCCACGTCTACTTCCCCGAGCGCACGAACACGGAGTTCATCGCTGTGCGCGGGCCGAGGGAGCTCGATTTCCGCGTCTGGGAACGCGGCAGCGGCGAGACGCTCGCCTGCGGCACGGGGGCCTGCGCGGCGCTCGTCGCGGGCGTTTTGAACGGCTGGTGCGACCACGAAGCGGTCGTGCACCTACGCGGCGGAGACCTTAAGATCCGCTGGGAGGAAGGCGGCCCCGTCTACATGACCGGCCCGGCCGTCGAGGTCTTTTCGGGAGAGATCTGAGCCGGCGCTCGCCGGAGCGCGGGGCCCGGGAGGGCTCACCGCTGCGCTGCGAGGACCACTTTGCCCGTGCCCGGGACGATCTCCCCCAGCCGAGCCACGGGCACGTTCGCCCGCTCGAGCCTTCGCGCGACCGCGTCCGCGAAGAAGCGCGAGACGAGCAGCACGAAAGCAATCCCTCCGCCGAAATGCGTGTAGGCCACGCGGTCCGACCAGCCGGCGGCGCGTTGGAGCGCGGAGATGATCGGCGGCAGAAGACTCGCGTCGATGTGGAGCCTCGCGTCGAATCGGGGCGGCAACAGGCGCTCGACCGCCGATCGAAGGCCGCGCTCGCGCACATGACTCGCGGCGTGAATGACTTTCTTCGTCCGGTACGCGCGGAACGTCTGGAGAAGCGGCTTCATGAAAGTCCGTGCGGGCGCGAGCAGCGCTTTCGCGAGCGGCTCATCCAGACCATCTAGCGGCGCGGACAAGTCGATACCCTCCGCATGCGCCCAGCGCAAGACGCGCGCTTGGCCCGTCAGGTGGAGCCCCAACGCACGGATCCCGAGGAGCTGATCGCCTGGCATGAGCTCGGCGCGTGCCGGCGGAGTCAGGCGCGATTTCTCGACGACGCCAACGGCTGTGGCGAAGAGGATGGGAGACTCTCCGGGAGACGGGTCACGCCCCGCGACTGCGGTGAGGAGCGCGCAACCTGCCCCCCGGCACTCGCGGGCCGCGTCTTCGAGCTCCTGGATTTGCGACCCGCCGCGGGCCTGGAGGAGCACGAAAAGAGGCTCGGCGCCTCGCGCGGCGAGGTCGTTGAGCGTCGAGGCAACGACGTTAGCGCCTGGCCGGGCCCAGCGTGCGAAGCGCGAAGCGATGGTCGCTGTCGGCGCTGATGATGCCACTGCAGCAGCGAGCACGGGCTGCCGGTAGTTCCGGCGAAGGATTACCTGAGAGTAATCCAGCTCGAAAAGGCCGGCGTCGCCCGGGGTGCCATTCCGGATGACTCGAGTCGTCGACGCGCCCGATACGATCCGCCGCAGGGCGCCTTCGAGCGTTTTCACTTTCGCCGATCCGGCCCGGACCATGTTGCGACCTCAGGACGAGCTTTTCTCCTCCACCATCGCCTCGGTCTTCCGGGCAGCTCGTCCACCATCGCCATCGGCGCCGGTACTCGCCGCGACGTGCGCGCCTTTGAGCCGGCCGATCTCTCGGCCGAGCTCCCATTTCCATTTTTCCTCGACGTCCATGCGCCGCGCTCGTCGAAGCCAGCCGCGCGCCTTGCGGACCTCTCCCGTGCGCGAACACACGACGCCCAACCGGAACGTGGCTTCGACGTCGGCCGGATCGGAGTGCACGCACTTCAGGAACGCGGCCTCGGCGGCGGGCAGATCGCCGCGCAAGTAGGCCATCGTGCCGGCCCGCAGAGACTCCAGGCGCCGCTCCTCCTCCGCCTTGAGCCGGCGCGGGCTCGTGGTGCCCAGGATGTCCCACCACGTCCACACGACAGTCCCCGCGAGCAGGATCGTTCCGCACAAGAGCAAGGCTTCTCGCCCTGCGCCGAGGTAGAGAAAAAATCCGTTGAAGATCGCGAAACAGCCCACAGCCGCGGCAGTGAACAGCCCGAGGCCCTGGAACTCGCGCCCCCAGTAGATGTGCCCCCAGCCCGGCACCGCCGAGAGGGCCAACGCAATGGCACGAGATGGTGCGCGGGCGCTCATCGGGCGCGGATTATAGTTGGTTCGAGATCAGGTGTCGAAGGACAATCGCAGGTCCGGCACATGCAGCCACCGCCTCAGCGCACGCTCCTGCGCATCATCGACGCCAACTTGAACCGCGCCTCGGAGGCTCTGCGCGTCGCGGAGGACGTGTGCCGATTCCACTGGGGCCTGCGGGGGTTTTCGGAGGAGCTGAAGAGACTACGCCATGCCGTCCTCGCCGCGGGCTGTCCGGACGCTGCCGAGCGCGCGCGGCTGCTCGAGGCGCGCGATGCGAGCGGCGACGTCGGCCGAGAAATCGCCTCTCCCACCGAGGCGGTGAGCGCCGAAACGCTTGCGTTCCGCAACATCGAACGGGCGAAAGAAGCCCTGCGAGCGCTCGAAGAGGCGCTGCGAATCGTCCGGAAGGAAGCCGCCTCGGCCATCGAGAGTGCCCGCTACCGGCTCTACGAGGTCGAAAAAGGCCTCTCGGTTTTCCAGAGAGGCGGAGCGCTGAAAAATCGCCTCGAGCGCGTGCACATCTGCCTCCTCGCGACGACGTCGATGGCGCGGCAGCCGCTGGAGGCCGTGGTGCGGGACGCCGTTGCCGCGGGAGTCGGCATGGTGCAACTGCGGGAGAAAGAGAGCGGCGATCGGCGGCTACTCGACCTGGCGCGAAGCCTGCGCGAGCTGACTGCGTCCGCTGGCGCGCTGCTGATCGTGAACGACCGGCCGGACATCGCGAGCCTCGCTGCTGCGGACGGCGTGCACGTCGGGCAGGAGGACCTCTCCGTCGCCGAAGCTCGGCGCATCGTGGGCCCCGAGGCGCTCGTCGGCGTATCGACGCATTCCGTGGAGCAAGCGCTCGCGGCGCAGCGGGACGGCGCCGATTACGTGGGTGCAGGGCCCGTGTTCGCCACGACGACCAAAGACGCAGGCCCGCTGCTCGGTCTCGAAGGGCTCCGCCGCGTCGTGGATACCATCGACGTCCCCGTCTTTGCGATTGGAGGCATCACGGCGGCCAACGCCGCCCAGGTGCGCGCAACGGGAGCAGCTCGCGTTGCCGTCGCCTCCACCGTGCTGGGAGCCGCGCGTCCAGCCGAGCAGGTCGAGTCAATCGCCGCCGCGCTTCGACCCTGAGTCGACTCTCCTGCTACAATCCATCCATGGCAAATCCAGCGGCGGAGCCGGTCCCCCAACGACCTGCTTGGAGCGAAAATGCTCTGCGGGTGCTGCGGGCGCGCTATCTGCGCCGCCATCCTGCCAATGGCGAGGTATGTGAGGGGCCCGAAGACCTCTTTCGCCGCGTGGCGGAGGCCGTCGCGTCCGTGGAGCGGCTCTGGCCGGGCGATCCCGGCAGAGAGCGCCGCTCGAGCGAGCAGTTCCTCCAGCTCTTTCTCGACGGCGTGTTCTTGCCCAACTCACCCACGCTCATGAATGCGGGGCGCGAGCTCGGAATGCTGAGCGCGTGCTTCGTCCTGCCCGTGGAAGATTCCATCGAGAGCATCTTCGAAGCGCTGAAGCACGCGGCGTTGATCCAGAAAGCCGGCGGCGGCACCGGGTTCGACTTCTCGCGCATCCGGCCCGAAGGGGACCTCGTCCTCTCGAGCGGCGGGAGGTCAACGGGGCCAGTCTCCTTCCTCCAGGTCTTCAGCACGGCGACGAGCGCGATTCAGCAGGGCGCTTTTCGCCGCGGCGCGAACATGGGAGTGCTGCGCGTCGACCATCCCGACATCGTTTCGTTCCTGCACGCGAAAGACAGGACGACGGACCTGGTCAACTTCAACATTTCCGTGGCCGTTCCGGACGAGTTCATCCGTAAGGCGACTGCCGAGCCAGGCGCTCCGCACCTCGTGAGAAACCCGCGAACGGGCGTCGAAGCTCCGTTGCCGCGCGCCAAGGGCTCCTCGTCCGTTTGGAGCATCGGCGAGCTCTTCGAGAGCATCGCGGAACGCGCCTGGGCGACCGGCGAGCCGGGCATCCTTTTCCTCGATCGCATCCAGCGGGACAACATGACGCCCGCGCTCGGCACGATCGAGGCGACGAACCCATGCAGCGAGCAGCCCCTCCTGCCGTACGAGGCGTGCACGCTCGGATCGATCAACCTCGCGAAGCTCGTGCGCGATGGGAGATTCGACGAGGAAGCGCTCCGCCGGACGGCGAGGACCGCAGTCCGATTCCTGGACGACGTCGTCGAGGCGAGCCGCTACCCGATCGTCCCCACCGAGAGGATGTGCAAGCTCACCCGCAAGATCGGGCTCGGCGTCATGGGCTTCGCCGATCTGCTCTTCCTGTTGCAGCTGCCGTACGACTCGGAGGAGGCTCTCGCGCTTGGCGAGAACATCATGCGCTCGCTGAACGACGAAGCCCACGCCGCGAGCGAGGCGCTCGCCGCGGAGCGCGGCGCCTTTCCGGCGTGGAAGAGCAGCCGATGGGACACGGACCGCCATCGGGCGCAGCGAAACGCTGCCGTCACGACAGTCGCCCCGACGGGCACGATCTCGATCCTGGCCGGCTGCTCGGGCGGGATCGAGCCGCTCTTCTCGCTCGTATTCCACCGCAATATCCTTGACGGGCAGTCCTTGCCGGAAGTGAACCCCATCTTCGAGAGAGTCGCCAAAGAGCGCGGGTTTTACTCACGAGGGCTCCTCGAGAGGATCCTCCAAGAGGGCTCCATCCAGCAAGCGCCCGGCGTCCCGGACGACGTTCGACGCGTTTTTAAGACGGCCCGCGACGTCGCACCGGAGGTCCATATCCGGATGCAGGCCGCCTTCCAGCGCCACTGCGACTCTGCGGTCTCGAAGACGATCAATTTCGCGTCAGACGCCACGGTCGCGCAGGTGAAAGCGATGTACCTGCGAGCCTTCCACGAAGGGTTGAAAGGCGTGACCGTCTATCGCGACGGAAGCCGCCCGGGGCAGCCCATGGCGCTCATCCCGTGCGAGACGTGCGCCCCTTGACTCAAGACCGCGAGTTGATGCGGGATCGGAGGCCCACCACGGCGAGGTGAACCTCAATCATGTGGCAATTCTCGGCGATCTCCATGTCGTGGACCGCGCTGTGGATGCTCAAGTCGACGATCTCTTTGAGCCGCCCGCCACCGAAACCGGTCAGACCGCACGTAAAGAGCCTGTTCTCCCTGGCCCACTCCACTGCGCGCAAGACGTTGGGGCTGTTGCCGGAGCCGCTGATCGCAATCGCGATGTCGCCAGGCTCCGCGTTGGTCAATAGCTGCTCCCGGAACACGCAGTCGTAGCCCCAGTCGTTGCCGAGGGCCGAGATGAACGGCACCGAGTCCGTGAGGCTCGAGACCCGCAGGCGCTTCTGGACGGTCATGTCCTTGACGGGGCTCTTCGCGAGGTCCTCCGCCATGTGAGAAGCCGTCGCCGCGGAGCCGCCGTTCCCGAAAATGAAGACGCGCCCCCCCCGCTCGTAGGCTTCGTGCAATCGATCGACCAGCTTCTCGACCGCACCGAAGTCAATTTGCTGAAGCAGCTCGGTCGTCCGACGCACGTGCTCCCGCATGCCGTTCAGCATCGGGGACGCTGGAGTCGTCATGATTCTCCTCGAAGGCGGTGGTGCTGGTTGGCGCTTCCGGCTCGCGCGAATCGTTTTCCGACGGCTCGAGATCCATGGGCTTCTCGATCGCGTACAGCCGGATCTTCTCGTAGAGCGTCGACCGGTTAATGCCCAGGATCTCGGCAGCGCGCCGCTTGTTCCAGTTGACACTTTGGAGGACGCGCCGTACGTGCTGCGCCTCCACTTCGGCGAGCGTCCCGAAAGGCTGGGGCAGGTCGTTGCGCCGCAGGTCGCTCGGCAGATTCTCGGGGTAGATCGTGCGCCCGTTCGACAGGAGAATCGCCTCCTCGACGCAATTCTTGAGCTCGCGGATGTTGCCGGGCCAGTGGTAGGAAAGGAGCAACTCTCTGGCGCGTGGCGACAGGTCGATCGGCCCTCGCGAGTCCGAGGCATGGAGGGCGAGGAAATGCTGGCAGAGGGCGAGGATATCCTCGCGGCGCTCCCGCAACGGGGGCAGCTCGAACTTGAAGACTTTCAGGCGGTAGTAGAGGTCTTCTCTGAAAGCGCTCTCGGCGACCGCTTTCTCAAGCACTTTGTTGGTGGCCGCGACGATCCGCAAATCCACGCGGATGCCTTCGTTCCCGCCGAGCCGGTTCACGACGCGATCCTCGAGCACGCGGAGGATCTTGGCCTGCGTGGAAAGGCTCATGTCGCCGATCTCGTCGAGGAACAGCGTGCCGCCATTCGCCAGCTCGAACTTCCCGGGTTTGCCGCGCGGATCGCTGCCGCTGATCCCCGATTTCGGCGCGTAGCCGAAAAGCTCGCTTTCGAGCAGCGTCTCCGGGATCGCGGCGCAGTTGACCGCGACGAAGGGGCTGGCGCGCCGCGGCGACCGATCGTGTAGGGCGCGGGCGACGAGCTCCTTCCCAGTGCCGCTTTCTCCCGAGATGAGGACGGTCGTGTCGAACGGAGCGACTTTCTTGATCTTCCGCAGCACCTCTTTTGCCGCCGTGCTGACTCCGATCAGCCGATTCTTCTGGTGCAGGATCGTCTTCAGCTCGATGTTCTCGTCCTGCATCCGCTGGTAGAGCTCTTCTTTTTCCAGCGCGAGCGAGATCAGGTGCGAGAGGATATTCGCGAAGTAGAGGTCTTCCTGGGTGAAGCTCTCGGAGCGCTCCCGGTTATCGACATAGAGCACCCCCGTCACTTTCTCCTCGCGGAAAATCGGGAGGCACATCGCGCTCTTGATGTTGAGGCGCACGGCGCTCTTCGAATCGACCATGCTGGTCGAGCCCTCCGAATCCTCGGGGGCATCCGAGAAGAGGATCGCCAGCGCCTCCCGCCGGACGCGCTCGACGATGGATCGACTCTGCGAGAAGTTCCGCCCAGGGCCCTGATTCCGCTCGACGCGGATCTCGAGCTGGTTCTCGGGGGTGAAAAACCCGATGAACCCGCGCTTCACCTGGAGATTCTCGAAGACCGTATCGAGGGCCGCGGTGAGGAGCTGCTGGTAGTCCGAAATGCTCCGCAGGAGGCAGCCGAAGCTCTGCAGGAGCCGCAGATTCCGCTGCGACCGCACTTCGACCTGCCGGGAAAGGAGCGACAGGGACGCTGAGACGGTGTCTTCGGCCGAGACGCCATCGAGCGAGCCTTCTTGGAAGCTCTCGATGGCGCGGCGCGCGTCCACCACGGTCGGCGTAAGGTCCGCCGGAGAGCGCGAAGCGATGTTCGGTGAGCCGAAAACGATCGAAGTCTCCCCCACCTCGATAACGTCACCGGGGGAGAGGATGTGGCTGACGACCTCCGCGCTGTTCACGCGGATCGGGTTTCGCCCGCCGATATCCTGCAGAACGAAATCCGTCCCCTTCGCGATGATGACGGCGTGCTGGCGCGACACGAGCGGGTCGTCGAGGACCAGGTCCATCGAGCGATCCCTTCCGAGAAAGATCGAAGTCTTCTCGGTCTCGAAATGCGAGGGGTTTCGGTTTTTCTGTCGAACTTCGAGTCTCAGCATGTCGTGTAGGGCCGTTCCTTGGTGCGTTTGGCTGCCTCCCACCCCGAGGCGATCGGGGAGAATAGCCTCGGGGTCCGGATAAGTCAATGGAATGCGGGTCTTTCCGACGACGGGAAAGCCAGCAGGGGTCCTCCAGCTTGATTTGGACCACTTTCTCGGCTCTGCGACGAGGTGATGGAGCCGGGATTTTTCGTTAGCGGCCCACGATTCTTAAGGTAACCTCAGACTTTCCCGGCCCCAGGTGGCTGCCTAGCGCGAGAAGCCGAGCAAGCCTCCGCAAGAGTCCCATGGTGCTCCGAGTATCTCCGCCCCTCACTTCACGCTCCTTCGTCAACGCTCTGCCGGCGGCAATTCTGGCCGTCGCGACCTCCGCGACCCTGTGCGGATGCAGCCCCGTGGGCACTTTCAGCTTGCCGGACGACCCTACCCATGCCCGAACCAACCGGCAGGAGCGGGAAGGCCTGAGCGTGGCGGCGCAGCTGCTGCTGGACCCACGCAGCGTGCAGTACCACTTCGGGCCGGATCTGCGGAAAGAGGGCATCATCCCGGTGTTTGTCTACCTCGAGAACCGCGGAAGCTCGTCTTTCGAGATCCAGAGAAAGAGCCTGAGCATGATCCTCGAAAGCGGCGTGCGGCTGGAGCCGATCTCCCCGCGCGATGTGCTCGAGCGAGTGCACCGCTCGACGCTCCCCGCGCTGCTTTTCGCGCCGCTCGTCATCCCTGCGATCTACATGCACCGTCAGATCGAGGACTGGAACTTTCAGACGGCGAAGACGCTTCACGAAAAGTCTCTGCCCCCCGAGCTGCGCCTCGAAA
>Ga0111538_10010559_pt1 | contig 12277 bp, 13 predicted proteins | sample SoiMethybrSBSTD1_FD_79669 | JGI IMG/M metagenome (GOLD analysis project Ga0111538, IMG submission 79669) | Bulk soil microbial communities from a Populus tree surrounding site in Tennessee, USA - Soil MetaG P. TD hybrid SBSTD1 (version 2)... | ecosystem: Environmental > Terrestrial > Soil >...
GTTGCCGATTCGAAACGGGAATGCGAGGTGTCGACCGTTGGAGAGAGCCATCGCCGCTAGATGCCTCGGACGCGCTGCTGCGTCTGCACGACGATTGCGATGCCTTGCGGCGCCTGCGTCGCGTTGTAACAAACGCCGATGCTGGTCTGCAGCAGCAGCGGAACACCGTTGGCCTTCGCCATCGTGGCGCCGGCGGACCAGCGGACCAGCACGCACGGCGTATACACACCGCCTGGTGCGAACGTGCATCCCACGACGAGGTGCAGATCGCTTTCGACGAGCGGCTGCCCTCCGTCGATGAATCCCGGAGTCGTCGCCACCGGCACCGCCTGGCCGGCGTGCGGGCACATGATCGTGCTGGTAGTAGTGAGGATCGGGACCATGCGTCACACACCAAGCTTCATCGCATCGTTCACGAGGCTCACGCCGGCGACGGTGACCTTGACCATGCCCTGATTGAGGGAGATTTCAGTGGGCGAGATCTTCAGCTCGCAGGCGCCCAGGCTGAGCACGATCTCCGTCGCCGACATCGTCAGCGACGCACCCGCACTGTGCTCCACCTTCACCTCGCCGCCGTCATCGTCGAGGACGATCTTGTGGCCCGTGTCGCTGACGATCACGCGGGCGCGGTTGCCGTCGGGGCTGGGCCGCTGACCGGACCCGAAAAATCCGCCGGACCAGATGGGTCGGCTCAAATCGCCGGCCTCGAACTCGATCCAGACGCCGGCTCCCACCTTCGGCAGCATGACGAACCCATGGCCGTCTCCGGCAAACGGCAGCACCGGCATCGCCCAGTACGACTCGGCCTCATGCAGCACCGCCGGCACCTTCGCCTTGATCCGGCATCGCGTATCCGGGTCGTCGATGTCGGTCACCACGCCGCGGTACTTGCCGTAGTAGCGCGTCGCGAGCCGGTCGGCCGTGCGTTCGACTGTTCGCTCGAGGATGTTGCGCATCAAACCCTCAGTTCACCGTCATGCCGGGTCAGAAGATGCTCACGCTCGCGGAGAACGACACGGACAACCCGCCGCCCGACGCTTCTGCGACCGCTGCACTCTGCACGTCCGTTCGTGAATCGCTCTTGGCCTCGAACTCCTGCATATAGACCGACAGATTGATGCGGTGAATCACCTTGGTGATCAGGTACTCACCGCTGTAAGGCGTTTGTCCCGCTTCGACCTTGACCTTCTGGTACGGGGTCAACACGCCGTCGTAGCAGCCGGGGACGATCTGACTGGAAAGAGAGAAGGCGTACGCCGCGTTGTGCGCCTGCGACGTCACCGCCGGCTCGGGATCCTCGCGTATGGCGTCGGCCGGCGGGAGGAGCCGGAGCGGCGTCAGGTCCTCAGACACGGCCGGCAGATCGCGCATCAAGCCGATATCGATCGCGCTCGTCTCGAACGACGCTTCGCTCAAGTCATCGAGACGAAGCATGCGCCCGCGCGTACGCTCCGGCCCTTCGGACTCCTCCTGGATCGTGGCGTTGGTGAGCGAGCGACCATCGCCCAGCAATACCAGCTTCGGCAGATCGCCGGCGGCCTTGGGATCGGACAGGAAACACCCGAGGCTCTCACCGCGCTTTTCGCCCGGAAGCACATACGCGTGGCGATCGTTGGCACGCGCCAGCTCCCGCAGGAACTGCATGGGCGTGCCGCGGCGAACGGTCGCCGGGTTCGTGCCAGTCGTCGCCTCGATGCTCGTGTCGCGAATCTGTGTCGCGCGACGGAAAACCTCGTCGGCGATGTCGCTGTCGCGCCGATCCTCGAATACCTCGACGTCTTCGTCGCGGTTCAGGAACACGCTGTCATCGCGCACGATCAGCGTCGCGGTGCTGCGACTGGGCTGCGAGTCGAGCGCGTTCTCGAACGCCGCGACGGGACCGTCGATCAGCGGCACGAACTTCCCGTTTCCTGCATCGACCTCGATCCGCATCCGGGAGAAGGGCTTCGCGAGCTCGTCGGGTCGGTGGTGCCACGACCCTCGCTCGTCGAGACATGTGGAGATGCGAACGCGCGCTTCCCAGATCGCGTCCATCTCCTGCGTGACCTCGATCTCCTCGATCCGCCCGAGGTCTTCCTCGGTCGCGCCACGCTCGCCGAACCATGCACGGAAACGCGCAGCGCCCATCAGGTCCTCGGCACGAGAATCGATTCGCCAACCGTGTCGGTGAGGGTCCGGCTGTCGAGCGCGGTGTTGGCATCGGCGATGTGCCAGAACCGCGTCGCGTCGCCATGCTGGGCATCGGCGATCACGTCCAGCCGTTCACCCGACTGCACCGTGTGCGGGTCGCCTGTTACGGGCGGCAGACGCCGCAACTTCAGCGCGACGACGGTGCTGCCGGATTCGGTCTTCGTGTCGATCGTCTCCACGCGTGCGTAACGCGAGTTATCAAGAAACATCGAGTCTCCTCAGATCGGGATCAGCTCCACGATCTGCTCCGCCGTGTTTGCCAGGTTCGCGATCGCCTGCGCTTCCTTTGCCATCGTTGTGTATTCGAGCGCGCCCTTCGCCAGCACGTCGTCCGAGCAGTCGTCGACGGCGATGACGGTCAGCGTCAGATCGACTTCGGCGCGCAGCGGGTTCAACAGCGCGTCGTACTCGAGCTCGCTGATGGTCAGCGAATCAATCGTCACCGGCAGCACGCGCGTGATTCCCCAGATGAACAGCGTGCGCGGAAACTTCTCGCGTGGAATCGGCTGCGCCGGCGGTTCGTCACCGCCTCCAAGACCGACTGCGTCACCGATGGCATCGAGCGCCGCGCCGATCAGTCCGGCCAGCTTGGCGCTGGGCTGCACCATCTTCTCCAGCGCGGACAGCTGCGGTCCGATGCCGAACATGCGCGCCAGGACCTTGTCGTCGGCGAGCATGTTCGCGGCGCTGAAATGCGCCTTGAACGAAATCCGCTCGAACGTCTTCTCTCCCGCCTGCGTCGTCTCGCGCTGGGTCGCGCCGGTCGGCCGCGGCGGAATCTGCAGCGTCCTCGACAGCGACTCCGGGTTGAACTGGAAAATCACGACGTTCGGAATCGGGCCGACGAGGCCGGCACCGTACTCGATGAGCGCGCCACGGAGCATCGGCATGTCACTCTCTCGTCGTCGCGCGCACGATCTGATCCGCGATGCGCGTGGCGAGCGGCTCCGCATGCGGCGTCGCGCCGACGACCACACGACCAGCGTCGATGTGCGCATCCGGTTCGGCGGCCACCGTACGCCCTCCGAACGCGCGCGCGACAGCCGGTCCGAGCAGCCTGGCCGCCGACTGCACCGTCGATGGCGCCACGCCACGGACGTGAAGGTTGATTCGATCTATCCGTACGCGTCTCACGTCCGCGCCTCCCAATCCGCGACGAGCGAGGCATATCGACCGAACTGGTCGAGGCTGATCGCACGCTCGAGTTTTTCGTATTCGCGCCGCACCGCGACGATCACCGCGGGCATGGTCAGCGCGCGTGGAGCGCCGTCGTCGGCGCTCTGCAGACAGGCGTGAAACACAATCGCGCGAATGTGGCCGCCCGCGAGTGGAAACCGCTGCGCCAGGAACGGCAGATCCAGCGCACTCGCGTCGACACCGATCGGAATGACGCCTTGCCAGATGCGCAGCCGCTCGGCGACGCCGGGCAGCGGGAAATCGACGACGAACCGGAGCCGCCGCAGGAACGCTTCGTCGAGATCCTTCTTGCGGTTCGTGGCGAGGATGGCGAGTCCCTTGAAGCGCTCCATGCGCTCGAGCAGGTAGCTCACCTCCAGATTGGCGTAGCGGTCGTGGGCGTCCTTGACCTCGGTGCGCTTGCCGAACAGCGCGTCGGCTTCGTCGAAGAACAAGACCACGTCCGATGCATCGGCGGCATCGAACAGGCGCCGCAGATTCTTCTCCGTCTCACCGATGTACTTGTTGACGACCTGAGACAGATCGATGCGATAGAGCGGCAGCCGCAGCGTGTGCGCCAGCGCCTCGGCCGCCATGGTTTTGCCGGTACCCGGAGGTCCAGCAAACAGCGCCGCCAACCCGCTCTCGTTCCATGCCCGCGCGGTGCCCCACTCGTAGTGCACCCGCGTGAGATTGGTCATCGCCGCGACGATGTCGTTGATTTGGCGAGTCTGCGCAGGCGGAAGCATCAGCTCGTCGAGACCGAATCGAGGCGTCACTTCCTGGGCCAGCGCTCCGAGATCGAGCTCGTTGCGACACGCTGCCAGCAGATCGTCCAATCGTGGCTCGCGATCGAGCGTCGCGAGCTCGGCGCCTACTCGCTCGATCACGTCGCGCTCGGATCGGAATCGCCGCGCCACCTCCGCGAGCGTCGCGTCGACGTCCGGATTCGAGCGCGCAGCGGGAACGACCGTCCTCCAGCATTCCAGCCGCTCGGCATAGCCAAGTGATCCGACCTGAATGGGCGGAGACACGCCCGGCCCGCCGAGTTGCTTGAGCGCTCCGCGATCGTGCAGCCCGACGAAGATGGTCACCGGCAGCGACGGCAGTGGCAGCTCTATCGCATCATCCGGCCGCCGCGCCATCGTGGCCTCGGGCGGCAGGTAGACCGCCAGACCTCGCAGCCACGCCGCTGTCAGCACCTGCTGAAAATCTTCGCGACGCAGCGCCGCGGCGGGCGCGATGAGTGCCTGGCCAATCGCGCGCGCACACGCGGCGGCGACGCTGGCAAGGGGAGCTCCCACAGCACCAATCACCGGCACGATGCGTCGATGCGCGCCATGTGTCGCGACCAGCCGCGCCACGTCGACGGGCGAGACCGCGTCGGGCAAGGTGTCAGGAATCGGCTGAAACGACGAGGGCAGCTCGCTGCCCGGGTAGAGCAGCTCTCTCCCGACGAGGCCAGGCACGGCAAGACCGACATCCCACCCGAGCGTCGGCAGTGGAAGCAATCCGTACTGCACGAATGGGTGCGCGGGATCGAAGCGAGCGACGACGTCGGCCGGCGCGTCCCACAATCGCTGCACCAGTCCCAGCGTCGGCTCCGTCCGCGCCGGCTCGTTGAGGCAGGCGGCGATCACACTGCCCGAGGCGCTGTCGATGACGGGAAGCAGCGCGGTCGCCAGCACGAACCGATCGACCGTGGACAACGCGAGCGCATGCGCTACCCATGTGAAGGACCCGCGTGCCGGATTGCGCAGCGCATGCTCGTCGGGGGGTGGCGCGTCAATCAGATCGGACAGGTGCCTGGCGGTGGCGTCGTTCGCGAAAAATTCGCGCTTGTCGCGGTCGTAACGCGCGAAATCGAGCACGGCGACCGTTCGATCGCTGAACGGCGGCAGCAGCGCCGTACCGCCATCGACGCCCGCGAGCGTTCCCCGCTCGCGCCAGAGCCAGCACACTTCACGGCGCAGCCGCAGCGTGACTTGTCGTAGCCAGAAGTTGGCCAGTCCGTCTTCCGCGCGCGCGCCGGACAGGAACGTGACCGGATCGCGCATCTGCATCACCTGCGCGCTCACGGAACCACCACCGCGGGGCTGGCGATCGCCTGCTGTCGATTGACGATCAGCACGACGCGGTACGTGCCGGCCGGCACCGCGGTCGCGACATCGGCGAACGTGAGTGTCTGCTGGCCCGCGGCAGAGGTGACGATGTCGAACAGCCGCACCGTCCGGCCATCCTGGTAGAAGGCGGCGACGATGTCGTCGTTTTCAGTGCCGAGCAACACGCCGCTCACCTGCATGTCGCCGGCCGCGAGCGCGGCCCCCGAGACCGTCGGCAGGAGCCGCGCCGCCAGCAGATTGCTCGATCGCGTTCGCGTGGCCGAGAGCCGGCGCCGCACGACCAGGGGATGCTCTCCCGCCGAGATCGCCGTGCCGGAGGCGATCGGGGTGCCGGGGCTGCCCTCGACGACAGCCGTAATGCGATCGGGTCGCCGCGACACCACGTTCAACACCGTGCTCCCCAGCACGACTTCGAGATCGGCGCCATTGAGATCGTCGCCGAAGATCACGATCTGCTCGCCGGCCTCGAATGCCGCCGGCTCGACGCGATCGAGCGATGGCCCCAGCGTCGGCTGCACGTCGATGCGGACGCCACGTTCACCGATGATCGTTTCGGGCGCGGTCGTGTAGTCCACGCCGACCAGCAGCGAGTAGCGCGGATCGATGCCCGGCACGATCATGATCGGCCGCATCTGGAACGCCACCGACAGCCGGTATCGTTCGTCGGTGCCCTGCATGATCTTCGACAGGAGATCCGCAGTCGTTTCGTCGAACGTGAGCTTGAGCGGTTCCGGATTGTTCTCCAGCGCCAGCCGCACATCCAGTGCGACCAAGCCGTCCAGCGACAGGAAATTCAACTGGTGCAGCGCGGAAATCCCGCGGCCGAGCAGGTCGTGAGCGGCAGGACTGTCGCTGTTCTCGTCGGTGTCGAACGCGGTCAGGAGGTACTTGAGCACGAGCCACAGCGGCTCGGGCTCGTTGGGCCGCAGCCGCACGTTGCGCAGCGCCGAATCGAATCCGGTCTCGTACAGGAACAGATTCAGCTTGGCGCGCGTGTCGTTTGCGGCCGCCTGTTCCGGCTTGCCGACGCTGACGTCGAAACCGCGGCGGATCAAGTGATCCTGCAGGAGCCGCGTCACCGCGCCGATCGCCCGTCCGGAGTCCGCCAGTGCCATGGTTCAATCCCGGGACACCTCTAGAACGAGCGCAGGTACCGCCGCGACAGACCCGATCGCGCGACGTGCGCCTCCGGCGCACGCTGTGGATGCGCGGGGGACGCCGCCTGCACGATCGTTTGCGGCGCCGGAGCTTCGACGTGCAGGTTGATGGCTCCGATCGAGATCTCCACGACCTCCTCGCGCGGCAATTCGATCGTTGACGCCGCAGCAGCGCGCTCGACGTGTTCGGAGACAGCGCGCGCGGGAGGATGCGTGAGCACGGTCGTGGTCATCGGGTGCTCTCGAGGCGGCTCATTCGCTCGATCGCGACGCGGGGGTTCGGCCGTGACCCGTTCCGTGATGACTTGCGGCGGCTCGATGAAGACGACCGGTTCGCGCGTTCGCGGGGACTCGTGGCCGGGAGCGGCATCCTCGCTCGACGGCTGCGCGCCGATGATTCGCGATGCGGGATCGGCGGCGACCCATCGCATCGCCAGGCGAACAGGATCCGGATCGCGGCGCACGGGCCCGGGAGTCGACTCCTCGCTCGCCGAAGCGGGAGACATTGCAGCGGAAGGCTTGACGGCCGACGGAGCGACATCAGGCGGGCGCGCGGGTGTTGCGACGCGATCGGTCGAGGGTGCTGTCAGAGGCCCCGTCGCGAACCGTCGTGGATCCTGTTCGACGATGGGAGCGATTCGCTCCTCGTGGATCTCGATGATGTCGGATGAGACCGCCGACGCATCGCTGATGCCCCTCACGTCCGGCTGAAGTCGGGCGCTCCGGTCCGGCGGTGATCCGACGGCGCCGACGGCGAGCGAGCTCGAACGAATGAGCGCGCCGAAGTAGTCGCTCACCCAGCCACCTGATCGATCAGCTGGCGATACTCCGCCCGGCGTTCCGGCGGGATGGCGAGCGTCTCCTGTTCGGTCCAGCCATAGGCGCAGGCGAGCGCGTGCACATCCCGCAACAGTGCCTGGCGTCTCGCGGCGATGCGTCGCAGCGCCAGCATTTCGAGGTCGACCGTCGTCTCGTTCGGCTGGCCACACGCGGGGCACGTGCACGACACGGTGAAGCTCACCAGGGGATCGGCCGCGGCGAGAGCTGCCGCGATGGTGTCGATCGCCGCGGAGTCGAGCGAGGTGTGAGGCTCGATCACGAGACGCCTGGCAATCGCGAGTGCCGCCTCGTGTTGCGAGATGTAGCGGCGGCTACGCCATTCACGCTGGTCGTTGCCCGTCGGCGGACGCACGGTCACGCGGCGTCCACCGGCAAGCGTGACCGTGATCTGCTCGGCGACAGTCGCCCCCCCGCCGTCTCCGATCATCTCGTCCAGAGGCAGCACGATTTCGAAGGCGCTGCCACATTCGGTCATCGCGCAGTGCAGTTGCACCGTAAAGGCGTTCACTCCGTCGGTCGCCGCAGCAATTCGCAGCAACGACGCGATGCGGGCGCCGACTGGCTTGCCCCACCACGCCTCGCTCGGGAGCTGATCGCTGCACCGGGACAAGAGCGCCGTGACGACCGTTGGCCGATCCGTCCCGCTCAACGGGATGTCGAGATCGCCCGGACCGCCAAACGGCCGCACCTGCGGAGCATCGCTCGACATGTCACGCAACCGGCGCCACCTGGGCGTTGTCCGCCGGTTCGGCCACATCGTGATCGCGCTCCCATCCTTCGAGCTCCAGTTTCAACGTCTCGATGGCAATCGCGTTGGCGTTCGCGTCGAGATCGGGCACGGCGGTGTACTCGCTCACCCAGCAGCGGAACAACTGGTACCGCTTCACTGTCTGCCCGCGCTCGTTGTTGAACAGCAACGTGATGTCCTTGCGGAAATTCCTCAGGTCCATGCCGGCATCGCCGCTGAGCGGGTGAACGAGATTCGCCCACTTCTCGAACTCGAGGTCGTGGGTAATCCCGCGTTCGAGCGTCAGCCCCTCATACGTGGTCCGGCCGGGCGACTTGTGATCGGTGCTGTTGTCGCCGCCATCGCGGTGCTTGACGACTTCCGTGGTGCGCTTCAGCGCGCTCACCTTGTGAACGCCGAGCACCACGCGCCCGTCCCACACGAGCTGAAACTTGAAGTTCTTGTAGGGGTCGATGCGATGTGCGTTGACGACAAATCCCTTCGGCATCTCACGTCTCCGTTGATGCAGCGCGGTGAAAAAGACACGCGCTGCTGCGTCAATTCAAAATGCAAAATTGAAAATGCAAACTAAAGCGCCCGTCTCTTTTTGCATTTTGCATTTTGCATTTCACGTTCACACCTGCAGGTCCCCTGCGATCTGCTGGATCGTGATGACCACGAACTCGGCCGGTTTCAATGGCGCGAATCCGACCTCGATGTTCACGATGCCCAGGTTGCGGTCCGCCTGCGTCGTCGTCTCCGAGTCGCATTTGACGTAGTAGGCCTGCTGCGGCGTCGAGCCCTGGAATGCGCCCTGCCGGAAGAGGCCATTCATGAACACGCCGACGTTCAGTCGGATGAGCGCCCACAACGGCTCGTCGTTCGGCTCGAAGACGACCCACTTGGTGCCGCGGTAGAGCGACTCTTCGATGAACAGGGCAAGGCGCCTGATCGGGATGTACTTCCACTCGCTCGCGAGCTGATCGGCCCCGTCGAGCGTGCGTGCGCCCCAGGACAACGGCCCGTAGATCGGGAAGACACGCAGACAGTTCACGCCAAGCGGATTGAGGGCGCCATTCTGCAAGTCGGTCAGCAGGTACGCGAGGTCCTGCACGTTCTCGAGTCGGCCATCGGTCCCCGCGGGCGCCTTCCACACCCCGCGCGTCGCATCAGTCCGAGCGAACAGCCCCGCGATCGTGCCGGACGGTGCCAGACTGCGTAGCCGATTGCTGTTGACGGGATCGGGTACGAAGGTGCGAGGGAAATAGACTGCGGCATTGTTGCTGCGCAGCGAATCGTTCTGCGCCAGCCATGTCTGCATGCCTTCGAGCGACGCCACCGCGTCGGGAATGTCGATCAGCAGAAATGCGCGCCGGCTGCCGCAGTAGGTCGTGGCTTCGCTGTAGACGGCACGCATGTCGTCGGCGCCGAGGTCGGCGGCGCACGGGATGCAGAGGATGTTGAACAGGTCGACGTCCTCGAGCGCATACAAGCCGGTCTTCGCCGCGAGATTGCCGATGAGCAGTGTCCCGCTGACGCGCGGATCCTCAGGCGGCGGGGCCGTGCGGCTGCCGTTGTTGCCGTTGTCGAGCGCGTACTGCTGGTCGTTCGGCGTGCTGTTCAGACCGAGTGCAGCGACGTCGCCTCCGCCGATCGTCAGCGTCGCGGTCGGGTCATACGCGGCACCGCCACGCCCGGCGAGCACCTGCAGGTGGTACGGCGATGCGACGGTCCCGCGACCGACAAGCTTCACGGTCGCTCCGGCAATCAGCGCGCGCTCCGCCGGCGTCGTCGCCGCATTCGCAGCGTCCCGAATTGCCTGCTCGAGCAGCGGCCGCAAACCGGGATAGTCGAGCGTGCCGGTATACGTGACTGTTACCGTGCGCGCACCGCCTCCGGCATCGACGCTGAGATCGATCGGGCTGGCCGGAATTGCGCCGACATTACCGCCCATCGTTCCGTTCGCTGCTGGTCGCGGGAACGGCGCCGCGGCGGGAAGCGCTGGCATTCCGTCGCGATCGAGCTGCACCAGGCGCGACGCCTCGTTGACGACGCTGAGCGCGTTGTTGGATACGCCCTCCTGCATCGTCAGATTGCGGTAGGTTTCCGTCCGTACGACCGTCTGCCGTCCGTTGTCGACGCGCACTTCGGTGATCGTGAGATTGAACAGCGTCTCCGGATCGGTGGTGTCGTCATCGACATCGATCAGGACGTTGTTGCCCCACTCGCCGGGATTGAGCGCCGCTTCACCGCGAATCCGACGTCCAGCCTGCGCGCGGAACATGTCGTTGCCGGCCCCGCCGGCCGTATCGGTGATCACCTGCGACGCTGCCACCGCGGCGACCGATCCCGCGGCAGCGCCGTCGTTGGCGACGCGAACGATCCACGCTTCATTGCCGCCGTTCTGAAAGAACTGCTTCACGCCGTAGCTTGCGGCGCTGAGCGAGTTGATCCCGCCGAACTCACGCTCGAAGTCGGCGAAGCTGAGACATTGGATCGCCTCGTTGACTACGCCACGCGGAAACGTGTCGATGAACGCGGCGATTGAGGTGGCCACGCCGGTGATGGTGCGCACCCCGCTCGATTTCTCCTGGATGTAAACACCTGGAAAGCTCACCTGCACCATGCGTCGCTCCTTGCGCCGGAAAGCACTGGCGCTCCATCACGTGCGATCGGATGCGCGTTGCGAGTCCTCTAGCCGCGGCGATAGATCGGAGACATGCCGGGCCGATCGATCCGCGCGATTCGCCGCTGCTCGACCAGACGATCGAGAGCGGCCTGGACATCCGCGGGGGACCGCTCGACCCCGTCCTGCCGCAGCCACCACTGGCGAATCCCGTCGGCGGTGTCCGCCGCCTCGGGGCGCTCATCGAGATAGCGCAGGATCCGTTCGCCGACACCGCCGCTGTTGTCTTCGCGCGGCATAGGCAGCAGCAATGGCGGCAACCGTTGTGCCACGCGCGACTCTCGCCGTTGCAGGTGATTGGGTGATGGCGCGCATCACGACTGAGGCGCCGATGCCTCAGTCGATGCGGAGAGCGGATGAAAGGAACTGCGCGATCGTGGCGAGAATCAGCAGCGGGATGTGAAATTCAGACGTGCGGCGCAGCGGACTCACGAGTGAGGCGCGAACGCCGCGCGTTCGAGACCGTACTTCTTCACGAGCTTTCCGAAACGGCTGCGTTCCTTGCCCGACAGTCGCGCAGCCAGACTGAGGTTGCCGCGCGCACGTCGCAACAGCTCTGTCACGTACGTGCGCTCGAAGTCGGCGATGGCGCGAGCCTTTGCACGATGAAACGGCTCGTCGACGACCTCCACCTCCGAGGCGATCGGAACGTCGGGAAAAGACAACGATGGTCCGTCGCTGAGGAGCACCGCGCGAAGAACGAGATTCTCCAGCTCGCGCACGTTTCCCGGCCAGTCGTGCGTCTGCAGATACTTCTGCGCCGCGGCATCGAGGGGCTTGGCCTCGATCTGGTACTCTGCGGCGAACCGCCGCACGAACTTCTCTGCCAGGAGCGCGGCGTCGCCGTGACGTTCCCGCAACGGCGGCAGGTTCAACGGAAGAACGGTCAGTCGGAACAGCAGATCCGCACGATAGGCACCGCGCCGGGCCATGTCCGCAAGGTCGGCGTTGGTCGATCCGATGACTCGCAGATTCGCTGTACGGCCGAGCGTCGATCCCACCGGGCGATAGGACCGATCCTGCAGGAAGCGCAGCAGGGCCACCTGGCCACGCGAAGTCAATGCTTCGAGCTCGTCGAGGTACAGCGTTCCGCCTTCGGCCTGTTCGATGAGTCCGACGCGCGTCTCCTTTGCGTCGGTAAACGCGCCGCGCGCATGTCCGAAGAATTCGGTCTCGATCAGATTGTCGGGGATGGCGCCGCAGTTGACCGGAATGAATGGTGCCGCCCGCCGCGCGCCCAGGTAGTGAATCGCGCGAGCAGCAAGCTCTTTCCCCGTTCCTGTTTCGCCGTGGATGAGCACAGGCGCATCGCACGCCGACAGCTTTCGCAGGCAGCGAAGCGCTTCCAGGAACAGCGGTGCCCCACCGATCAGATTCA
>Ga0111538_10010560_pt1 | contig 12277 bp, 6 predicted proteins | sample SoiMethybrSBSTD1_FD_79669 | JGI IMG/M metagenome (GOLD analysis project Ga0111538, IMG submission 79669) | Bulk soil microbial communities from a Populus tree surrounding site in Tennessee, USA - Soil MetaG P. TD hybrid SBSTD1 (version 2)... | ecosystem: Environmental > Terrestrial > Soil > Tree...
AATGGCCAGGGCGACGGCGTCGTCGAATTCAGTGCGACGGCAAATCCCGACCCCCAGATGCGTCGAGGCGCGATCACGGCGAACGGCCAGCGAGCGGAAATCAGTCAGTCGGCCGGCACCTGTGACATCGGTCTCGGGCAGAGCGCCGCAAGTTTCAACCAGGGTGGCGGCACTGGCCAGGTGCAGGTTCGTGCCTCGAGTCCGATGTGCGGATGGAGCGCTTCGTCGGACGCGGACTGGATTCAAATCCGGACGACCAGCGGACAGGGGAATGGAACCGTTTCATTTGAGGTACCCACGTCGACCGCGCCGCCACGCAGCGCCACTATGACCATCGCTGGACAGAAGTTCAGTGTCACGCAGTCCGAGGGATGCGCCTACACCATCGCACCGCCCGCCCAATCAATTGCGGCCGCGGGCGGAAACGGTGCTATCGCAATTACCACCACGCCGACGTGCCCTTGGACTGCAGCGAGTAACGTCGCCTGGCTGACCGTGAGCCCGGCATCCGGGAGTGGTTCGGCATCTGTGGCCTTTGCCGCAACTGCGACGGCCGGACGTTCTCGAACCGGCACCGCAGTCATCGCGGGTCAGCCCTTCGTTGTGACCCAATCGCAGGGGTGCTCGTACGTCGTGCGGCCCTCGAGCGGGCAGGTCGGCGCTGCCGGCGGCACGCTGCCGATCTCGGTGAGCGCGAACGCCGAGTGTGAATGGTCTGCTGTCTCGAATGACGGCTGGATTTCGCTGCAGGGACGCTCATCAGGCAGTGGAAACGGAACGGTCAATGTCGTTGTCGCGTCCACAACCGGCCCGGCGCGTTCCGGAACCGTCACGATCGCTGGCCAACCTGTGGCCGTCACGCAGTCGCCGGGGTGCGCGTTCTCGATTTCACCGGAAACGGCGACGGCCCCGTCTGCGGCATCAACTGGCAAGGTCGCGGTGACCTCAGGCACCGGGTGCGCCTGGACCGCCACGAGTAACGCGCCGTGGCTGACGATTTCATCCGGCAGCAGCGGGACCGGTAACGGAGAAGTTCAATATGCGGCCGCTGCGACCACAGGTCCGGCGCGCAGTGGCACCCTCACGATCGGGGGACACACGTTCACGCTGAACCAGGGAGAAGGCTGCACGTTCACGCTCTCCTCGTCTTCCGCAGCCATCGACGATGAGGGTGGTCAGGGATCGTTCACAGTTCGCACGGGCACCGGCTGCGGCTGGACCGCCACATCGACGATGGGGTGGCTCACGATCTCGTCGGGAGCGACTGGAACGGGTGAGGGCGTTGTCCGGTTCACGGCTGCACGAAACACGGGTCCGTCGCGCAGTGCGGCGATTACGGTCGGAGGACAGACATTTACCGTCACACAGGGCACCGGCTGTGCCATCACGCTCGCGACAGCTACGTTCGACGCGGCGGCGGGCGGGGCGACCGGGTCGGTGAACCTGACGGCCGGACCCGGCTGCGGCTGGACCGCGACGAGCAATGTGAACTGGTTGTCGGTCACCTCCGGCGCCAATGGAACCGGCAGCGGTACTGTCGGATTCACGGTTGTCGCAAACACTGGCCCGGTTCGTCAGGGCACGCTGACGATCGGCGGCCGAACATTCACGGTCTCACAGGCCGAGAACTGCTCGTCCGCGATTTCGCCCGAGCGGGTCTCGGTGCCGGCGGCGGCCGGCTTCACAAATGTGAGTGTCACAGCTCCCGCCGGATGCGGCTGGACAGCATCGGCCAGTGCGCCCTGGCTTGCCGTCAACTCAGGCACCTCCGGAACGGGGAACGGTTCGGTGAGACTTGCAATCCAGGAGAACACCGGTGCACCGAGATCGGGTACCGCCACGATTGCCGGGCAGGTGTTCACCGTCAATCAGGGCAGTGGGTGTTCCTACGGCCTCAGTTCGTCGTCTCAGAACGTGGGCGCGGCCGGCGGTTCTGTCACAGTCGCGGTCAATGCTTCGGCCGGGTGCGCATGGACGGCATCCAGCCAGGCGCCGTGGTTGACTATCTCCGCCGGTGGGAGTGGGATTGGCAGCTCGCCAGTGCAAATCGACGTGCAGGCCAACACCGCGGGACCCCGCAGCGGCGCAGTCGTGATTGCCGGTCAGGCGTTCACCGTGCTGCAGGACACTGGCTGCTCGTTTGTTGTGTCACCGGAGGCAGTGCCGGCGCCTGCGGCCGGCGGCGGCGCGCGCGTCGAAGTCGCGGCCGCGGCGTCCTGTGCGTGGACAGCCGTCAGTAACGCGGGATGGATCGGCGTCACCGGGTCTGCCGGCGGCAGCGGCAACGGTACGTTCGATCTCTCAGTCGCCGCCAACACCGGGCCGGCACGGAGCGGGACGGTCACTGTCGCCGCACGTACGGTCACGGTCATGCAGGAGAGTGGCTGCACGTTCAGCCTCAGCGCGACGTCGCTGACCATGCCCGGCTCCGGTGGTGTCGGAACCGTTTCGGTCTCCGCCGCCGGCGGATGTCCGTGGAGCGCGGTCAGCGGCGCAGCGTGGATCACGATCGCCGACGGAGCGTCCGGTTCTGGCTCCGGGAACGTGCAGTTCGCGGTCGAGCCCAATGGTACGGGTGCGCCCCGTAGTGGAACTCTCACCATCGCAAATCTTGCGTTCGCGATTAACCAGCAATAGGGGTCAGATCTCGATTGTCGTTTCGACCCGTTTCCCACGCGGCGTGCCGACGGTTATCGTCCGATGGGCGGCGTGCCGATGGTCATCGGATCGGATCGGACGTCGGACGGGGTCAGATCTCGAATTTCTAACGAGCCAACTTCGTTCGAGCTGCAGTTGGGTTCAGACTTCATCGGGAATCGCGGTGAAGAATCGAGATCTGACCCCGACTCAAACACGGGGATCCCTAGCTTGAAGTTGATGGTCTGCTTGATTGGGGTTCGTGTGATGGCGGTGGCGCGCCTGAAGCGGTGGGCTAGAAGGGGCGAACCCGGTCCCGAGGCCCAGGCGAGCGGAGTTTTTCGAGGTTCTCGACTTACGCGGCCCGCGGAGCCCGTCTGGTCCAGACCCAAACCGCCGACGGGGACACGGCGACATGTTCGGCGATTTGACGCAGAGTAAAGGCATGAACGTGAAACGCTGAGGATGCCGCTTGCTGGACCTCAGTGCCGCGTTTGGTATTCGGGAAGAGATCGCGGAGCGATGGACGTGCGGCGAATCGTTCAGAGTGAGTAAGTTCACGATTGTCGCGATGCGGGGAGAGCAGCGGTTCGAAACTGCGAACGAAACCGTCTGAACCCATCACAAGGCCGCCGGGAGGCTCTGGGCACACAGTGTCTCCGTCCACGGATCTCTGAAAGGAGTGTTGGGCATGGGTTCGATCCGCGGGATCGAACATCTGCCACACATCGCTCAGTGTCAGGAATGTGGGCGTGCTGTCCATGCCTGCCGTGTAGCGAAAGCTGCTCCAGGGCCAATCGGCCGCCCGTGCAACCATACCAGCGGCGACCGGATTCAACATGACATAGCGGAGGACGCGCATGGAGCTCGGGCCGCCTTCGACAATCTGGGCTTTGTATCTTCCCTGAAGCACGTGGCCCACGCGGCCATGACGCCGGTTGAACCAGCCGCAATACGCACTGTTGACGTGTTGCATGAGCCGCGCGAGCGGATGCACGGTAGGTCGCATCAGAAGGTGCACGTGATTCGGCATCAGGCAGTATCCGTTGACGATTACAGAGAAGCGTCGAGCGGAGCGCTCGAGCAGATGGAGATATCGAGCGTAGTCGACATCGTCAACGAACATTTCCCGCTTGTCATTGCCGCGGGACATGACGTGATGCAGCATTCCCGGTGCGTGAATCCGAAGAGGCCGAGCCATGGCGGTCTTGGGAGCAAATGCCGGACCGTCCTGAAATTACAGGATTTCAGACCAATTCTCGACTACGCCAACAAAAGTGCGCAGATACGGCAACTATTAGGGCCGGCGGCGTTGGCAGTTTTCGCGTGGGCGTCGAATCTGCGCAGCCGATCCAATCAAATCGGACATCGACGTCAGGACCACGGAGGGCCGACGTGGTCGCACGGTCATTGTTCGTCCGACCGGACCGCGATTTTGAAGATCGCTTTCTTCAGAAATCCAGTGCCGGCGAGCGGCGCATGCGCGTCCTGCGGGAAGAAGATCGCGAAGTAACCCGGCGGAACCGCAAGCCAGGTGGAAGGGGCATCCTCGTAGAATTGAATATCCCGCTGCTCGTCAAACGCCCCAATCGGGGCGTGACACGCTGAGACTGGCTTCCAGCCGATTTCTTCGTGGCCCGCGATTGTCACTTGAATGTCGATGTGACGGCGATGCGATTCGAGCTGAGCCCCACCGCGGCCCCGACCCTCTTTGTGATCAACCGAAAGCCACACTCGCGGTCCGTCGATTTCGTAGCGGTCCGGCGCCAGCTCTCCAAGATCTCGCGAAAGGATAACGCCCGCGACGATCCGAAAGGCCGGGTCAAGTTCAAGATATCGTTTCAACTGCGGCAGCGCGTCTAGAACCATTTCAGCCGGGATTGCCAGCAACGTCAGGGGTTGATCGTCCGCTGGGGTCAGATCTCGATTTTCCAAATTCGATTCGCTGAAATTCGAGATCTGACCCCCCTAGGTTTCGATTTTGATCAGCTCGACGTCGAAGACGAGCATTCCTTGCGGCGCTCCGCGTTGACCCCGGTAGGCGAGTTCCTCGGGAATCCAGAGCCTGCGCTTCTCGCCTTCGACCATCAGCTGAACGCCCTCGGTCCATCCGGCAATGACCTGGTTGAGCCCGAATGAAATTGGCTCGTTCCTCGCGACGGAGCTATCGAACATCCGACCATCGGTCGTCCAGCCGGTGTAGTGAACCCGCACCCGTGAGTTCGCTCGAGGGTATTGAGTGCCGGTACCGGGTTGGAGCACCTTGGTCGCCAGCCCGCTGGCCGTGACGGTCGCGTCGGAAGCGGGGGCGGCGACATCCGAGGGTGCAGGGATTGATCCTGGCATCGTGTAGGCTCCTCCTAACCAATTATCGTTTTATCGTTGTCCGAACCTCGGACCGCCTAGTCGAGCGGTTCGTGAGCTGACGGGGTCAGATCTCGAATCTCCAGCAGGCGTCACGGGCCCATGTGAAATACACCTGTCCCCATTCTTGAGGCAGGGTCAGATCTCGAATTTGACGCTGCTTCGAACGGTTTCTGGACTGCCTGGAAAATCGAGATCTGACCCTCACTGAACGGCCCCGCGCTCATTCCGCGCTGCGATCAGCGGCGGCAGATCCGGATCCGCATTGGACCAGGTGTGTAGCAGACCGTCGTAGGCCCGACGGGCTTCGCTCTCACGGCCCAGCTCCGCCAGCGCACGCCCGACCCCGAGCTGCGACAGCGGCCAAACCGGCGAGAACGGATCGGCGCCGCGGTGGTCCAGCACCACCCGGAACTCGCGGACTGCCCCCTCGAAATCCCCTGCGAGCAGCCGCGCCTCGCCACGTAGATATGCCGGAACCAGCGCGGCGACGATTCCACGCTCGTGGCCGGCAGCAGGCCTCAGCTGCTCAACGGCCGCGTCGGCACGGGCGCGCAACTCGGAAAATCGAGATCTGACCCCAAGTCCGGCGGGGTCTCCAGCCGGAGTGCCGCGCGCGGCGGTGGAAATTCGAGATCTGACCCCAGAGCGGAGCAGCAGCGCCGCTTCGGCGACCGGAAGATAGGCGGTGTGGAGAAGCGTGTCCTCCGGCCGCACGTGTCGCAGCCGACGGACAATCGGCTCGGCCTCGTCGAGGGAGTCGGCGAGAGCTAGTGCGGTGGCGGCGCGGAGCCTGGGCTCGTTGGGGGGACCGGCCTGGAGCACCCGTCGCGCCTGGCCGACCGCCTCCGCGTCGTAGCCATAGAGCGATTCGGTCAGTGCCGCCAGAGCTCCGTACCCTGCCGCGATCTGCGTGTAGCCCTGCGCCGTTGCGCCGGCGATCGTCTCGGCATAGAGCCGCCGCGCATCGCTCATCCGGCCGCGGAATGCGGCGACTTGCGCCCGCGCGCCGGTGAGATCGAAGCCGACGGCGCTCTTCGTCGCCCAATCCAGCTGCGCCCGTGCCGCGACCTCGTCGTTGTCGAGCTCCGCGAGCTGATAGAGCAGCCGGCGCAGCGGCCCGGTACCCAGATTGCGCGCCAGCGCTTCCTCGGCGACACGCCGGGCTTCCGCGAACTTGCCGGCGCCCCTCAGTGCATACGCCAGATTCGATCGGGGAAACGCATGCTCAGGGTTGCGGCGGATGGCCTCGCGCGCTTCCTCGATCGCGGCGTCGTAGTCGCCAAGCCGGTTGAGCAGAACGGCGAGCGCATTGGCAGGACGGTAGTCGCGCGGATACGTGCGCTTCCAGACGTCGAGTGTCTCGCGTGCCTTCGTCTGATCACCCGTGGAGCGGTCGTGATACTGGTAGGTGATAAAGAGCCGTTCACGCTCGCTGACGTGACCGCGATTGTCGTACGCCTGCCGCGCCAGTTCTTCGCTGCGTCCCGTTTCTCCGAGACCGCCGTAGAGAGTCGACAGGTTCGTGTAGGCGAGCGCGAACCGCGGGTCAAGCGCGATCGCGCGCTCGAAAAATGGAATCGCCTCTGTTTCCCGTCCGCTCGCGCGCCGGGTCGTTGCTTCTGTATAGGCCTTCAGCGCGTCGAGCGACGGCGTGGTCGCTTCTTCGATCGTGACGTTGTGGCGCGCCAGCGACGATCGTGACTCGCCCAAGGCTTCACGGACCTCAGCGGTGATGGTGCCCATCGCGCGCAAGACGTCTTCCTTGTGCTCGACGTCGACCTGGCGTCGCTCGATCGTCGCGCCGGTCGCGCAATCGGTGGCTGCCAGGGCCACGACGGTCGTTCGTCCAACCGCCGAGACGCTGCCCTCGAGCATGGCCTGCAGCCCGAGCCGTTGACAGACCTCCTGCGCCGTGTCGTGTGTCATCCGGATCGAGGCATCCCGGCCCATCAGCTGCAGCGTCGCGCGGATGCGTTCGTCCGACACGAGATCGAGGGACGGCGACTGTGCTAGATACACCGTGACCGCTTCGCGCAGGGTGCCGTCGAAGTCGGGATCGCCCGTCCCGTTGGCGATCTGGCTCACCAGCACCGTGCTGCGTTGTGTCCGCGCGGACATCCACCAGCCGCGCGCTCGTCCGGCGATCCCGACCGTAGCTCCGATCACGAGGACTGATGCGGCGACCATGGCCGTGGTCATCAGAGAGCGCCGTGATCGAAACCGGGACGGCAACCGTCCGAGGAGCGCCGCATTCTGGCGCGCCCGCCGCAGGTCCTCGAAGAGCTCCCCCGCCAACTGGTAGCGTCGATCGGGATTTTTCTCCAGCGCCCGAACGATGATGCGGCCCACGCCGGCAGGCAGACCTGGATTGATCTTCCGGGGATGAGGCGGCTGGCGGCTGGTAATCGCCGCGGCAATCTGCGCCGGCGTTTCGGCCCCGAACGCACGGCGCCCGGTCGCCATCTCGTAGAGCAGTGTCCCCGCGGCAAAGATGTCGGCGCGGTGATCGCTCGGTTGTTCGGCGATCTGTTCCGGCGCCAGGTACGAATGAAAGAGCTCACCCGTCGGCACCGGGCGAGGGACGGCGACCTCGGCGCCGGTCGTCCTCGAAGCATCGCTGGCACTGACCTTGTCGGCCGCGACCGGCTCGGCACCGCCTGCGGCACCAAGCTCCAGCAGCTTCACATGGCCGTCGTTGGTAAGAAAGACGTTTGACGGTTTGAGGTTCCCGTGAAACAGGCCGCGCCTGTGGATGGCGACAAGCGCATCAGCCAGCTGGAATCCGATCTCGAGCAGCCGGTCTCCGGACAGTGCCGTTCCGGCGATCAGATCGTCCAGGGCGCGACCTTCGAGGAGCTCGCAGACGATGAACGGTTGACCGTTCTCTTCACCTGATTCGTGCACCGCGCAGACGTGCGGGTGCGAAACGAGCGATGCGATCCGCGCTTCGTGATGAAAGCGGTCGACCGCGCCGGGGCGAGCCATCTCCTCCGGTCGCAGCAGCTTGATCGCGACCTCGCGATCGAGCCGCAGGTCCCGCGCGCGATAGATCTCGGTCGCGCCGTCGCGACCGATGGGCTGAAGAAGCTCGTAGTGGGAGATGCGCACGGTTTGAACGTGAGAGCTGGCAGCGGGCCAGCAGTCCGACTCTACTTCAGTGCGGCGTATTCTGCACGGGCGGCGACGAGCGGCGGGAAGTCCGCGTCCGCCGATTTCCACATCGCGAACAGCGCGTCGTAGGCGCGGCGCGCCGCATCGCGCTCACCCGACCGGGACTGCGCCCGTGCGATGCCGAGATGAGCGAGTGGCACGACCGGCGACAGCGGATCGACACCGCGATGCTGCAGGATCGACTCGTACTGCCGGATCGCCTCGGAGTATTCGCGCTTCATGAGGTGGGCTTCGCCGCGCAGGTAGAAGGGCACCAGTCCGGCGACGGTCCCAAGTTCGGTCGGGGTCGCGTTGCGCAGGGCGACGATGGCCTCGGCCGGGTGACGCCGGAAAAGCGCGATAGCCGCGCGGGTCGTCGGGAGCAGGACCGTGTGCACGAATGTGGAGTCCGGATACCGGCGGTCGGCATCATTGATCAGGGATTGCGCCTCTTCGACCATACCGGCCAGTCCGAAGGCTGCCGCCGCGCGGAAGCGGGGAACTGTGCCAGGAGACTCGGTGTCCGCGTCGCTCCTGACGATCACGCGCTTGATGTCGTCGGCCGTGGCATGCGGGTCGCGATAGAGAGCCTCGGTCCACGCCAGGTGCGCCGCGTAGCCGGAAGCCGTGCCGCTCAGGCCACGAGCCAGGGCGATGTCGATGGCGCGCTGATACAGGCCGGCGGCGTCGCGAAGCCGGCCCTCGAACGCGGCTGTCTGGGCTTCCGCCGACACCAGGTCGAATTCGCGCGGTTTGCCCTTCGCCCACGCCAGCTGGGCCGCCGCGGATCCGTCACCCGCCACGAGCCCGAGTTGATACAGGAGCCGCCGTGTCGGTGTGGTTTCGACACCGAGCTGTACAGCTTCTTCCGCCGTCTTCCGGGCGTCGGCGTCGCGGCCAAGCGCTCGAAACGCGAATGCAAGGTTCGACAGCGGAAATGGGTGGCCCGGACTCCGTCGCAGGGCCTCCTGCGCCTCAGCGACCGCCCGATCATAACGGCCGGTGCGGTTATAGATCACCGCCAGCGCGTTGACCGGTCTGAAATCCCGGGGATACGCCGCCTTCCAGAGCTCCAGCGCTGCGGCGGCCGAGTCCTGGTTGCCGGTCACGCGGTCATGGTACTGGTAGGCGATCAAAAGCCGCTCGCGCTCGCTGAGCGGTCTCGTCACCCCGTTGGCCAGCTTCGCGAACTCCTCGCTGCGCCGCCATTCGCCGAGGCTGCCGTAGACCGTTGACAACGTGATGTAGGCCGCCGCGAAGTCGCGATCGTTCTCAATCGCCTGATTGAAGAAGGCCACCGACTCCAGCTCGCGGCCCCGTCGCCGTTCTTCCTGCCCGAGCGTATAGGCCTTGAGGGCCGCCAGCGAGGGCGTCGTCGCCTGCTCGATCGGTACGTCGAACCGCCGGATCGATGGCAGCGACTCGCCCAACCTGGTCCGCATGGAGGACGAGATCGTGCCGAGCTCCGCGAGGACCCGCTCCTGGCTGGTCGCCTCGGCCTGTGTGCGGGCAAATGCCTCGCCGCTCTGGCAGTCGGTGGCTGTAAGCGTCACTACATAATGGCTGCCGAGCGCTGCGATCGACCCTTCGAGCATCGCCTTCACGCTAAGTCGCTGACAGACCTCACGGGCCACTTCGTGCTCGAGGCGATCGCCCGCCCGCCGGTTCATCGACTCCAGCGTCTCGCGGATCCGCTGATCAGAGATGATGTCGAGGAATGGCGACTGCCCGAGATGGACTTTGAGCGCCGTCACGAGCGTCTCGTCGAATACGGGATCAGAGGTCGTGTTCTCGAACGGGCCGATGACGATGCTGTCGCGGTCGGTCAGAGGAGGAGTGCGGTTCCTGATCCAGACCACGCCGGTGCCGACCGCGACGGCGAGCATGGCCGCGGTCGCGATCGTGATGCTCCGGCGGCGGCGTGGCCGCGGCGGGACGATCACCGAGGCCCGCGGATCCGACTTCCTCGCGTCGATTTCGAGCTGTTCCGAAGTGCGGTTCACGGCGGTCAGCAGCTCACCGGCCGTCTGATACCGCTGCTGCGGATCGACTGCCATCAGCTTTTGGATAATGCCTTCCAGCCCCGCCGGAATGGAGTCGTTGATCGCCCGCGGAGGCACGACGATCCCGTTGATGATCTTCATGACGATCAGGGGGATGTCGTCACCTCCGAACGCCCGCCGGGCGCTCGCCATTTCGTAAAGGACTGTCCCGAGCGAGAACAGATCGGTCCGAGCATCGACCGGCTGTCCTTGCGCCTGCTCGGGCGCCATGTATGAGGCCGTGCCGACGGTGCTCCCGGTCCGCGTGAGTTCGGGCGAGTGGACGTTGGTGAGTGTCGGAGAGGAGGCCGTCTGCGAGGCCGGCGCCGTATCGGAGGCGACCTTGGCGAGGCCGAAATCGAGCACTTTGATCCGATCGCCGTGCGTGACAAAAAGGTTGGCGGGTTTGATGTCGCGATGAATGATGCCGCGCCGGTGCGCGGCGTCGAGCGCCGCGGCGACCTGTCTGGCAAAGTTCAGCACCCGCGGGGCCGGGAGTGGGCCCTCCTCGATCAGCTGCTTGACGGTCCGGCCTTCAAGCAGCTCCATCGCGATGAAGGGCTGGCCATCGTGTTCTCCCAGCTCGTGAATCGTGCAAATGTGCGGATGCTGGAGGGAGGAAGCCAGCTTCGCCTCGCGTTCGAACCTGGCCAGCCACTCGGTCGACGTCACCGCCTCGGTCCGCAGCAGCTTGATCGCGACTTCGCGGCCAAGCTGCAGGTCTTCGGCGCGATAGACCACGCCCATGCCACCTTCGCCGAGGTGATTCAAGAGGCGATAGTGTGAGACGACAGTCGGGGTCATCGGTCAGGAGCTGCGGCGGCACGCAGCGCGTTTGGCACCTGCAGGGGAGCCTACATTCTAGCAGGCGTTGGACTTATTGGCCGACGGCTTCGACGGTGGCTAGCGGTCGAGGCGCCGCTGACGTTCGGGTCAGATCTCGAATTCCTATGCGCTCCCGGTCTGGAGTTTGAAAATTCGAGATCTGACCCCTAAGCTTCGACGGGGTCAGGTCTCGAAATCTCCCGTCCGGGGCGATTTTGATCTGGGAATTCGAGATCTGACCCCCGCGGCATAGAATCGGATGTGGCCGACATTCCATTCCTGCAGCAGAAGGCGGTCGACTTCGCGAAGCGTGGCGATTTTGGGGCCGATGCGCGCGCGGTCAACGAAGAGCTGACGCGACTCGCGCCCGAGAACGAGGGTGCCTGGACCCGACTGGCGCGGTGCTGCCTCGAGGCGGGGCAGCTCGACGCGGCAAGTGGGGCGCTCGAGTCAGCTCTGCTGCTGAATCCTCAGAACAATCTCGCCCGGAGCCTGCTCCAGGAAGTGATCCGCCGCGAACTCCTGGCGGAGCGGCCGGAAGACACTCCCTCTCCGCGTGCCCGCAAGACGCGGGCAAAGAAGACTTCGGGTTGAAACGCGGAGGCCCCCGCTCAGCCGGACGCTCCGAAACCTGACCGCACGACTTCGGAACAGGGAGCTCCAGTTCCAGACGCCGCCCGGGGTCAGATCTCGATTTTCTACTAGCCTCTCGAAATTCGAGATCTGACCCTGGCAGTGGGCGCGACGCGGGCGGAAACTGGGTGAGCAGGCGTAGAGATTCGAGATCTGACCCCAGGGCCCCGCGCACCCTTGGCAGGGTGGAATATCGAGATCTGACCCCCGGGGATCGAGCCGGACGCCCAGGGGATCTTGCCGGCCGGCGCTCACGTCGTCACGGCGCGCACGAGCCGATACAGGAACTCCCGCGCCTCATAGAACGCGCTGACCCCCAAGCGCTCGTCCCGCCCGTGCGCGCGGACGTCATCGATGTCCTCGAAGATCCCCGACACCCCATACGTCGGGATCCCGGCCGTCCGGAGAAACGCGCCGTCGGTGGCGCCCGTGGACATGACCGGGATGACGGGGACCCCTGGAAAGAGCTCGCCGGTCACTCGCTCGATGGCCTGCATCAGATCCGGCCTCAACGGCGATGCCGGGCTGACCGGGGCGGTGTTGGCAGACGGGGTGACCTTGACGGCCGGATCGTTCACCAGCCGCGCGAGCGTGGCGCGAACCTCGCCCGGATCCTCCCCCGG
>Ga0111538_10010561_pt1 | contig 12277 bp, 5 predicted proteins | sample SoiMethybrSBSTD1_FD_79669 | JGI IMG/M metagenome (GOLD analysis project Ga0111538, IMG submission 79669) | Bulk soil microbial communities from a Populus tree surrounding site in Tennessee, USA - Soil MetaG P. TD hybrid SBSTD1 (version 2)... | ecosystem: Environmental > Terrestrial > Soil > Tree...
AAGGTTTCCATCGAGCCCTCCAGGATTGTGGTTTTGGGTTTCTGGTTTCTGGTTTGTAGTTTCTGGTTTGTAGTTTCTGGTTTGTAGTTTCTGGTTTGTAGTTTCTGGTTTCTACTCTAGCTTCAGGACCAGCTGGATATCGCGCTGGTATGCTTCTCCCGAACCACGAAACGGTAACCAGAAACCACAAACCAGAACCAGAAACCACAAACCAGAAACCACAAACCACAAACTAAAAACCACAAACCAGAAACTAAGAACCTATTCATATCGCAGCGCGATCATCGGATCGACCTTTGTAGCCCTGCGAGCCGGCACGAAACAGGCTCCCAGAGCTACTGCCCCAAGCAGAATCGGAATCACCACAAAGGTCAGCGGGTCGGTCGGGCTTACGCCGTAGAGCAGGCTGGACATCAGCCAGGTTAACCCCATCGCTCCGATCAAACCGACACCTATGCCGACCGCCGTCAGCATCATCCCACGTATCACGACCATTCCCAGCACATCCGTACGACGCGCGCCCAACGCCATTCGGATCCCGATCTCGTGAGTCCGTTGCGCCACCGAGTACGACATCACTCCGTAGATGCCAACCGCCGCAAGCGTCAACGCAAGCGACGCGAAGACTCCAAGCAGTAGCATATTGAACCGGCGTTGAGACGACATCTCGGACAGAATCTGGTCCATTGTCTTGAGATCGAAGACGGATTGGTCTTTGTCGACGGCCCAGACTTCGGTGCGCAGTGTACTCGAGACACTCTCAGGTTTTCCGGCAGTGCGTGCGATAACCGTTAAAATGCCGCTCGGGTTCTGGGACTGTGGCAAGAAGGTTTCAGGACGGACCGGCCGATCAAATCCGGTACGCCGCATATCCCCGACCACCCCTACAATCGTGATCCATTGATTGTTGTCCGGGGCGGCTCCACCGTAGACGAAGCGCTTGCCGAGCGGATCTTCATCGGGGAAGAACCGCCGCGCGAACGTTTCGTTGACGATCACAACCGGGGTTGAGCCGCGAACGTCACGTTCGTCAAACTCACGCCCTCTTTGCAGCGGGATACCCATCGTCCTGAAGTAACCGGGCGATACCGAATCGAAGGGAACCTCGATAGAATCCACTCCAGTCGGCACCGGACGACCCTCGATTGAGAAGTTGGTTGAGTTTGGGGTATCTGTCAGGAAGACGTCTGAGATCGCGCCGACGGATTGAACTCCAGGCACGGACTCGATCCTTTCCAGCAACTGCTTATAAAAAGCGTCGACCTGCTGCGGCTCGCGATACTTTGAGCCCGGCAACTGAATCCGCATCGTCGCAAGATTGTCGGGATTGAAGCCCAAATCAAACTGTTGAAGCCTTATGAAGCTTCGAATCAACAATCCGGCTCCGACCAGTAGCACAAGCGACAAAGCAATCTCGGACACAACCAGCAGATTGCGCACTCGCACGCCTCCCGCTCCTCCAGTTGTTCCGCGGCCGCCATCCTTGAGAGTGTTGTTCAGATCTGGCTTCGAAGTCTGAAGCGATGGGACGAGTCCGAAGACGAGGCCGGTCAGCAGTGAAACGACCAGGGTAAAGACCAATACACGCCCGTCAATCCCGGCCTGATCGAAACGGGGAATGTCTCCGGGACTTAACGCGACGAGGACTTTCAACCCCACCACCGCCATTAACAATCCGGCGGCGCCACCAGTGAGTCCGAGCACTGCGCTTTCGGTCAGAAGCTGTCGAACGATCCTCGACCGGCGCGCGCCAAGAGCGACGCGAATGGCAATCTCTTTCTCTCGGATGGCTGCTCGCGCCAGCAGCAGGTTGGCGACGTTGGCGCACGCTATCAGCAAAACAAATGCGACGGCTCCGAGGAGCACCAGCAGAGCCGGTTTCACGCTCCGCGTCTCCTGGTCGCGAAGAAGCACGAGATTCACACCGTAATCCGATCGAGAATATTGCTCATCAAGTCTCTTTGCGATGGCGCCCATGTCCGCCCAGGCCTGAGCCATCGAGACGCCGGGCTTTAAACGCCCGACGGCTTTGTAGGAGATTGGGCCTCGCGCCTGCTTTCGCTGAGGCGGAAGGGCGAGCGGCACCCACACTTCAGTTGTCTTATCGGGAAAGCTAAAGCCGGCGGGCATCACGCCGATCACGGTTCGATTCACGCCGTTCATGCTAATGAGCTGCCCGATGATGTTGGGGTCGCTTCCGAATCTACTGCGCCACAGTCCGTTGCTCAACACCGCGACAAGATCCTTGCCCGGTTCCTCTTCTTCTTCGGTGAACACGCGGCCTGCGGCTGGCGCGACACCCAGCACCGAAAAGAGGCTCGCCGTGTTCCAGGCGCCTAGAATCCGCACCGGGTCCCCAACACCAGTGAGGTTGAAACTACGATTGTTAAAAGCGGCCATCTCTTCGAAGACCTGGTTCTGCTCTTTGTAGTCGACATAGTTTGGGTAGGAATGCCAGTCTTCCTTGACGCCAAGCTTGGGGTTGTCCATCCAAATCATCGAGATTCGGTCGAAGTCTTTATAGGGCAGCGGGCGAAGGAGGATTGCGTTGACCACGCTGAAAATCGCCGTGTTGGCGCCGATGCCAATGGCCAGCGCCAGAACGACTATCGCCGTGAACGCGGGCTTCTTGAGAAGAACGCGAACCGTGTAGCGAAGATCTTGTATCAATACTTCCATCATTCAACCTCCGAACTTCTGTTTCTGGTTTGTAGTTTCTGGGTCCCAAAACACAAACTATGAACCAGAACGACAAACCAGAAACCACAAACCAGAAACCACAAACCAGAAACTTATTCGTATCGAAGCGCCACCATCGGATCAACCTTTGTCGCCCGGCGGGCAGGCACGAAACAGGCTGCCAGAGCCACTCCTGTCAATAACAGCGAAATCCCTACAAAGACAATTGGATCGGTCGCGCCCACGCCGAACAGCAAGCTCGCCATCAAGCGGGTCAACGCGAACGCTGCGACCGCGCCGATCGCCACCCCGCTCAACACCAGAACTGCGCCCCTCTTTAGTACCAACCCGAGTACGTCACCGCGTGACGCACCAAGCGCCAGTCGCACTCCGATTTCCGGCGTCTGTTGCACGACAAGATAGGAAAGCACGCCGTAGATCCCAAGCGAGGCGAGCAATAAAGCGAGGCCGGCGTAACCCGATAACAAGATCATCCCCAGCCGGCGCGATCCCGTCTCCTTCGTTAACAGCTGTTCCTTCGTCACGATGCTCGAAACCGGTTGATCGGGATCGACTCCTCGAATCACCTCGCGCACTCCGGCGACCACGCTCATTGGGTCACTAGAAGTGCGAACAACCAGATCACGCGGTCCAAACCATGGGTGTGTGGCCATCTGACGGTAAGGCAGGTACATTTCGGCCTTCACCGGAATGTCCATCCCCATCTGCCTGACATCGGCGACTATTCCCACAATTGTCAGCCACGGCGAATTGGGCGCTCCCATCTTAAATCGCCTTCCCACGGCGTCATCGTTTGGCCAGTAAGACCGCGCCATCGATTCGTTGACGATCGCAACCGGCAACGATTGTTCAGAGTCGCGGTCATCAAAATAGCGACCCGCGCGGAGGTCAATCCCCATCGTCTGAAAATAAGCCGCGCTGACCTGACGGTGAATGGCATTCGGAGTTAACCCGAGTTCCTGCTGACGGCCTTCGATGATGAAACCGTTAGCGCCGCCCTTCCATCCCAGCGGCACAGAAGTGGTATAGCCCACCGAAACAACACCGGGCAGCGCGCCTACGCGTTCCAGCACCTGCGAGTAGAAGGCGAGGCGCCTGGGGTGTTCAGTCCTGATGTACTCTCCCAGGTCGCGGTACTTGTTGTCTGGCAGCGTGGTCCTCAACTTCAACAACTGTTCCGGTTGAAAGACCGAGTATTGACCACGGAGATTGTAGACAGTTCGAATCATCAACCCCGCTCCGATCAACAGCACCAACGCCAGCGCCACCTCAATAACAACGAATGCGCTCCGCAGTTTGTGTCCGGCTGCGCCGAAGCTGGTACGCCCGCCGCCCTGCTTCAATGCCTGATTTAAGTCGATCTTCGATGCTTGTAAGGCCGGCGCCAAACCGAAGACAACGCCGGTGAGCAAAGACACCGCCATCGCATACCCGAGCACCGGCAGATCGATCTTCAATTCAGTCGAATACAGCATGCCGTCGGGGATGAGTTGCTTGAGCAGTTTGAAGCTCCACACAGCGACTAATAGACCCAGTGCACCGCCCGCTCCCGCAAGCAAAGTGCTCTCGGTCAGCAATTGCCGAATGATTCGCGTGCGGCTGGCACCCAGCGCCGTTCGCACGGCCATTTCTTTGCGACGGGCGGCGGCGCGCGACAGCAGAAGGCCGGCTACGTTGGCGCAGGCGATCAGCAGCACGAATCCTACCGCGACCAGCAAAACGATAAGCGGTTGGCGGACCCTTCCTGCAATTTGTTCGCGCAGCGGCACGACCGCTGATTTCAAGTTCGCGGCGTCGTCCGGATAATCGCGAGCGATCCGCTGGGTGATGGCTTGAATGTCGGCCTGCGCCTGATCGGCGGAAACTCCGCGCCTCGTTCGCGCGGCGATCGTCAGGTAGTGATTGTCGCGATCGGCGAGTTGAAACGGAGTGAGGGCGATGGGAACCCACAGGCCAATGTCGCCTGCCAGAAACTGAAACGCCGCGGGCATGATTCCTATAACGGTATATTTCTCGCCGTTGAGCTGAATGTCTCGGCCGACGGTTGCCGGATCGCCTCCGTAGCGTCCCTTCCACAGACCGTAGCCGAGAATCGCGACTTTGGCGGATTCCGGTTTGTCTTCCTCCGATACGAAATTGCGCCCGATGATCGGTTGAACTCCGAGCAGCGTAAAGAAGTTGGCAGTTACTCCGTGGGCCAGAATTCTCTCCGGCTCGCCATCCCCGGTCAGATTGAAGTCCTTCCAGTTGAGCGCCGCCATGTCCTCAAAGACTAGATTCTGGTTCTTCCAGTCGACGTAGTTGGCCGGCGCGGCGTCACTTCGCGGAAACCCAATGGCCGACTGATCTTCCCATACCAGGACCAACCGTTCGGGTTCAGCGAACGCCAACGGCTTGAGCAAGACGACATTCACCAGACTGAAGATCGCAGTGTTCGCGCCTATCCCAAGCGCGAGGGAGACTACGGCAATAATCGAAAAGCCTGGATTCTTGATCAGCGTCCGAAATCCGTAGCGCAAGTCCCTCCAGAATGTCTCCATGAATTCTCGCCCTTGTAGTTTCTGGTTTCTCGTTTCTCGTTTCTGGTTGCTCAAGCTTCTCCTTTGATGTTCGTCGGTTTGGCCCTAACCGGAACCAGAAACCAGAAACCAGAAACTAGAACCCAGTAAGTTATTCGTATCTAAGCGCAATCATCGGATCGACTTTCGTTGCGCGACGCGCCGGCACCAAACAAGCCGCCAGAGCCACCAACGCGAGCAAGAGAGGAACTATGACAAACGTCAACGGATCGGTAGCGCTGACTTCGAATAACAAGCTCGACATCACTCGCGTCAACGCGTAGGCGCCGCCCAGACCGAGCACAACACCAGCCAGAGTCAGCTTGAGGCCATGCTCAACAACCATTCTGAGGATGTCGCGCCGTTCCGCGCCGAGAGCCATTCGAATCCCTATCTCGTTAGTGCGCTGGGCCACCGAATACGAAATAACCCCGTACAATCCTACCGCCGCAAGAACCAAAGCCACCGCCGCAAATACTCCAAACAAAATCACCGACAACCGCCGCTGCCCTAGCGAACTTGCGAGCAGTTGTTCCATCGTTGTCACTTTGAAAACAGGTTGATCCTTATCAATCTTTCTGATTGCACCTCGGACTGCGGAGATCTGACTGGCCGGATCACTTGACGTGCGGGCTATCAGTACCATAGTCGCATAGGAAACCTGCGCGTGCGGGGCTATCAGTTGATCCTTGAAATCTCTATCGAGTCCTTTATGTTTTACGCGTCCGACGACCCCAACTATCTCCCGCCAGATTGGCTTGCCTTGTTGGAACTCCACGCGCTTACCGAGCGGTTCTTCCCCAGGGAAGTACCGCTGTGCAAGCGTCTCATCGATGATCGCAACGGGACGCGCGGTTCTGGTGTCTTCTTCGGTAAAGAAGCGGCCTTTGATAAGCGGTATCTTCATCGTCTCGAAGTAGCCGGCAGTGGCTGCTCGAATATCCGCGTGCGGCCCTTCCTCCCCAGGGACGGAGGGCCTGTCCTCGATGTTGAAGCTGCCCGAGTGAACTGAGCCGCTGAGAGGCAGATCGGATACCGCCCCCGCGGATTGGACGCCCGGTAATGCCCTGATCTCCTCCAGCGATCGCTCGAAGAACGTCTTGACCTGTTCAGGTTCACGATATCTGAACGCAGGGAGCGCCACCTGCATCGTCAGGAGACCTTGAGGCTGAAATCCGGGATTAACGTTTTGCAACGTCGCGAAGCTCTTTATCAACAGTCCTGCGCCGATCAACAACAACAGCGATAAGGCTACATCGGCGACGACCAGTGCGGCGCGGGCGCGTTGCCTGAGTGTCGTCGAGCCCCTGCCGCCTTCCTTAAGCATCGTCTGAACGTCAGTCTTTGAAGCCTGTATCGCAGGCATCAATCCAAAGACCAGTGAAGTCATCAGCGAAACCGACAGGGTGAAAGCCAGGACCTGGCCGTCGATGCGTATCTCGTTTGCGCGGGGAATGTTGTCGCCACTAAAGGCGACCAGTAAATCGATTCCCCAGACCGCGAGAAGCAGACCCAGAGCTCCACCTACAAGTGCCAACACCACGCTCTCAACGAGCAATTGTCGAATCAGCTGAAATCGGCTTGCGCCAAGTGCGGTGCGGATTGCGATCTCTCTTTGACGCGCGGCAGCGCGAGCGAGCAAAAGGTTCGCGACGTTAGCGCACGCGATGAGCAAGACCAATCCAACCGCCCCTAGCAGGATCAAAAGAGCCGGCTTGATTCCACCCACGACATCGTCAAACAGAGAGGTGACTCGCAATCCCCATCCGCCTTCCGAAGGATAGAAACTTGGATTGTTTTGCTTGATTGTCTCAGCGATTGTATTCATCTCCGCTTGCGCCTGTTGGATCGTTACTCCTGGCTTGAGTCGCGCTATCACGCTGAGGTACTCACTGCCGCGCTGGTTCGCCGCAAAGCTCTCCGGTGCGAGCGCAAGCGGCCTCCATAGATCATCGGTTTTCCATTTGAAAGACTGCGGCATCACTCCGATTACGGTATAAGACTGGCCGCTGAGCGTGATCTCTTTCCCAACGACATCACGCCCGCCGCCGAACCGACGCTGCCAGAGACCATGGCTAAGCACTACCACACGATTACGACCGGGCTGGTCTTCTTCATCAAGGAACGCACGACCGAGTAAAGGTTCGACGCGAAGAGTCCTGAAGAAATCGGCCGAGACGCGTCCCCCGGAAAGTCGTTCTGGTTCATCATCCTCGCTGTAGTTCAGCCCTGTTTGGCCGAGATAAGTTGCGGATAAGCTCTCGAAGGACTGGCTTTGGTTGCGGTAGTCGGCAAAGCCCGGCGGTGAGACCGCACTCTCACTGTTTTGGATAGCTTCCCAGTGATTGACCTTCACCAGCCGGTCGGACTCCCCAAAGGCCAACGGTCGGATCAGCAACGCATTCACTACGCTAAAGATCGCACAGTTTGCCCCGATACCCAGCGCCAGGGCTAGCACCGCCACAATGCTGAATGACGGAGTCTTTAGCAAAATCCGAACGCCGTAACGAAGGTCGCGCCAAATTGTGTTCATGGTTTCTCGTTAACCTAAAACTATCCGTCGCCTTCTATTTAATATTTTCTATTTTCTATTTGAGATTCTCTATTTTCGTTTGCCCATAAGTCTCAGGTCGAACCGTCACACCCGAAACCGACGAAGCGAATCCTAATAGAAAATAGAGAATCGCAAATAAAAAATAGAAAATAACCCGTTATTCATATCGAAGCGCAACCATCGGATCCACCTTCGTAGCGCGGCGTGCCGGCACAAAACAAGCGGCCAGAGCCACTCCTGTCAGAAGCACTGAGATTAAAATGAAAGTCATCGGATCAGTCGCGCTCACGCCGAATAACAATGTCTCCATTCCTAGGATCAACGCTCGCACTACTCGTATCTCAGTGCCACCATCGGATCTACTTTCGTTGCCCTCAGCGCGGGCACAAGACTGGCTGCCAGTGCCACTCCTGCCAGAATCAATGCAATAACCGCGAATGTCAGCGGATCGGTTGTGCTTACTTCGAACAACAAGCTTTCCATCAATCGGGTTAGCGCAAACGCCGCAGTAATTCCCAAAGCTATGCCGCTAAGTGTAAGCACCATTGCCTGGCCGATCACGAGCCTCAGAATGCTTGATGCGTGCGCCCCGATGGCCATTCGAATCCCGATTTCGTGAGTGCGCTGCGCTACGGAAAAACTGATAACCCCGTAAATTCCCACTGCCGCAAGAAGCAACGCAACCGCCGCAAAGATGCTCAACAAGACCAGGTTAAAACGCCGCCGCGAGAGCGAATCGTGAAGGTACTCGGTCATCGGTTTGAGGGCGTAAACCGGCAGAGTCTGGTCCATCGACAGCATTTCGGCTCTCAAAGGCTCGGCCATCGCCCCGGGATCGGATTTCGTTCGAACTACGATCGTCATCGATCGAGAGTAGGTTTCGAACAACGGGCTTTGCAGGTATGGGTAGTAAATCGCCGGAGGAGGTAGCTCATCCAGACCAAAGTCGCGGACATTGCCGGCTACACCGACTATCAGCAGAGGATCGCGAAACTGACCTTGAAGGGCTAATCTATGGCCGAGCGGGTCTTCATCGGGGAAATAGCGCCTTGCAAAAGCTTCATTTATTATCGCCACGTTCGGACTCTGTTTGGAGTCGGTTTCGGCGAAATCACGCCCTTTCAACAGACGAATATCCATCGCCTCAAAATAGTGAGGCGTAACAGTACGGCACTCGGCCAGGGGCCGCTCCTCTTTTGGAACCTCCGGACGGCCCTCGATCGTGAAGTAGTCGCTGGTGTTATTTCCCGAGAGCGGCAATTCACCAATAGCGCCGGCAGATTTGACCCCGGGAGCTGTCGACAGACGCTCCAAAAGCTGAGAATAGAAAGCCGCAACGCCCTCCTCCTCAGGATACCTTGACCGCAGCAGCGTCACCCCCATTGTAAGTAGATTGTTACTGTTGAAACCGGGGTCGACGTTGTTCAGCTTGGCGAAACTCCTGATCATCAATCCGGCGCCGATGAGGAGAACAAGTGACAACGCGATTTCTGAGACGACAAGCACGCTGCGCAGCCGATTGCGTCGCGCCCCGGCAGTGGTCCTGCCGCTCTCTTTGAGCGCATCGGTCAGATCGGGTTTTGAAACCTGCAATGCCGGGGCAACACCGAAGAAGATGCCGGTAAGCAGTGAGACCAGAATTGTAAAGCTTGCTACTTTAGCATCGATGCCGATTTCGCGAACGCGCGGGATAGTATCGGTGCTCAATGAAATCAACGAATCGACGCCCCAAATGGCCAAGGCCAACCCTGCCGCTCCACCAGCGAACGCAAGCAAAATGCTCTCGGTCAGCAACTGCCGAACGATGCGCGTGCGGGTTGCTCCAAGGGCCGTTCTTATTGCAATCTCTTTTTGTCGGGCGCCGGCGCGTACCATCTGGAGGTTTGCAACGTTCGCGCACGCAATCAACAGTACGAATCCAACCGCGCCTAGCAGGACAAACAGCGCGGTCCCAATATCCCCCACCACAACATCGCTCAAAAGCTCGAGCTTGATGCCATGCCCGGCAATTTTGTCGGGATACTGTTGCGCGAGGCGTGATGCGATCGTGGACATTTCAGCTTGCGCGGCGGGGAGCGTAATCCCTGGTTTGAGCCGGCCGACTACGCGCAGGAAATGAGGACCGCGGTTGAGTTGCTTCGGATCAATGGGGAAGGGCCGCCAGAGCTGAGCCTCGTTTGGATAACTAAAACCTGCGGGAAGCACCCCGATGATGGTATAAGCGGCGCCGCTGAGTTGCACCGATTGTCCGAGTACGTTAGGGTCGGCCCCGAACTGTCGCTGCCAAATACCCTGGCTGAGCACTGCTACGCGAAAACGACCGGGCTGGGTCTCTTCTTCGGTGAAGGTGCGGCCCAGGATCGGTTTTACACGAAACAAAGAAAAGAAATCCGGGGTTACGAGTCCGACCGGCATGTCTCGCGCGCCATTCCCGTCGTCCATAAACATGTTGCCGCTCTGATAAGCGGCCATATATTCGAAAGATTGATTCTGATCTCTCCAATCGAGGAAGTCGGGAAGGGAAGAGGGAGCGGTTGCCAGTTGCGGCTGGGTGTCCCAGACCCACACCAGGCTGTTCGGATCATCGTAGGGCAAAGGCCGAAGCAACACGGCGTTCACGACTGTAAAGATCGCGGTATTCGCGCCGATACCCAACGCCAATGCGATTACGGCAATCCCGGTGAATACCGGCTGTTTGAGCATCATCCGCGCGGCATAGCGGACGTCTTGAATCAATGTAGCCATGATTGCCTCCGGGTTCAGCGTTTTTGGTTTTGGCTTCTGGTTTGTGGTTCTAGTTTCTGCTGCTGTTTGTGTCTATCCATCCGCAGTTTCATCTAAACCAGAACCCTCAACCCTGAACCAGAAACTAGAAGGATCTATTCATATCTAAGCGCGATCATTGGATCCACTTTTGTCGCGCGCAGGGCGGGCACAAAACAGGCTCCCAGAGCCACTCCTGCCAACACCACAGAAATCAGCGCAAACGTCAACGGGTCCGTCGCGCTTACCCCAAACAGCAAGCTTGCCATCGCCCGCGTCGCAAGCCACGCAGCTGCGAGGCCGATCACAAGCCCGATCACAGCCAGCATCATCCCTTGCCTGATGACCATCCCCAGTACATTGCTTTGTCTCGCGCCAAGCGCCATCCTGATCCCGATCTCGTGAGTTCGCTGGGTTACCGAGTACGCCATCACGCCATATATACCGACACCCGCCAGCACCAACGCGACTGCCGCAAACGTGCCGAGCAGCATGAGATACAGGCGGTCGGGTGCAATCGAATCGCTCCAAATCTTGCCCATCGTTTGAACATCGTAGATTGGCTGATCCGGATCGATTGCAAGAACCTGCTCGCGCGCTACGTTGGCAAGATGGGTTGGATCGCCTGCGGTGCGCATCACGATGCTCATGCCGCCGCCTGCGTTCTGCAAATACGGATAATAGGATTGGACACGATTCGAGTCGGTGCTGAGGCCTTCCATTTTCACTCGACGCACGATCCCGATGATAGTCACCTTGCCGCCCCAAAAGTTGATTTGTTGCCCCAGTGGGTCTTCGTCCGGCCAGTATCGCTTGGCGAATTCTTCGTCGATTATTGTCACGGTTGGAGGTGAGAATGGGTTTGGTTGCGCTCCTGGCGGGGTCGGAGCTTTTGTGTCCTGATCAGTGAATCCGCGGCCACTGAGCAAGGTCATTCTCATCGTATCGAAGTAGTCCGGGCTAACGAACGCGACCTCGCTTAAAGGCCGTTGTCCCTGCGGCGGGTCCGGACGACCCTCGATCCAAAACCCGCTCTGCCATCCGTTGTTGCCGAGGGGCAAGCCGGTCGCCATTCCAACCGATTGGACGCGCGGCAGCGCTCGAAGATTCTGGAGCAATTGTTGATAGAAATTGATGCGCTGCTGTTCTTCGGGATATTTCTTGGTTGGCAGGGAAACGCTAAACGTCATCAGGTTGTCGGTCACGAACCCGGGATCTACCCGCTGAAGATAATAAAAACTGCGAATCATCAACCCGGCGCCGATCAACAGCACCATAGCAAGCGCCACTTCTGAAACGACCATCGCGCTTCGGAGAATATGCCGGCGTCCTGTCGATCCACGGCCGGCATCCTTTAGTGTTTCATTCAAGTCCGGTTTGCTTCCCTGAAGCGCGGGAGCTAATCCAAAAATAACTCCTGTGAGCACCGAAACTGCGAGGGTGAAGCCGACTACTCGTAGATCAAGACCGATCTCGGTTGCGCGCGGGATGCTGTCGGGACTGATTGCAACGATTAACTTGACGCCTGCTTGCGCTAACAAAAGCCCAAGCGCGCCTCCTGCGAATGAGAGCAGCATGCTTTCGGTTAGCAGTTGCCGGATGATTCTGGTGCGGCTCGCCCCCAGGGCCGTGCGGATAGCGATTTCCTTTTGACGGTTCGTCGCTCGAGCCAACAGCAGGTTGGCGACGTTCGCGCAGGCGA
>Ga0111538_10010566_pt1 | contig 12275 bp, 10 predicted proteins | sample SoiMethybrSBSTD1_FD_79669 | JGI IMG/M metagenome (GOLD analysis project Ga0111538, IMG submission 79669) | Bulk soil microbial communities from a Populus tree surrounding site in Tennessee, USA - Soil MetaG P. TD hybrid SBSTD1 (version 2)... | ecosystem: Environmental > Terrestrial > Soil >...
CCGCCGCGTCGGTGGTGCGCCCCTCGACGCTGATCCGGCCGCGGTAGCCGATCGCGCGCAGGTGCGAGAAGAAGGACGCGTAGTCGGCCTCCGCGGCCGCCATCGGGAAGGCGCGGCCCTCCGGGTTGGCGATGTGGACGTGGCGGATGTGCCCGCCGGCCTCGCGCAGGATCGCCGGGTCCTCCTTCATGCTGGCCAGGTGGTAGAAGTCCACCATGAGCTGGAACGACGGGTGGTCGACCGCCTTCACCCAGCGCAGGCCCTCCGCGACGCTGTTGATGGTGTTGGTCTCCTCGCGGCGCAGCGGCTCCACCGCCACCACCACTCCCTGGCTCTGCGCCTCCGGTCCCAGCCGCTTGCCCAGCGCGACCAGCTGCTCGAATGCCCTGTCCGCCGGGAAGCCGTCCGGCGCCTTGCGCGCTCCCCCGCTCCCGAAGACCACGATGCCGAGTCCCAGGGCCTTGGCGCGTGCAAATGCAGTGCGGGCCCAGGCCACCGCGCGCTCGGGGTCGGCGTCCGGCCCGACCACCTTCAGCTCGGCGGGAAGGAACAGGTTCCCCACCGGGGTGGGCAGCCCGGCCGCGCGCGTGCGCTCCGCGAAGCGCGCGAACTCCTCGTCGCCCATCGCGGTGAACGCCCGCACCGGCAGCTCGGCGTAGTCGAAGCCGAGCGCCTTGGCCTGGGCGGGATCGTCCGTGCAGTAACCGATCGCCACCGGGGGAGGTGCGGCCGAGCCGGGACCCGGCGCACCCAGCACGGCCACCGCGACCAGAACGGCCCCGGTCGCCCCTGCCTGCCAGCGGCTCATTGCTTCAGCACTCCGGGCGCCTCACGGTCCGTACAGCGTCAGCGCGAAGGTGCTGGAGATGAACACGGACATCTGCTCGCGCGTAACGGGATCGGCCGGGCAGTAGTTCCCCCCGCCGCACCCGACCACCACGCCCCGCCGCGCCAACTCCTCGATCCAGCGGCAGAAGGGCGACGATGCCGGCACGTCTGCAAACGCGGGCGTGGCGCAGGCCGGCGGGTCGAGGCCCGGATCGAGCGTGCGCAGCACGAAGACGGGCATCTGCTCGCGAGACACCGGGGCGCCGGGGCAGTACTTCCCTCCCCCGCAACCGCCCACCACGCCGCGCCGGGCCAGCTCCTCGATGAACGGACAGAAGGGGCTGCCGGCCGGCACGTCCGTGAACATAGGCGCGGAGCAGGGCGGCGGCCGGAAGCCCGCGCCCTCCTTGGCCACCAGCACGAACACGGACATCTCCTCGCGGGTGGCGGAGGCGCCGGGACAATAGGTGGCCGCCCCGCAGCCGCCGGTGACCTCCCGGTGCAGCAGCGTCTCCACGAAGCGATAGAACGGGCTCGACGCGGGCACGTCGGCGAAGCTGGCGCCGAGGTGTATCCGCCAGAGCTTCTCCTGGCCCTGCGTGTCGGGCGTGAGGCCTTCGTCGAGCACGGCATCCCAGTGCAGCAGGGGGCGGGCCGTGGTCGGCACCGCCACGCGGTAGCAGTCGAGGCACGCGCGCGTCTCGCCGTCCGGGATCGTCGGGTAGCTCGCCGACGCGGTCTTGAGCTCGTACGTCGCCGGCAACGGACCGGTGAAGCTCACCGCCGTGCCGGCGATCGTCTGCGCGGCGCTGCTCACGTTGTGCCAGGACGTCACCACGTCCACGGCCTCCCCCGGCTCGAAGACGCCGTTGCCGGCGGTGTCGACGGCCATCCCGTTCGATACCAAGCCGCCGAAGCGCTGGGCCAGGGCGCTCGCGTTGCGACCCACGTCGTAATCCCACCAGGCGATCGTCACGTTGCCGGAATCGTCGGAGGCGACGCGTGGAAGACGCTGGCTTCCCGTGGTGTACGTGTTCACGGCGAAGTCCCCGCCGCGCGGGACGCCGTCGGCGCGGAAGCGCCGCGCGAAGGTTCCGGCCTGCCCGTTGCTGCCCTCGTTGTCGCCGAAGCCGTCCCACGTCACGACGAAGTTGCCCGCGGCGTCGCTGGCCACGGAGGGGTGCTGCTGGAGGAACGTGGTGTAGGCGTTGACGTGGAACTCGGCGCCCAGCCGCTGCCCGGCCGCGTCGAAGCGCTGGCCGACGATCCCGCCGGAGTCCTCGCCGGTGATGCTCTCCCAGACGACCACGAAGGCGCCGGCGGCGGACGATGCGACCGAGGGGTACCGCTGCCCGAAGAGCGTGTTGGTGTTCACCAGGAAGTTCCCACCCCGCGGGATGCCCCCGGCGTCGTAGCGCTGGGCCAGGATTCCGGACTGGCTTCCGTCACTGGGATTGCTCCACACCACGACGAACCCATCCGGCAGCGCGGCCACGTCCGCCTGGCGCGGAACGCCGAGGGCGCCGTCGCCCACGCGGAACTGCGCGCGCAGGCTCCCGTCGCCTGCGAACGCCGCCCCGTACACTCTGATGTCGTAGCCGACGAGGTTGCTTCCGATCACCATGAAGCCCCCCTCGGCGGCCACTGCCACCCGTGGAAAGACCCTGACTCCGGGGACAATCGATTCGCTGCCCATCGGCTCGGCCGCGGCCGTGAAGCGCCGGACCATGGCCGTGACCGGACCTTCCCAGGCCACCACGAAGTCGCCCTCCGCGCGGCGGGAAACGGCGGGATATCTCAGGGTGGCGGATTCGACACGGAACTCGCCGCCTTGGGGCGCCCCCGACGCAGAGAAGCGCTGCCCATAGGAGCCTCGGTTGTTTGTATCCTGCCATACGACCACGAAATTGCCCTGGGCGTCGGCCGCCACGGCGGGATTGGACTGGCTGTTGGTGGTATAGGAGCTCACGCGGAAGTTCGCGCCCGCGGGAACCTGCGCCCGCGCCGTCGCGGATGCCGCCAGCAGCAGGAGCGCAAACGGCCGGGCTCTGTTCCGCATCACGACGGACCTCACGATCTGGTGCGGGATCGGCGCAGCCTAGAGGCGCACGATCCGGCAGTCAAATCATCTCCTTCACCCCGGGCGCGCCGGCCGGCCGGTGCGCGCGGACTCGTACACGGCCAGGACGACCGCGAGGGCGCGCCGGCCCTCTTCGCCGCTCACCAGCGGCTCCCGGCCCTCGCGCACGGCGGCCACGAAGTCCGCCACCAGGCGCGCGTGCCCGGTAGCGCTGATTCCGGTGGCGCTGGCGCCGGCCCGGTCGGCGACGACGCCGTCGCCTTCCACCTGCATCCCGCCGCGCGTGCCGTAGACCTCCACGCGGTGGGGAAAGCCGGGAGCGGCGCAGGTCGTGGCGGCGATCGTGCCCAGGGCCCCGCCGGCGAAGCTCAGCGTCGCCGCGAGCACGTCCTCGACCTCGATCCGGTGGTCCACCGTCGCGGCACGGGCCTCCACCTCGAGGACGTCGCCCAGCAGCCAGACCAGCAGGTCCACCAGGTGGATGCCCTGGTTCATGAGGACGCCGCCGCCGTCCTGCGCCCACGTGCCCCGCCACGGTGCATCGTCGTAGTAGGCCTGAGTGCGCACGTAGGGCAGGGCCACGATGGCCAGCACGGCGCGCCCCAGCTCGCCGGCCTGGAGCGCGTTCCGCAGGGACGCGTAGGCCGGCTCGGTGCGGCGCTGGAACGCCACGCCCAGCCGCACTCCGGCCTCCCGGGCGGCCGCGATCATGGCGTCCGCGTCGGCCAGCGTGAGCGCCATGGGCTTCTCCACCAGCACGTGTTTGCCGGCCCGGGCGGCGGCGATGGCCTGCGCCGCGTGCTGCCCGCTGGGCGTGCAGATGCAGACGGCGTCCACGTCGGCGCGGCGCAGCAGCGACTCGTAGCTCGTCTCGCAGGGGACGCCGAAGGCGGCCTCCGTTTCGCCCGCCCGCGACCCGTCCGCGCGCGCCACGGCCACCAGGCGCGCGCCGGCGGATTCCGCGATGGCCTGCGCGTGGTACCGCGCCGCCACGCCCGCGCCCACCACGGCCATCCGCAGAAGGGCGGCGCCCGCGGCCCCGCGCCGCGCGCTCAACCGGTGACGACCTCCTGCTTCGCGTCGTCGAAGGTGACCCTCGCTCCGGTGTGCAGGGCGGCGATGGTCATGCACAGGGCCAGCGAGTGCTGGTAGCCGGCCTCGATGTCCGCGTTGGGCGCCTTGCGGCTGCGCACGCACTCCATCCAGTTCCGCACGTGGGCGCTGGTCATGGGGTCGGCGCCGGTGCTGGAGGCGGTGGCCGCACTTTCCCCCTCCAGGGCCAGGTCGGACAGCAGGTTTTCGGCCAGCCCCATCTCCCCGGCGTACTTCTGGCGCAGGCCGCCCTCGGCGCTGACGCGGTTCTTGTCGAGGTCCAGGGAGCCCCCGTTCGAGTAGTAGATCTCCTTGATCCCGCCGGCCTCGTTGCCCATGCGCGACGAATACACCACCTGGAAGCCGCCCGCGCCCCCGGCCGGGCCGTAGTCGAAGACCGCCGTCATGGTGTCGAAGTTCGTGCGGCCGTCCCGCCACTGGTAGATGCCGCCGCCCGCCACCACGCTGCGCGGGTGGGCCAGCCCGGTGAACCAGTGGACGGTGTCGATCTGGTGCACCATCCACTGGTCGGGGATCCCCGACGAGTAGGGCCAGAACAGCCGGTACTCGAGGTGGTGGCGCGCGTCGAAGGGCACACGCGGGCGGTCGATGAGGAAGCGGCCCCAGTCGGTGTCTTCCTCGCGCAGCTGGGCGACCAGCTGCGGGCGCCGCCAGCGGCCGGGCTGGTTCACGTTCCAGCTCATCTCGACCATGTTGATGGGCCCGAACTTGCCGGACTGGATGTACTCGTTGGCCCGCTGGTAGTTCCTGCCGCTGCGGCGCTGGGTGCCGACCTGCACCACGCGGCCCGAGCCCTTCACCGCCGCGCGCACGTCGCGCGCGTCCTTCATGGTGTTGGCCAGGGGCTTCTCCACGTAGGCGTCGCGGCCCGCGTTCACGGCCTCGATCGCGTGCCGCGCGTGCTGGAAGTCGGAGGTGGCGATGATCACCGCGTCCACGTCCTTGCGCTCGTACAGCTCGTCGTTGTTGCGCGCCGGAGCCACGGGATGCCCCACCAGGCGGCCGACTTCGGCGACGCCCTCCTCGCGCCGGACCCTCCAGATGTCGGAGACGGCCACGATGTCGAAGTTCAGCTCCCGGGCGTGGGCCAGGAACGCGGGCAGGAGGTCGTTTCTCGTGCGGTTGGCGAACCCAACCAGGCCCACGCGGACGCGGTCGTTGGCGCCCAGGATGCGCGCGTAGCTGGCGGCGGTCGCGCCCACCAGGGCGCCCGCCACGCCCGCACCGGTGCTGGCCAGGAACCTCCGGCGTGTCGTCATGGAGACCTCCTAAGTGGCGCCCGCGGCGCGCAGCGCGTCCTTCAGTCCGGCCATGCTGCGGCGCGTGGCCTCCTCGGCCGTATGTTCGCCGCGCCAGTGCGTCTCCAGCACGACAAATCCGCGGTAGCCGTCGCGTTTCAAGGCGCGGAACTGTCCCACGAAGTCGATGAAGCCCTTCCCGACCTCCATCCAGGCGAAGCCGCCCTCCGGCTTCTTCGCCACGTCCTTCACGTGCACGTGGCCGATGCGTCCGGGCGGGAGCAGCCGGTACGCGTCCGGGTAGGGGGTTTCGCCGCGGAAGGCGGAGTTTCCGGGGTCCCAGTTGAGCTGGAACCCGGGCACGTCCACGGCCTTCAGCGTGCGCGCGGCCTCCACGCCGGTGGCGGTGTTGCAGGCGTATTCGTTCTCCATCACCAGCGTGACGCCGCGCCGGAACGCGGCCTGCGCCGCCGCGCGCAGCCGCGCGTCGATGGCCGCGCGATGGGGCGCCGGGTCCTGGAGCCGCCAGAAATCGAAGCAGCGCAGGTGCGGCGTGCGGAACACGCGCGCCAGCTCCAGGCCGCGGGCCAGGACCTCGTCCTGCTGCTCGAACACGTAGTCGGCCCCGAACTGGTCGCGTGGGCTGTGTTCGGAGCGCGGCGCGCCCGGCCAGTCCACCTTGAAGAGGGGGCCGGCGATGGAGGAGACGCGCAGCCGGTGCCGCTCCAGGAGGCCCCGCGCCTCGGTCACGTCTTTGGCGTCCCAGGCCATGATGTTCTTGCCCCAGGCCGCGCGCAGCTCCCCGTAGTCGAGGCCCAGCTCGTTGCGCGCGACGCCCAGCGCGTGCTCGAGGTCGGGGCTGATCTCGTCGGTGAACACCGACAGCTTGAAGGCGGGCGCGGCCGTCACGGAAGGAGCCCCAGCGCGTCCACCGCGTAGCGGCGGTTGATCTCCGCGCTCTCCCTGGGCGTGCGGCCCGGCTCCGGCACCGCGTCCAGCTCGATCACGGCCGGGCCCCGGTAGCGCGTCTCACGGAGGGCGCCGATCACGCCCTTCAAGTCGATCCGGCCGCGCCCCAGCTCCACCCACTGGTAGCCCTCACGCTGCGGCCGGCCGGGCGGCGGGGCGGCGCCGGCGACGTCCTTCAGGTGCAGCAGGGCCAGCCGGTCGCGGTGGCGCACGACGGCCGCCACCGGGTCGCCTCCACCCTGCGCGTAGTGCGCGACGTCGAGCAGCAGGTCGACGTAGTGGCGGTCGGTCACGTCCATCACCCGCGCCAGCTCGTCCGGCGCCTCACCGAAGCCGTTCAGGTGGTTGTGGTAGGCCACGCGCACGCCGATGTCGAGCGTCAAGCGGCCGATGGCATTGAGGAGGCGGCCCAGCCACTCGTATTCGGCGGGCGTCGGCGCGCGGTCCTTCGGGCGGCTGGAGATGATCTGGAGCGTGCTGCCGCCCAGCGCCTTGACGAAGCGGGCGTTGGCGACGTGCTTCCGGATGTACTCCGCTTCCCTCTCCGGCGCCGCCTCCGGGCTGTTGCCGCTGGAGAAACACAGGAGCGCCAGCCCCTTGTCCTCCAGCCGCCGCCGCAGCTCGGCCGGCCGGTCGCCGTATTTCTCGAGCACGCCCGAGCGGAGCTGGATGCCGTGGAAACCCGCGGCCGCGATGTCGTCGATGGCCTGCTCGTCCTGGCCCGCCCAGGTGATGGCGGCGTACCCGAGGCGGAGCGCAAACGGCCGCGGCGTGATCGCCGCGTCGAAGAGCGACAGGTCCTCGGCCGGGTAGAGCGGACCGGCTTCCCCGGCCTTCCGAGGCGTGCCGGCGAGCGCGGCCGCACCGGCCGTGCTTGCGCCCGCCACCACCGACGCCGCCGCTTGCAGGAACGACCGCCGTGACACGCTCATGGTTGTACCCCGCGCCAGTGGGGGGGCGCCTCGACATACGATCCGTCGAGCTCACCGACCGAGGCACAGCCCAGGAGCTTGAGCGTCCGCAGGAGGTCGGCGCGAAGGATCTCGATCGCGCGCGCCACGCCCGCCTCGCCGCCCGCGCCCAGGCCGTAGGCGTAGGCGCGGCCCACGAGCACGGCGCGCGCGCCGAGGCAGAGCGCCTTGACGATGTCGCTGCCGCGGCGGATGCCGCCGTCCAGCAGCACCTCGATCCGGCCGCCCACCGCGGCCACCACCTCGGGCAGCACGCGCAGGGTGGCGGCGACGCCGTCCAGCTGGCGCCCACCGTGGTTGGAGACGACAACCGCGCTCGCGCCCGCGTCGACGGCGCGTCGCGCGTCGTCGGCGGTGTGGACGCCCTTGATCACGATGGGCCCGCTCCAGACTTCGCGGATCCACCGCAGGTCGTCCCAGCAGACGACCGACTCCGCGAGGGCGGTGCCGACGTCGGCATAGGGCATGGGCCCGTCGGGAAGGACCACGTTTGGGAACTTCATGAGCCCGCCATCGGCGAGGAAGGCGGCCAGCCAGCGCGGCCGCGCCAGGAACTGCCACACGTACGGGAACGCGGCGAACGGGTTGCCGCTCAGCAGCTCCTTCACCCCGTTTCGGAGGTCCTTCTCGCGCAGGCCCGGCACCGGCGTGTCGATGGTGACGACGAGCGCGGAGAAGCCCGCAGCCTTCGCGCGCGCGATGGCCGCCAGCGCGGCCTGGCGCCCACCGCACAGGTACAGCTGATACCAGCACGGTCCGCTGGAGGCCGCCTTCACCTCCTCCAGCCGGGTGCCCGACAGGGTCGACAGCACGTAGGCCGTGCCGGCGGCACCCGCCGCGCGGGCCGCGACCGCCTCGCCGCGCGGGTAGAACATCCTGCAGCTCCCGACCGGAGCCAGCAGGACGGGCAGCGCGAGATCCTGGCCGAGGACCGTCGTGCCCAGATCCGTCTGGGATGTCACCACCGCCGAGCGCGGCCGCAGGACGACGTCCTCGAAGGCGCGGGAGTTCTCCCTGAGCGTCACCTCGGCCTCCGCCCCTCCGTCGATGTAGTCGAAGGCCGCGCGCGGCAGCCGGCGTCTGGCGAGCAGGCGCAGGTCGGCGATGTTGACGGCCCGGGCGCAGCGGTCGGAGAGTGACATTCAGCGGACGGGGGTGGCCAGCGTGTCGTGGTGCGACTGGATCAAGGAGCGCAGAGTGGGGCCGATGTGGTCGGCGTCCTCGAAGCCGGCCTCCCGGGCCGCGGCCTGCGACCGCTCGGCGGGGATGTCGTCGCGCTCCGCGAAGTGCTTCCAGCTTCGATAGGCGCCGACGGTGAACACGTCCCAGGCCCCGCCCAGCTCGCGCACGAAGATGGCGTTGGTCGGCCGGCCCAGCAGGCGGAGATACGCGTTCTCCATCTCCCGCTCGCGAACCAGCGCGTCCCGCTGGCCGGCCAGGGCGTGGAACATCTCGACGTGGTAGAGGCCGCCGGCGTCGAGACCCGGCAGGGCGCGCAGCTCGGGACCGCGCACGAACGTGTCCTCCTGGAACGAGAGCCGCGCCGGATCGGTCAGCGGCGCGGTGGCCGCGGGCCGCGCGAAGTGCTCGGCGTAGCTGCCCACCGGCGCCAGCACCATCACGTCCCACTGATCGCCCTGCGAGTGGCGCAGGATCAGCGCGTCCCGCTTCTGCGCCTTCAGCTCGGCCACGACCTCCAGCAGCCGGCCGGGCGCCGCGCGCAGGAGCGTCATGCGATAGAGCACCTGTCCCCGCTCCGGAGGAGCCGCCAGCAACAGCGCCAGGGCCAGCAGGGTGGACATGGCCGGGAGTATACGTGGCGGCGGCGGGGTGCGGACTCGTCATCCGTACGGGCAGGGTGAACCCGAAGCGTTTTTGGGCGTCCCCTTGCCGATGCCGCGCGCGTGCGGTACCAACGTGGGATGACCGACTCCCTCCCGAGCGCGGTCGCGGCGCTCGTGTGCGCCCGCGTCCCGCCTGAGGTCGCGTCCTGGCTGGGCGAGGCGGCGGCGCTGTCGGCGCGCTCGGCGGACGCGTTCCGTAGCGCGTGGAGCGCGGCCGGCCGGCGGCTGGGGCGTGCACCCCTGGCCATTCCCACCACGGACATCGCCCGGCTGGGCCCGGACGGCGCCGTCTTCGCGCTGCAGACCTGGGCCACCGACGAGTGCGGCCGCGGCGTCCTGCTGGCCGGCGCCCTGTCCGGCCTGCCGCCCGCGGAGCAGGCGCCGCTGGTGGCGGAGCTGTACCGCACGGGCGAGGTCCGTGAGCGCCAGGCGCTCCTGAAGTGGCTGGCCTTCCTGCCCGGGCCGGAGCGCTTCGTGGCCGTGGCCGTCGACGCCGTGCGCAGCAGCGCCCTGCCCGTGCTGGAGGCGATCACCTGCGACAACCCCTACCCGGCCGCCTTCTTCACCGGGGCCGCGTTCAACCAGATGGTGCTCAAGGCGCTCTTCAACGAGATCCCGCTCCGCCGCGTCTACGGCCTCCACGAGAGGCGCGGCGAGGAGCTCGCACGCATGGTGGCCGCATATGCAAGCGAGCGCCGCGCGGCGGGACGCCCGGTGCCGAAAGACGCCGCGCTCGTGACGGGAGGGCCCCGGGCATGAAGCTGTTCGACCCGCACATCCACATGACGTCGCGCACGACCGACGACTACCAGGCCATGGCCGCGGCCGGCATCGTGGCCCTGGTGGAGCCCGCCTTCTGGCTGGGGCAGCCACGGACCCACGTGGGCACGTTCGAGGACTACTTCCTGGCCCTGCTGGGCTGGGAGCGCTTCCGCGCGCAGCAGTTCGGGATCCGGCACTTCTGCACGTTGTCGCTCAACCCCAAGGAGGCCAACGACCCGCGCCTGGCCGACGACGTCCTCGCGCTCCTCCCGCGCTACCTCGAGAAGGACGGCGTGGTGGCCGTGGGCGAGATCGGCTACGACGACCAGACGGCGGCCGAAGACCGCTGCTTCGCGGAGCAGCTCGCGCTGGCGCGCGAGTTCCTTCTGCCTGTGCTGGTCCACACGCCGCACCGCGACAAGAAGCGGGGCACGGAGAGGTCGCTGGCCCTCTTGCGCGAGGCCGGCTTCCCGCCCGGGCTCGCCTTGATCGACCACAACACCGAGGAGACGCTGCCCCTCGTGCTGGAGGCCGGCTGCTGGGCGGGCCACTCCATCTACCCCTCCACCAAGATGGACGAGCCGCGCATGGTGGCCCTGGTCGAGAAGTACGGCCCGGAGCGGATCCTCGTGAACAGCGCGGCCGACTGGGGCGTGAGCGACCCGCTGAAGGTGCCGAAGACCGTGCGGGCCATGCGCGAGGCGGGCCTGGCGGAAGACATCATCGAGACCATCTGCTGGCGCAACCCGGTGCGCTTCTTCTCCCAGAGCGGCCGGCTGGAGATGGAAGAGGTGGCCGAGACGGCCGCCGTGGACCAGCGCCTCCTCTGGGAAGGCAACTCGGTGCTGCGCGGCCAGGCGCCGCGCGTCGATCGCTGAGCCCGCCATGCGGCGCACGCTCGTGCTCGACGTGGTGGGCCTCACGTCGAGGCTGGTCGGCGAGCACACGCCCCACCTGGCCGACCTGGCCCGGCGGGGCGCGCTGCGCCCCCTGACCACGGTGGTCCCCGCCGTCACCTGCTCCGTGCAGTCGACGTTCCTCACCGGCACCCTTCCGCGCGAGCACGGCATCGTGGCCAACGGCTGGTATTTCCGCGACCTCTCCGAGGTGTGGTTCTGGCGGCAGTCCAACGGCCTGGTGGCGGGCGAGAAGCTGTGGGAGGCCGCGCGCCGCCGCGACCCCGCCTTCACCTGCGCGAAGCTGTTCTGGTGGTACAACATGTACTCCACGGCCGACGTCTCGGCCACGCCCCGCCCGCAGTACCCCGCCGACGGCCGCAAGCTGCCCGACGTCTACACGGAGCCGCCGGAGCTGCGCGACGAGCTGACGGGCGCGCTGGGGCCGTTCCCGCTCTTCCAGTTCTGGGGGCCGGGAGCGGACATCACGTCCACGCGCTGGATCGGGCAGGCGGCGGCCCGCGTCTTCGGCACGCGCCGGCCCACGCTGACCCTGGCCTACCTGCCGCACCTGGACTACGACCTGCAGCGCCTGGGCCCGCGCCACCCCGCGCTCGCACGCGCCCTGCGCGAGGTGGACGCCGTCTGCGGCGCGCTGATCGACCAGGCCCGGCGCGAGGACGCGGCCGTGATCGTGCTCTCCGAATACGGCATCACCGAGGTGCGGGGGCCCGTGCACCTCAACCGCGCGCTGCGCCAGGCCGGGCTCTTGCGCGTGCGCAGCGAGCAGGCGGGCGAGATCCTCGACCCCGGGGCCTCGGAGGCCTTCGCGGTGGCCGACCACCAGGTGGCGCACGTGTACGTGCGCGACCCGGGCCGCGTGGGCGAGGTGGCCGCGCTCCTGCGCGCCCAGGACGGAGTTGCGGAGGTCTGGGACGAAGGCGGCAAGCGCGCGCATGGCCTGGACCATCCGCGCGCGGGCGAGCTGGTGGCGTTGAGCACGGCCGACCGCTGGTTCAGCTACTACTACTGGCTGGACGACGACCGCGCCCCCGACTTCGCGCGCACGGTCGACATCCACCGCAAGCCCGGCTACGACCCGGCCGAGCTGTTCCTCGACCCGGCGCTGGCCGCGCCCAAGGCCAAGATCGCGTGGACGCTGCTGCGGAAGAAGCTCGGCTTCCGCACCCTCATGAACGTGATCCCCCTCGACGCCACGCTGGTCAAGGGCTCACACGGCCGGCCCACCGACGACCCCGCCGACGGGCCGGTGTTCATCACCAGCCAACCGGAGCGGCTCCCTCCGGGCGACGCGGTGCACGCGCTGCAGGTGAAGGACACGGTGCTCGCGCACGTCTTCGGCTCGTTGTGAAGTCCAGGGACGTTGTTCACTCGTTGAGATGAAACCGGGTCGAGTGCGCGGACGCGCGTTGCGGAACGTCGACTCCGCTCCATGGGGTAGGCGGGAGGGGTGACGCTCCGCTCATCCTAGGCGGGCTGCCGCTGCGCGAAGGCGTCGCCGGACGGGATTCGCTCCGGTCACCCCATCCCGCCCCGACTGCGGTCGCGGTGCG
>Ga0111538_10010567_pt1 | contig 12273 bp, 10 predicted proteins | sample SoiMethybrSBSTD1_FD_79669 | JGI IMG/M metagenome (GOLD analysis project Ga0111538, IMG submission 79669) | Bulk soil microbial communities from a Populus tree surrounding site in Tennessee, USA - Soil MetaG P. TD hybrid SBSTD1 (version 2)... | ecosystem: Environmental > Terrestrial > Soil >...
CTCAGCATCACAGGATTCCAGTTCCCATCCCAAACATCAATTCTTCCAGCCCTGAAATTGGCGGCATACAGGAGATTGTTTGTACCATTCATGGCAAGTGTCAATCCGGTGTAAGCCGAGAGAGGAACGGCAAATTTTCTGAATGCGTGAGTACCCTGGCTCGCATTCCAGGCAGAGATCACTCCATCTACACCAACAAAAATGAAGCGCGCAGGACCACCAGGAATCATAAAATCTGTGGCGCTTCCATTGAAAACAACTCCCGTTGGATTTCCGCCTTCCGGTAGCGCTGGATTTGGGATGTGTACCGGACCCAAAACTGTCACACCCTCAGCATTGTAAACATCACTCACATGTCCGCCTTGAGAACTTACCCATCCAATACCTGTTGGGCTAAATGCAAGACCCCACCCATTGACGAGCGTTGGATCTATATGGGCAGCACCGTAACCCGTTACGTTTGCCACCAGGTTTACCTGATTGAAATGCCCAACCTTCTTGTTGTCATTTTTTTTATGGGTCAACAATTCGTCTTGTTCGTTGCCCGAGCTGCCAGGTTCTATATTTTTTTTACAGCTGATTACAACACTCATTAGAGAGAGTGAAACAATTCCAACTTTAAACCAATGGGAAAAATTGCTCTTTTTCATACGAGTAATATTGAAAGTGAAGAATAAATTTCATATGCCTATTCTCATAAAAAGCCTGGCACAGGAATGCCACAACAACCAGTGCAGTTGTTCAATTGCAGATATCTTACAATAAATTAATCGTGTTGAATCGTAAACTGTTTATCAAAGGCTGAACCGGAGCTATTCAGCGTAATTATGAACGAAGATTTTTGAGGTTGGGTTGTTTCATGCAGATTATCCAGTTATGAATTAAGATGAGCTCGTCAGAAAACATTCAACCGTCTTATTTACTGTTGTGTTTAAAATAAAACTTTAGCACAAGGCCCATCGCATCGAGGCTCTTCACCTTTTTGCCATTGGCAAACTGGTGGAGATAATAGGTCTCAAATTCTATGTGATTGGTGAACTTGGTTTGAACACCCGCATATATCCTGAACCTGTTAAGTCCTCCGCCGTTGAAATAAACGTAATACTCCCCGTAAATGCTTGGGGTGAAATACAGATATTCTGTCCTCATGTCTTTCTCTATGACCAATCGCGGCCTGTATCTTGGTTCGAAGGAGCCATTTATGATCCTCCAATCAAAGCGATTCCTGTTAGTGAGTAAAATGTGATATGGCAAATGATACCTGGCGTTGTATTCTGTTACAATGGTATTCTCCTTAAAGGGATCTTCTGATTCAGGCGGAGTAGATGAATAGAGATAACCTGCCCGCAACCACAAATAGTGCCCTCTTGTAGAATCTCTCAAATTGGGATCTATTTTTCCTCTTACGAAGGGGAAAGCAAAATAGTCGACATAAATACCATAACCACCATCAGTATACGACGAGTTCCGAAGTTTGGTGGCGGAATAAAGCGCGAACAAGCGTATCTTATTATTGATCTTGTAGAACACATTCACTTCGGGCCATACCTCCTGTTTGGTACCGGTTGAATCCTGGGCAACAAGTGCGTGGGAGCTTGTTATTAGTATAATTAAAAAGACATTTTTGCTCAATGCTGATTTGATCATTTTCTTCAGAAGGCTTCCCCTAAAAAAAGATACAATCTTGTAAAGTTTTGTTCGTTCCTATTTCTAATCGCTTTTTAATGCTACTTGTTTTATCAAATCATTTTCTTTCCTGGTATCCATCGCGGTTTGTTTGTTGTCGATCTTTATGGTAACCTTGTTGAGTGTACCATTGAACTTTGCCGCAGTACCATAGTTAGCCACCCAAGTACCTTCATCAGTACCCACATCCGCCAAATCATCGACCGAAAAAATTCCGGGTTGCGTTTTTTCAATGCGACCTTCTCCAACTTTGTTTCCATCAACAGTGATAGTGGCAAGTCCACCCTTTCCCAATCCGCCGCCATCATATTTGAAATCAAAAACGAGGATATGTTTTCCCGCTTTTAATGCCTGGTTAGATACAACATCGTATGATTGTGAGCCAAGATAATTGTACGTGAACGCAGGCTTCCCACTCTTCAGGTAAAAGGAAAAACCACCAAATCTTCCACCCTGGCAAACGATTACGCCGTTTCCGCTTGCGGAAACATCAACATCCGTGGTAATTGAATAAGAGGTATTCCGGGTGCTGATAAAAATATCTACTCCCATACCCTTCATTCCTTCACCCAACGTCACTGAATTTCGGCCGTCCATCACCGTTGGACGACCAACTGTTTTTGCATCGGATCTTTCAAGTAAGCGATCATCAATTGGTAGCACATGATATTTCTCTGCTTCTTTCATGAACAATTTCTGAAGTTCTTTCAACTTGTCAGCATTTTGACCCGCTACATCTGTCGACAGACTGAAATCTTCATTTGAATTATACAATTCCCATTTATCCTTATCCAGGGAAGTATATGGCTTTTGGTTCCATGCTGCCCTGTGAATGGTTCTCGCATACCATCCATCACTATAGATGGACCTGTTGCCAAACATTTCGAAATATTGAACTGTATGTTTTTCTTTCGCGCCACCATCATCGAAGGAGTAGAGGAAACTGGTGCCCTCGATAGGATCTTGTTGAATGCCGTTCACTGTTTTCGGTGCCGGAACTTTGCACGCTTCGAAAACGGTGGGAGCAATATCTATCACGTGCGTGAATTGGGAGCGAACTTCTCCTTTGGCTTTGATGCCTGCCGGCCAATGTACCACCATTCCGTTGCGTGTTCCACCGAAATCAGAAGCCACCTGTTTTGTCCAGGAGAATGGAGCATCCAATGCTACTGCCCATCCAGCAGCCATGTGCGGATAGGTACTTGGGTCTCCCCATTCTGCATAGTGCTTAAGCATGTCCGTGACTGTTTCAGGTATGCCGTTAAAATATGACATCTCGTTATACATTCCATTCATTTGCCCTTCGGCGCTGGAGCCATTGTCGCCAACAACAAAGAGAAATAATGTATTATCCATCTCCCCTAAATCTTCGATTGCCGAAACCAGGCGGCCTACTTCATGGTCAGTGTGTTCCCCAAAACCAGCATAGGTTTCCATTTGCCGCGCGAACAATTTTTTTTCATCGGCAGAAAGTTTATCCCAATCTTTAATATCAGTTGGTTTGGGAGCAAGCTTTGCATTTTGTGGAAGGAGACCAAGTTTTTTCTGGTTTTCCAAAGTTTCTTGTCTTAGTTTGTCCCAACCATCGTCGAATTTTCCCTTGTACTTGTCGATCCATTCTTTCGGTGCATGATGTGGAGCATGACATGCGCCAGTGGCGAAGTAGATGAAGAAAGGTTTATCAGGAGTCAACCCCTGCTGGAAACGCACCCAACTAATAGCCTGGTTAGTCATGTCAGTAGTAAAATGATACTTTGGATCTTTAGGAAGTTCTACTTGTGTTGTACCATCATAGACAAGTGGAGCCCATTGATTGGTTTCTCCTCCAATGAAGCCATAGAATTTATCAAAGCCCGAATGTGTTGGCCAACGATCCAATGAACCAGAAACAGAAATCTCCCAGGGCGGAGTTTCATGATATTTACCAAAGGCTGCGGTGCTGAATCCATTCTGCCGGAGCACTTCGGCCATGGGAGTAATGGATTGAGGCCTCACTCCGGTGTTTCCAGGAAAAGCAGTTCCTGTTTCCATAATTGAACCTGCATTATTGCTATGATGATTGTAGCCGGTGAGCAAGGCCACGCGAGTGGGCGAACACAAGGCTGTGGTGTGAAAGCGATTATACTTCAAACCTGATGCAGCCAATCTATCCAATGTTGGCATGTTAATGGGGCCCCCAAATGCACGGGATGCGCCGAATCCGATATCATCAATCAAAACGACTACAACATTGGGTGCGCCTTTTGGAGCCTTTACATCAAACCGTGCAGGAGCCTTGGCATTGCGGGCGTCTAATTCCTTGTAGGTTTCTCGAATTGGCTCCTTAATAGGAAGGGAGTTGCGATCCATTTCACCCATTTCACCAGGCGGTTCTTTTGAAATAGTGGTTTCTGACTGCTGGCAGGTGAATTGTGTGACAACTATCATAAGAACAATCACAATCCTCAACAAACTGTGCTCTCTTTTCATTTTACTTATTTTAGTCTTTTGTTCGAAAAGTGATTCACGTAGCAGCGGATAAGAACTCTTGTAGTGGCAGAATACGCCGGGATGCATGAACGCTGTTCGTACTCCTAAAGAAATGAACTGACAGGGTTACGATTCGGAGGTCACACACAAGTTAATTTGAATGTGTGGGAATATATTCGGGCGTTTCATTTAACTGTTAAAAGAAAGCCCTACAAATATTGGATTTGCAGGACTTTTTGCTAGCGCCTCGCTATCTGTTGAGGCAGTTCCACTATTTATACTTTTTTGTAGAAATACGTTCGTACCTTGCAGATAAATTGTGAATAGTATGAATGATGGCCTGAGTACAATTGAAAGAACAGTTTCCACTGATTATAAATACGGGTTTGTTACAGATATCGAAGCTGATGAGGCTCCCAGGGGAATTAATGAGGGCATAGTCAGGTTTATTTCGGCCAAAAAAAATGAACCTGAATGGATGTTGGAGTGGAGATTAAAAGCTTACCGCCAATGGTTGAAGATGGAGCAACCGAATTGGGCCAATATAAAATATGGTCCGATTGATTACCAGGATATCATTTATTATTCCGCTCCCAAACAAAAGGCGAATGCAAAAAGCCTGGATGAGATTGATCCGGAATTGAGAAGAACTTTTGAAAGATTGGGAATCTCGCTCGACGAACAAAAAAGATTGAGCGGAGTGGCAGTGGATGCGGTAATAGATAGTGTTTCCATCGGCACCACATTCAAAAAGCAACTCTCTGAATTGGGGATCATATTTTGTTCGATGAGCGAAGCCATTCAGGAACATCCGATGCTGGTACAAAAATACCTCAGCTCCGTAGTGCCCATTACTGATAATTATTTTGCTGCCTTAAACTCCGCGGTATTCAGTGATGGTTCATTTTGTTATATTCCGAAGGGAGTTCGTTGCCCGATGGAATTGTCTACTTACTTCCGCATCAATGCAGAAAACACCGGGCAGTTCGAGAGAACCCTGATAGTAGCGGAAGAAGGAAGTTACGTAAGCTACCTGGAGGGCTGTACTGCTCCGATGAGAGATGAAAACCAATTGCATGCTGCAGTGGTTGAACTGATCGCATTAGATAATGCTGAAATCAAATATTCAACAGTACAAAACTGGTATCCCGGCGACAAACAAGGCAAAGGTGGTATCTACAATTTTGTAACGAAACGCGGGATTTGCCAGGGAGTAAATTCTAAAATTTCCTGGACGCAGGTTGAAACTGGTTCTGCCATCACCTGGAAATATCCAAGTGTTATTCTAAAAGGTGATAACTCAACTGGAGAATTCTATTCTGTGGCAGTGACCAATAATCATCAGCAGGCCGATACCGGAACCAAGATGCAACACCTGGGAAAGAACACCAAAAGCCGGATCGTATCAAAAGGAATATCTGCAGGATTTAGTAATAATAGTTACAGGGGTTTGGTACACGTGAGTAAGAAGGCCAGCAATTCGAGGAATTTTTCACAGTGTGATTCACTCCTGCTTGGCGACAAATGCGGAGCGAATACATTTCCTTATATCGAAGTAAGAAATAACAGCTCAGTGGTGGAGCATGAAGCAACTACTTCAAAAATAGGGGAGGACCAGATCTTTTATTGCAATCAAAGAGGCATTGACACAGAGACAGCAGTAGCACTCATCATCAATGGCTTTGCCAAAGAAGTGATGAACCAGTTACCCATGGAATTTGCCGTGGAAGCACAAAAATTACTGGCGATTAGTTTGGAAGGAAGTGTGGGGTAAAAAGAGACAAGGCACAAGGCAGTGATTGACTAACCTATAATCATTTTAAAGTCGAAAATAAAAATACCATGTTGAGGATTCAAAATTTACATGCAGGTATCGAAGGGAAAAACATTTTAAATGGCATCAACCTGGAAATAAAGCCGGGTGAAGTACACGCCATCATGGGGCCTAATGGGTCTGGGAAAAGTACACTTGCATCAGTGTTGGCAGGCAGGAAGGATTATGAAGTAACAGACGGATCGGTTGAATTTTTGGGGAAAGACCTTTTGGATATGTCGCCCGAAGCAAGAGCGGGAGAAGGTTTGTTCCTGGCATTTCAGTATCCCGTTGAAATTCCGGGCCTCAGCACCGTCAACTTTATCAAGACTGCCGTGAATGAAATCCGGAAATACCGTGGGGAAGAACCAATGGATGCGGTTGCATTTTTGAAATTGATGAAAGAAAAAATGGCCTTGATGGATATTGAAAAATCTTTGCTGACTCGTTCACTCAATGAAGGATTTTCTGGAGGAGAAAAAAAGCGGAATGAGATTTTCCAAATGGTTATGCTGGAACCAAAGCTGGCCATCCTGGATGAAACCGATTCAGGCCTTGACATCGACGCGATCCGCATTGTTGCAAATGGTGTAAATAAATTACGAAATAAAGAAAATGGTATCCTTGTCGTCACCCACTATCAACGTCTGCTGGATTACATTATCCCTGATTTTGTACATGTATTGTACAATGGTCGTATTGTAAAATCAGGTCCGAAAGAACTGGCGCTGGAACTGGAAGAGAAAGGATATGACTTTATCCGGAATGAAGTAAATGTTGAAGAAACGGCATAGAACGGTTTGCGGAATTCAATAAAGAAAATGCATGAACACTATAGAATTATTTAAAGAACGGTTTAATCAATATCAAGCAGGAAACGGTACCTCCGGCCTGGGTACTATTCGCCAAAATGCATTCGATGCTTTTAACCAGATGGGCATTCCCACTTCCCGGCATGAGGAATGGAAGTATACTCGTATTGGTGGTGTATTCAATCAGCAATTTCAAATACCAGTTAGCCAGGCTGGCACTTCCATTTCTACTTTTGATTTGGATGCATTGCGTATGCCTGGTCATGATCGGGCCAATGAATTAGTATTTATAAATGGTTTGTTTTCTTTTTCTCTTTCTTCTATCCGGTCATCGGGATTGGTGGTTCTGTCTTTGGAAGAGGCGGCAGGGAACGAATACAAAGACGTTGTCACAAAACATCTTGGTCACAGTAGCAACTATGTGAAAGATGGCATCAATGCACTGAATACGGCATTTCTTCACGGCGGTGTTTTTATTCAGGCAAAAAGAGGTCGTGTGGTTGAGCATCCTATATACATCTATAATGTGGTTGATGGCAGGTCTGAAAATATTTTCGCTCAGCCTCGCAGCCTGGTGCATGTAGATGAGCAAGCGCAGGTTCAACTCGTAGAAACTTATGCCACGCTTGGCGCGGGTGAAAGTTTTACTAACCAGGTTGTGGAAGTAGTAGTAGAGCAAGGTGCAATATTGGAATATTATAAGATCCAAAACGACAAAGAGCACACCAACCAGGTTAGCACTACGCATATCAGGCAACTGGGAAAGAGTCATATTCACACTGTAACCATTTCTTTGAGTGGAAGGATCGTTCGCAATAATCTGAATGTGATCCTGGAAGCAGAGCGTTGTGAAGCGCATTTATATGGCTTGTATTTTCACCAGGGTCAGAGTCATATTGATAATCACACCGTGGTAGACAATGTAAAACCCCATTGTTTAAGTAACGAATTATATAAAGGCATTTTGAATGATAATGCAACCGGAGTTTTTAATGGAAAAATATTCGTTCGTCAGCAAGCGCAAAAAACAAACGCATATCAATCCAACAAGAACGTACTCCTTTCAGACAACAGCAGTGTCAATACCAAGCCTCAACTTGAAATATTTGCGGACGATGTAAAATGTTCTCATGGGTGCACCGTAGGTAGACTGAATGAAGAAGGATTATTCTATTTGAGATCCAGGGGCATCAGTGAGAAAGTTGCGAGGTCTTTGTTGCTTCAGGCTTTTGCTGCAGACATCCTGGAACATGTGAAACCAGAACCCATCCGTATCCATATTGAACGATTGATCGCAGAACGATTAGAATTTGTTTAAAAATGACAATGTCTTCCACCATAGTAAAAAGTTTTGATGTTGATTTCATACGACAACAATTCCCTATACTTAACAGGCAAGTGAAGGGCAAGCAATTGGTCTATTTCGATAATGCCGCCACTACACAAAAGCCTCAATCGGTAATCGACGCGCTGGTGAACTATTATAAAGGATACAATGCCAATATCCATCGTGGAATCCACAGCCTGGCCGAAGAAGCGACAGCAGCATTTGAAAAAACCCGTGATCTTGTTCAACAATTTATTGGTGCCCCTTCAAGGGAGGAAATTATTTTCACGCGCGGTACAACAGAAGGAATTAACCTGGTGGCCTACACCTGGGGAAGGCAAAATATCAAGGCCGGAGATGAGATCGTTATTTCCACTATGGAGCATCACTCCAATATTGTTCCCTGGCAGGTACTCTGCGAAGAAAAAAATGCAGTACTAAAAATAATTCCCATCAATAACCAAGGCGAGTTACTGTTGGATGAATACGAAAAATTACTTACTCCAAAAACAAAGTTGGTATCTGTAGTACAAGTCTCTAACGCGCTTGGAACAATCAATCCAGTTAAGCAGATAATAAGTGCCGCTCACAAATCGGGGGCCGTGGTACTGATTGATGGAGCCCAATCCACAGTACATCTTGATATTGATGTTCAGGAAATGGATTGTGACTTCTTTGTTTTTTCGGCTCATAAATTATATGGACCAACTGGTGTTGGTGTGTTGTATGGTAAGAAAGAGTTATTGGAAGTGATGCCTGTTTTCCAGGGTGGAGGTGAGATGATCAAGGAAGTCACATTTGAGAAGACAACTTATAATGACCTGCCTTATAAATATGAAGCAGGCACTCCTAATATCGCGGATGTTATTGCCTTTGGAGCGGCACTGCTTTTTATCAGCCAAACAGGAAAACAAAATATCAGGAAACACGAAGAAGATCTCCTGCAATATGCAACAGACCTGTTGGTGGAAATGCCCGGACTACGCATCATTGGTACAGCCAAAGAGAAAATAGGTATTGTTTCATTTGTTATAGATAAAATTCATCCGCAAGACCTCGGGATACTGTTGGATAATCGGGGAATTGCCGTTAGAACAGGCCATCATTGCACACAACCTTTGATGAATCGATTTGGAATTCCGGGAACAACAAGGGCTTCATTTGCGGTATACAATACCAGGGAAGAAATTGATGAATTAGTTGCCGGACTAGAAAGGGCGATTAAAATGTTATCCTGATTTAATGAATGATTCTAAGACCATACCAGAGATAGAACAAGAAATAATAGAAGAGTTCTCCCTTTTTGACACGTGGGATGAGAAGTACGAGTACATCATTGATCTGGGAAAGAAGTTGCCACCGCTTGAAGAGGAACATAAAATTGACGAGAACAAAGTGAGAGGATGCCAGTCCACGGTGTGGTTAGTGGCGGATTACGTAGACGGAAAAGTTTTCTTCAAGGCAGAAAGTGATGCAGTGATAGTGAAAGGATTGATCAGTATGCTGATCCGTGTGTTGTCGGGCCAAACCCCTAAGCAGATCATAGAAGCAAAGTTGAATTTCATCCAGGAGATTGGGATGACTACGCATCTGGCACAAACCAGGTCAAATGGTTTGCTGTCTATGGTAAAGCAAATGAAAAATTTTGCACTGGCGTATAAAATAAAAGATTCTTCAATATCGCATGATCATGGATACAGAAATACTGAAGCAAAAAATAATTGAATGTTTGCAAACCGTTTATGATCCGGAAATTCCGGTGAATATTTACGAGATGGGATTGATCTACGAAGTAGATATTCTTCCTGTAAACAATGTGCAGATTGTAATGACATTAACAACACCCAGTTGTCCGTCTGCACAATCGTTGCCCATAGAGGTTGATCAAAAAGTGAGAGCTATTGAAGGAGTGAATGATGTTCACGTCGCAGTTACCTGGAATCCGCCGTGGGACAAGAGTATGATGTCTGAAGCAGCTCAACTGGAATTAGGAATGCTATAAAATTTTTTATGAAAGTAACCGCACAGGAAGAATATGGTTTGCGCATCTTAATCCGTATTGCCGGGTGTAAGAGTAAAGAAGGCTTGAGTATTCCGCAATTAACTGCGGCAGAAGGACTCAGCAGTCATTACGTCGCTAAACTGGCCCGCGTGCTTCGTATGAAGGGATTCATCAACAGCACGCCCGGTTATAAGGGAGGATATGTGTTGGCTAAACCGGCAGGCGAAATTATTATCAATGATGTTCTCAAAGCCCTTGGCGGTGCCCTGTTTGATAAAAAGTTCTGTGGATCTCACGCTGGCTCTCTAAGATTATGCACCCATTCCGTGGATTGTTCTGCACGTTCACTTTGGCAAATGATACAATATGCCGTAGACCAGGTCCTGGATAAGGTCACGCTTTACGACCTGGTAAACTCAGAAAAAGAATCTGCAAAAATTCTAGCGCAAATACTCAAGGTAAATAAACCTGAATTATTGAGTTGATGATAGGAATCTGAGTGTTTGCAATTTGGCTGAAATAAATCAAACATTTTAACATTCGTAGCGTTAGTAGACCGAGTAAAAGAGCCGAGCAGGTTCAACAGGTATTCTCTTGACTTTGAGCTTTCTAAACCAAGCTGATAAATCCGAACCCCATAGAAATCTGTAAATAATATAAACTTTTTAAGGAATTGTATAATAGTTGCTCGGTTGAATAGACTCAATTTTGTTGATTCTCTTACCATGTTTTGATGGAAGATTAATCAATCAATTCTTCGAGAGAATTAAACAGTAAACCATGAAGAAATTTATTGGCATTTTAATCCTGGCCCTGTTATTAGGATTTACTTCTCTCCAAGCACAGAGTACGGCAAAAAAAGTTGAAAAGTCAGTCACAACCACTGCAAAGAAGGTGGGCAATAAAACAGCTGAGGTCTCATCTAAAGGTAAATCCAAAACAGTAGACAAGACATACAAGGACAAGGTAGGAGCTGATGGTCAAACCATTTATATTGACAAGCACTCAAAATATTATTGGGTGGATAAGAAAGGCCACAAAGTCTACGTCACAAAGGATGAATTAAAGGACAAAGAGTGAGCAAGCCGAAGTAAAAGGAAATAATTACATGCCTAAAATAACTTTTGATAATAGTAATCGTTCTTTTTTCCAGTCAGTGAAGCGTTCGGTAGATGATTATTTCAAATCCAAACAGCTCAAGAAAACCGGTAATTGGAAATTGTATTCAAAGGCTGTCATACTCATTCCTTTGGCGCTTCTCATTTATATCTATCTTTTATTGGGTAATTATCATTGGGTGATTGGCGCATTGCTTTCAGTTGTGCTCGGATTAAACCTGGTGTCCATTGCATTTAATGTTATGCACGACGCCTGTCACGGCAGCTATTCCAGTAAGAAATGGGTGAATGAATTACTGGGTCTAACCATGAATGCCCTTGGCAGCAATGCTTTCATCTGGAAGATCAAACACAATATCATTCATCACACGTATACCAATATCGATGGCATTGATGATGATCTCAACAATGGACCTTTGTTAAGACTCTGTCGCACACAAAAATGGTTGCCCATACATCGTTTCCAGTTTGTTTATATGTTCATCTTGTATGCAATCAGCACCTTTGTATGGATGTTAGCGAATGACTTCAATAAATATTTCTCCAAAAAGATCCATAATACTGAAATTAAAAAAATAAGCCTGAGCGAACATGCAATGTTTTGGATCAGCAAACTTCTTTATGGCTTCTTCTATGTTGTTGTGCCTATATATTGTGTGGGTTGGCAGGCATGGCTAATTGGATTTGTAACGATTCATGTGACGATGGGTCTCGTTTTGTCTATCGTCTTCCAACTGGCTCATGTGGTTGAAAAGACTTCATTTGATACAGTAGAAGAGGATAATAAGGTTATAGAAACAGAATGGGCTGTCCATGAAATAAAATCCACTGCAGACTTTGCCGGTCAAAACAAGGTGATATCCTGGTTAGTAGGCGGTTTGAATTTCCAGATAGAGCACCACCTTTTCCCGCAAATCAGCCACGTACATTATTTAGCAATCAGCAAAATAGTAAAACATCAATGTAATCTCTTTGGTCTTCCTTACCATTACTATCCATCCATGACGCAAGCCATTTATTCGCATGTGCGGCTGATGAAGGAGTTA
>Ga0111538_10010570_pt1 | contig 12272 bp, 10 predicted proteins | sample SoiMethybrSBSTD1_FD_79669 | JGI IMG/M metagenome (GOLD analysis project Ga0111538, IMG submission 79669) | Bulk soil microbial communities from a Populus tree surrounding site in Tennessee, USA - Soil MetaG P. TD hybrid SBSTD1 (version 2)... | ecosystem: Environmental > Terrestrial > Soil >...
ACCAAGCGCGCGCTCGAGGCCGAGGCCGACATGGACTTCGCCAAGGCGCTCGACTACGAGGCCCAGGTGCAGGCCAAGCTGATGGAGCACCCCGACTACCGCGAGGCCTACGAGGCGTTCAAGGCCAAACGGCCGACCCGCTTCGCGCGATGAGCGCCGCGATCCCCGACCTGCGACCGATCGAGGCGTTCCTCGATCCGACCCATCACGCGCTGGCGGCCCAGGTCAGCGCGTTCGCCTCCCACACGCTCGCCCCGCGTCCCGAGCCCGCCGACGACGATGCGGCCCGCCGCGAAGCGCGCGTGCTGCTCGCCGAGCTGGAGCACGGGACGCTCGATCCGATCCGCGCGCAGGACTGGCGGGCATGCTGCCTGGCGCGCGAGGCGCTGGCCGCCGCGTCGCCGCTCGCCGACGCGGTGTTCGCGCTCCAGGCGCTGGGACTGGTGCCGATGCTGCTGTCGGGCAACCAGCCGATGATCGACCGGTGGGTCGGCGACGGAATCGCCGGACGTGCGATGGCGGCGTTCGCGATGACCGAGCCGGAAGCCGGCTCCGACGTTGCGGCGATGGCCACGACCGCGCGCCGCGACGGCGGTGACTACGTGCTCGACGGTCGCAAGGTGTTCATCTCGAATGCCGGGATCGCCGACGTCTACACCGTGTTCGCGTCCACCGACCGGAGCGCGGGAGGGAAGGGGATCTCGTGCTTCGTGGTCCCGGCCGAGACCCCCGGGTTCCAGTTCGTGCGACCGCAGGTGCTTTCGTCGCCGCATCCGCTCGGAGAGATCGCGTTCGAGTCGTGCCGCGTGCCGGCCGCGAATCGCCTGGCGGAGGAGGGGAAGGGCTTCGGGCTCGGGTTGCGCACGCTCGATCGCCTGCGCGCGACGGTCGGCGCGGCGGCGTGCGGCATGGGCGCACGCGCGCTCCAGGAGGCGCTCGCGCATGCCCGGTCGCGCCGCCAGTTCGGCAAGCCACTGGCGGAATTCCAGCTGGTCCAGGACAAGCTCGCGCGCATGGCGACCGACCTGACCGCCGCGCGCCTGCTGGTCTACCATGCCGCCTGGACGGCCGACCGCGGGGCCGAGCGGGTGACGCGCGAGGCGGCGATGGCGAAGTCGTACGCCACCGAGGCCGCCCAGCGAATCGTCGACGATGCGGTCCAGATCCTGGGCGGCGCCGGCGTGCTTGCGTCGCATCCGGTCGACCGGCTCTACCGCTCGGTGCGGGCGCTGCGCATCTACGAAGGCACCACCGAGATCCAGCGGATCGTGATCGCGGCGCAACTGGTTCAGGAAGCGGAGACGCGTCCTTCGGGGTAGCAATGGGCATGCTCCTGTGGAACGGAGCCATCGCACTGGTACTCGCCAGCCCGCATGGTCCCGCGATGATCACCGGCCGGGTCACCGACGCCATGACCCAGGCTCCGATCGCCGGTGCCGCGGTGGCGCTGCCGGATCTCGATCGCGCGGCCGCGAGCGACTCGTCCGGCATCTACGTCCTCGCGGGCATCCCTGCCGGACCCCACCACGTCATCGTGCGGCGGCTCGGATACGCGCCGCGCTCGCTGCACGCGATCGTCCCGCGCACCGGCCGGCTCGAGCTTCATGTAACACTTGAAGCCGAGCCGGTGCGGCTGCCCGAGGTCGCGGTGCAGGCGTCGGTGGCGATGCCGGGCCTCGAGCCGGGCATCGCGGGCGCCTATCCCGACCGCGGAATCTCGCGCGATGCGCTCGCACACCATCCGCTGCTCGCCGAGCCGGACCTGTTCCAGGCGCTCGAAGGCGGAGAGGTGGTGGTGCGGTCCGAAGCGGCGGGCAGTGTGAACATTCGGGGCGGCGCGTCGGATCAGACCGGCTACCTGATCGACGGCATTCCGACCTTCAGTCCGTACCACAGCGCCGGGCTCTCGACCGCATGGAACCCCGATGCGTTCGCGCGCGTGCAGCTGTGGTCGGTCAACCGGCCGACCGGCGCGGGGCACGCGTTGTCGGGGACGATCGAAGGAACCACGCGAACCCCCGGCGATCGTCTGCAGGGACAGGCGAGTTTCACCAGCACCCAGGCGCGCCTCACGGTCGACGGCCCGCTCGGTGGCGGTGGCGCCGGCTACGTGATCGCGGGACGGACCGGCATCCACGACTTCATCAAGCCGAACCGCGAGACGGCGTATCTCGGCGGCGGCTCGGACGACTGGCTGGCGAAGCTCGAACTGCCGGCCGCCGGGGGCCGCATTCATCTGCTCGGGCTCGGCAACTCGAACCAGATCGACGCGGGGGCCGAGCCCGGGGACGGACCGGGGCTTCCGCGCAACCAGTTCGAGTGGCACGGCGGCTCATTCGGCGGCGGCTGGACCCGGAAGTGGGAGGGACTCACGGCGCGCCTGCTCGGGTGGAGCGCGACCGGCGACGCGGGTGCGGTGTGGGCGGATTCGGCGGCCCGGGTGGACCTGGCCGCGACGCGCCGCGACGCGGGCGGGACCGCGTCGATCGAGTACCGGTCGGGCGGGGCAACGTCGGCGCTCGAGCTGCGGTGGGAGCAGAGCCGCACCACCTATGGAGTGCAATCCGATTCCGCCGCCGGGCCGCACTGGAGCGATCACGGACGCACCGCGGTCGCGACCGCGGTCGCCCGCCATGCGCATCCGCTGCCGGCGCGGACGACGCTCGCGGTCGAGCTGTCGGTCGCGCTCGAGGACGGCGTTCCATTCGTTGCACCGCGCGCGCAGCTCGCGTGGGATCCGGATCCGCGAGTGACGCTCACCGCCACCGGTTTCCGGACGCATCAGTTCGCGCAGTCGCTCCGCAATCCCGAGTCGGTGGTCGGCCACATTTTCCCGGTCGACGTGTTCCTCGGCTCGACCGTCGACGGGATCCCGGTGGCGCACAGCGACCAGGGCGTGATCGCCGCCGACGTCCGCCCGTTCGCGGGCGTCCGGTTCGGCGTGCAGGGCTGGATGAGGGACTCGCAAGGCCTGGTGCTGGTCGCTCCCGCCGACGGCGAGCCGTTCTCGACCGGCGGGTGGGCGATCGGCGGATCGCGGGGACATGGCGCCGCGCTCGATCTCGCGATCAGCGGCGCGCGTTACGGAGTGGTCGCCGCGTACGGCTGGCAGGAGTTGCGGGTGGAGTCCGGCGGAACCAGCTACGTGCCGGAATTCGCCGCCGCGCATCGGGCGCAGGCGGGGGTGGTCGTGTTCCCGAACGCCACCCTGTCGATTCGCCTCGGCGCCGACGCCGCGTTCGGGCGCCGCACCACCCGGATCCCGGGCGCGCTCGACTGGGAGTCCTGCAACCTGGCCGATCAGGGCTGCGAGTTCGCGGGCAGCCCGCACTACGGCAGCGAGTCGCTCGGCGGGACGCCGCTGCCCGATTACCTGCGGCTCGACCTCGGCGTGCGCAAGCACTGGCACCTGGGGCTCGCAGGCCGGGACGCGCAGATGGCGGTGTTCGGCACCGTCACCAATCTGCTCGGGCACCGGAATCTCCTGACCTACGCGCGGGATCCCGCCAGCGGCGCTCCGGTCGAGATCCTGCTGCACCCCGCCGGCCTGCTGGTGGCCGGGATCGATGCGCAGTTCTGACCCGTCACGAATTGCGATCGTGAGGGGTTCCTCGTCGTGGAACGGCAGCTCGTGAGCGACAGCGAGAGCGAGGACGCCGGGGGCGGGACACCGCCTCCCATCGCGATCGCGCGGTCGTTCCGGGATCAGGTCGCGGCGTTGTTCGACCTCCACTTTCCGCGTCTCCACCGGGTGATGAACCGGTTGTCGGGGGACACGGAGCTGGCGGCCGATCTGGCGCAGGAGGCGTTCATCCGGCTCCACGAGCGGGGCTCGCTTCCCGACCACCCGGAAGCGTGGCTGATCAGTGTGGCGATGAATCTGTTCCGCAACGAGTACGCGACCCGCAATCGGCGGCGGCGTCTGCTGGCGATGGTGACACCGGCGGTGGGCGAGGGGCCGGCCGATCCGGAGCGCAGGCGTCGGGTTCAAGGAGTACTGGAAGGGCTGCCCGAGCGGGACCGCCAGCTGCTGGTCCTGAACGCCGAGGGCTACCGCTACCGCGACCTCGCGGAGGCGCTCGGGCTCAACGAGGCGAGTGTCGGTGTGTTCCTGGCCCGCGCGCGGCGGGCGTTTCGCGCCGCGTATGGAGAGTCGGTCGATGCATCTGGATAGCGACCACATTCAGCGCCTGATCGATGGCGAACTGGCGCCGGCCGAGGCGCGGGACGCGCGCGTCCACGTCGGCGTGTGCGCGCCGTGCCGCCGGCTTGCGGACGCGGCGGCGGAGGATGCGCAGGCGGTGTCCGGGTGGTTGACGGCGCTCGACGATCCGGCGCCCGCGATCCGGTTCGAGACGATCGCGACACGCGCGGCGGCGCGGCGCGCGCGCTGGACACGGAATGCGGTCGGCTGGGTCGCGGCCGCCGTGATCGCGACCGTCGCGATCGCCGCTCCCGGCTCGCCGGTCCGGAACTGGATGGGAAGCGCGGTGCTGCGGGTGACGGGCGCGCCGCGTCCGTCCGCGGTGCCCGCTCCGGAGCCGGAGACCGATGGCGCGGGAATCGCAGTCGATCCCGGGCCGTCGTTCGTGATCGAGATCCGCTCCCACGCCGCCGGGGGAGCGCTGGTGGTGCGGTGGACCGACGACGACCAGGTGGCGGTTCGCACGTCGCGCGCCGGCGCCGCTTTCACCTCCCGCCGCGAGCGGCTCACGGTCGCGCTCGAACGCGACTCGGTGGTGCTCGAGATTGCGATCCCCAGGTCCGCCCCGCGGGTCGAGATTCGCAGCGGCGAGCGGATGCTGTGGCTCGGGCAGGAGGGCCGTGCTGCTGCGCCGGCCGCGCCCGGCCCCGATGGCACCTACCGGATCGGGATCGACGCCCCCTGACGTCCACAAGCCTTCATGTAACCCATGAAGGGCGCTCGGAGGAGCTCATGAATCCCACCGGCCGCACTGTCGCGGGACCATTCATCTGCATGATCGTGTTGCTCGCGGGCTGCGCCGATGGAGGCACGGGCCGGGCGGCCCGGTCCGCGTCCTCGTCGGGTGGAGATTCGGTGGTGGCGGCGTCCACGACCGACACGGCATGGGTCACGCCGTCGTTCGATCCCGACTCGTTCGTCGTGCGCGTCGACAACCCGTGGTTCCCGCTGGTGCCGGGAATGGTGTTCTCGTTTGCGGGAAAATCGGACGAAGGGACCGAGACCGGCACGGTCGAAGTGACGCACGACACGAAGACCATCCTCGGCGTGGTCACGACTGTCGTGCACGACCGGGTCATGGTGGGCGGAACGCTGGCCGAGGAAACCTGGGACTGGTACGCGCAGGACCGGGCCGGCAACGTCTGGTACTTCGGCGAGGATACGAGGGAGTACCAGCGCGGCAAGGTCACCAGCACCGAGGGCTCGTGGGAGGCGGGGAAGGACGGCGCGAAGGCTGGCATCGTCATGCTCGCGCGGCCCCGGGTCGGCGCCATGTACCGGCAGGAGGATGCGCCGGGAAGGGCCGAGGACATGGCGAAGGTCGAGACCTTCGCGGCGTCCGTCCAGGTGCCCTACGGCAGCTTTTCGGGCGTGCTCCAGACCGCCGAATGGGAACCGCGGGCACCCGGCAATCGCGAGTTCAAGTATTACGTGAAGGGGGTGGGGGTGGTGCTCGAGATGGACGAACACGAGCAGGAGCGCATCGAGCTGGTGGGCGTGTCCGGTCCGGGCAAGTAATGGCCGTCTGACGGAGAAAGCCGTCGCGCGTCCCTCCGGCGCTGTGGCAGCATTCGCTTCGGCTCTCCCCCTCGAGGTCACCTCAGATGCTTCGTCGACTCCAGTGGGGGGTCTGCGCGCTGGCCCTGGTTGTCCCCGTTTCGCCGGCGCATGCCCAGGTCACCACCTATCGCTTCACCGATCTCGACCTCCGGGATCCACACGTCTTCGTGAGCTTTCTCGGCTGCCGCGATGTCACCAACACGGCGCTCGCGGGCTATTCGGTCAACGGTTCGCTGCAGTCCTCGATCCAGGCCGATGGCAATGGGGACGGGAGCCTCGATCGCAGCTACCTGCTGATCTTCAATCCGCTCGCCCCGTCCTCGCCGACCGGGGGAGTCCTCGGGTTCCGGACCGCGGTGTGCACGGCGCCGCTGGCGGGAACCACGTGTTCGCCCGACGCATCCAGCGAACTGTCACTGCCGTATTCCCACCCGTCGTCGGGCCCGTGTCTCGCGCCGATCGCGGGCACGACCACCGCCTACACACCGTCGATCACGAGCCCCTCGGTGCCCTGCTTCGCGACCGGAATCATTCCCGCGTGGACGCTGGATCTCGGTGGCATTCCGTTGACGCTGCGGAACGTGCAGATCGCGGCGACCTACTCCGGCACGCCTCCCGGAACCCTCGCGAATGGTCTGATCCGCGGGTTCCTGACCGAGGTGGATGCGAACAACACGACGATCCCGGCCAGCTTCCCATTGATCGGGGGCAAGAAGGTGGCGGCCGTGCTGCCGGGCGGGGGGTCGTGCGCAACCCATGACGCCCGGGACCTGCTGAACGGGGTGCGCGGCTGGTGGTTCTATCTGAACTTCACGGCGGCGCCGGTGACGTACCACGGCGGCGTCACGGCCGTCGACCCAACCCCGGGCGAGGCATCGGTGCGTGCCTTCCCCAATCCGTTCCGTCCCTCGGTCTCGATCCGATTCTCGATGCCCGCGGCCCAGTCGGTGAGCGTGAGCGTCGTCGACGCGCTCGGTCGCGACGTGAAGCGCGTCGCGGACGGCTGGATGTCGGCGGGCCCGCACGAGATGAAGTGGGATGGCCGCGACGAGCGGGGGAGCCGGGTCGCTGCCGGGGTCTACTTCCTCCGCGTTTCGCGGGCCGGCGACATCGCGACCCGACGGGTCGTTCTCCTTCCCTAGGAATTCCCGGCCGGGGCGCGCACTTCAAGCGTTACTTGAAGTGGGCGCGGGCCGGCGCGTTCCGTCGTTTCCCGAAGCCCGTGATAGCTTGCCGGGATGAAGGTCGTCTGCATTGGCGGCGGACCCGCCGGGCTGTTCTTCGCGCTGCTGCTCAAGAAAGCCGACCCCCGCCACGACGTCACCGTCGTCGAGCGCAACCGGCCCGACGATACGTTCGGGTTCGGGGTGGTGTTCTCGGACGCGACCGAAGAAGCACTTGCCCACGCCGACCCGGCGGTGACCGAGGCAATGGCGGCCCGCGCGCACCGCTGGGACGACATCGAGATCCACTACCGCGGCCAGGTCCTGACCTCGACCGGCCACGGGTTCTCGGGTCTGTCGCGCCGGACGTTGCTCGGAATCCTCACCGATCGCTGTCGCGAAGTGGGCGTGAAGCTGTGCTTCGAGCACGCGATCGACGATCCCGAGACGGTGCGCGACGCCGACCTGGTGTTCGCCGCCGATGGCGTGAACTCGGCGGTCCGCGAACGCTACCGCGATCACTTCGAGCCCTCCATCGACGTGCGTCCGAACCGGTTCGTATGGCTCGGGACCACGCGTCCGTTCCCCGCCTTCTACTTCAACTTCAAGCCCAGCGAATACGGGCTGTGGCGCATCCACGCCTACCAGTACGAGCCGGGCGCCTCGACCTTCATCGTCGAGACACGCGAGGAGACGTGGCGCAAGGCCGGCCTCGAGCAGGTCGACGAGGCGGGCACCATCGCGTTCTGCGAGCGTCTGTTCGCCGACGTGCTGAACGGCCATCGGCTGGTTTCGAACCGCTCGATCTGGCGCGCGTTCCCGACCGTGCGCAACCGCCGCTGGCACCACGGCAACGTGGTGCTGGCCGGCGACGCCGCCCATACCGCGCACTTCTCGGTCGGCTCGGGGACCAAGCTGGCGATGGAGGACGCGATCGCGCTCGCCGAGGCGCTCGCGAAATCCGACAGCGTGCCCGCGGCGCTGGCCGCCTACGAAGAGGCTCGTCGGTCGCCGGTCGAGAGCCTCCAGCGGGCCGCCCAGGCGAGCCTCGAATGGTTCGAGGACACCGAGCGCTACATGGACCTCGATCCGCTCCCGTTCGCCTTCACGCTGTTGACCCGCAGCCTGCGGATCACACACGACAACCTGAAGGTGCGCGACCCGGAGTTCGTGGCGAAGGTGGACGCCGACTTCGCCGCGCGCTCGGCGCGCCAGGCGCGCGTGAACATCGTCACCCCGGCGGTGCCGCCGCCGATGTTCACGCCGTTCCGGCTGCGCGAACTGCTGGTGCCGAACCGGGTGGTGGTGTCGCCCATGTGCCAGTACTCGGCGGTCGACGGAATGCCCGACGACTGGCACCTGGTCAACCTGGGCTCGCGCGCGGTCGGCGGCGCCGGCCTGGTCTACGCCGAGATGACGGTGGTGAGTGCCGAGGGCCGGATCTCGCCCGGCTGCACCGGCCTCTACCTGGACGAGCACGTCCCGGCGTGGAAGCGGATCGTCGACTTCGTGCACGGCCAGTCGGAGGCGAAGATCGCCATCCAGCTCGGTCACGCCGGCCGCAAGGGCGCCACCCAGCGGATGTGGGAGGGCGACGTCGAGCCGCTCGCGCAGGGCGCGTGGCCGATCATCGCCCCGACCGCGCTGCCGTATTTGCCGCACAGCCAGGTGCCGCGCGAGGTCAGCCGCGCCGACATGGACCAGGTGATCGCCGATCACGTCGCCGCCGCGCGTCGTGCCGACGCGGCGGGGTTCGACCTGCTCGAGGTCCACATGGCGCACGGCTACCTGCTCGCGAGCTTCATCTCGCCGCTCACCAACCAGCGCACCGATGAATACGGCGGCCCGCTCCAGGCGCGCATGCGGTTTCCGCTCGAGGTGTTCGACGCGGTGCGCGCTGCGTGGCCGAAGGAAAAGCCGATGTCGGTGCGCATCTCGGCAGTCGACTGGCTGCCGGGCGGCCACGGTCCGGCCGATGCGGTCGAAGTCGCGCGCCTGCTGCACGCGCACGGCTGCGATGCGATCGACGTGTCGGCCGGCCAGACGGTGCCCGACCAGCGGCCGGTCTACGGGCGACTGTTCCAGACCCCGTTCGCCGACCGGATCCGCCACGAGGTCGGGATCGCCACCATGGCGGTCGGCAACATCTCGTCGTACGCGGACGTGAATACGATCCTCGCCGCCGGACGGGCCGATCTGTGCCTGCTCGCGCGTGCGCACCTGTGGGACCCGTACTGGACGCGCCACGCGGCGCACGCGCTCGGCTGGCCGTTGCCGTGGCCGCCGCAATACCATTCGCTCGACCGTTACCGGCCGCGCTTCACCTGAGGCAACCCATGGCGCTGACCTATTCCACCTACCTGAAGCTCGAAGAGCTGCTGGCGCTCCAGCAGCCGCTGTCCGACGGCCCCGAGCACGATGAGACGCTGTTCATCGTCATCCACCAGGTATACGAGCTGTGGTTCAAGCAGGTTCTTCACGAGCTCGACTACCTGTGCGTGCTGCTCGACCGCGGCGACGAGGCGCGCTCGCTCCACACGCTCAAGCGCGTGCTCACCATTCTCAAGGTGGTGGTGGCGCAGATCGACGTGCTCGAGACCATGACGCCGCTCGAGTTCCTGTCGTTCCGCGCGCGGCTCGAGCAGGGGAGCGGCTTCCAGTCGTTCCAGTTCCGCGAGCTCGAGTTCCTGCTCGGCGCCAAGAACCCCGCCGCGCTCGACCGCTACCCGCCCGGCAGCGAGGCGCGCGCACGGCTCGAGCGGCGGCTCGCGGCGCCCACGGTCTGGGACGCCTTCATGCATTACTTGAAGGGGCGAGGGCTCGCGGTCCCGGACGAGGCACTGAAGCGCGACGTGCGCCAGCGGACCGCGCCGATGCCGGCGCTCCATCCACTGCTGATCCAGATCTACCGCACCGACCCGCTGCTCGCCTCGCTGTGCGAGCGGCTGGTGGATCTCGACGAGGGAATCCAGGAGTGGCGCTACCGCCACGTGAAGATGGTCCAGCGAACGATCGGCGGGAAGCACGGCACCGGCGGCTCGGCCGGCGCCGCCTATCTCGCCACCACCCTCGATCAGCCGATCTTCCCCGACCTGTGGGCAATCCGTACCGAGCTGTGACCGCAACCCCCTCCCTCGCCGACCTCTCGCGGACCCCCAACGCGCTCGCGCCCCACTACTCGCGCTTTCGTGTGAGCGAGCGACTGCTGCTGACCGGGCACTCGCACCAGGCGTGGCCGGACGTCGCGCGCGAGGGACAGATCGAGGCGTGGGACGATGCCGCCGCGCACATCGACGACAAATGGGAGCGCGCCGCCGCGATCGCCGACCGGGTCCGCGCGGGGTTCGCGCGGCTGCTGGGCGCGGCACCGTCGGAGGTCACCCTCGGCCAGAACACGCACGAGCTGGTGGTGCGCTTCCTGTCGGCGCTGCCGCTGGCGAAGCGCCCCAAGCTGGTCACCACCGATGGCGAGTTCCACTCGATCCGGCGCCAGCTCGACCGGCTGGCCGAGTCGACGTCGCTGGCGATCGTGAAGGTCGCGGCCGATCCGGCGGCCACGCTCGCCGAGCGCCTGATCGCAGCGGCCGACGACCGCACCGCGGCGGTGCTGGTGTCGTCGGTTCTGTTCGGCAACAGCCACCTGGTGCCGGGCCTCGACCGGGTGCTTGCCGCGTGCCGCCCGGTCGGCGCCGAGCTGCTGGTCGACTTCTACCATCACGTGAACGTGGTGCCATGCGACCTGTCGCAGAGCGGGCTCGGTGAGGCATTCGCGGTCGGCGGCGGCTACAAGTACTGCCAGCTCGGTGAGGGCAACTGCTTCCTGCGGGTGCCGCCGGGGCGCACCGATCTCGCTCCGGTCGTGACCGGGTGGTTCGCCGAGTTCGGGCACCTCGCGACCCGTCCCGACGGCCGGGTGCGCTGGGGCGAAGGTCCGGCGCGATGGGCCGGTTCGACCTACGACCCGACCAGCCACTACCGGGCGGCGCGGGTGTTCGACTTCTTCGCGGCGCACGGCCTGACGCCGGAGTTCCTGCGGACGGTGAGCCAGCACCAGACCGGCCGGCTCGCGCATGGGTTCGACGCGCTCGACCTCGATCCGGGGGTGATCGACCGCGACCGCCGGGTGCCGCTCGACCAGATCGGCGGATTCCTGACGCTCACCACGACGCGCGCCGATGCGATCTGCGCGGCGCTGCAGGCGCGCGGGGTGGCGACCGACGTGCGCGGCACCTGGCTGCGGCTGGGTCCCGCCCCGTATCTGTCCGACGATCAGCTCGACGCCGCCCTCGCCGTGCTCGGCGAGGTGGTGCGGGAGCCGGAGCACGCGCGCCATGGCTGACCACACCGCCATGGGCCGCGGCCGCCTCGAGGCATTCAGCGATGCCGTGATCGCGATCATCATGACGATCATGGTGCTGGAGCTGAAGGTCCCGCACGGGACCGACCTCGCATCGCTGAAGCCGCTGTTCCCGGTGTTCACCAGCTACCTGGTCAGCTTCGTGTTCCTCGGCATCTACTGGAACAACCACCATCATCTGCTCCATGCCGTCCAGCGCGTGACCGGCTCGACGCTGTGGGCCAACCTCCACCTGCTGTTCTGGCTGTCGCTGGTCCCGTTCGGGACCGCGTGGATGGGCGACACCCATTTCGCCCGCTCCTCGATCGTCCTGTACGGCGTGATCCAGATCGGAGCGGGGGTCGCCTACTGGATCCTGGTGCAGCGCCTGCTCGCGTCGCACCCGCGTGACTCGGCGATCGCCCGCGCGATCGGAAACGACTTCAAGGGCCGGGTCTCTGTGGTGGGCTATGCCGCCGGGATCGCCCTTTCGTTCGTCCACCCGCTGGTCGGCCTGCTGCTCTACGTGCTGGTGGATGTGTGGTGGCTGATTCCCGACCGGCGCATCGAACGCGCGCTGAGCGAAACGCACTAGAGGGGCTGTGGCCGCGCCGAAGCACGGACGATCGCCCGAGCCGGAAACCCCCGGCGCCGTGGTCATGGCGCTCGCTGCCGCGCTGATCCTGCAGTTGATCGGCACGATCGCCGCCTCGAACTGGACGTGGGGGCTCGCCACCCTGCGTGCCTGGAGCCCGGCGGGAGCGGTCGCGCTGTTCCTGCTCGCAGCCTCCGGCTTCGTGCCCGCGATCGCCCGGCCGCTGACGGCCCTGCTCGAGAATGCCGGCCGCATTCTGGAGCGGGCGGCCGCACGCACCGATGTGCTGCGCGCGCTGGTGGCGACGATCGTGCTGTTCCTGCTGCGCGACCCGTTCCGGTTCGTCGGCGATTCGAGCATGCGCCTGCAGACGATCGCCTACTCCCGTCCGCCGACCGCGCTGTTCCCGCAGGC
>Ga0111538_10010571_pt1 | contig 12272 bp, 12 predicted proteins | sample SoiMethybrSBSTD1_FD_79669 | JGI IMG/M metagenome (GOLD analysis project Ga0111538, IMG submission 79669) | Bulk soil microbial communities from a Populus tree surrounding site in Tennessee, USA - Soil MetaG P. TD hybrid SBSTD1 (version 2)... | ecosystem: Environmental > Terrestrial > Soil >...
GACCGCGAAGGTGTTCGACATGCTGATGGCCGTCCCGAAGTTCGGCCGCGTGAAGGCCGCGCGGCTGCTGAACCAGTGCCGGATCAGCCAGTCGAAGACCGTCGGCGGGCTGTCCGAGCGTCAGCGGGCCGAGCTCGTCAACCTGTTCAACAACCGGTGATCTCCGGCTTCGCCGGCGATCACCCGGGACCCCGGCCGTGGAGGCAGTGAGACCCGTCTTCGTCGTCACGGGCCCGTCCGGTGCGGGGAAGGGGACGCTGATCCAGGCGATCCTGGAGCGCGTGCCCGAGCTCGCGGTCGCGATCTCGGCGACGACCCGCCCGCAGCGGCCCGGGGAGGACGACGGACGCGAGTACTGGTTTCTGTCGGACGAGGAGTTCACGGCGCGCGTCGAGGACGACGCCTTTCTCGAGTGGGTCGAGTACGTGTCGCACCGGCGGTACGGCACGCTCCGCTCCGAGATCGACCGCATCGCCGCGCTCGGGCGCGTGTGCGTGCTCGAGCTCGAGACCGACGGCGCCATGCGCGTCCAGGCGGACGTGCCGGGCGCGTGCACCATTTTCATCGTCGCCGACGTTGACGAGCTGGAGCGACGGCTGCGAGAGCGGGCGACCGAGTCGACGGGCGAGATCGGTGAGCGGATCGCGATCGCGCGGCGCCAGCTGGAGCAGGCTCACCAGTTCCGCTACATGGTTCGGAACGACGACGTCCACCGCGCGAGCGAGGTGCTCGCAGCGATCGTCGAACGTGAGTTGGAACTCGCAGGTACCATCCTTCACCGATGATCGAACCGCGCATCGACGATCTCCTCTCGCACACGGGCACCGACACCGACCCGCCGTCGCGCTACGCGCTCGTGATCATGGCGGCGAAGCGTGCCCGCCAGATCAACAACTATCACCATCAGCTCGGTGAGGGCATGGGGCTCGAGGACGCGCCTCCGCCGCTCGTCGAGTCCCGTTCCAAGAACTACCTCACGATGGCGATGGAGGAGATCTCGAAGGGCAAGCTCACCTTCTCCTACGTCCCCGGCAACCAGTAGGAGAGCGTTCCGCGGCGCCTCGGCGCGGGCACACTATGCCCGTGGCGCGCATTCTCGTCGGCGTGACGGGCGGCATCGCCGCCTACAAGTCATGTGAGCTCGTCCGGCTGCTCGTCCGCGCCGGGCACGACGTCACGCCGGTCGTCACGCGCGGGGCGGAGGAGTTCGTCGCCGCCCGCACGTTCTGGGCGCTCGCACGCAAGGAGCCGCCTGCCGACCCGTATCCGCACCTCGCCGGCGCCGACCTGCTCGTCGTCGCGCCGCTCACCGCCCATACGACGGCCCGCCTGGCGCACGGGCTCGCCGACGACCTCCTGACCGAGACGGCGCTCGCCCATCGGGGCCCGCTCGTCCTCGCGCCGGCCATGAACACGACGATGTGGGAGCACCCGGCGACCCAGGCGAATCTCGCTCTGCTCGTGGAGCGCGGCGCGGTCGTCGTCGGGCCGGACGTCGGCGAGCTCGCCGAGGGGCTCATCGGGCCGGGCCGGATGTCGGAGCCCGAGGAGATCGCCGCGGTCGTCGAGCGTGCCCTCACGCAGACGCCGACGGAGCGGAACGGCTCGCTGGCGGGCCGCCGCGTCCTCGTCACGGCCGGCGGCACCCGCGAACCGCTGGATGCGGTGCGCTTCCTCGGAAATCGCTCGTCCGGTCGGATGGGCGTGGCGCTCGCGGAGGCCGCGCGCGAGCGAGGCGCCGAGGTGACGCTCCTCGCGGCGAACCTCCACGTGGCGCCGCCGTCCGGTGTCGAGCTCGTCGCGACGCCGACCGCAGCCGACCTTCGCCGAGAGGCGCTGGCACGCGCCGACGCGGACGTCGTGCTCATGGCCGCCGCGATCGCCGACTACAGGCCGGCGGAGCCGGTCGGGGGGAAGCGGCCGAAGGGCTCCGATCCGTGGACGCTCTCCCTCGTGCCGACCGCCGACGTCGCGCGCGCACTCGGCGCCGCGCGGCACGACGGGCAGATCCTCGTCGCCTTCGGCGCGGAGCACGGCGAGGAAGGCCTGGCGCGCAAGCGGGGGATGCTGGCCGAGAAGAACGTCGACCTCGTCGTCTACAACGACGTCGGCCGCGACGACATCGGTTTCGACAGCGCCGACAACGAGGTCGTCCTCGTCTCGCACGACGGCGAGCGTTCCGTCGCGAAGGCGCCGAAGCCGGCGATTGCGGAGGCGATCCTCGACGAGGTGGAGCGCCTCATGTCGAAGCAGCGTGAGTCGTGAGCGAGACTGCGGCGACGGCGCAGCCGGGACCCGAGGCCGTCGGCGCGGCGGCGCTCGCCGACCGTGTCGTCGCCAACCTCGGCTCGGCCGTCCACGCCTCGCCCGAGACGCTGCGGCTGCCGCTCCTCTGCCTGCTCGCCGAGGGGCACGTCCTCGTCGAGGACGTCCCCGGGGTCGGGAAGACGGTGCTCGCGAAGGCCCTCGCGCGATCGGTCGAGCTGACGTTCCATCGCGTTCAGTTCACGCCCGACCTGCTCCCAGCCGACGTGACGGGCGTCAACGTCTACGACCGCCAGAGCGGCTCGTTCCGCTTCCGGGCAGGCCCCGTGTTCGCCAACGTCCTCCTCGTCGACGAGATCAACCGGGCGTCGCCGAAGACGCAGTCGGCCCTGCTCGAGGCGATGCAGGAGACGCAGGTGACGGTCGACGGCACGACGCACGTCCTCGAACGCCCGTTTCTCGTCATCGCGACCCAGAACCCCGTCGAGTACGAGGGGACGTTCCCGCTGCCCGAGGCGCAGCTCGACCGCTTCGCGGTGCGGATGACGATCGGCTATCCGCCGCACGTCGACGAGGCGCGGATGCTCGCCGAGCAGACGACGTCGCCGCCGCTCGACCACCTGCGACCGGTGGCCAGCGCCAGTGAGCTCCTCGCGGCGATCGACGCGGCACGTCGCGTCCACGTCGAGGACAGCGTCACCCGGTACGTGGTCGCTCTCCTCCGGCACACGCGGGCGAGCTCGCGGCTCGCGCTCGGCGGCAGCCCGCGCTCGGGGATCGCGCTGCTGTCGCTCGCGAAGGCGCGCGCGCTCGTCGAGGGGCGCACCTTCGTCGTCCCCGAGGACGTGCAGGCGCTCGCGGTGCCCGTGCTGGCGCACCGCCTGATCCTCGCCCCCGAGGCGCGAGCGACCGGAACGACGGTCGAGGAGATCGTCGGCGACGCCCTCGACGGAACCCCGGTGCCGGTGTGAATCGTCGCCCTCGCACCCCCGGTGTGAGGGCCGAGAGCGGCGCCGGCGCCCTCGCACTCGCCGTGCTCGCCGCCGGCTGGATGGTCGGCTCGACCGCGCTCGCGGTGCTCGGCGTCGGCCTGCTGCTCGCCGTCCTCGCCGCACGCGGCTGGGCGCAGCTGGCCGCGCGGATGCTCGTTCCCGAGCGCCAGCCCGCCACCGTCCCGCCTGTCGAGGGAGGACAGCTCCGGCTGACGGTCGTCGTTCACGGCGCGACCTGGCTTGCCTCCCGGCTCGAGCTGCGCGAGCGTGTCGGCCCGCTCGGAGAGCTCGAGACGACCGTCGAGACCGGCGGACGAGCCCGGCTCGCCGTGGACGGCGTGCCGCGCGGGCGCTACCAGCTCGGCCCCGGCCGGCTCGTCGCACGGGATCCACTCGGGCTCGCGACCGTCGAGCTCGAGCTCCCGGCAGGGCCGACCGTTCTCGTTCGGCCGCGTGTGCCGGAGATCGGCGCGCTGTTCACGGACACCGGCGCCCGCGGCGAAGGCGGGCGGCGAGCGCACATGCGGCGTCCGAGCGGCCTCGAGCCGCACGGCGTGCGCGAGTACGTCGAGGGCGAGCCGCTCCGCGCGGTTCACTGGCCCACGTCGGCTCGCCGCGGGCAGCTGATGGTGCGCGAGCTCGAGGACGCGCCGCGCGACAGCGTCGCGATCGTGCTCGACGTCGACGCGGCCACCGTGACCGGGCCTCCCGGGCGCTCGAGCCTCGACGACGCGGTGCGTGCTGCGGCCGGGCTCGTGCGCGCCCACGCAGGAAGGTCGCGCCGCGCGCTCCTCGTCATCGCCTCGCCGACGCCGGGTATCCACCGGGTCCAAAGCCTTGGCCGGGACTGGGACGCGGCGTTGGACGCGCTCGCCGCGGTCGAGCCGGCCGAGGGGACGCGGCTGCGGGAGCTGACGAGCGCGCGCGGAGCGCTGGGCGTCGTGCCGGACCTCGTCGTCGTGACCGCCCGCCCGGAGGTCGTCGAGAACGCGCTCGTCGCGCGTCGCGCCGTCGGGCGCTCCTGCGCTGTCGTCGTCGTCGACGCGCGGACGTACGCCGGTCGGGACCCGTCGACGTCGTCCCGGACGCTCCTACGCCTCGCCGGCGCAGGCGTCACGCTCGCGATGGTGCGCAACGGCGCTCGGCTCGAGGACGCGCTCGGAGCTCTAAGGGAGCGGGCGGTTGGGTAGCCGCATCCGGATCCGGGACGCCGTCACGGCGGTCCCCGCGGTCGCGACGGTACTCGTCGCGTGGTCGATGCTCGAGGAGCCCGTGGCGTGGCGTACGTTCGCACTGGCCGGAGCGCTCGCCGTGCTGCCGACGCTCTTCGGCGGCGCCTGGCGCATGGGCATCTCGGTGCTGGCCGCCGGGACGATGCTCGCCGTCGCGTTCTCGACCTGGCCCCACGCGGCCGTCGGGGACGCCTGGACGGCGCTGCACGACGCGCCGGCGGTGCGGGCGCCGTTCGACCCGACCGCGTACCCGTCACTCGACGGCCTCGTCGTGATCGCAGCGTTCGGTCTCGCGCTCGCCGCGTCGCTCGCCGCCGCGACACGCCGTCTCGCGATCGTCGTGGCCGCGGTGGCGGTCGGGATCGGCTTCCCGGCGCGGCTGCTCGACGACACCGACGCGCTCGCGCTCGGTGCCCTTGCGCTGGGCGCCGTCCTCTGGGCGCTGCTCGCGCCCAGCCTCCGCAGCGTGCGCCGGGCCGCACCCGGGGTCGTGGTCGGGGGAATCGTGCTGGCCGTGGCGGTGACCGCCGCGACGGCCGGCGTGAGCCCGAGCGGGGCACGAATCGACTGGCGCGGCTGGGATCCCTTCGCCGGGAGCGGGCGCACCACGAGCCTGCGCTATGTCTGGGACGCGACCTACGCGGGGATCGAGTTCCCCGCGCGGCCAACCGTCGTGCTCCGCGTGCGAGCGCCGAAGCGCGCGGAGTACTGGCGTGTCTCGACGCTCGAGACGTTCGCAGCCGACCGTTGGATCGAGAACCTCTACCCGGTGGACATCGGCGGTCCGACGCGGACGCTTCCCGCCGACCCGCTGGTGCCGAGCCGCGATGCGAAGCCGGGAGACTGGCTTCGCCAGGTCGTGACCGTCGAGGGGCTGGACGACGACCGCGTCGCGGCGGCGAGCCAGCCCGCACGAATCGATGCGCCTTCCCTCGGGCGGCTGTCGTTTCTCGCCGGCGGCGTCATGCGCGCCGGCCAGCCGGCCCGTCGCGGGGCGGAGTACACGGTCTGGAGCTACGCGCCGCGCCCGACGCCGCGCGCGCTCGCGGCCTCGAAGCCGAGCTATCCGGCCGAGGCCGGACGGTACCTCGAGCTCGGGCGCGCGCGATTCCCCGGCTTCGGCGCGAGCGCGAGGGAAAGCCGGGTCGACCGGTACTTCACGGACGACCGGTATCAGCCGCTGTGGGCGTACCGTCCGCTCTGGGAGGAGGCGCGACGACGCACCGCGCGGGCGCGCTCGCCGTACGAGGCGACGCTTCTCCTGGAGCGCTGGTTCAGGCGCGACGGGGGCTTCCAGTACGAGGAGCGGCCGCCGCTGACGGCTTCGGGGGCGCCGCCGCTCGTCGACTTCGTCGAGGTGACGCGCCTCGGGTACTGCCAGCACTACGCGGGCGCGATGGCCCTCATGCTGCGGCTGCTCGGCATCCCGTCACGGGTCGCCGTCGGCTTCACCGCGGGGACGTGGAAGGCGGGCGTCTGGACGGTGACCGACCACCAGGCGCATGCCTGGGTCGAGGCGTGGTTCGACGGCTTCGGGTGGCTCGCATTCGACCCGACCCCCGGGCGCGGCACGCTCTCCGCCGTCTACACCCTCGCCTCCGACTCGGCCGATGCCGTCGCCGCGCTCGGGACGGGGCGCTTCCTCGACTTCAATCCGTCGTTCGAGCCGGGCAGGACGACGGCGACCCCGACGCCCGTCCCGACCGAGACCCGGTCCTTTCCCTGGTGGCTCCTCGTCATCCCGCTCGTGCCCCTTGCGGCGGCGGCCGCGCTCGTGGCCGTCAAGTGGGTGCGCCGGACACGACGCCTCCGACAACGCGATCCGCGTCGCCTGGCGAGCGGCGTGCGGGCGGAGCTCGTCGCCACGCTGCTCGACCGGGGCGCCTCGGTCGCGGCGGTGTCGACGACGACCGACCTCCAGCGCGCGACGGAGCGCTTCCTCGCCATCCCGGCGGGGGCCCTCACGGATGCGCTCGCCGAGGCCCGGTTCGGACCACGGGACGGTGCCCGCACCGCTGCCGTGCGCGCCCGCACCGAGTTGGGGCACGTGCTCGCCGCCGCGCGGGCGAGGGCCACGCCGTCGTCGCGGCTCCGCGCCGCGCTGTCGCTGCGCTCCTTGACACGCGCGGCACGATGACGGGATGACGTCCGCGTACGACCTCTACCAGCAGGGGTGGCGTCATCTTCGGGACGGCATGCCGGCGCAGGCGACGGTCGCGCTCGAGAAGGCGAAGCGGCTCGAGCCGGACAAGGCGTCGATCCGCGAAGCGCTCGGGATCGCGTACTTCCGGATCAGCCGCTGGGCGGAGGCCGAAGCGGAGTTCCGCAAGGTGCTCGAGCTCGCGCCTGCCGACGACTATGCGCACTACGCGCTCGGCCGGGCGCTTCGCAACCAGGGCAGGCACGACGAGGCCGCCACGCACCTCAAGCTCGCCCGGTCGCTTCGTCCTCGGCGCTCCAGCGAGCCGGGCCTCGACGACGATCAGGGCTCGAGGTCGGCGACGAGCGACGCGTAGCGGCGGAAGCGCCTGGCGACCGCGGCGTGGAAGGCGAGGCGGTACGACTCCGCCGCGTCGTCGTCGAGCGTGGAGGCGTAGCCGTCCCGGATCTCGAGCAGCCGGTCGGCGATCGCATCGACGACGAGCTGGAAGTCGCCGTAGGACTCCTCGGCCTCGTCCCGCCCCGAGCGGATCCACGCCTCCTCGGCCTCGTCCGCCTCCTCGAGGAGCGTGGCCTCGTCCTCGTCGAAGAGCGCGAGCTGCCGGGAGACGAGCTCGTCGAACGCGCCGCGGCGGCGCCTCACACGACCTCCCGGTAGAGGGCGAGATGCTCCCGCGCGGAGGCGTCCCAGGTCAGAGTCGCGCGGGCGCGCTCGGCGCCCGCGCGGGCCGCGGCGAGCGCCCCGGCGTCGTCGAGCAGCTCCCGGAGCGCCGCCGCGAGCGCCCCGACGTCGCCCGGCGGGACGACGCGGCCGGCCGCGAAGCGATCGACGACCTCACCGAGACCGCCGACGTCGTACACGACCGCCGGCACGCCCGCCCCGAGCGCCTGGAGCAGCGCGCCGGACTGGTCGAGCTCCGCGCGGTAGGGGAAGACCGCGACGGTCGCCTCCGAGAGCGCCTGCTCGATCTCCAGGCGATCGAGGTACCCGAGCCGCCATTCCGCACGGTCGGCTGCGCGTCTGCGGACCACATCGAGGGGGATGCGCGGGTCGCCCGCGACGAGGAGGCGCGCATCCGCAAGGGCGAGAACCGCGTCGACCGCATCCGCGAGGCCCTTGTACGGCCGGATCACGCCGAGCGAGAGGACGGTGCGGCCGTCGTCGCGGCGGGGCGGGTCGCTTCGGAAGACGGGATGGGGGATGAGGACGAGCCGCTCGGGAGCGACGCCGAACTCGGCGAGCGTCGCCCGCCCTCGCTCGGAGTGCACGACGACGCGGTCGAACCGGGCGAAGAGCGATCGCCACGTCCGCGTGCGCCGGGCCGTCCGGCGCGGCAGCAGGTCGTGCGCCGTGAAGACGAGCGGGGTCTCCGTCCGGAGCAGCACCCGATCGAGCTCGGGCGCCGCGAGCCACTGGAGGTGCAGCACGTCGGCCTTCGTCCCGACGAGGTGCCGCATCCCTCGCGGATGCTCCAGCGCGCGCACCGCGAGGCGCAGCCGGCGGCGATCGATGCCGCTCGAGCGCGGGTAGAAGATCTCCTGGAGCCGGTATCCGTCGGGCGCGGGACGCGTGCCGAAGCGAAACGGGCCCGTGACGAGGTCGACGGTCGCACCGGCGTGCGCGAGCGCCGTGGCGAGCTCGTGGTCGTACGGGGGAGTGAAGGCGGGCGGATCGGCGAGAACGACGTGCATCGGACCGACCGTACCTAGATGATCGGGCCGTGCGACTCGTCATCCGCAGCTGGAACGTCTTCCATGGAAACGCCGATCCGCCGCGCCGCAAGGGGTTCCTGCGGCGGATGGTGGAGCTCGCGAGCGCCGACCGTCCCGACGTCCTCTGCCTGCAGGAGATCCCGGTCTGGGCGCTCCCACGGATCGACCACTGGTCGGGCATGCGCTCCTTCGGAGCGGTGACCCGGGCGCCGCTCTGGCTGGGGCCGATCTCGACCTGGGTCACCCGCGCCCACCAGGGCCTGTTCCGGTCGGGTCTCGCGGGTCAGGCGAACGCGATCCTCGTCGCGTCGCAGCACGAGGCGAGCGATCTGGGCCACGAGAAGATCAATGTCGACGGACGCGAGCGGCGTCTCGTCCAGGCGGTCCGCCTCGACCGCGCCGGTGTCGTCGTCGGGAACCTCCACGCCTCGAACGAGTTCCGCGATCCGTCGGTGCCGAGGGCCGAAGTCGATCGCGCGCGCGCATTCGTCGAGTCGAGCGCGCAACCGGGCGACGCGATCGTCCTCGCCGGGGACTTCAACCTCCGTGCGCCGGTGCTCGACGGCTATTCGAGGGCGGGTGAGGGCATCGACCACGTGCTCGTGCGGGGCGCGTCTGCGGAGGTGGCGGCGCCCTGGGTGCGTGCGCGTCGGACGACCGACGGGATCGTGCTCTCCGACCACCCTCCGGTCGACTGCGTCGTGGAGGTCGACGCGCGATGACGTTCGACGAGGCCCGCGCGCTCTTCCCGGTGCTCGAGCGGATCGCGTACCTGAACGCAGGCACCTTCGGCCCTCTCCCACGGCCGGTCGCGGAGGCGATGACCGCCGGGATCGCGCACGACCTCGCCGAGGGCCGGACCGGCCTGCCGTACTTCGAGGAGACGATCGCCGCCCGCGACGAGCTCCGGGGCGCGTTCGCGGCGCTCGTCCACGCGGAACGGGAGCAGGTGGCGCTCACGTCGTCCACGAGCGAGGGCTGCGCGATCGTGCTCCGCGGTCTCGGCCTCGAGGCGGGGGACGAGATCGTCACGACGACCGACGAGCACTTCGGCCTTCTCGGGCCGATCGGCGCGTCCGGCGCGACGGTCGTCGTCGTGCCGCCCGATCCCGAATGCATCCTCGCCGCCGTGACGCCCAGGACGAAGCTCGTCGCCACGTCGCAGGTGCTCTGGACGACCGGAGCCGTGCTCCCGCTCTCGGATCTTCGCGAGCGGACCGGCGTGCCGGTGCTCGCCGACGGAGCGCAGTCGGTCGGCGCGATCCCGGCCACCGCACAGGGCGTCGACTTCCTCACGATCTCCGGCCAGAAGTGGCTGTGCGGGCCCGATGCGACCGGTGCGCTCGTCGTCGGCGACCCCGAGCGCCTCGCCACGGTGTCGCCGAGCTACTTCGCGCAGACGCGGTACGAGCCCGACGGGAGCTTCGAGCCGCACGCGAGCGCGCGCCGGTTCGACACGGGCTGGTGGGCGCCGGGCGTGCTCCGCGGGATGCTCGCGGCGATCGCGCTGCGTCCCGACTGGGCGCACGAGCGGGCCGCCGAGGCGGCGTCGCGCTGTCGCATGCTCCTTGAAGGGCGCGTCGAGCTCCTGACGCCGCCGGTGCCGGCGACGCTCGTCGCCTTTCGTCCGGAAGAGGAGCCGGCCGCGGTGGTCGAGCGGCTCCACGCGGCCGGCGTCCACGTCCGAGAGCTCCCCGGGCGCGGAATCGTGCGCGCCTCCTGCGGCTGGTGGACGAGCGACGACGATCTCGACCGGCTCGTCGCGGCGCTCGGCTAGGAACGGGCCTCCTGCGCAGGAGCGGCGTCCCGCCGCGTGTCCAGCAGTGATCGGCGGAGCGCTCGGTCCGCTGCCCCGAGGCCGAGGAGGTATCCGGTCGCCTCGCCGACGGCGGCGTACGGGTACGCGAGCGCGATCAGCGGGAGCGCGCGCACGAGGTCGCGGCGACGGCCTGGCCGCGCGGCCGCGCCGCGGACGAGCCGCGCCAGGCGGATGGGCGGCGCGACGATCGGTGTCGCGAGCGCCTGTGCGACGCTCCTCGCCGTAGTCCAGCGCTCGCGCTCCCGGCGGCGCGCGGCGATCGCGCGGCAGTGCGCGAAGTTCTCGTCGAGCATCTCCCTCACGCTCGTGAAGTTGTGGTGCGCCGCGACCGCGCGGCCCTCGAGATAGAGCCGATGGCCGTCCTGCTTGAGCGCCTGCTGGACGTTCCAGTCGGTCTCGAGCAGCTCGTCCGGCGGCTGTGCGAGCGAGAGCAGGACGTCGCGCTTGTAGGAGATGTTGTTGTTCTGCAGGAAGGCGGCGTTCCCCGACGGGACGGGATCGGCCCAGGCGCCGTAGTCGACGACGAAGCTCGCGCGGCTGACGTACGTGTAGGGATTGGCGTTCGTGAACGCGTACCCGACCGCCGCCCATGACTGCCGGTGGGCGTCGATCAGCGCCTCGGCCCAGCCCGGGGACGGGATGCAGTGGTCCTCGAGGAACGCGACGACGGGTGCGCCGGCGGCCGCCACGGCTGCCGCGCGCGATGCACCCCAGGTGGCGGGCGCCTCGCGTCGGAGGTAGACGACGCGTGCGGGACCCTCCGTCTCGAGCTCCGGGCTCGCGGTGTCGACGTCGACGAGCACGAGCTCGAGGCGATCGGCGGCCGTCTGCCGGCACAGAGCGGAGACGACTGTCTGCGCGCGTTCGCGAACCGGCCCGAGCACGACGACCGCTGAGAGCTCCGGGCCGGCAGCCACGTCGCGAGCCTACGCGAAGAGCCGCGCGACGGCTGCGAGCATGTCGCGGGGGTGACGACCCGTCCGCCATGCGGCCGCGCTCGCTGCTGCGGCGCTCCGGAGCTCGGGCCACCGCTTCCGGAGCTCCTCGATCGCGTCCGCGAGCGCCTCGCCCGTGCCGCCGTCGTACGTGACACCGGCGCCGTGGCGGTCGAGCTGCCGTGACATCCAGCTCCCCTTCGTCGTCACCACGGGCCGACCGGCGGCGAGCGCGTCGACGAACACACCGGACGTCCGAGAGCGGTAGCGCTCGGCCGAGTAGGGAAGGAGCACGGCGTCGCATGCGGCGAGCTCCGCGACGTACTGATCCGGAGCGAGCATCTCGGTGAGGAGGCGGGCCGTCGCCGCGAGCGCGGACGAGGAGTCGAGTGCGACCTGATCCTCGTAGCCGGGGCGCACGTAGCACTGCACGGTGAGCGCGAGCTTGTCGAGGCGCCCGCTCGCTGCCAGCAGGTCGACGGCGTCGACGAGCGCTGGGAAGCCCTTCTCTCCCCGCGCCTGACCGAAGAACCCGAGTCGGAGCGGGCGGCCGGGATCGGGCGACGGCGCCTCGAGGGCCGCGGGAACGAGATACGGCGTGGGAACGACCGCGATCGGGAGCGGAGTCAGCTCCCCGTACTCCCGGGCAAGCTCCTCGCTGTCCGTGAGCAGCCGGACGGACCGGCGGGCCGATGTCCGCCCGAGGCCGCGGAGGCCGCGTCGCGTGAGTACCGCCGTCGGGCGGCGACGCCCGCACGCCGCGTCGAGCTCGCTGACGCGGAGCATCAGGGCGAGTGCCGGCGCCTCCGTGTCCGCGAAGCCGTCGAGCCACGACCCAAGCGCGCGGTAGTGCCGGTGGTTGACGCTCGACGCGATGACGAGCGTCCGCGGACCGCACAGCGGCGTGACCCGTTCTCGGAGCTGCGTCTCGATCCGCCGCGACGCGAGGAGTGGATCGATGACGTACCCGCCCGCCCACCGCGGCGCGTGGCGCGCACTCATCCGATCGAGCGCGGGCACCACCGTGAGGTCGCCGATCGTCTCGTGCGCCTCACGGCTGCCGACGACAACGGCGTCGAGGCCGAGCTCGTTCGCGGCGGCCCGCATGGCGCGCGCGAGATCGAGGAAGTGGCCGCCGGCGTCGCGCAGGTCCGGC
>Ga0111538_10010573_pt1 | contig 12270 bp, 8 predicted proteins | sample SoiMethybrSBSTD1_FD_79669 | JGI IMG/M metagenome (GOLD analysis project Ga0111538, IMG submission 79669) | Bulk soil microbial communities from a Populus tree surrounding site in Tennessee, USA - Soil MetaG P. TD hybrid SBSTD1 (version 2)... | ecosystem: Environmental > Terrestrial > Soil > Tree...
GGCGGCGTGGCCGGGATCGAGCATGCGCGCGGCGGTAGCCCCCACGGTGAGCTCGGCCGCGCGCGCCCACACCTCGCCGTAATCGATCCGGCAGCGCGCGTACGGCGCCAGCGCCAGGTGCAGATCAACCTCGACGTTGGCGCGGCTCCATGCCACCTCGTGATAGTCGTCGTCGTCGAACCCCGGCGCGGCGGCGCGCGGCTCGAAACCGAGACGGTCCAGCACGGCGAACGCCGCCCTCCGCGCCTCGGCGGGGACCAGGAGGTCGACGTCCGCGGTCGGCCGCGTGCCATCGTTCGAATACAGCGCGCGCTCGTACGCGATCCCCTTCAACACGATGACCGGAACACGGGCGGCCGCGAACGCGCGCAGGCACTCCTCGGCTGCCTGTGCGAGCATCAAATTGCGCGCCGCGGTGATCACCCGGTCGCGGCGGCATGCCTCGGCGAAGCCGGCCGGCAACCCATCGCCTGGCGTGGATGAGAAGGAGGACAAGAGGACCGAGACCAGGGGGGTCAACCGGTGCCGGCGGGCCACCGCGAGCAGCGGGTCGCCCGCGGCGGCCGCCACTTCCGTCAACTGGGCCGGCTGGGACGGGCTCAGCGCCGCCAGCAACACGGTCAGGAGACGGCGTTCGGCCGCTTCGTTGGTGCCGATCACGCCGGGCATTCTAGTCGTTCTGGTCGCCCCGCGAGCGCGGGCAACGGGGTCTTATGGTATAAAGGTCGGCCGTGAATTCCGTGGCAGAACAGGGCGGAGGCGATCCCAGCCTTCCCGATTTGGGCGAAGCCAAGCTCGATCTGCGCGCCTACTGGCGCACCATCCGCAAGCGGTGGCCGTTCCTGGTCCTGTCGATCATCGTCGCGACGGTCGTCGCCTTCGTCTACACCTACCGGCAGCCGAAGATCTACGAGGCGAGCTGCCAGCTGATCATCGATCCTGCGGCGCCCCAGATCCTCCCCGGCTCCAAGGACGTCGTCGAGCTCGGGTCCGGGTCGACGTTCTGGGCCAACAAGGAGTTCTACGAGACGCAATATCGAATCATCCAGTCGACGGGCGTGGGACAGCGCACGGCGGAGAAGCTCGGACTGGCCTACGATCCCGACTACGCGCGGCCGGGGACCGCCACCCCCGAGCTGACCGCGATCGGGCGCGCGCTGGCCGGGCAGATCACGGTCAGGTCGGTCAAGGATTCGCGCCTGGCCATCATCACCGTTTCGGACCGCAAGCCCCAGCGCGCAGCGCTGATCGCGAACACCACCGCCGACACGTACATCGAATACAACCTCGACTACAAGCTGGAAGGGGCCCGCTCGGCGATGGCGTGGCTCGCCGAGCAGGAAGGCGATCTCAAGCGCGAGCTCGAGCGGGCGGAGATGAGCCTCTACAAGTTCAAGAAGGATCGCAACCTGCTCGCGGTCAGCCTGGACGACAAGCAGAGCATGCTCAGCGCCAACCTGGCCAGCGTCAACGGCAAGCTGACCGAGCTTCGCATCAAGATTCTCGAGTTCGATTCGAAGCGCAAGATCATCGAACACGCGCGCACGAACATCGCCGAAGAAGAGACGATCCCGGAGATTCGCGAGAAGGACACCATCCGCGCCCTGCGCGACTCCTTCATCCAGCAGTCCAAGGAGAGCGCCGAGCTATCGAGCAAATACGGACCGGAGCATCCGAAGATCAAGGCGCTGGCCAGCCAGATGGAGACGACGCGCAAGATCTACGTTGCCGAGATCAACGGTGTGCTCGCGACGTTCGACAAGGCATACCGGGCCCTCGTCGACAACGAGCGCGGCCTGCGGGCGATGATGGAGTCGCAGAAGAAAGAGGCGATCGAGCTGTCGAAGATCGAGGTCGAATACAAGCCGCTGCAGCGGGCCGCGGATCAGAACACGAAGATGTACGGCCTGATCGCGAGCCGCCAGAAAGAGATCGACATCACCGGCCCGATGAAGACGAACAACGTCCGCATCCTGGAGCGGGCGATCGTACCGGGCTCACCGGTGAGTCCCAAGCCCGTGCAGAACCTGCTGCTCGGTCTGCTCCTCGGCCTCGGGACCGGCATCGCGCTGGCGTTCGTCATCGAGGCGCTCGACAACACGCTGAAGACGCAGGCCGACGTCGAGCAGTTCCTGGGCGTGCCGGTGCTCGGTCTCGTGCCAGTCATCGGCGCCGCGACCGGCGGCACCGCGGCAGAGGCTCGCGATGACGTCCGCGAACGCGATCTGGGCGTGTTCCTGGATCCGAAATCCGTCGCGGCCGAGTGTTGCCGCTCGATCCGCACCAACATCTTGTTCATGTCGCCGGACAATCCGCCCCGGACGATCGTCGTCACCAGCCCGAGCCCGCAGGAGGGAAAGACGACCACCGCGATCAACCTCGGCGTCACCATGGCGGAGGCCGGCGGACGCGTCTTGATCGTCGACACCGACATGCGCCGCCCGCGCTTGCACCGCTCGTTCGGCGTCCCGAATCAGACCGGCATCTCGAGTGTGATTGTTTCGAAGGCGACTCTGGAGGAGGCCATCAAGCGCACCGACGTCCCGAACCTGGACGTGTTGCCGTGCGGCCCTGTTCCCCCGAACCCGTCCGAGCTACTCCACACCGACCGGTTCAAGGCCGTGCTCGCGGACTGCGCGCGGCTTTACGACCGCATCATTCTGGATTCGCCCCCGACGTCGGCGGTCACCGATCCGGCGGTGCTGGGCAACCTCGCGGACGGCGTCGTCATGGTCATCAAGGCCGGCGAGACGACCCGCGACTCGGGCGCGCACGCGCGGCGCCAGCTGACCAGCGCCAAGGCCAGGTTGCTCGGCGTCATCGTGAACGCGATCGACTTCTCGAACCCGGCCTACGGCTACGACTACTACTACCGGAACTACTACCGATACGGCTACACGTACGGAAACGGTCCGAACGAGCAGAAGGCGCCGACGACCGGCTAACCGCCGGGCGGCCCGGCCGGCCTCCCACGCATTGCCCACGATCAGGCATCGGGGTAAACAGGGGCCCCAGCATGCCCGTCATCGACACTCTGAAGAAAATCAAGCGCATGCTCGACCGCGCGGTCGAGATCTACGACGAGGACAAGCACCGCCGCGCGCAGTATCCCGACTTCGAACAGGCGCACCTCGATACGCTCGAGCTCGTCAGGCCCTACACCATGACCAGCCCGGAGCGCGTCCACGCCCTCATCGAGGCCGTCCGGTACATCACCCGCCGGCGGGTCCCGGGCGCCATCGTCGAGTGCGGCGTCTGGCGGGGCGGCAGCATGATGGCGGCGGCGAGGACGCTGCAGGCCCTGGGATCCACCGAGCGCGACCTCTATCTCTTCGACACGTTCGAGGGCATGTCGCCCCCGACGGACCTGGACGTCGACATGGGGGGACGGCGCGCCGCCACCGTGCTGGCGGCGTCGTCCAAGGCCGACGCGGCCTCGTACTGGTGCTACGCGTCGCTGGAGGATGTTCAGGCCGCGCTCGGGAAGGTCGGATATCCCGCCGAGCGGCTGCATTACGTGCGGGGCAAGGTGGAGGAGACTGTTCCCGCGCAAGCGCCGTCGCAGATCGCCCTGCTGCGCCTGGATACGGACTGGTACGAATCGACGCGGCACGAGCTTGAGCACCTGTATCCTCGCCTCGCTCCGGGCGGTGTGCTCATCGTCGACGACTACGGCCACTGGAAGGGCTCGCGCAAAGCGACCGACGAGTTCATCGCCGCGACGCCCGGCTTCGGGATGCTCACCCGCATCGACTACACCGGACGGCTGGTGGTGAAACCGTGACGTCCAGTCGCTCCGCGCCGCAGGCGCGGTGTGCGATTGCTGTTTTTTCAGGTAGCCGCACTCTCGCGCTACCCGCGAGAGCGGCTAGCTCTGCAGCGCGCTGACGAGCGCCTCGCCGGCGTTGCGCCAGGTCCAGCGTTCCGCGCGTGTGCGCGCGGCGCGACCGATCTCGAAGACGCGATCGCGGTTGGCCGCGCAGTACCGCAGCCGCTCCGCGAGCGCATCGACGTCACGCGGAGGAACGATCCATCCGTCGACGCCGTCGGTGATGCACTCGGGGCCGCCACCGCAGGGCGTGGTGACCACGGGCGTTCCGGAGCACATCGCCTCTTGAATCACCAGGCCGAACCCGTCGCCCAGCGTCGGAAAGGCCAACACGTCGGCCGCCGCGTAGTAGTTGCCCAGATCGGCCTTGGCGACGTGCGGCCAGTGCTGGAAGCACCCGGCGTAGCCATCGACGAATGACTTGGTGAGGCGGAGCGGCCCGACCAGGTGCAGCTCGGCGTCGGGGATGGCGGCTCGCTTCCAGGCCTCGAGGAGATACGGCGTCCCCTTGCGCAAGTCGTGCGTACCGACCGAGAGGACCCTGAACTTGCCGGCCCGCGGCCCGCCCTTCGGGGCGAAGGCGTCGACGGGAAATCCGTAGGGCGTCACGGTGATCGGTATCCGGAGGTCGAGGCGCGCGAGCGATTCCCTGGTGAACGCAGACGCCACCGAGACCCTCGTCGCCAGCCCCAGCTCGGCGTCCTTGCGCCGCTGCTTCCAGTCTGGCTCGCGATGGGGAGGTCCGAGCGCCGCGCCCGGCCAGCGGTGAAATTCGGCGGCCAGCGTCTCCTCGATCGTCCGGTAGTGAGGCAGCGGAAGATCCCAGATCCGATCGAGGCCGCCGCGCGCGGCGCGCTGGAAGGTGCGCAGCGCTCCGTCCTCGTAGGCGTAGACGGCGGTGACCGCCTGGGGCCATCGGGCGAGCGACACGACGAGATCGTGCGTCGTGAACAACGTGTCGTAGAGCGACATGCGCGGACCCACGAGCGCGAGCGCGCGGGCCGTCAAGCGCGCCCCCAGCTCCGACGCGAACCCGGCGCGCAGGTGCTGCGAAGTCGCCGCCGGCAGGATCCGGTTGTGAAGCACCGGCCAGCGCCGCGCCAGGACCGCCGCCGTCCGCCCGGACCAGCTGGCCTCGCGGAACGCGACCCCGGTGACGAACGCGGCCAGCTTCGCCTCGATTGCCAGCGATTCGGCCAGACCGACCGCGAAGGCGGCGACGTGCGGGTGGCTGACGAGGACGGAGGTCAAGGCGAGATCTTCAATCGGCGAGCAGGCGATCACCGATCCGCGCCCAGCTCAACTGCTCGGCGTAGAGGCGCCGGCCCCCTTCGCCCACGCGTGCCGCCGCGGACGGATCCCGCAGCAACCGGAGCGCGGCGGTGGCGAAGGCAGGGCCGGTCATCTCATCGGCGAACGCGACGTTCTCGCCGTCGCGGAACAGCGCCAGGTCGGTCTCGACCCCGCGCACCGCCACGGTCGGGATGCCGGACCCGAGCGCCCCCGGCAAGGTGCTGCTGCGCGTGTTGGCCCCGGTCTCCATCGGAAACAGGTACAGATCCAGCGTCGCCGTTTCGCGCGCCACCTCGACGAGCGACAATCGACCGGTGAGTCGGATTTTGGCCCCGGCTGGGTGGCGCGACACCGCGTCGTGGACCGCGCGCACGTTCGGATGATGGGGCGGCCCGAGATCGCCCATCAGCACCAGCTCGGCGGCGGGGATCTCGGCGACGATCCGCTCGAACGCATCGAGCACCACGTCGTAACGCTTCCCGACGGCGGCGGTGGAAAAGAAGCCGATCTTGGGGCCGCCGCTCGGATCGGGCCGGCGTTCGATCGGCAACGCGTTCGAACCGATGCGAATGACCTCGGGCGCCACCGCGCCCGCCATCCGCAGCAGCGGCGCGACGATCCCGGCGCGCGTGTCGGTGGTGACGAAGAACCGCTGGCACTGACGGACCAGCATCGCGAGCTGGGCCCGCTGCAACAAGCCTGCGATGAGAAGATCCGGCCGGGACAGCCACGACAGGAACGGCTCGTGCGCGATGACGGTCAGGCGGGCACCCGTTCGTTGCAGCCGCCGCATCAACAGCGCCGGGGCGAAGCTTCCGAACCGCCATGCGTTCCACAGCTGGTTCGTGTACTGGAGGACGATCTCGGTCGGCCGGAATCCTTCGATCGCGCCCACCAGGTGCTGGGCTACGAGGGACGGCAACCGACCGGCAGCGCCGTGGACAGGCAGGTTCGCCGCCTCGGGGTGACGCTCGGCTGGCGTCCGCGAGAAGATCATCACCTCGTGCTGGCGTCGCTGGAGCTCCTGGGCGAGGCGCAGCGAGTTGTCGCCGATACCGCAGACACGCGGGTAGAAATTGGGCGTGACGATCGCGAACCGGCGGGTGGACATCGGGCGGCGAAAGTATAGTCCAGTGACTAGCCGCTCTCGCGCAAAGCGCGAGAGTGCGGCTACCTGAAAAAACAATAGTCGCACACCGGGCCTGCGGCGCGGAGCGACTAGCCGATCCCGCGCGGAGCGCGGGATATCGGCTACCTGAACAAACAATAGTCGCCCCCCGCGCCTGCGGCGCGGAGCGACTAACCGCGAGCCCCGTCCCCGGCGGCCGCGAGCAAGCCTAACAGCGTCCGGGTGATGGCCGGCAGCGCCCAGAGCTCGTCCCCGGTCGGCTGCGGGTGGATCGCACCGTCGGCAAAGTGCCGGTGAAACGCGTCCGCCAGCGCGGGGACGTCCCCGTTCGGGACCAGGCGCCCGTGGCCGGCGAAGATCTCGCCCTGCGCGCCGGTCGCCGACGCGATCACGGGGACACCGCACGCGAACAGCTCGACCGCGATCGTCGCGCCGGGTTCCTCCCACACGCTGGGGATGACGACGACCGAGGCGGACCGGGCGACGCGCGCCAGTTCCTGCCCGCCCAGAAAGGGCCGCAGGTCGACAGCGTCCGCGACGCCCAGCTCGCGGGCCAGATCCTCGACGAGCCCGAGCTCGGGCCCGCGGCCGTAGATCACCAGCCGCGGCCGGGCTCGGCCGGCAGGTAGACCGGGCAGACCACGCGAATGCCACAGCGCGAAGGCACGAATCAGCTTGTCGCATCCCTTCTCGAACACGAGCCGTCCAAAAAATACGATGTCGCCCTGCGTGTGCGCCTGCGAACGTGCTTCGGCCGTCTGCGGCCCCAGCGCCTCGATCCCCGCGATGACGGCGGGGTTGGGCGGTTGATAGAGCACCGTGCTGCCGGGGAGCCGCAAGCGCTTGGCGACGTGGCGGCTGGGGACCACGTGGGTGATTCCGGCGCGCCACGCGTGGACGGCGCTGTCGACGGGCAGGCGCGCCAGCGCGCGCAGCCCCTGCTTCGGCCCGGCGGCAAAGGCGAGCTGCAGGTCGCGCCCGAGCCGGAACCCGTGGAAGGTGCGATCGCGGAACCCGAGGCCGTCGCTGCAAATGAGCTGGTACCCCTGGTGGAAGATGACGATCGGATTGCGACCGAGCGCCGCCGCCGCAACCGCCACGCGCGAGTAGCCGTTGGTGGCGACCAGGTCGACCTCGGTTGACGCCCGCACCAGCGCGCCCAGCGACCAGGATCGCAAGACGGTGAAGGGACCGGTCCACGGGCGCTCGTCGGGCGTCGCCGTGATGACCCTGACGTCATGACCCGCCTGGTGCCACACTTCGGCGATCATCGCCGTCGAGGTTTCGATCCCCCCGACGTTCGGAAGGAAGGACTTCGAGAGAAGCGCGATCCTCAACGCGCGCGGAGTCTAGCGGACGCCGCGCCGAAGCGGTAGCCTGTCGCCGCGCTTCATGCACGCCAACAGCAGGCTCATCTTCCAGAAGTATTCGACCGGATACTTCCCGCCCGGCACCCGCGTGCTGGAGATTGGCCCGGATGCGTTTCCGTCGACCTACCGGTCGATTGCCGATCGCGGAGGACTGACCTGGGACACGATCGACATCTTCCCGAATCCCAGTCTCACCTTTGTCGCGACATCGGCGTATTCGTTCCCGATCGACGACGAGAGCTACGACGTGATCCTCTCGGGCAACGTCATCGAGCACGTCCCGAAGATCTGGGTATGGATGAAGGAGCTGGTCCGGGTATGCAAGACGGGCGGCACGGTCATCACCATCAATCCGGTGAGCTGGCCGTACCACGAAGCGCCGATTGACTGCTGGCGCGCCTATCCCGAGGGGATGAAAGCGCTGTGCGAGGACAGCGCGCTCGAGGTGGTCCTCTCCGTCTGGGAGTCGCTGGAAGAGCCGACGTTTCGAAAATACATCCCCGGCGTGTCGCGCGAGGCGCGGTCGAAGGCGCTGGCGCTGGGGGTGCGCATGCTGGGCCGCCTCGGGTTCCCCGTCGAGCGCGCCTACGACACCATCACGATCGGCCGCAAGCCTGCGGCGCGGAGCGGCTAGCGACTTCCCCGCTGCCGGGGCGACAGCGGCACCGCGCCTCGCCCGTTGATGCCGGACGAGTTCAGCAGCTCGAGCGCGTCGCCCAGGTGCTCGCAGAAGATGTCGATGGCGATCTCGGTGTCGCGATCCACCTCGCGACGGCCATCAGGCCACGCCAGCTCCAGCACGTGCTCGACCCCCTTGCCGCTGGGCACCACGAACGGGACGGTCTCGTTGAGCTCGCCGTTTTCGTCGAAGCCCTGGCTGAACGTTCCCGTCTCCGCGACGCTCGGGCCCTCCGACCGCAGGCGCACGCGGGACGCTTCCACGATGCCGGCGGCCTCGACGACGATCGGCCACATCTCCTCGGTCGCGCGCGCCTGACGCAGCCGGCGGCCGAGGGGGCGAAGCGCCCCGCGGAGCGCGCGATTGCGTTTGCGATCGATCGCCGAGGCGGACACGCGATCGAGGCGCATGTAGCCGAGCGAGCGCAGAAACACCAGGGCAACCAGCGCGAGCACGATCAGCAGCAGGGTCGACTGTGCGCCGTTCGCATAGGTGAGAATCAGCGCCGCGACGCCCAGCAGCACGCACAGAAAATAGAGCACGAGCACCGCCTGGCGGTGACTCAGCCCGGCGGCCATCAGGCGATGATGAATGTGTTCCCTGTCCGCCTGAAACAATGGCCGGCCGCGCATCGCGCGACGGCCGATCGCGAGGAGGGTGTCCATGATCGGCAGCCCGAGCGCGATCGCGGGAATCAGTACGGCCACCACCGTCGATGACTTCTGGTTGGTCTGGATCGTGGTCGCCGCCAGCGCGAAGCCGAGGAACATGCTCCCGGTGTCGCCCATGAAGATCGACGCCGGGTTGAAGTTGTAGAACAGGAACCCGATGATGGCGCCCGCAAGCGCGGACGAGAACAACATCATCAGCGGATGCGCGCGCTGCAGCGCCACCAGGAACGTGGTGATGACCGCGACTAACGCGACGCCCCCGGCGAGGCCGTCCAGCCCGTCGATCAGGTTGAGCGCGTTGATCACCCCGACAAACCACAACATCGTGAACGGCAGGCTCGCCCAGCCGAGCGCGATCGGCTCCCCCAGCGGGTTGGCGATCGCATCGATGCGGAAGCCGAGCTTGTAGAGCAGTCCCGCGACCGCGAACTGGACGACGAACTTCTTCCAAGCGTTGGCGCCGCGCAGGTCGTCATAGAGACCGAGCGCCGCGATCGCCAGACCGCCCACGAACAGGCCGATCACGTGCTCGCGCTCGGCGAGGAACAGCGCGCCGACCCCCGTCTGGAAGATGAGGAGACCGACCAGCGGCGTGTAGAACGCGACGACGATGGCGATGCCGCCCAGGCGCGGGATCGGCTTGCCGTGAATCTTGCGCGACGAACGCGCGTGATCGAGCGCGCCGAAACGATGCGCCAGCCAGCGCACGAACGGCGTCAGGATCGTCCCGCACAACATCGACAGGACGAAAGCGACGATTGCGGTCTTCATGCGATGGGTCCGTCCCGGCGACTACGTCGCGCGCGTCAATACCCAGTTCCCCAGCGCCAGCACGTCCATGCGGGTCTTGAGATAGCACGCCAGGGCGTCCCCGGGCGTCGCCACGATCGGTTCGTGTTCGTTGAAGCTGGTGTTCAGCACCAGCGGCACGCCGGTCTGGCGTTCGAACTCGGCGATCAGCGCGTGATAACGCGGATTGGTGGCGGCGCTGACCGTCTGCAGCCGGCCCGTGTCGTCGACGTGGGTGACCGCCGGGATGCGCGCGCGCTGGGCCTCCTTGACCTTGTAGACCATCAACATGAACGGTGACGGCTCGCTGCGTTCGAAGATGTCAGCGGCCCTCTCCTCCAGCACGCTGGGCGCGAACGGACGGTAGGTTTCGCGGTGCTTGATCCGGGTGTTGAGGATGTCCTTCATGTCGGCGCGCCGCGGATCGGCGACGATCGACCGGTTGCCCAGCGCGCGGGGCCCGAATTCCATCCGCCCCTGGAACCAACCGACCACCTTGCCGGCCGCGACCGCCTGCGCCACCTGGCGAAAAAGATCGCCGTCGTCCAGCCGCTTGACGTCGATGCCGGCGTCCCAGCCATTGCGCCGGGCGGCCTCGATGGCGCTGGTGACCGCCGCGTCGTCGTAGCCCGGACCGGTGTACGCGTCGCGCATGACGAACCGCCGCGGTCGGCCCAGAATGGCGTGCTCGACGTAGAAGGCGGCGCCGATCGCCGTCCCGTCATCGCCGGCCGCGGGCTGTACGAACAGCTCCCGGAAGCCGGTGCGTTCGAACAGCTTGCCGTTCGCGACCGAGTTCAGCGCGCAGCCGCCCGCCAGGGACAGCTTGTCGAGCCCGGTCCGCTTGTGCAGATCGCCGACGACGTGAAAGAAGATCTCCTCGTACACCACCTGCGCGCTGTGCGCGATGTCGGCCCACTTGCCGAAGAACTCCGGATCCTCGACGTCGCGTTCGGGGCCAAGCAGCTCCGCGAACTTCGGCGAGAACACCCTGCCGATCTGGGGCGACCCGTCGTCCCAGGACATCTCGATGCCCTCGTTGTGGTGCCGGAAGTAGTCGAGGTTCAACTCGAAGGATCCGCCGTCCGTCGGACGGATCACCTCGCGCAGCTTGTCGACGTATTTGGGTTTGCCGTAAGGGGCGAGCCCCATCATCTTCCATTCCTCGCCGTACCGGAGAAACCCGAGGAACTGCGTGACCGCCGTGTAGAACAGACCGGCGGAGTGGGGAAATTCGATCCGATCGATGATCTCGAGCTTGCGATCGCGCCCCACGCCCCGCATCGTCGACACGAAGTCGCCGAACCCGTCGATCGACAGGCAGGCCGCCTCCTCGAACGGCGAGATGAAGAACGCGCTCGAGATGTGCGACTTGTGATGCTCGATGCCGTGGAACTTTGCGCGCACGGCGCGCGGCTCCACACCCAGCGCCTTGGCGAGCTGGGCTTCGATGCCCCGCACCTTGGCGACGTTCGCGAGACGGTCCTTGACGATCTTGGTGAACGACGGCCGCTTCTGGATCGCGAACAAGATCTTCTTGTGCAGGTTCGCCTTGGGATCGCGCGACACCGCGACGTGATCGATCTCGCCCGGGCCGACACCGCCGCTCTCGAGCACCGCGCGAATGGCGAGCGCCGGAAACCCGGCGCAGTGCTTGCGCCGGTTGAGACGCTCTTCCTCGATGGCCGCCACGAGCGATCCATCCTTGACCAGCACCGCGGAAGCGTCGCCGTGGAAAGCGTTGATACCCAATATGTTCATAGAGGGCGGACATTATAGGGGAAAGCGTCGTACACTGCCCCCGAAATGGCGACCGCCCTCGTCACGGGAGTGACCGGACAGCTCGGCTACTACGTCGCGGAACACCTGTCGGCGCGCGGCGACACGGTCTACGGCCTGATCCGGCAGTCGACGGTCGGGCGCGGCAGCCACGACAAGCCCCTCCCCTATCGCCCCCTGACCGGCGATCTGCTGGACGAATACTCACTGCTCTCGATCCTGGAGGAGGTCCGCCCGGACCGGATCTTCAACTTCGGCGCGCAGAGCTTCATCCCGTCGTCCTGGACGCAGCCGATCTTGACGGCGCAATACACCGGCCTGGGCCTCGTCAGGCTGCTCGAGGCCGCGCGGCGCGCCGTCCCCAAGTGTCGGGTGCTGCAGGCAGGCTCCAGCGAGCTGTTCGCGGGGGCGGACCGGTCGCCGCAGGACGAGGATGTCCCGATTCGGCCGCTGAACCCGTACGGGATCGCCAAGGCGTTCGCGTACCACACGATGCGCGCCTACAGGACCCACTACGGCCAGTTCGCAACCAACGTGATCTTCTTCACCAACGAATCGCTGCGCCGGACCCCGGAGTTCGTGTTCAGGAAGGTGACGCGGGCGGTGGCTGAGATCGTGGCCGGCAAGCGTGACACGCTCTCGCTGGGCAATCTCGATACGATCCGCGACTGGGGGTACTCGCCCGAGTACGCGGCGCTCGCCCTGGCCGTGCTTGACCTGGACGCGCCGGA
>Ga0111538_10010575_pt1 | contig 12270 bp, 10 predicted proteins | sample SoiMethybrSBSTD1_FD_79669 | JGI IMG/M metagenome (GOLD analysis project Ga0111538, IMG submission 79669) | Bulk soil microbial communities from a Populus tree surrounding site in Tennessee, USA - Soil MetaG P. TD hybrid SBSTD1 (version 2)... | ecosystem: Environmental > Terrestrial > Soil >...
AAGCAGCGACGTTTCGATACATGCGGACGTGTGGTCGAAGGTTTGCGGCCAGAACCTACCCGCCGTCGAGCGCTTCGCCATGAGGTAAACGCCGTAGCGTTTCCCCTAGCCATCCTGCATTCGATCCCGTAACTCCCCGTTTGTTTGTGAGGCTCAACTCGCGAGCGCCTCGGCGACACATCGCGCCACAGTCACATCATTGAGATACCCGATGATGCCGTGCTGATTGTCGGTGGTGTTGCGAACGCGGTTGTAATTCGTGATCGCCGGGTCGGTCTTGAACCACGGATCCTTCAACGGGTTGAGTGCGACGACGTCGCCATCGTCGTACGCATTGTACCAGTTCAGGTCAGCCGGTGGATATTTGAGCACGCCGAGATTGCTGCTGATGGTCCTTATCCCGAGCGGAGATCCCACGGTGATATAGCGGCGCAGTTTCACCTTCGATCCCTGCTCGAGAAGAACCCTGTATGCCACGACCGTGCCGAGCGAGTGACCAATGACGACGGTGGGCTCGTCCGTCAGCTTCGACTCGACGATGGCATTGATCTCCCGCGCAACGCTTCGATTGGTGACATAGAGGTAAACGTCGCGAAGATACCGCTCGATCGTCCCCGACGTGAACCCAGGCAATCGCTTATCGATCACGCGCGCGAGGGCCTGCGTCAGCCTCCAGTTCTGGATGCCTTTTTGGGCCGCGGGAATGGGACCCGCTTCGGCGGCCACTTCTGCGTCCGAAATGTTCGCGCTCTCCTTCATTTCCTCGAGCGAATTGCGCAGGAAGTCCTCGTAGGGTGAAGGTGCCTCGCCACCCTTGGGGATGATTTGCTGCGGCAAGGGGAGCTTCGACTTTGCCACGCGAGCGTCGAGCGCGTCGCCATAGTACGGGAAGTCCACTGCCAGCGGATCCGGGAAAGGGAGGTTCGCGCTCTTGTAGCCCGCGCGAAGAGTGTCGATCCACGCCTTCTCCAGGTCGGCTGGGTTCTTGCCTCCCTGTGCGATTCCGTGAACGAGCAGGAGTCTCATTTCAGTTCTCCGGACTTGATCGCGTCCAGCAAGAGGGATGTGCCGCGTCTCGTAAAGGTGGACCACAGCGAATTGGAGAGAAAACGCGAAGCCGTGGTCAGCACATCCGGAAGCGTCACGTGATAGGCGCGCAGGAGGTTCCAGCCCTGCGTGAGCATGGGACAGAATGGGACGGGTGGGTTTGTGAATGCGGGCGGCTTCTCCGCGTAGCCTGCTAACATGGCGACGTCGAAGAGGTCGGCCTGAAGGTCGTCACGCATGTAACCCGCTATGTCCCGCACCTGGGCGTCGATGCCGGCCTGTGCAAACGCATACGCGGCGTAGAGGCCGAGCGTCGGATCGAGGGCTTTTTCAACCCTGATCCGCTGTGCCAGCTCAACGGCCTCACGTTCCGATCGCACACGGAATGTGTTGCGCTCTACCGCCAGGGCCACGAGGGCACGGAGTCGGTCGATGTCTTCACGATGGGCATTATAGGCATTCCACCGCCAGTTGTTCGAAGAAGGCACGTAGCTGACGTTGGCGAGGCCGCCGTCGTCGAACATCGCGTGAGCGAGATAGCCCCGCACGGCGGGTAACACGACAGAACGACCATCGTGCAGGACTACGACGACTGATTGTGCGGGAACGCCCGGGTAGATGCGAACCGCATCGCCGCGCGGGTCATTCGAACTGTTGAGCAGGTCGAAATTGCTTTGGGCGTGGGAACTGATCGCTGCGTCAACGACGTGCGCGCCGCGAATGATGAATCCCGTCTCCGTCTCGAAGTGATCGGCAGTGGGATCCGGAGTGCGCGCATCGATCTCCGCACGGTTGACGCCAGGCGCCATTCCACCGCGGGCACCGCTCAGTGTTTCGGAAATGGCGTCTGCCGCTGCGCGACCCGGGACCGCGCGAGCCGAGCGAGGTCGCGCCGCAGGTGCGGGCGCCGACCCGCGGGTGCCACCACGCGCAGGCGGGGGTGAAGGTGCGCGTGGTTGCGCCGGGGGAGGCGCCGCGGCCGGTGGAGGCGCAGGCGCGGCCGGAGGCGGCGCAGCCGCGGCCTGTGGCCGCACTCGTGCGATGTAGACATCATCCGCCGACGGTACGTTCGTCTCGAGATTCTGTGTCGGGTCGCCGTCCACGCCATCGAGAATGGCGTCGACCCGCGCCTGGAGCACGGACTCGAGCAACCTGTTCGGCACAACCTGTATTGTCTGTCCACCACTGCCTAACTGCCTGACGATTTGCGGTTCCGGGTTTTCGAATGCAGACAGGATTGCGTACGTGAGGACGCTCTGGTCCGCTCCTTGTATCGGGAGTTCCCACGCGGGCCGTGCGTCGCTCGTTGCCTTGAAGTAGTCGATCTTGGTGGCCGACTGAATGCCGTTGTTGGGAAAAGCGTCCACGCCGCTCACCAGGCTGTCGACTTCGTTGCGAGGAATCGTCCGGCACGCGTCCGAAATGAAGACGATGTTGGGAATCCCGGACTTTCGCGCCGTATACATCGCGCCTTCGAGGTTGATCGCCTCGGCGGTGTTCTGTGGCGCGCCGGAAAGGAGCCAATGATCAGCGCGCGTGTGCCATTGTCCATGGCCCGAGAAGTAAACGACCAGGAGGTCGTAGGTTGGCGGCTTCGTGGCGAACTTGGTGATCGCTGTCGAGACACCACTCGCCGTAACCGGCGTGCCGGAGCCGTCGGTTAAACACTCGACCTCGAAGCCTTCGCTCTCGAGCCACGTGGCGACTTCCGCTGCACCACGTGCCGCGGACTTCAGCGGGTCGAGTCCACCAGTCTTGTCCACACCGATCGTGACTGCCGCGGCCTTTCGCACGCGCAACCTCCATCCGTGATGTCTCGAGAGCGCGACGTCATGCCAGCAGCAGGACATCGCACGCACTTCAAAAGTCGTTTGATGTTCGCGTCAGCGATGAACATGATCCGTTCGGCGTCCCTGAGGAAGAACTTCCACGGGACGCGACCGCATTTGGTATCTCCGGTGCTGGCCAGTGGACACACATCGTCGCCGACACGCGGCCTTGTAGTCAGCGAGGACCCTGACGGTCAGCATACCGCCCCGGGAGGAAAGCGTGAATCGCGTCACGTTCGAGTAGTTTCACGACATGACGCAGACCGTCGTGATTGCTCCACACGAATGACTGTCCCGGACGCAAAGCAGCCCGCGACTGCCGAGTACCCGAGCTCCCCGTGGATCGCGCCACCAGAGCGCGACCTTGGTTTCGGTAGTGTAGTCGCGAGCGAAACGCGGAAACGTCTGCTGAACAGGGACGGCTCATTCAACGTTCGCCGCGAGGGTACCGGCTTCTGGCATTCATTGAGCCTCTACCACTGGCTGCTGCACATCTCGTGGCCGCGCTTCTTCTCTTTGGTCGTCGCGACCTACGTGTCGGTGAACGTCCTGTTCGCCGGGGCCTTTCTGCTCGCGGGCGCCGATGCACTCAATGGTCCCGCGCCTGGAGGCCGATTCGGGCGCGCGTTCTTCTTCAGCATCGAGACATTCGGGACGATCGGGTACGGGAACATCGCTCCGCAGACCTTCGCGGCGCACGTCCTCATGACGCTTGAGGCGTTCTCGGGGCTCTTGAGCATCGCCTTGATCACCGGGATTCTCTTCGCGCGTTTCTCGCGTCCGGTGCCGAGGATCGCGTTCAGCGATCGCGCGTTGATTGCTCCATATCGTGGTGGCAAGGCGCTGATGTTCCGCATCGCCAACGAGCGCTCGAGCCAACTCGTCGACGTCGAGGCGCGTGTGGTGCTGGCGCTTTTCGACCAGGTGGACGGTCACGCGACACGTCGGTTCAATGTCTTGTCGCTGGAACGCAACCGTGTCGCGCTCTTTCCGCTGAGCTGGACGATTGTTCATCCAATCGAAGACGGCAGTCCACTCAACGGGCTAAGCGAAGGGGATTTCGCTCAACGCGGTGCGGAGTTTCTTGTCCTGCTGACCGCCTCGGACGAGACCTTCATGCAGACGGTGCACGCGCGATCCTCGTATCGTTACGACGAGATCGTGTGGGGCGCTCGCTTCAGTGACATCTTCGAGCAGGATCGCGAAGCGCACGACCTGACGGTCGATGTCTCCAGGATCCACGCGTACGAAAGGGCGGCGCTGCCCTGAAGCTCGCCGCAGGTCGGGCCAGGAAGCATTCCTGTTGACAGCTAGAGGAACTGCGGCCAATATCCGCCAACCACCCTTCGGACGGAAATCATGAGCTGGCTGCACGGCGCGGCCACACGTTTCAAGCTGTTCTTCGCAGCGCGAGCCACCGAACAACGCATCGACTCAGAGCTCGAGTTCCACATCACAATGGAAACCGAGCGACTCGTCCGCGACTTCGGCTTGGACGCCGCTGAGGCGAGGCGGCGCGCGCTCGCAACTTTCGGCGGCCAGCAACAGCACCGCGAAGTCCTGCGGCACGGACGCGGAACAGCATGGCTCAGTGCCCTCTCGCTCGACGCAAAGCTCGGGCTCCGCATGCTGGCCAAGTATCCCGGCCTGACCGCTGTCGGCGTGCTCGCCGTCTCGATCGCGGTGGCCGTCGGCACGCTGGCGTACATCGCTGCCGCCGCAATCTCCTCGCCGACCCTCCCGCTCGACGAAGGCGACCGCGTCGTCGCCATCGGCAACCGCGACATCGAACGCAACCAGGACGTCAATAACACGCACCTCCACAGTCTCGACGTCTGGCGCGGCCTCCGCACCGTCGACGACCTCGGCGCCTACCGCCTCGCGCAACGGAACGTCATTCCGCCCGGCCATGCGCCCGTTTCGATGTTCGTGGCGGAGATGACTGCCTCGGCGTTCCGTCTGGCGCGCGCGGCGCCCATTCGCGGCAGGTACTTCACGGACGAAGACGAACGCGAGGGCGCGCCGGACATCGCCGTCATCGGCTCGGACGCCTGGCAGCGATTGTTCGACGGACGCGCCGACGTCGTCGGATCCGTCATGCAGCTCGGTACCACGCCGTACACGATCATTGGTGTGATGCCGCCAGGGTTCGCGTTCCCGTTCAACAACGAGATCTGGACTCCGCTGCGTTTGAGCGCGTCGGCGTTCCAGCCGGGCGAAGCACCGCCACTCCTCGTCATTGGACGGCTCGCACCTGACGTGTCGCTCGCCGACGCCCAGCGCGAACTCACGATGGTCGCGCCACGCGTGGCCGAGTTCATCCCATCGCGGGCTGAATTCGTTCGCCCGTTCGTGATGCCTTATACGAGCGCATTCTTCCGCGGCGAGATCGGCGGGATGGGGTACGGGTCGCTGGCTCAGCGCGCGCAGGTCATCGTGATCCTGCTCCTGCTGGTGATCACGACCAACGTCGCAGTGCTCGTGTACGCGCGCACCGCGAGCCGAGCGGGCGAGATGGCGGTTCGGACGGCGCTCGGCGCGAGTCGCGGGCGAATCGTGGCGCAGCTTTTCATGGAAGCCCTGGTCCTGTCAGTCGTCGCGTCGATCGTCGGGCTCGTGATCGCGTACTTCGCCACCAGGCAAGCCGCCGGGATCCTCCAACTGGTGCTCGGTCGGAGCCTGCCCTACTGGATCCGCCTCGAGGTCACGCCCGGTGTCGCGCTGTACGTCGCCGGGCTGGCGGTGTTCGCGGCGATGATCATCGGCGCAATTCCGGGCCTCAAGGCCACGCGCCATCGCGTGGCGGCCACCCTCAAAGGCGTCTCAGGGAACGCATCAATGCGGCTCGGGCGCACGTGGACCGTACTCCTCGTCGCGCAGGTCGCGATATCGGTCGCCGTGCTGCCTATAGCGCAGTTAGGCACGCGCGCGTATCTGTCGCTGGCCCTTACCGATTTTGCTTCGCCGATGACGAGTTACACCGTCATCGCGAGACCGCAGCTGGACCAGAGCGCCGACGCCTTCTCGCCTGCCGGCGAAGTCCGACGAGCACGACGGACGCGTTATTTGATGAGCCTCGACGAGCTGGAGCGGCGCCTGGAGGAAGGCGGTGGTGTCCGCGTTTTGCGGATGTCGGCGTCACCGGACGAAGAGAATTACATGCAGATCGAGGTGGATACCATCCAGGTTTCCGACACGGCATGGAAGTTCGGGCCAACGGTCCGGATAGCGAATGTCGGGGCCGATTACTTCGAAGCGTTCGAAATACGGCTGCTGGCGGGACGGACATTCATTGGGAACGACTCGAGCCTTGGCGCGCACAACATCATCGTCAACCAGGCGTTCGCGAATCGGTTCTTCGAGAACGGCAATGCGCTCGGCAAACGCGTGAGGCGACTGAGCGACACATGGATCAACGGCGTGCGCCAGGAGTCCAGGGAGCCGTGGTGGGAGATCGTCGGCATCGTCGACGAGTATCCGAAAGTCCCGACTCGCAACCCTTACCCGAAGGCCTACCTGCCACTTCGGGTCGACGAGCCTTTCGCGATCACGCTCGCCGTGCACTCGCCGGGGGTTCCGCCGTCGATCGCCGCGGAGCGCGTTCGCAGCATCGCACTCGCCGTGGATCCGACGCTCCGCCTTGGCCCGGTCCGTTCGCTGGAGGATCGTCTCGAGGACGGGCTCAAGGCCGAGAAGCTTGGCATCCTGAGTCTGGTGTTGGTGACCGTGAGCGTGGTGCTGCTTTCGACGGCGGGCATGTATGCCCTCGTGTCGTTCACGGTCACCCGGCGCCGGCGCGAGATCGGGATCCGCTCCGCGTTAGGTGCGGGGAGCGGGCGCGTGCTCCTGGGCATCCTGTCGGGCGCGATGTGGCAGCTTGGGACGGGCGTCGCGTTAGGCGTGGTTGGTGCGCCGATCATCGCCACAATCGCCGGAAACTCGTCGACGACCAGGGAGCTGGTCGAGAGCGGGTTGGTGCTTATCGCGACCATGGTGGTCGTCGGGCTGCTGGCGACGATCGGTCCGGCGCGTCGTGCCTTACGAGTCCATCCGACCGAGGCCCTGCGGGCAGAGTAGTCTCCCAAACGCGGATGAACTGGCGGTTCTGACGTTTCCCCGGCAGCTTTCGCGCCATGTCCTCTCTCGGAGCTCCGTGGATGAAGCGTGTTTTCGCGGTCGCCATGGCGTGTCTCGTCTCGTTCCTCGGCGGCGCCAGCGCGATGTGGGCGCGGCAGCAAGGCCAGAGCGCAACGCGGCGCGAGCCGCAGTTCGAGAACGACCACGTGCGGGTCTGGAAGTCGATCATCATGCCGAAGCAGCCCCTGGCCATGCACCGTCATGACCACGGCCGCGCCCTCATCGCCCTCACCGACGGCCAGCTCAAGGTGGTCGACCCGAACGGGAAGACGCTGGACACCTACGACTGGAAGGCCGGCAAGGCTTACTGGCTCGGTGTCGATCCCGCGGGCCAAACGCATGCCGACGTTAACGACACATCGAAGCCGATCGAAGTTATCGTCGTGGAGCTGAAGAAAGACCAGTAGGGCGCAGGATCAGGGACGACCAAGCAGGTGACGCCACAGACTTTGCCGCTCCTCAATTCTGGACGATGGCGGCCATGGTACGACCAAGGAAACTGAATACGGATTCGAAACGGCCCTGCGCTTTAGTCTTCGCGCCTTGCGCGGGGACGCCCTGGCCCTTGGAGATCACGAAGATCTTTCCAGTTCCATCATCGACCTCGAACGCGCCCGTTCCGAGCACGCCGGCACTCTGCGTGACCCTGCCTTCGACCTCCACCGTCTTGCCTTGGTACTCCTGTGGCCGATCAAGCAGGTCCCTGATGTGAATCGTCCGCGAGCACGCGTTCAGGCCAACGAGGACCACTCCGAGCATCAGGCTCGTTCGAACGCGATGAGCGATAGACGCGTTTCTGCCGGTACTGCCGAGTCTGGCTGACATGGGATCCATTGCTTGAGGTTGTAGCCGATTCTGGTCGGCGTACACGCAACGGCAAGAGTGGATCCGAGCCAAACCGTAAGCAGTGGTTTTGGCAGCTAGCAACCGTCCATGAAACCAACCCCCGTAAGGAGGGTCGCCTCCCCCGCAACTGTCCCGGCACCGACTTGCCATGGCGTGGTCGCGCGGCACGCGCGCAGCCACTGAATGGTGAGGGCGGAGGCGAGGCTTGCGCGCGCGACTGCCTTCAGCGCCAGCGTGAATCCTGGCATCTCACCGTACAGAATGGGAATGCCGTATTCGCCGACCCGCGAACCGACGATGAGGGCGATGCAGGCAATGAACATCGCCAGTGACCACAGTCGGTGTGGACCATGGCGAGCACCGAGGACGAGGGCGGTGGCGAGAACGAGCCCGGCACCAAACAGGGTTCCAAGAAGTGGTACGTATACGCGTAACATGCGCGCCTCCGGGGCGAAGCCTGGAACCAGTGCTACGCGCGCAACATTACCGGAGCGAGTCAGGCTGGTGAGCGATTCCTTATTCGGTGATTAAGACTCCATGAAGTCGCCGGCTGCCTAACGGCTGCCAGCCCATGGAAGGTGATCTGGCTCACCGAAACTGCGACTCACTGGCCGGCCAGAAGTTCGTGGTGGAGCACCGTCCCGTCGTGGCGAACGACCGTTCGGTCGATACATCCATCGTGGTACTCGTGGTGGACGATCCGACAGCCACACGAAAAGAGAACGAGCTGAGTGAGGAGCGTGGCGCCGTCGCGGTCCTCGTACCGCTCACCACCTTTCCGTCGGTGGCACGGCGTGGATTGGTCCGTGAAGCTGCTCGAGGCATTCATGCTGGTCCCCTCCCGGAAAACCGCCGCCGCGCTCACCCGCCATCAGCCCGAAAGCTCTGCCGAATCGCGTCGATCTGTTCGAAATGATTGATGTCATGCCCCGCGAAATACATCGCGATGTCCCGGATGGACTCGACGCCACGCTCAGCGTGCACTCCGAACATGTCCCACTCCTCGGCGCTGAGCGAGCCGAGGAGCGCGAGATTCGCTTCGCGCAGGACCCGAAAGAGTTCCAGCGACGAGCTCACGTCTCTCGTATCGTAGCGTCCCGTGCGCGCCCACACGTCCTGATCGAACGCCTGAATGGCGGTCCCGGGAGAGGACAAGATCATCCGCAATCGATACCCGCCCACGAGCTCATCGTCCGCCAGGTGAGCGGCGATTTCCTGGATGGACCACTTCGCCGGCCCTGGTTGATGTGCAAGCTGTTCCGCCGACAAGCCCGCCACGAGCGAAGCGAGCTTCGCGGGCGCTGCTGCCTGAAGAGCAAGAAAGTCCGTTCCTGCCTGATAACGGAGAATCTTCGCCTTGTACGAGGCCGCAGCCTCACCTGGCTCCAGCAGGGCCACTCCGTAACTCCTTGATCGGTGTCCACCAAACGCTAGCGCGGCGCCCCGAACGAGCGGCCAGCATTCCGGTGTAATAGGTTCGCTCGGGCCCGGGCGTCATCGCCTGAACGCGCGCCTCGAGTGCGCGCAGCTGATAGTCTCGCAGCTCGGCGTCGGCGGGGGCGGTATCCACGGTAGACGGTTGCGACGAACGGCAGGTGCAACACGCGGCGACAAGCAGTCCGTAGAGTGCAATCTGGCACCGAGCATGTGCCGTGAACGAATGCTGGCCCACTTCCTGGCCAGCACGTCAGAACGTCCGGTGGTCGTCGCGCGCGCCATCCTTGGACCGGTTGTCAGCTGCAACGATCGTTAGATGACCGCTCACCGCCGCTCGAACACCACTTTGCCATTTAGCACCGTAATCATGACCTGCGTATCGAGGATCTGCTCCGGCGGAATCGTTAGGAGGTCACGCGAGAGGACGATGAGATCCGCGAACTTTCCGACCTCCAGCGTTCCCTTCAGGTGCTCCTCGCGGGTCAGGAATGCACCATTTCGAGTGTAAGCGCGCAACGCGTCTACGATCGGAATCGCCTCGTCGAGGCCGTAGACCGTACCGCTCTTCCCCTTCCGGCTGATCGCTGCATACACGCCGATCATGGGCCCGATCGGCAGGATGTCGCTCGACATCGCCACAAATACGCCATGTCGCATTGGCGATGCCATGCCGTTGTTCCGCGCCAGTCGATCGCCTTCGAGTAGCTGTGAGTATCGCTCTTCCAGCGTATATGTAAAGTTTGGCTGAGTCGTTACGAGAATCGAATCGCGAGCCATCATATCGAGCGTCGCGTCCGACGGCAACACAGTGAAATGGTTGATGTAGTTGCGATGGTTCGCCTTCGGCGATTCTCGCAGTACGCGGTCGAAGACGTGGGCCGTGATCTCGATGGCCGAATCACCGATTGCGTGGAACCCCATTTGCCAACCCAGCGCGTGCGCCGCGCGGACCACGCGGTACAAGGAATCGGGCGAGAGGTTCAGCGTTCCGCGAAAGTCGGCCATGCCTTTGTATGGGTGTTTCGTGTAGGCGCTCGGGCCAGTGAAGCCGCCGTCGACGAGAAGCTTGAGCGGGCCGACACGTAGCCACGCATCGCCGTCGCCTGGGCGTTTGCCGAACTTCACCAGGTCATCGACGCCTCTCCAGTAGATCTGCACCGCCGCGCGCGGGAGCTGACCGCGATACGACGCGTAGACTCGCACCCACTCCGGCCAGTCGGGACGGTCATCGGCGGAGCCGCGCGAGTTCGCACCGGCCTGAATGATACTCGTGATGCCAAGGGCCAACTGATCACGCAGTGTCTGCACGAGGCTCGGCCGCCGCTCGGCTGCCGTCACCGGCGGGATGTGGCGCAGCACAAGGTCATTGCGCTCGCGGATGATTCCCGTCGGCTCGCCGGCCGGGTCATGTTCTATCATTCCCGCGGTGGGTTGCGCAGTGGCGCGGTCAATACCGGCGATGCGGAGCGCGGCGGAATTCGACACACTGCTATGACCACCCGCGCGGATGAGTTGGACGGGATTCGTCGTCGTCGCAGCGTCCAGGTCCGCGCGCGTCGGCAGGCGATGCTCGGCGAAGTTGTCCTCCGCCCACGCTCGGCCGGTGATCCATGCGCCTGCTCCAACCAAGCGTGCCTTGGCGCGCACGCTGTCCTGCAGTTCCCGGATCGATCGCACCCTGGATAAATCGATCTCTCGTCTGCCGTAGCCCCAAATGTGTGTGTGCGAGTCGATGAAGCCCGGCATCACCATTCGTCCACGCAAGTCGATCGTACGCGTCGACCGATAGTTACGGACGAGAGATTCGTCGCCGATCGCCACGATCTTCCCATCGCTGATTACGATCGTGGAGAAGATGTGGTTCGCATTGTCCAGCGTGACGATCTTCCCGTTGTGCAGAACGAGATCAGCGCGTGGTGCGGACTGCGCGCGCACCTGCACTGCAAGCGCCAAGGTACCGATCAACAGAGACGCTTTCATCAGAACACGCGAAGTGGTTTCCATGACGTCGCTATGCGGCTCATAAGTTCGTGGCCATCCAACGCTAACTACATTGGTCTTCGTAAACGCCCTAGGATTCACTGCAACGGAACGGCTGCAGGACCCTCAATGTCCTTTTAGCATTGACCTCGCTATTCAGCACCAACGAGCTGCTTCCTGCTCGTGTCGGCGAAGAACATGATCAACACCGCGCCGGCGAGGAAGAAGGCGGAGGTCAGCGCAAGCGCCGACCCGATTCCGACGTTAGGTAGCTGCGCTACCGCGCCGATCGTATAAGGCGCCAACGCGCCCATGCCACGACCCAGGTTGTACGTCAGCCCCTGCCCCGTCGCGCGCACGTCTGTCGGAAACAGCTCCGCGAGGAATGACCCAAAGAGGCTGAAATACCCGTAGCCGACGAAACCCAGCAGCGGGCCTAACGCCATCAGGATCCCGGGACTGCGCCCGAGCTGCCCGTACAACGGTACCAGCACCGCCGCCGTCACCAGGTACGCCACGAACGTCCGACGGCGGCCAAACTTCTCGGCGATGAACCCGAACGAGTTGTAGCCGATGTACGCGCCGATCTGCACCGGGATGATCCACCCGGCCGACCGCACGATCGACATCCCCGCCCCACCCTGCTCCACCGGACGCGCGAGGAAGCCGGGCAGCCAGAAGAACAACCCCCAGTTCGCGAACTGCACGCACGCCGACAACAGCGTCGCGAGAATCGCTCGACCGCGGAACTCGGGCCCGAACAACACACCGAACGCGTGCCCGGGACTCTTCGCCACCGCCTTCCGTTTCGCCCATGCCTCAGGTTCCCTGACGCTCCGGCGAATCCAGAGCGTGAACAACGCCGGCAATACGCCGATCGCGAACAGCCAGCGCCACGCCTCACGCCCGAGATTCATCTTGCCGAGCACCAACGCCGCCAGCAATGCCGCGGCGATGTAGCCTAACGCCCAACCGCTCTGCATGATACTGATGG
>Ga0111538_10010577_pt1 | contig 12270 bp, 10 predicted proteins | sample SoiMethybrSBSTD1_FD_79669 | JGI IMG/M metagenome (GOLD analysis project Ga0111538, IMG submission 79669) | Bulk soil microbial communities from a Populus tree surrounding site in Tennessee, USA - Soil MetaG P. TD hybrid SBSTD1 (version 2)... | ecosystem: Environmental > Terrestrial > Soil >...
AGCATGTGGAGGAATTCGCGGAGATTTTCGCGTCTCGCCGCGCGGAACCCCGAGGTGAGGTCGGGGATGTCGCGCTCCGTCAGGTAACTGGCGAGGCCATTGAGGATCGCGTTGCCGATGCGGCGCGTGGCCCCGGCCTGCGTCGCCGACGAGCGCGCGCCGACCACCAGGTCGTAATCGCCCAGCGGCGCCACGAGGGCAATCGCGTCTTCCGGCTTGTGCTGTCCGTCGCCGTCGATGACGAGCACATACTCGCCCGTCGCCTTGCGAATGCCGCTCTTCACCGACGCGCCGTTGCCCTTGTTGTACGGATGGCGCACCACCGTGGCGCCCGCGGCAACGGCCTGCGGTCCCGTGCCGTCCGTCGACCCATCGTCCACCACGATGATCTCGTGCCACGTGGCCGCGCTGCGCAGGTCCGTGATGACCGCGGCAATGGCGCCGGCTTCGTTGAAGGCCGGGATCACGACAGACACCGTCGACGGTTCGGCCATCAGCGCCCGTCCTTATCTGTGGGCCGATGGGTGTCGCCCAGCTCGATGCGTCGCACGCGGTAGAGCAAATCCTCGAGCAGCTTGCGGCTGGCAGACATGACGTCGGCGACCAATCCGATCAGCACGACCTGAAAACCGACAATCATCAGCACGGCGGCGATGATCAGGGACTGAATCATGCCCTGTTCGAAGCCGCCCTGGCTGAAGTACCGGTAGAGGAAGCGCAGCACCAGCACCAACCCGATGCCCGCCACCGCGGTGCCGAGGTACGTGAACACCTTCAGCGGCTCGTACATCGTGTAGATGCGCACGATGGTGGCGCTGGAGCGCTTGATGTAGCCGAACATGCTGTCGAACAATCGCGACGGCCGCGTGATGGCGTTCGTTTCAACTTCCACGTGGCCGATGGCCATGCGCTTCTTGCCGGCCTGGATGATCGACTCGAGCGTGTAGGAAAACTCCGACACGATGTTCATGTGCAGCGCCGCTTCGCGCGTGTACGCGCGGAACCCGCTCGTGGTGTCCGGGACTTCGGTCCCAGACAGTTGCCGCACTGCCCAGCTGCCGAACCGCTGCAGCAGCTTCTTCTGCCAGGACATGTGCCGGATTTCGCGGATGTTGCGATCGCCAATCACGATGTCGCATTGACCAGATTGCAGCGGCTGCAACAGCAGGCCGATCTGATGGCCGGCGTACTGGTTGTCGGCGTCGGTGTTCACGATGTAGTCCGCCCCGAGCTTGAGCGACGCGTCGATGCCGGCCATGAACGCCGCGGCAAGGCCTTTCTGCCGGCGGAACCGCACCACATGATGGACGCCGTTCGATCTGGCGACGGCCGAGGTCGCATCCGTAGAGCCGTCGTCGATGACGAGGTATTCGATCACGTCGATGCCCGGCAGCGTGCGGGGCAGATCGGCGACCGTGGCCGGCAGGTGGTCGGCCTCGTTCAGGCACGGGATCTGGATGATGAGCTTGGTCATGCGCCGGCACTCGTGAGGCGTTCGATCACCCCGGACCAGGTGATCCCCCGCGCCAAATCGTATCCGGCTTCGCCCAGCCGCGCGGCACGCCGTCGATCGCGATCGAGTCCGGCGAGCGCCTCGCCGATCGCCGCGCCGTCGGGGGGGACCACGCAGCCGGTCACGCCGTCGGTGACGAATTCGTTGGGGCCGCCCGCATCGGTCGTGGTCACGACGGGTTTGTGCGACAGGAAGGCTTCGAGCGTGACGTAGCCGTAATCCTCGTCATAGGGCGGGAACACGACGGCCAGCGCGCCTGCAAAGAGCTCGATCGCCTCGTCGTCGTTCACTTCTCCCAGGAACTGCACGCGCGAGCCCAGCCCGAGCGATTCCGCGAGCCGCTCGAGGGCTTCACGCTGACTGCCCGTGCCGGCCACTTTCAGCGAGAGCGATGGCGCGGTGTGCAGCATCGCCCGGATCGCGAGGTCCACGCGCTTGACCGTCTCCAGCCGGCCGAGCGACAGCACGTAGTGGCCCGCTGGCCCGGAGTGCAGCCGGTCGGCCAGCCGCGGCGGGTGGTAGAGCGGAGTGGAGTGCAGGCCGTTGTATCGCTGCAGACGTGCCGAGATCGTGGCCGAAATGCTGAAGATGCCGCGGCACTCGCCGAGCATCGCGGTGTCGAGCGCGATGAGCCGATCGCGCAGCGCCAGGTCGTGTTCGTCGTGCTCGAAATCGCTGTAGGGCGTGCCCACGAGCTCGTAGGCGGCGCGATGCTGGTGCACGAGCCACGTGACCTTGCGGGGATGACGTGCGAAGTACGTTGGAAACTTGGTGCCGACGAGAAGATCGATCGGCCGGCCGTTGCTTTCAGACAAGTCGAGCAACCGCCACGCGCCGGCGTGCGCCAGTACTTCGCTCTTCGGATACCACTTGAACGGCAGGCTGACGCGCTCGGTTTCGAATCCGTAGTTGCGGAACTGCAGCACCAGCTCGCTGACGAGCGCCTCGGCGCCGCCGCGGATGAACGGCACCTGCGCTTCGCAGACCACGACGGTCTTGATCATTGTTGAGCGTGGAATCGCGCCGCCGTCGATCGACCGCGGGGCCAGCCCCGCCGTAGCTCGTATCCATCAGCAGGCGAGCGAAGGCGGGCGAATCGTATCACGTGGCGTGTCGGAAATTGATCACGTCGCCGTCGACGACGATGTAGTCCTTGCCCTCGAGACGGAGCTCGCCGTGATCGCGGCAGGCCGAGAGCGAGCCGCGACGGAGCAGCGTGTCGCAGGGCACCACTTCCGCGCGAATGAAGCCGCGCTGGATGTCGGAATGAATCGCGCCGGCCGCTTCGGGCGCCGGCGTCTGTCGCGGAATCGACCACGCACGGCATTCGTCTTCGCCCACGGTGAAGAACGAAATGTAGCCGAGCAGATCGTAGGCCGCGCGAATCACGCGATCCAGCCCGGATTCCTTGAGGCCGAGATCCGCGAGAAACGCCGCCGCGTCCGCCGCGTCGAGCTGTGCGATCTCGAGCTCGATTTTCGCGCACACCCCGATCGCGTGTGCATGCGTTTCTTTCAGGAAGGCCGCCAGCCCGGTCTTCTCCGCGGCGCGATCGGCCGCAGCCACGTCGTTTTCGTCGAGGTTGATCACGACGAGCAGCGGCTTGGCGGAGAGGAATTGAAACCCGCGCAGCCGGCGGGTGTCGTCCATCGAGAGCCCCAGCGTGCGCAACGCACGGCCGCCATCCAGTTGCGCGCGGCCCTGCAGCAACAGTTCCTGTTCGCGTTTGAGATCGGCCGATGGATTCTTCTTCAGATCTTTTTCCAGACGATCCAGACGCCGCTCCACCGCGCCGAGATCCGCCAGGATTAATTCGTCTTCGATCAACCGCGCATCGCGCACCGGATCGATCGTCTCCTTCGGATGCGGCACCATCGGATCGCCGAACGCGCGCACGACGTGCAGCAGCGCATCGGCGTTGCGATACGCCACCACATCGAGCAGCGACACAGCTTCGCCGCGCGCGGCCGCCATGTCTGCGAACTCCACCGTCGCCGCGGTGCGCTTTTTCGGCTGGAACATCGCGGTCAGTTGGTCGAGCCGTGCGTCCGGGACGCGCGATACGCCGACGTTCGCTTCGGCCTTACCGTGCGTACGGGCCGCTTCCCGGGCGCTCGTGAGCAACTGAAAGAGGGTGGTCTTTCCGGAAGAGGGCAGTCCGACTAATCCCGCGCGAAGCATGCGGGTTCGGATGCTACCATGCGCTCTCTCACCGGCCCTGTTCGTGGGGCGAAAATCAGACGTAAGTGCCCTATCCTCTGTAATTTGCCGTTGACAGGCCCAAACGGTACCTCTACTATCCGCGTGGACTTATCTGGAACGAAGTGGAGTAAAGAGTGCTTCGGGGGAGCTATTCCGCCAGGATCGACGACAAAGGGCGGCTGAAAATCCCGAACGCCTTCAAGGCGCTCGTCGAGAACCAGCACGGCGAGAAAGGTGTGTACGTCACCAGCCTGAGCGGAGATTCCGTGCGCGTGTACCCCATGGCCGTCTGGCTCGGCGTCGAGCAGCGCCTGTCGCGCATGCCCAGCACCCATCCGGCACGGGTGAAGTTCCTCGACCGGGTCAATTTCTACGGACAGGTTTCCGAGTTCGACGTGCAGGGGCGCGTGTTGATTCCCGCCCGCCTGCGCGAAGCCGCCGGCATGGCCGGTGACGTGGACGTGCTCGGCCAGGTCGAGTTTCTGGAAGTGTGGAACCACGACCGGTTCGTATCGAAGCTGAAGAACGAGCCGTTCACTGATGACGACGCCCGGGCCCTCGCGGAGCACGGGATCTGAGCCACGGCATGACCCGGTCCTCTCGGCCGAGGTCGTGTCGACTCTGGCGCCCGGGCCGGACGGGGTGTACGTCGACGGGACGGTAGGGCTCGGCGGGCATGCCGCGGCGCTGCTCGAGGCAGGCGCCGGACGCGTGCTCGGGATCGATCGGGATGAGCGCGCGCTCGAGATTGCGCGCGAGCGTCTCGCAGGGTTCGGTGCCCGGGTGGAACTGGTGCACGCCGACTATCGCCAGCTTCCCGGCGTGCTGGCCGGCAGAGGACTTGGCGCGGTGCAGGGCGTGCTCGTGGACCTGGGCGTGTCGTCGTTGCAGCTCGACGATGCGTTGCGGGGATTCAGTTTTCGGCAGGCGGGACCGCTCGACATGCGCATGGATCAGTCGGGCGGCGAATCGCTGGCGGAGAAGCTGGCGGCGGTGTCCGAGGCGGAACTCGCCGACGTGATTTACGAGTTCGGGGAAGAGCGCAAGTCGAGACGGGTGGCGCGGTCGATTGTTGAGGCGCGCGATCGTGGCGCGCTGACGACGTCGACCGATCTGGCCTCGGTGGTGCGTAGGGCCGCCGGAGGCGGGGAATGGCAGCGAGTGGATCCGGCGACGCGGACGTTTCAGGCGTTGCGGATCTGGGTGAACGGCGAGCTCGAGGGACTCGAGACGTTTGTGGAAACCGCGGTCGGCGCGCTGGTCCCGGAAGGACGCCTGGCCGTCATCGCGTTTCACTCGCTGGAGGATCGGATCGTCAAGCGCACGAGCCGCCGGCTGGCCGCCGACGGCGTCGTCCGGCTCGTGACCAGGCGGCCGATCGTGCCTGGTGACGAGGAAGTGGCGAGGAATCCAAGGGCGCGCAGCGCCCGGTTGCGGGCAATGGAGAAGGTGGCATGAGCGTCGATCTTGAATTCGCCATCAAGCAGGATATTCGCAACAACCCGGTTGTCCGCGAAGTGGACGTGGCACAACGGCGGGAGTTCTTCAGGCTCCTCGGCGGCGCCGCGGCCGTTCTCGTCACGCTGCTCGTCATCCTGTGGCCCCGCTTCACTCAGCAGCGGCAGAGCTACCGCCTGGAAGACCTGCGGCGGGACATCGAAATCGAAAAAGAGATTTACCGCAAGAACACCCTGGAACTCGAGACGTTGCAGCGGCTGCCTGAACTCGAGCGGCGCGCCGCAGCGCTCGGCATGATCGTCCCGTCTGAGACCGACACGGTCGTCCTCGAGCGTGTCGCCCCCTCGCCCCGTCCCAATCGCGGCATCGTCGCCGCCCGCTAAGGAACCCGCCATGGTGAAATCGTGGATGACACGCGCGGTGCTTGGCCGCACGTCTGTCAGCAGCGCTCTGCAACCCGCGTCCAAACCCGACGCCGCATTCGAAGCCAGCTGGCGCCGTCCCTTCAAAGTCCGGCTGCTCATCATGATGACGGCCATTTTCGGATGGGCCGCCGTGCTGGAGGCTCGCCTCGTGTACCTGCAGGTGGTGCAACACAAAACCTGGGTCAAAGAGGCGAAGGAGCAGCAGGAAGACCTGATCGATTTGGATCCGGGTCGGGGAGACATCCGCGATCGGAATGGCGAGTTGCTCGCTATCAGCGTCGAGAGCTACCGGGTCATCGCCGATCCCAAAGTGGTGACGAATCCAGGCGAGGAGGCACAGGCAATCTGCGCGGCCCTCATGGACTGCACGATCGAAGAACGGGCGCAGCTGGAGAGGCGCTTGTCGACGAAGTCACGGTACGCGCCCGTCCGAAGCTCCCGGGCCGTATCTCCGCAGGGCGCGATGCGCCTTCAGGAACTCGTCAGGCAGCGCATCAAAGCCGGGAAGCCCGCGGTGCTGAGCCTGTTCCCCGAGAGCCGCCGTTATTACCCGAAGCGCACCCTCGCTGCTCACGTGCTGGGTGCCGTCGGCTTCAACGGCAAGGGAGTGTCAGGCCTGGAGAGCAAGCACAACGACTTGATCGCCGGCCAACCTGGGCGCGTTCGCGTGATGGTCGATGCGGGCCGGCAGCAAATCAGCTCGGTTGTGGAGCGTCCAGCCACCACGGGCGCGTCGATGGAGCTCACCATTGACCTTCGCCTTCAGTACATTGCTGAGAAGGAGCTCGCCGCAGCAATGCGCGAGTACCAGGCCGAAGGTGGTTCCATCATCATCATGGATCCGCGCACCGGTGAAATCCTCGCACAGGCCAGCTATCCGCTGTTCAACCCGAACGACTCCGGCGCATACACGGACGAACAGCGTGTGAATCACACCGTCCAGAGCACCTACGAGCCCGGATCAACCTTCAAGATGGTGACCGTATCAGCAGCGCTGAACGAGGGTCTGATGACCCCGCAGGATCTGATAGACACGAATCCCGGGTCCGTCAAGCTGGAAGGTCGCAAGGCGATCACTGAAGCGCACGGCAAGAACTACGGCGTCCTGTCTCTCGAAGACGTACTGATCAAGTCCAGCAACGTCGGGGCCATCCGAATCGGCGACCGCGTCGGTAGCGCCCGGCTGTGGGACTACATCCACCGGTTCGGATTCGATGAAAAGCTCGGGCAGGACTTCCCCGGCCAGTCGAAGGGGCAGCTCGGCGCAGGTCCCTTGAACGACAGCTCGAGAGCGTCCATCTCGATGGGCTATCAAATCGGCGTCACGCCGCTCCAGATGGTGACGGCCGCCAGTGTGATTGCCAATGGTGGCGTGCTGATGGAGCCGCACGTGGTTCGGGCGTTCACGAAGGACGGCGTGCGGAAGGTGACCGCGCCGAAGGAGCTGAGGCGGGTGGTCTCACCCGAAACCGCCGCCACGATGACAGCAATCATGGAAGGCGTGGCCGCGCGTGGGACGGCGAAGGCCGCCGCCCTCACACGGTACCGAGTGGCCGGCAAGACGGGAACCGCCGCCAAGGTGGTGAACGGACGTTACTCCCAGACCGACTACAACGTGTCGTTCGTGGGCTTTGTCCCATCGAACCAGCCGGCGCTCACGATCCTCGTTGTCGTCGACACACCGAAAAAAGGACCGCTCTACGGCGGCACGATCGCCGCGCCCGTGTTCAAGCGTGTCGCCGAGGCGTCGCTGCAGCAACTCGGGGTCGCTCCGTCAATCAATCCGGCGCCGCCGATCATTTCCGCGAGCCCGTCGCTGCTGCCTGCGCCTGCGCCGGTCTCCGACCGCGAGCCCGTCATCACGCGTGTGGGCGGCCGGCCGGTCATGCCCGACTTGACCGGCTTGAGCCTGCGCGAGGCGATGCGTCTGGCCAACGGGCTCGGTATGTACCTGACGACGCAAGGTGACGGCATGGTGGTGACACAGACGCCGCCGCCTGGCGAATTCGTGGAATCTGGACGTCCGATGACACTGCAGCTGCAACGGCACCCGCCGTCGCCACGAGGCGGCCGTTGACGCTATCGGAATTGGTGTCGGCGGCCCGCACGCTCGCCCCGGATGCGCGGGCGCGTGTCGATCAGGCCGGCCGCTCCGCGTTGCAGGTCACGGGCGTCACGCACGATTCGCGCGCGGTCACGGCCGGCACTGTCTTTGTGGCCATTCGCGGCCAGCGCGCTGACGGTGCGAACTTCGCCGCTGAGGCGGTGCGCCGCGGCGCCGCGGCCATCATCGCTGAAACCGCGGAGCCGCCAGGCATGACCGTGCCCTGGCTGCGCACGCCGGATGCACGCGTGGCTCTGGCGGAGACGGCGGCTCTCGTCTACGGGCGGCCGAGCGAGGCTCTGAAAGTCATCGGCGTCACCGGCACGAACGGCAAGACAACTTCGACCTATCTACTGGCGGCCGTATTCGACGCCGCGGGCATTCCCTGCGGCCGTATCGGCACCGTCACCGTTCGTGTGGGACCGACCCCCGCGGACGAGCGCGACGCGTCGCACACGACTCCGGAAGCGCCTGAGGTGCAGCGGCTGTTGCGTGAAATGGCGGACCGCGGCTGCGGCGCATGCGCGATGGAGGTGTCTTCGCACGCGCTGGTGCTGCAGCGCGTCGCAGGGGTGCGGTTCGCCGCGGGGATCTTTACGAACCTGACTCGCGACCACCTCGACTTTCACGTGGACATGCAACAGTACTTCGCTGCCAAACGCCGGCTCTTCGAAATGCTGCCCGCCGGCGCGCCTGCAGTCGTCAATGTGGACGACCCATGGGGACAGCAACTCGCCGCCAGCCTTCCGACAGTTGTGACCTACGGCATTCAGAAGGCCGCAGACATCCGGGCGGTCTCTATCCAGTCAACGCTCGAAGGTCTGGCATTTCAGGTTGAAACGCCGTCGGGAAAACTGGAGATCCGGTCGCCGCTCGTCGGCCGGCCCAACGTGTACAACATGCTCGGCGTCATCGGCGCCGCGATTGGGCTGGGCGTACCGGGATCGGCCATCGAGTCAGGGCTCACACGACTCGACGGTGTGCCCGGCCGATTCCAGATGGTGTCGGCGTCCACCGACGACGTTCGCGTGGTGGTCGACTACGCGCACACGGACGATGCGCTCAAGAATCTGCTGGAGACCGCGCGTCCGCTCGCACAGGGACGGCTCATCACCGTGTTCGGCTGCGGCGGCGATCGCGATCGCACCAAGCGGCCGCTCATGGGGACCGTGGCTTCACGGCTCAGCGATCTCGTGGTGCTCACGTCCGACAATCCGCGATCGGAAGACCCGCTCCGCATCATCGAGGAAATCAAGCTCGGCATCATTCAGCCGGTGGAACCCGGAGCGCCAAAGCGCGCTTCGACGCCGCTGACCGTGAATCCCGATCGCCGGCTCGCAATCGAACACGCGATTCGTACAGCCCAGCCCGGCGACCTCGTGATCATCGCCGGCAAGGGCCATGAAAAATATCAGGTCATTGGCGATCGAACGCTGGCGTTCGACGACGTCGAAGTGGCGCGGACCGCTTTGCAGAGCAGGCGCCGCGGGTCGCGCGTGTGACGGTCGCTGTGGCCACAGTCGCATTTACCGCCGCGCTGGTGGCAGAAGCCACGGGAGGCCGCCTTGCGGCCGGATCGCCGGACGCCGTGTTCTCGGGCGTTTCGATCGACAGCCGCACCACGAACGCGGGCGCGTTGTTCGTGGCCATTCAGGGCGATCGGTTCGACGGTCATGAATTCGTGACGAACGCGCTGTCCCAGGGCGCATCAGGTCTGATGGTGTCGCAGCCGATTGAAGCGCCGGCTGGGGTGGCCGTCATTGCCGTGCCGGACACACTGCAGGCTCTGCAGGATCTGGCGCGGGAAATCCGCCGCCGATCGCGCGCCATCGTCGTCGCGATCACCGGCAGCGCGGGCAAGACATCCACGAAGGAACTGACAGCGGACCTGCTCGCTACGCGCTACCGTGTTTTCCGCAACAAGGGCAACCTCAACAATCACATCGGCTTGCCGCTCTCGCTCACGGAGCTCTCGGCCGGCTATGACATGGCCGTTGTGGAACTCGGGATGAACCACGCGGGCGAGATTCGCACGCTCGTCGGCATCGCCGAGCCGGACGTGCGGATCTGGACCAACGTTGGCGACGCGCACATCGGGTTCTTCGGCACGCGCGATGCCGTGGCCGCTGCGAAAGCTGAGATTCTTGAAGCGTCAATCGCATCCACGTTGTCAGTGTTGAACGCCGACGATCCACTGGTGATGGCGGCGGCAGCGAACGGCGTGGGCCGCGTGGTGACATTCGGGACCGCGTCGTCCGCGACGATTCGCGCGACGGCGATTCAGGACCGAGGCTTCGCGGGCACGACCGTGGACGTGACGTCGCCGGCGGGTCCGCTGCGATTGAGCCTGTCGTTGCCCGGCCGCGCGCAGGTAATGAACGTGCTCGCCGCGATCGCGGTGGCGCAGGCCTACGGCATCGACATCCAGGCGATTGAAAAGACGATGGCGGCGGCGCAGCCCGTAGCGCGCCGCGGCTCCGTACGTCCTGCGCCAGGCGGTGTGACGGTGGTTGACGACACCTACAACGCGAGCCCCGCTGCGATGGACATGATGTTGCGCACGCTGGCGGCCACGCCCACCGCGGGCCGGCGCGTGGCGATGCTCGGCGAGATGAAGGAACTGGGTGACGCCGCTCGCGATCTCCACGAGCGATGCGGCCACACCGCCGCCGAGAGCGGCGTCGACCTGCTCATCGCCGTCGGCGGGCCGGCCGTGGACGGATTGGCTGCCGGCGCGATTTCCGGCGGGATGCCGGGCAGCCGGATCTGGCGCTTTGAGGATTCGCGAGCGGCGGCGGCACGTGTCGCCACCCTGATGCAGCCTGGTGATGTGGTGCTGGTCAAAGGATCGCGCAGCACGCGCATGGACATCCTGGCCGATGCGCTCGTGGCGGAAGGGCAGGGCTAATGCTGTCCTACCTTCTGTATTCGCTTCACGACACGGTCTCGGCGTTCCGCGTCTTCAACTTCATTACGTTCCGGACGGCGGCAGCGAGCCTGACGGCGATGGTCGTGAGCTTGGCGCTTGGCCCGTGGTTCATCCGGCGCCTGCGCGACTTTCAAGTCGGCCAGGTCGTACGCAGCGACGGTCCGGCCACGCACAAGCCGAAGGCCGGCACGCCGACCATGGGTGGCCTGCTGATCCTGACCGCAGTGATCCTGCCGACGCTGTTGTGGGCCAAGCTCTCGAACCCCTACATCTGGATCGTGATACTCGCGACGATCGGCTTCGGCGCGGTCGGCTTTGCGGACGACTACCTGAAGATCACTCGTCACAGCCATCACGGCCTGTTTGCGCGCTACAAATTCGCGTCGCAGACGATAGTCGCCATCCTCGTTGGCCTGTCGCTCATCTGGCTGGCCAATCAGGATCCGCCGCTGTACCACACGCGATTGCTGTTTCCGTTCCGCAAGGACTGGGTGCCGGACATCGGATGGTGGTACGTGCCGTTTGCGGCGTTCGTCCTTGTGGCCGCGACGAATACGGTGAACCTGACGGACGGCCTCGACGGCCTGGCGATCAGCACGTTCGCGATCGCTGCGGCGACGTACACCGCGTTTGCGTACATCACGGGCCACGCCATCTTCGCCGACTACCTCGACCTTCTGCATGTCGAAGCTACTGGTGAACTGACCGTGTTCGGTGGCGCGATGGTGGGCGCAAGTCTGGGCTTCCTCTGGTGGAATGCGCACCCCGCGGAGATCTTCATGGGGGACGTCGGCTCGCTCGGGCTCGGCGGAGCGCTCGGAACGATGGCCCTGCTCACGAAACAGGAGCTGCTTCTCCCAATCGTTGGCGGCGTGTTCGTCCTCGAGGGGCTCAGCGTGATCCTCCAGGTGGGATCGTTCAAGTTGCGCGGGAAGCGTATCTTCCGAATGGCCCCGCTTCATCATCATTTCGAGCTCATCGGCTGGGCGGAGCCCAAGGTCTTCACGCGGTTTCTCATTGTGGGGATCGTCTTCGCGCTGTTCAGTCTCGCCACGTTGAAGCTGAGGTGATGCGATGAGCTTCAGCGTGCAGGACAAACACGTGGTGGTCGCCGGCGGCGGCCGGAGCGGGCTGGCCGCGGCCGAACTGCTGGCGTCGCGCGGCGCCCGCGTCACGTTGAGCGACCTGCACGACGCGCCGGAGTTCGCCGCGTTGCGCGCGAAAGGCGTGACCGTTGATGTGGGCCCGCATCGATCCGCCTTGTTCACGTCGGCCGATCTCATCGTCCTCAGTCCGGGCGTGCCCGCCGAACAGGACGCGGTGACCGCGGCGCAACGCGCCGGCGTTCCCGTGATTGGCGAGATCGAGATGGCGTCGCGGTGGTTGTCCGGCCGCGTCATTGCCATCACCGGGACCAAGGGCAAGTCCACAACGACCACGCTGACCGCGCGAATGCTGACCGAAGCGGGCCTCGACGCCACCGCCGGCGGCAATCTTGGGGTGGCGCTCTCGACGCAAGTGTCGTCGACGCATCCAGGCGCGCTGCACGTGGTGGAAGTCAGCAGCTTTCAACTCGAGGCGACCGACACCTTCCATCCGTGGATTGCGGTGCTCGTGAATCTGTCGCCCGACCATCTCG
>Ga0111538_10010578_pt1 | contig 12269 bp, 12 predicted proteins | sample SoiMethybrSBSTD1_FD_79669 | JGI IMG/M metagenome (GOLD analysis project Ga0111538, IMG submission 79669) | Bulk soil microbial communities from a Populus tree surrounding site in Tennessee, USA - Soil MetaG P. TD hybrid SBSTD1 (version 2)... | ecosystem: Environmental > Terrestrial > Soil >...
ATGCTGTTGGCCGCCAGCGCGTCGAGCACGCGCGTCGAGGCGTAAAGGCTGAAGAGGATGCCTTCGCGCAGGCTGAGAAGCCCGGCCACATGATCGACATCGCCGTTGGTCAGCACCACGGCGACGATCGGGCTCGAGCGCAGGCCGCCATCGGCGCGCGGCGCCAGCTCCGGCGTGGCGGCGAGCTGCTGGCGCAGGTCCGGCGAGGCGTTGAGCAGCACCCACCGCTCCCCATCCCCGCTCACCGCCAGCGCGGACTGCGTGCGCGCGCGCAAACCCGGCCGACCGCTGCGCACGTCGGCGCAATTGCTGCAATTGCAATTGGCCTGCGGAAACCCGCCGCCCGCCGCCGAGCCGAGCACCTTGATGATCATGGCGGTGCGATGGGGTCAGACCCCTTGCTCCGGGTATCGCTTCTTACTCCAGGTATCGGCATGGGGTCTGACCCCAATCCCCGCAAGGGGTCTGACCCCCGCTCAGAACGCCCGCGCTTCCATGCCGTCGACGTAGCGCTTGAGGTATTGGCCGACGAAATCGTGGTCGACGAAGCGCTTGTAGGCATCGGCGAGGCGCTTGGTGACGGGGCCCCAGACTTGGCCCTTGGGTCCGATCTCCACGCCATTGACCTTGGTCACAGGGCAGATGCACAGCGACGTGGAGGTCAGGAACACCTCCTCGGCATTGTAGGCGTCGTAGAGGTCGATGTCGGCCTCGGCGAGCGGGATGCGCTCCTGGCGCGCCAGGTCGATGACGGTCTGGCGGCTGACCCCCGGCAGCACGAATTTCTCCCGCGGGGTGAGGATCGCCCCGTCGCGCACCGTGAAGATGTTGGAGCCCATGCCCTCGCACAGGTTGCCGTTGACGTCGAGCAGCAGCGCCCAGGCTTCCGGGTCGATGCTCTGCACCTCCTGGTTGGCGACGATCATGTTCAGATAGTTGTGGGTCTTGGCGCGCGGGGTGAGCGAATCCGGCGGCACGCGGCGGTGCGAGGGGATCACGACGCGGATGCCGTCCTTGAACAGCTTGGCGCGCTGCACGAACGGCAGCGGCGAGCATTCGAGCACGACATTGGGCCCGTGGTAATCGATATTGTCGCCTGGGACCTCCTTGACGCCGCGGCTGATGCGCTGACCGATCCAGTAGTCGTCATCGGGTCCCAGCAGGTGGCGGTTGCGCTCGAACAGCTCCTCGCTCAGCGCGCACATCTTCTCCGGCCCGAAGCCCGGATCGATGCGCAGGTACTTGAGCGACCGGTAGAGCCGGTCGACGTGCTCCTTCACCTTGAACAGGCGATGGCCGAAGCTGCGGGTCATGTCGAAGCCACCGTCGCCGTACACCCAGCTCGAATCGCGGAACGGGATGCGCACCTGGCTCTCCGGCATGAACTCGCCGTTGAACCACGCCACCCGCTCGTTGCCACGTATCGCCATCTCGACCCCTCACGCGCAAACGACGACGGCGGCCCTGGGCCGCCGCGCCAAACCCATCTTCAGCTCGCGAAAGCCAGGATCAGGTACGATCGAGCTCGGCGGGAGCGTAGCTCGTCACTTCCAGCCCGACTTCCTGCTCCGTCACTTCCGGCGTGTGCCATTCCAGCTTCATGTGTGTCCTCCGGATCCGTCAAACCTGGTGCACGGCTACCAAAAAAACGCGGGATGCCTCATGCGTGTTCCAAGCCCAGTGTGCAGCGCCGCCGCGCCGGCGTCAATAACCTGCGCTGGGCTGCTCACCAGGGCTGCTCGAGCCGGCCGTCCGGGGGCTGGCTGCGCTTCATGTAGGCGTCGATGGCGGCCATCGTCGAGGCCCGGATCGAGCCGTCGATTCTCCCGTCGAACACGCCGACATCGCGCAACCGGCGCTGCAAGGCGCGCCGGAAATCCGGGCTGAAGGCATTCGAGTTCCTCTGCATCATCTGGTAGGAGAACTGGTTGCGCATTTCCAGCGCGCGCAGCATCAGCTCGGCGGCCTGCTCGGGGTCGCGCCGCTCCACGCCTTTGCCCCGGTCGAGCATCGCCGCCAAGTTGTGCAGCCCCAACGAGTGACCGAGGTCGGCGGCCCGCCGGTAGAGGGTGACGGCGGCGGCGTAATTCTGCTCGATGCCTTTGCCGTGCTCGTGCAGGTAGCCGAGGTTGACCATCGAGGTCGGGTTGCCGAGGTCGACGCCCCGCTTGCTCCAGTGTGCCGCCTTGGCGGGGCTGGCCTGCACGCCGATCCCCTGATTGTACATCACGGCGAGGTCGACCATGGCCGGGGAATGCCCCGCCTCGGCGGCCTTGGTCATGAGGTGCACCGCCTCCGGGATGTCCTTGTCCACCACCTTGCCGTTGACCAGCACCACGGCCAGGCGATGCATGGCCTCCGGGTTCTCCCGGTCGGCGGCGGACTTGAGCAGGCGCACGCCTTCCTGCGGGTCCTTCCCCGTGCCGCGCCCCTCGATGAGGCCGATGGCGTACATCGTCGTCGCATTGAGGTTGCCCGCCGCCGCGCCCATGCGGAACCAGCGGACGGCCTCCGCATCGTCGCGCGCCACGCCGATCCCGCCGGCATACATCCTGCCTAGGCGGTACATGACCGCGGCGTTGCCGCTCTCGCCCAGCCGGCGCAGCGTGCGCAGGAAATCGCCGTCGTCGTTGGTGATGCGCCACACCTCCAGCACCACCTCGGTGCCGGGCATGGTCGCCGCCACGCGCTGGCGCAACGCGTCGATGCTGTCGATGACGCTGCCGTTGAAGCCGATGATGATGTCGCCGAAGCGCACGCCCGCCACGGCGGCGGGGCCTGCCGCCGTCGTCTCCACGATCAAGGCGCCATTGGCGTTGCGCAGACCCAAGGACAGGGCGAGTGGCAACTCGAGAGGATCGGAGCTGACCCCGAGCCACCCTTTCTGGCGCGCCGTCGGCACGCTGCCGATCCGCATCGGCAGCCTGAACGTGCGGCCGATCGGCTGGGAGGGCTGGATCGGCGCGGCCTTCGGTGCCGGCTCCGGCGTCACCGGCTGCGGCGTCACCGGCAGGGCAGGCTTGGGGGCCGCGGGCGGAATGGCCGGCGGCTGCGCATAGGCCAGCGGCGGCTGCGCGGGCATGCGGACCATGTCGATCCCGCCGCCGGCGGTTGCCACCACCATTGACGCATGGGCCCGAGAATGGGGAGGAAGCGTGAGACCTTGCGCTGCCGGAATGCCATGCGCCATCAAGGCCGTGACCGTCACAACCAAATAAAAAGTGCAGCGGACAGGCTGCCGAGGCATGTCGTCGCTCTCCGTGGCGCCGCGCCGCTCGTTAGGTGCAGGAGGCGTAGCTTCCGGGGCCGGCAATCCTTATCATCGTTGCTCCCTCCCATATGTTTGCTGGAGCCAAAAGCTTAATTGGCCTAAACGTTATGTGTTGTTCCCTCGGAAACAGCGCGGCAAGGTATTGGGAAGCAGACAAAGGAGCTTGGCCCGGGTGTGATCCCCCGTCCAGCCCCGATTCGGCGCCTTGCAGCCGTAAAACGAGAAGAGGAGACAGACCCGTGAACGAGCACGAGAAGGCTGCCAAGGCAGCGCAGCAGGTGGAGGCCATCACCGGCCTCTATATCCATCTCATCGTCTTCGTCCTGGTGATGGCGCTGCTGTTTGTCATCAACTGGGCGACGTTGGAGGACAACGTGTGGTGGGTGCAATGGCCGCTGCTCGGTTGGGGCCTCGGCGTTGCCCTGCATGCCTGGGCCGTCTATGGCTCCACGCCACAGTTCATCCTCAATTGGCAGTTGCGAAAGATCAAAGAGCTCAAAGACAAGATGTAAAGTGCCGCTGCCCATCGCCAATGACGCCACCGGCGGATGGCAAGGCTCGCCGCCCTTGCCCACGCCGCCGGCCCATGTTTCAAAGAGGCCTTGCCCTTCCGACGACAGCAAAGGCGAGGCGCGATGGAAAAGAGGAAACTGGGCAAGACCGGCCTCGAGGTGTCGGTCCTGTCGTTCGGGTGCGGCGCGGTCGGCGGGTTGATGACGCGTGGCGAGCCGGGCGACCAGGAACGCGCCGTGGCGCGGGCCCTCGAGTTCGGCATCAACTACTTCGACACCGCCGCGCTCTACGGCAACGGCGCCTCCGAGACCAATCTCGGCCGGGTGCTGGCCAAGCTGAAGCCTGCGGTCATCGTCGCCACCAAGGTGCGCGTCGCCCCGGCCGACCGCGGCCGCATCGGTGCGGCAGTAGCGGCTTCCCTCGAGGCCAGCCTCAAACGCCTCGGCCGCGACAGCGTCGACATCTTCCACTTCCACAATACGCTCGCCGAGGGCGGGGCCGGCGAGACCATCGGCCACGACGCCATGCTGAACGAGGTGCTGCCGGCCTTCGAGCGCTTGCGCAAGGACGGCAAGACACGCCACATCGGCATCACGGCCCTGGGCGACACCCAGCTGCTCCTCCGCCTCGCCGACGCCGGCGCGTTCGAGAGCGCGCAGATCTGCTTCAACGCCCTCAATCCGACGGCCGGCCAGACGCTGCCCGCCGGCTATCCCGCGCAGGACTACCAAGGCCTGATGCAGCGCGCCCACACGGCGGGCATGGGCACCATCGGCATCCGCGTGCTGGCCGGCGGCGCGCTGAGCGGCAGCCCCTGGCGCCATCCCCTGGCGATGCCGGAGGTCCCGCCGATCGGCTCGGGCGCCGACTACCAGGCGGACCTCGCCCGCGCGCAGCGCCTCGAGCCGATGATTCGCGAGGGCCATGCCGCGAGCCTGTCGGAGATGGCGCTGCGCTTTGCCATCGCCAATCCGGCGCTGTCGACCACGCTCGTCGGCCTTGCCAACCTCGAGCAGCTGGAAGCCGCGGCGAGCGCGGTGGAGAAAGGCCCGCTCTCCTCGGCGGCGCTGGCGCGGCTCGCGGAGCTGCAGCTGGGCTTCGTCGGCGAGGCGCGATGACGGGCCGGCTTGGTGGGGGGCGGTGATGCGCTGTGAGGTCGTTGCCATCGGCACGGAGCTGCTGCTTGGCATCATCGTCGACGGCAACTCGGCCTGGATCGGCGAGCAGCTGGCGCTGGCCGGCATCGACTCCCACTTCCAGGTCAAGGTCGGCGACAATTTCGGGCGCATCGAGGCGTCGATCCGCCAAGCGCTGGAGCGCAGCGACGCCGTAATCTGCTGCGGCGGTCTGGGGCCGACGCAGGACGACATCACCCGCGACGTGATCGCTCATGTCATGGGCGTGGAGATGCGCCGCGACCAGGCGATCGCCGACAAGATCCGCAACATCTTCGAGGCGCGTGGACGCGTGATGTCGGCCAACAACCTGCGCCAGGCCGATATCCCGGTCGGCGCCAGCCCCATCGCGCAGATGCCGGGCACCGCGCCGGGCCTCGTCTGCCCGGTCGGCGACAAGGTCATCTACGCCGTGCCGGGGGTGCCCTCGGAGATGCGGGAGATGGTGGCCGGCACCATCCTGCCCGACCTGCGCCGGCGGATGGGCCAGACCGCCGTCATCCGCTCCCGCGTCTTGCGCACCTGGGGTGCCAGCGAGTCCGGGGTCGCCGAGATGGTGGCGGGACGGGTCGATGAGCTCGACAAGCTCGGCAATCCCACCATCGCCTTTCAGGCAAGCGGCATCGACGGCATCAAGGTGCGCATCGTCGCCAAATGCGACGACGAGGTCGCCGCCAAGCGCGTGCTCGACAGCGAGGAGGCCTTGCTGCGCGGCCTGCTCGGGGACCTGGTGTTCGGCATCGACGAGCAGTCGATGGAGGCGGTGGTTCTCGGCGAGCTGCGCAGGCGGTCGCTGACCGTGGCCGCCACGGAGACGCTGACCGGCGGCATCCTGTCGTCGCGCATGAGCGCGCTCGACCCGGCGATGGAAGTGTTCCGCGGCGCCATCGTACGTCCCGAAGCGGTACCCGTGGGGGCGCGGGCGGCCTCCCCCGAGCAGCGCACCGGCACAGCTGCCATCGAGGCGCGCGAGCGCTTCGGCACCGAGGTCGGGCTGGCCGCCGTCGTACCGGAGGCTACCGAAGGGCACGGGGCCGGAGCGGTGTTCCTCGGCGTGGCGATCCGGGATGCGCAGCACATCGAGAAGGTCATGCTGACCCCGGACCGCAAGCGCATGCGCGAGTTCGGGGTGATCGGCTTGTTGAACCAGCTCAGGAAGAAACTGTTGGCCTGACCTGAGGGCCTAGGAGCGAACGCCGATGGACCTCGATCTCTCGGGCAAGGTGGCGCTGGTCACCGGCTCGACCATGGGCATCGGCCACGCCACCGCGCTGGGGCTCGCGCGCATGGGCGCCAGGGTGTTCGTCAACGGCCGCACCGAAGCCTCGGTCCGGGACGCCATCGACAAGATCGAGCGCGCCGTGCCCGCAGCGCAGGTGCAGGCGGCGCCCGTCGACCTTTCCACAGCCGAGGGGTGCGCCCGGCTCATCGAGCGCGTGCCCGCCGTCGACATCCTCGTCAACAATCTGGGCATCTACGCGCCCAAGCCCTTCTTCGACATCCCGGACCAGGACTGGCTGGGGATGTTCGAGGTCAACGTCATGAGCGGCGTGCGCCTGACGCGGCACTATCTCAGGGGCATGCTCGATGGCAAGAAGTGGGGCCGGGTGGTGTTCGTCTCGAGCGAGTCGGCGATCTTCGTGCCCAAGGAGATGGTGCACTACGGCGTCACGAAATCGGCGCAGCTCATCGTTGCGCGGGGTGCCGCCGAGCTGACCAAGGGCAGCAAGGTCACGGTCAACTCGGTGTTGCCGGGTCCGACCTGGGTCGAGATGCAGCCGACGCGGCTGGCGGCCCGCGCCAAGGGTCTCGGCACCACCGCGGAGGACCTGGCGTCGCGCACCTTCACGGAGCGGCGCCCGTCCTCGCTGCTGCAGCGCTACGCCACGCCGGAGGAGATCGCCAACCTCGTCTGCTACGTCTGCTCCAAGGCATCGAGCGCCACCAACGGCGCGGTTCTGCGCGCCGACGGCGGTATCGTCACCAATCCGTTCTGAGCGCCCACGCATGCGCTGCGAGGTTATCGTTATCGGGGCGGCGCTCAGCGCAGTCCCACCATGCGGCGGATGTCGGTCGGCGTGCAGCCGCTCTCCCTGAGCGAGCGCAGGCTCGTGTCGCGCGCGCTCTTGGCGAGCTTGCGGCCCTCCGCGTCCGTGATCAGGCGATGGTGGTGATAGAGCGGCGCCGGCAGGTCGAGCAGCACCTGCAGCAGCCGGTGCAAATCGGTTGCGGCAAAGAGATCGCGCCCGCGCGTGACGTGCGTGACGCCCTGCCAGGCATCGTCGACGACCACGGCCAGGTGATAGCTGGTGGCCACGTCCTTGCGAACGATCACCGCATCGCCCCAGCGCTCGGGGCCGGCCGCGACCGTGCGCGCCGCGCCGTCCTTGTCGAGTTCGCTGAAGGCGAGGCCTGCGCCGTCGAGCTTGGCGGCCGCAGCCGCCATGGCGGAGCCCATGTCGATGCGTAGCGCGAACCGCTCGCCCGCCGCCTGCCGCCGGGCGATCTCGAGCGGATCGCGGCCCCTGTAGAGCCCCGGGTAGAGGGCCGCACCGTCGGGATCGACCGCACCTGCGGCGGCCGCCGCCTCGATCTCGGCCCGCGTGGCAAAACAGGGATAGAGGAGCCCCATCGCCTCGAGGCGCCGCGCCGCCGCAGCGTAAGCCTGCATGCGCTGCGACTGGAAAACGACAGGCTCCTCCCGGGTGATGCCGAGCCAGGCGAGGTCGGCGAAGATCTGCTCGACGAACCGCGTGCGCGAGCGGCTCGGATCGATGTCCTCGATGCGCACCAGGAACCGCCCGCCGCAGGCCTGCGCCAGCTCGTAGCCGACGAGCGCGGAGAGGGCGTGGCCCAAATGCATCTCGCCGTTGGGGCTGGGCGCAAAGCGGAACACGGGCGCATCGCGGCTGGCGGCCATGAAAGCCTCGAAGCGATCGACGATCTCGCCCTACTATTGCACGCCGCGCACAAAGTGCCGCGCGGTCGGGCCGGTTGTTCCCCCCTGCTGCCTAAGGTACGCTGGCGGTGGGGTGTTCGCGTGCGGGAAAACAATGCTGGAGTTTCTGCAAAGGGATTTGCAGCCGAAATCCGAGACGTTCGGGCAGCTGACGATTGAGCGCCGCGTGCTGATCACGCCGAGAAGCACCATCAACATTGCCAGCATCGCCGTCATCTCTTCAGGCACCACCAGCGTGCCGAACAAGGCCGTATGGAACCTGGCCCTGGTCCTCCTCGTGGCCGGCGCGGTGGTGCTGGCGGTCGGTATCGGCCAGAACGCCCATCTGGCAATTGCGGCTGGCGGCGTCGGCATTTTCTCCGGCGTCATTCTGGCACGCTTCTTTGCCAAGGCGGAGAAGCCCTGCCTGTCGATCACCAGCACCGACGGCCACAAGCACCAATTCGTCGGCCAGCGGCGAACCCTGGAGGAGGTGCGCCGCATCCTGTCCGACAAGATCAACGCGCTCGACGAGAGCACCGTCTATCGCGTGAGCTTCGAGAAGGGCATCATCCAGTCCATGAACGTGCCGCATGCCGAAACCGTTGGCGCCATGCTGGGAGGCGCGCCCGGTGGCGAGATCATGCCGCGTCCGCCCGACACGCGCGGCGGCGCCCAGGAGACCTACGCGCCCGCCCCCGTCCCGGCCGTGCCTTCGCCCAGCCGACCGCCGCACGTCGACTACTCGCAGGTGCTGCCGCAGATCGTCGACATGCAGCGCTTCTACGCCCAGCGCCAGGATACCCAGGACATCGCCGAGCGGCTGAACGAGCTCGAATACCTCATGCGATCCGGAACGCCCACGCCCGTCACCCGCGGTCGGCTGAACCATCTGCTGGGCGAGCTCAGCTCCATCCTCGGCGCCTATCCCGACGTCGTGCAGATCTTCCACCGGGCCGCGCGACTGGCAGGCTACTGAGGCTCGCGCCGGCCACAAAGGAGGAGACCTAATGAAACTCGGCCTGAGCATCGGCTATTCCGGCGCCGTCCTCGAAGTTCCCGTCGACCTCGTGCAGCGCGCTGAGACACTGGGCTACGACTCGGTGTGGACCGCGGAGGCCTATGGGTCGGATGCGGTGACGCCGCTGGCCTTCCTCGCCGGCAAGACCCAGCACATCAAGCTCGGCACCGCCATCATGCAGCTGGCCGCGCGCACGCCTGCCAATGCCGCCATGTCGGCGGCGACCGTCGATGCCCTGGCCGGCGGTGGCCGCTTCATCGCGGGGATCGGCGTCTCCGGCCCGCAGATCGTGGAGGGTTGGTACGGCCAGCCCTGGGGTAAGCCCTACTGGCGGATCAAGGACTACGTCGAGATCATGCGCAAAGTGTTGCGCCGCGAAGGGCCCGTCACCCACGAGGGCCGCGAGATCAGCCTGCCCTATGCCGGGGAAGGCGCCATGGGGGTCGGCAAGCCCCTGAAGTCGATCCTGCACATGCGCCCCGACATTCCGATCTATCTCGGCACCGGCAATGAGGCGACGGTGAAGCTCACCGCCGAGATTGCCGACGGGTGGCTGCCGCTCGGCTTCGTGCCGGGCTCGATGCCCGAGTATCGGCCGTGGCTGGAGGAGGGCTTTCGCCGCGCCGGCGCGGGCAAAGGCTTCGGCAACTTCGAGATCCAGGCCTCGGTGCACGTCGAGGTCAGCGCCGACGTCAAGGCCGCGCTGGCCAAGCTCAAGCCGGAGGTGGCGCTCTATGTCGGCGGCATGGGCCATCGCGACAAGAACTTCCACAAGGACATCATGGTCCGCCGCGGCTTCAGGCAAGCCGCCGACCGCATCCAGGAGCTCTACCTCGCGCACCGCAAGGAGGAGGCCGCGGCGGCCGTGCCCGACGAGTGGGTCGACGCCAAGTCGCTGGTCGGGCCCCCGGAGCGCATCAAGCAGCGCTTCCGCGCATGGGAGGACTCCGGGGCCACCGCATTGACCGTGCGGTCCAAGGACGCGCAAGCCATCGAGGTGATGGCCGACGCCGCCCGCCTCAACCGGCGCTGAGATCGCCGCCCGCCGATATCACGCTTTGCGGTCCGTCTCTTGACATCGCGGGGCGCCGGGACGACATTGCCAAGTGACGCTCGTCGCTGCGGCGAGTTGAGTGTCTGCGGTGTCCGGAGCTCGACACCCGCGCTCCTCCCCGCGAGATGCCGACGGCCGTCGCGCGGAACAACAGCGAGAGGAGGAGCCATGACGCCACCCCAGAGTCACCTCAGCCCTCGCCGAAGAGCGGGGGCACGGCTTGGATAATCGAGCCGCTCGAGCGAACTGATCAGCGATTGGCCAAGCCGCACATGCACGATTGTCTGCAACGAGGTGGACAACCTCGTAGATGAGCCCGGCGTGACTGGGCACAAATCGGAACTGATGATGAGCCCCGTTTCACGTACAACGTGACGGGGCTTTTCATTTGCTCCCGGCGCTTCCTCGCCGCAATGCGCCGAACAAGAGCGGCCAGGGCGGCTTGAGCGTCAATCGCCGCCTGGCGTCGCGCCGTCGTCTATTCGGGCTCCTCGACCCACATCTCGAACTGCTCGGGATCGGCGCCTTGCAGGAAGGTCGCCATGTCCGCCGCAAGGCTCGGGCTCGGACGCCATGCGCCGCCCACCTGCTCCGCCAGCACGATCTCGGTGTCGTCGGGCTTCCCAATCATCAGTTTCATTGTCCCTCCTTCGTTGGCCGACCGATTCGGTCGCGCCATGATCATCGGCCGGTTTGTGGCATGCGCTAGTCCGGCGAGGTCGGGATCAACAGCCAAATGCATTGGCCACGCCGGCGGCAATGATTGCCAGCCAGTCCGCTCCACATCTTGCTGCCTGGCCGATCTCATCTAGTATCGGTTTGCCAGCCAGCGCGCGCCGCCGGCTCAATCGGGAAAACCTCCATGATCACCAAGTTCGACAGCTTGTTTGCCGGCCATGCCGACCTCGACAACGTCGGCTATGGCGGCACGCCGATCAACGAGCGGCGCTACGACAACCGGCATCTTGCGACGGCCCTGAGCAAGGCCGAGAACATGGCGAAGCTGATGGACGGCCTCGGCTACAATTGCTTCTGGATGGCCGAGCACCATTTCCAGCGCGAAGGCACCGAGTGCATCCCCAACAACCTGATGATGGCGGTGCACCTCGCGCACCGCACCAAGACCATCAAGATCGGCTGCGGCTTCAACATCGCGCCGATGTGGCACCCGCTGCGGCTGGCGGAGGACTACGCGGTGGCCGACATCCTGACCGGCGGTCGGGTGGTGTTCGGGCTGGGCCGTGGCTACCACACCCGCGAGGTCGAGACGTTCGGCTCGCCGCTGCGCGACCAGGAGGCCAACCGCGAGCTCTACGAGGAGCAGACCGAAATCATCTTCAAGGCCTTCAACCAGGAGTCCTTCTCGCACAAGGGCAAGCACTACACGCTGCCGCCGGAGATTCCCTATCGCGGCTACACTTTGAAGGATCTCACCCTGGTTCCGCGGCCGTTCAACCTGCCCGTGGAGTGCTGGCAGCCGATCCAGGGCGGCTCGCCGCGCGCACTGGAATTCATGGCCAAGCACGGCATCCAGGGCATGGTCGGCGGCGGCTCGGCCGAGGGCGGGGCCATGCACAAGGTGGTGCTCGCCTGGCAGGCGGCGCACGCCAAGGTCGGCAAAGAGATCGAGCTGGGCGAGCGGCTGTGCTTCGGCTTCCACTTCTTCATGGCCGACAGCCGGGAGAAGGGCATCAAGGAGGCGGCGAAATACTACGAAGAGAACATGAAGATGTTCGGCGAGCTGCGGCTGGTGCGCGCCATCACCGATGAGCAGATCGAGATCATGCGCGATCCCAAGCGCGCGCCCACCGCCAAGTTGCCGCGCATCGAGGACGCGGTGCAGGCCGGCGGCTTCCTGTGCGGCAATGCCGACGACCTGATCGAGCACATCAAGGCGCTGGAGCGGAAATACCCGGGGCTCGACCGCATCTCCGTCAGCCTGTCGGTCGGCGTGCCGGAAAAGGCCGCCTTGGAGCAGCTGGAGCGCTTCGCCAAGGAGGTGATGCCCGCCTTCAAAGGCGCCAAGGCCGCCCGCCCGGCACTGGCACAGTGATCGCCCGCTACTCCCTCTCCCCGCTTGCGGGGAGAGGGGATGCTCTCCACAGCGGCGGGCAAGTGATCTAACATGCCCTGGCGGCCCCCAATGGGAGGAGACCTCCGATGCAACAGCGAACGGCAGGGCAGGTCAAAGAGCTCCAAGAGATCACCATCAAGACCGACACGCGCGACATCCTCTCGCACGCCACCATCCAGGCCGAGGGGATGGAGGACTATTTCCTCGTCGACATCGACGCGCA
>Ga0111538_10010581_pt1 | contig 12264 bp, 8 predicted proteins | sample SoiMethybrSBSTD1_FD_79669 | JGI IMG/M metagenome (GOLD analysis project Ga0111538, IMG submission 79669) | Bulk soil microbial communities from a Populus tree surrounding site in Tennessee, USA - Soil MetaG P. TD hybrid SBSTD1 (version 2)... | ecosystem: Environmental > Terrestrial > Soil > Tree...
CGAGGTCCTGTATGCCGACCAGAGCGAGATCCCCGACGGCGAATACACGATTCCGCTCGGCGTCGCCGAGGTGCAGCGCCCCGGCACCGACATCACCCTCATCGGCTGGTCGAAGATGGTGAAGATCGCGATCGCCACGGCGGACGCGCTGGCGGCGGAAGGGATCGAAGCCGAGGTCGTCGACCCGCGCACCATCCGGCCGCTGGACGAGGACCTGCTGGTGCAGTCGGTCGCGAAGACCAAGCGTTGCCTGATCCTCGAAGAAGGCTGGCCGTTCAACGGCGTGGGCGCGGAGATCGCGTACCGCATCGGCCGCCGCTGCTTCGACGACCTGGACGCGCCGGTCGAACGCCTCACCGGCGCCGACATGCCGATGCCCTACAACCACCATCTCGAGCAGCAGTGCATCCCCGACGTGCCCCGCGCCGTCGCGGCCGCGAAGAAGCTGCTCTACCTCGAGTAAGGAGCCCGCCCGTGGCGCAGATCCTGGACATGCCGCAGCTGTCCGACACGATGAAGATCGGTGTGCTGCAGAAGTGGCGCAAGAACGAAGGTGACAAGGTCTCGCCGGGCGAGGTGATCGCCGAGGTCGAGACCGACAAGGCGGTGATGGACTTCGAGGCGTTCGACGAGGGCGTGCTGCTGAAGCGCCTGGTCGCCGACGGCGCCTCGATGCCCGTCGGAACGCCGATCGCGATCATCGGCAAGGCGGGCGAGGACGTCGCCAAGCTGGTCGAGGAGGCGAAGGCGCGAGCGAGCGGCGGCGCAGCCAAGCCGGCCGCGCCGGCTCCCGCGCCCGCCAAGCCCGCACCCGCTGCGGCCAAGCCCGCGTCGGCTCCCGCCGCCAACGGCCAGGCCACGGCCCCTGCGCCGAAGCCCGCGCCCGCGCCCGCCCCGATGCCGAAGCGCGCCGCCGCGCCCGTCGTCCAGGCGACGCCCGCGCCGCCTCCCGCCGCAGCGTCGGGTGGCAAGGTGCTGGCGTCGCCGCTGGCGCGACGGCTGGCGACCGATCTCGGTATCGACCTCCGCGGCATCCAGGGCACCGGTCCTGGCGGCCGCATCGTCGAGCGTGACGTGAAGGCCGCCCAGGAGGGGACCTCCACCGACTGGCACGCCGCCGAAGAGGCTCCCCAGACATCGGCGCCGCGCGTATCGGCGACGGCGCCCCTGCCCGCCCAGATCGTTCCGGAGCGCCGCCAGGAGGCCCGCCCGGCATCCACCACCGCCCCCGCCGAAGACATCGTCAAGCCGCTGTCGATGATGCGGCGGACGATCGCGACGCGGCTGATCGAGGCCAAGACGACGATCCCGCACTTCTATCTGACCGCCGACGTCGACATGGAAGCGGCGATGGATTTCCGCGAGCAGGTGGCGCAGGTCCACGGCGCCAAGCTGTCGGTCAACGATCTGGTGCTGAAGGCGTGCGCGCTGGCGCTGCGCAGGATCCCCGAGGCGAACGCGTCCTTCACGGAGGAAGCGATCATCCAGCACGCCCGCGTCGACATCGGCATGGCGGTGGCGATCGAAGACGGCCTCATCACCCCCGTCATCCGCGACGCCGACAAGAAGACGATCGGTCAGATCGGCACGGAGGCCCGCGAGATGGCGGGCCGCGCCCGCGACCGGAAGCTGCGCCCAGAGGAGTACACGGGTGCGACGTTCTCCGTCTCGAACCTCGGCATGATGGGCATCCGCGACTTCGCCGCCATCATCAACCCGCCCGAGGGCGCGATCCTGGCGGTCGGCACCGTCCGCAAGGAGCCAGTGGTCAAGGACGGCAAGATCGTCGTCGGCCAGCGCATGTCGATCACGCTCTCCTGCGACCACCGCGTCATCGACGGCGCGCTGGGCGCGAAGCTGCTGCAGGCGATCGTGACCATCCTCGAGAAGCCGATCTCGCTGGCGTTCTAGTCAAAAGTTTTCGTAGACAGGTCGCGGGCTCAGCGGCAGCCCGGGAAGAGACGGGCATTGGCGCTGACGGAGGCGGATCTCTCGCACGGCATCCAGGGAGCGGTGGGGCCGATACGGCCGCGCGCGCGTTTCGGCCTCGGTCTGGTGGTCACCGCGGTCGCCACTGTGTTGTTGCCGCTCCTGTATCTCGCGATCGTGCTGCTGACCTGTTACGTCGTTTACCTCCATCTCGTTCACAACACCTGGATCATCGAGAACCCGTCGCTCTGGCGGCTGGTCGCGTACCTGGGCCCGGCGCTGGCAGGCGGCGTCGTGGTCTTCTTCTTGTGGAAGCCGATCCTGGCCCGACCGATCCAGGCTGAATCCGGCATCCGCATCGAGCGTGCCGAAGCTCCGTTGCTGTTCCAGTTCGTGGAGCTGATCCGGCGCGCGGTGGGCGCGCCCCCTCCCAGCGAGATCCGACTGGACGACCTCGTCAACGCGTCGGCGGGCTTTCGCCGCGGGTTGCTCAGCTTTGCCCGCCGGGGCGACCTGACCCTGACGATCGGAATGCCGCTGCTTGCCGGGCTGACCGTGCGGCAACTCGGCGGCGTGCTGGCGCACGAGTTCGGCCACTTCGCGCAGGGGAGCGGCATGCGGCTCACGTACCTCATTCGGTCGATCAACGGATGGCTCGTGCGCGTCGCGTACGAGCGCGACAGCTGGGACGACGCTCTCGCCCGAGAGGCCAGGGATTCGCATTGGGCCATCGGGCTCCCGCTGCAGGCGGGTCAGCTGGCAGTGCTGGCGTCCCGCAAATTGCTGGCCGGGCTGGCGCTGGTCGGCCATGTGATCGGAACGTTCATGACGCGCGAGATGGAGACGGACGCCGACCGCTACGAGGCGGGCGTCGCGGGCAGCGACGCCTTCGAGGCGACCGCGCTGCGCATGCGGCTGCTGTCGGTCGGCCGGGCCATCGCCCTCGATTTCACCGCCGCCGAGTGGCGGGAGGGGCGGCTCCCCGACGACTTCGCCGGTCTGGTCGTCGCGCTCGCCGAGCGCTTGCCGGCGGCGACGCGCGCCGAGATAGAGGCCGTGCGGCCGAAGGGCTCGATCTTCGATACCCACCCACCCGACGATCGCCGTATCGCCAACGCGAAGGCCGAGCGGGCGCCCGGGATCCTGCACCTGGACCTGCCCGCGCTGGCGCTGGTGGGCGAGGCGTCTCCGCTGCCGCAGCGGGTCTCACGCGCGCTTTACCAGCACGGGTTTGTCTCTGGGCGCGGCCAGCTGCGCCCGCTGGCCGAGCTGCTGGCACGGCACGACGACGAGCGCGCGGCGGTCGGCGCGGTCGAACGGTACTTCGGCGAGGTATTCGACCTGCTCAATCCGATGGGGGCGCCCGCCACCTTCCCGGCCACGAACCTGACGGAGGGCCTGGAGTTGCTGGGGGAGGTCCGCGAGACGGCGATGCGGCTGCGCCCGGACAAGGAACGCGCGGACGCCGCGCGGGTAGCGGCGCGCGAGAGACTGGCTGCTGCTCTCTCCCTCCTGGGCCTACCGGAGGTACGCGCGCGGGTCGCTGACGCCGGGGCGATCGAGCACGAGGTGGCGCGGATTGTCCACACGCTCGGCGTCCTCGGCGTGGAGAACAGTGCCGTCAGAGGCGCGGCGGCGGCGCACGACAACCTTGTCGACCTCTTCGACCAGGTGTCGCGCGAACCTGAGAATCAGGCCCTCGCCAACGAGGTGATGGAGAAGCTCGCGCGGTTGCACGTCGAAACACAAAAACTGGAGCAACGTCTGACCCACGCGCCCTACCCCTTCGATCATGCCAAGGGCGCGCTCTCCATCGGGGGATTCGTGACGCACGGCCTGCCCGATGTCGATGGCATCGGTCCCATGGTTCACATGCGCACGCGGGCGCTGCTGGGCGGGCTCGCGGCATTGCATGACCGCGCCCTGGGACGACTGGCGGTGTTGGCCGAACGGATCGAGCTGGCAGCTCAATCGCCGGCGCCGGCGGGCGGCGCGGAGATCGCCGGCGCCGGAGCGCGACCCATCGGCGGCCCCGCGAACCTTTGAATACCGAGGCTCGCCTGTGCTATCGAGGAACCCATGGCTGACAAGTACGATCTCGTCGTAATCGGTGCGGGTCCGGGCGGGTACGTCGCTGCGATCCGCGCCTCCCAGCTCGGGATGAAGACCGCGGTGGTCGAGCGCGAGCGGGCCGGCGGCATCTGCCTGAACTGGGGCTGTATCCCGTCGAAGGCGCTGCTCAAGTCGGCGGACATGATGCGCCACGCCCAGAAGGCGGCCGATTACGGCGTCATCATCAAGGGGGAGATCACCTTCGACTGGGACAAAATCATCAAGCGCAGCCGGGGCGTCGCCGAGAAGCTGTCGAGCGGCGTCGAGCATCTGTTCAAGAAATACGGCGTCACCCAGATCATGGGGACCGCGACGCTGACGGGCCGCGGCAAGATCGAGGTCACGAGCAAGTCGGGCAAGGTCGCCCTGGAGACGCCGCGCACGATCATCGCGACCGGCGCGCGCGCCAAGTTCCTGCCCGGCATCGAGGCCGACGGCGATCGGGTGATCACGTATCGCGAGGCGATGATCCTGCCCGAGGTGCCGAAGTCGGTGGTCGTCATCGGCGCGGGCGCGATCGGCATCGAGTTCGCCGACTTCTGGAACGCGTTCGGCGTCGAGGTCACGGTGATCGAATACATGCCGCGCGTGTTGCCGATCGAAGACGAGGAGATCTCGGCGTCGCTGCTGCGCACGCTCAAGAAGCGGAAGATGGTGGTGCACACCGGCGCCAAGACCACCGGCGTCAAGGTCAGCGGCAAGGCCGTCACCACCTCGTTCACCGACGCCGACGGCAAGAACCAGACGGTCACCTCCGAGCGCGTGCTGCTGGCGGTCGGCGTCCGCGCCAACATCGAGAACATCGGGCTCGAAGGCATGGGCGTCACGCTGGATCGCGGCTTCATCCAGGTCGACGACGCCTACAAGACGACCAGCCCCGGCATCTGGGCGATCGGCGACTGCGCCGGGCCGCCGCTGCTCGCCCACGTCGCGATGGCCGAGGGCGTTCGCACCGTGGAAGCCATGGCCGGCAAACACGTCGTCCCGATCAACTACGACGCCATCCCGGGCTGCACCTATTGCGATCCCGAGGTCGCGTCGATCGGCAAGACCGAGGCGCAGGCGCGCGAAGCCGGTATCGACATCTCGGTCGGCAAGTTCCCGTTCCAGCCCAACGGCAAGGCGCTGGGCGCCGGGCACCCCGACGGCTTCATCAAGGTGATCACGAACAAGGCGCGCGGCGAGATCGTCGGCGTGCACGCCATCGGCTACGGCGTGACGGACCTGATCGCGGAGATGTCACTGGCGATCTCCTCCGAGGCGACCGCGCACGACGTGCTGGCGGCCGTCCACCCGCATCCGACGCTGTCCGAAGTGATGTACGAAGCGACCGCCGCCGCGCTGGGCGAAGTCGTTCACATCTGAGCTACATGCAGCAGAGCGTCCGCTGACCGGTGGCCGTCAATGCGCCCGAGAGGGTGGCGCTGGCCGGACAGGTCGGCTGGGTGGGCGAGCCGGTGAAGACTAGCCCCGGCGAGTAGACGCCGTTGTTCGGGTAGCAGTACCGCTGCGAGGTCGACAGCGTGGCCGTGACCTGCGGCGAGCAGGTGTGGTCGGTGCCGACCTGGATACGCATCGCGGAGCAGCCCTGTCCCGTGGCAGCACCGCAGGTGCAGGCGCCGCAGGTGCGGGTATCGGTGTAGCCCGTGTTCCAGTAGCTCGTCGTCGCGCCGGCCTGGCAGGTGTGCAGCCCTTCCCACATCACACACTTCGACGTCGCCGTGACAACCGGCGCGCAGGTCAGCCCGTTGACACAGCCGCCGCCGACCATCGTCGCCGCGCAGAAGCGACTCGTCGTCACCCAGCTGGGGGCACCGGGCGTCGCGGTCCCCTGCGGCGCACACGAGCCGTTGAGCGTGGGCGTGAACGCCCCCGCCTGGATGCCGTAGACGGTTCCGTTCGCGCTGCCGACCCAATCGGGCGTGTAACACGTCTGCGTCGAGCTGAGCGTCGTTTCGAGCGTGCCCGCGTTGCCCGCGCTCGCGCACTCCGCCGCGGTGCCGAACGAGGAGATCGTCGCGCTGCAGGACGTGACCGTCGGCGCGCGGCACGAGCATCCGCCGCAAGGGGTGGCGGAGAGGGTCTGGTTGAGGGTGGTCATGTCGGTGTAGTTCGGCGGGCAGGTCGCGTTGGCCGCCACCAACACGCCGATCCTCGCGCCGCCGGCATCCAGTGGCACGCATGCCGCGACCGGCGTGCAGTCGCTGTCTTCGCAGTCGATGCGGCCGTCGCAGTCGTCGTCGGCGCCGTTGTAACAGAACTCGGCGGTCGGCACGCAGGGGGCGCCGCCGGTACCTCCCCGTCCGGCCGCCCCGCTCGTCCCTGCCGCGCCACCGCCGGTGCCGCCCCGCCCGGCCGCGCCGCCGGTCCCCGCCACGCCGTCGCCCGTGCCGCCCCGTCCGGTCACGCCGCCCGTGCCCGCCACGCCGCCCGTGCCGCCGCGCCCGGCCGCCCCACCCGTCCCTGCCACGCCGCCCGTGCCGGCGCTGCCGGCCGCGCCGGACGTGCCGCCCGCGCCAGTGCCCCCCGTCGCTGCCGAGCCGCCGCCGCCGCCCGCGGCGCCACCGGATCCGGCCGCGCCGGCGCTGCCGCCCGCGCCTCCTGCACCGGTCAAGCCGTCGGAGGGGATAAACACCGCGTCGATCGCCTCGCACTCGCCCGTCGGCGTGAAGTCTTCCCTGTGCGTCGCGATCGTGGTCCCGTCCGCCTTCAACGTGAGATCGATCCGGACCATCCGTCCCGCCGGATAGCCGCCCGCGCCCGGGAACTGCACCTCCACGCCGCCGCCGCGCGTTCCGGCGGGAAATGTCAGCTCCGTATGTTCTGGTCCGACCCCGTTGATGTAGACGTCGACGTCGACACGGTTGGCGGTGACGAACGGGCCGGTGCTCACATGGACGAACACGGTACCCGGACGGCAGCTGCGCTCCTTGTCGCAAGCAAGACTCGCCAGCCCTGCGAGCGCAACCACGACGACGGCGGCGCCGCGACGGGCTCGCGTGGGGCCGAGCCCGCCGGCTCCCCCGCGCCTCAATTACCCCTCGCCTGGCCGAGCGTCGCGTCGGGGAACGACTCACCGCGCGTCCCGAGCAGAATCACCGTGGTGCCGACCAGCACGGCCGCGGCGCCGACCGCGACCCAGAACCACGTCTGCCGCGTGAGCGGCTTCTGTTCATCGCCGGCCGTGGCGGGCTGCGAGACCATCGGCACGCTGGTGTCGGCCGCGGGCGGCGGCGCCGACGGCAGAGGCGCGGCGCCGGGCATCGGCGTCTCGACCGGTGGCGGCATCGTCGCCGGCGGAGGCGTGGACGCCGCAGGCGCCGACGGCGCGGGCGCCACTTGCGCCGCAGACGGCGTCCGCTCGTCCTCGATCGCCTTCTTCAGCGCGGCGACGTGGCTACGGGCGTCCTCCGCGTTGGTGCCTTCGGGGTACAGCCGCACGTAGTTGCGGTACAGCTCGAGCGCGCGCGCCCTGTTGCCTGCCAGGCGATACGACTGCGCAGCGTTGTACAGCAGCGCGGGATCGGGGCGGAGCGAAAACGCGGCCTCGTATTTCTCCGCCGCCTCGGCGTAGCGCCCGAGGCCGAACGCGGCCGTCGCCTCGTCGTAGACGCGCCTGGCGTCCTTGCTGGATGTGGCGGCCCATACCTGGACCTGGGCCGCAAGCACGGTGGCGACGATGATCGCCGCAGACCAGGGGAGCCGCGCCCTCCTCATGCGGGGGTCAGCGTAACACACACCGTCCCTACGCCGCCGAACGAAGCTCTCCTCAGCCTCAGAACTGCAGCGTCGCGCCCAGCAGCGCGCCACCCCGGATCGGAGCGGCGGCGATCCCGCCGAACCGGAGCGCGCTGCCACGCGCGCTGGCCCGCGCGCTGACGTCGGACCGCACGTCGACGCCTGCCCGGGCGGCGCCCAGCGCCATCGATGCACCGACGATGACCAGCACGACATCGACGATCGCGATCTCCAGGCGCACCTCTGACTCTGCCGTCGAGAACTCGTCGCTGTTCTTGTCCGTCGTGGCCAGGTAGACGGCGCCCAGGCCGCCGAGGATGACCAGCGCCAGGCCGGTCGTCTGGATGCCCGGGCTGCCCCGCTTGAGCTCGACCACCGAGGGGGCGTTCGGGATGGAGACGGTCCTGGTGATGGTCATGCTGCCCGATATCCGGACCGTGTTGAGCCCGGGCGCGAGCTGCAGCGTGCACGGCACGCGGCACTGGCCCGCCAGCACGCCGGTGGCCGACACGACGTAGTCCCCGCCGTCGGCCGCCGCGAAGCGAACCGGCACGCCCGCGATCGGCGGCGGCGCGTACGGCGGCGGCGGCGCGTATTGGGGCGGCGGCGCGTATTGCGACGGCGGGACCTCCGCGGGCGGCGGGACCTGACCCGGCGGGAGCTCGTCGGCCGCCGGCGGCGCTGGCTGCTGCGGCTGTTCGGGCGGTGGCTGGGGGACGGGCTGCTGGGCGGTAGCCATCCCGCTGAGCAGCGCGGCGACGAGCAGCGCGCTGACGGGCGCGAGCCGCTTCGATGTCCTGATCAGCGTGCATCCCACGATCGGCTTTCTCATTGAGGAAGCGCATTGGAATCGTTCGCGGTGAGGCTTGTCAAATCAGGATCGAGTAGATTCAACGGGTCCAATGGCAACCCGCGTCGTCGAAACCCGCTCGCGCCGCCTCCGCGTCCTGGAGGCCGAGGCCGGCGTCGTCCCTGAAGCGCGCCCGCAGCTGCAACCGAAGCCGCCCTGGATCCGGATGAAGATGCCCAGCGGCGACGTCTTCTTCGACCTCAAGAAACGGGTCGCGGAGCTCGGGCTGCACACCGTGTGCGAGAGCGCGTCGTGCCCGAACATCGGCGAGTGCTGGAACCGGCAGTCGCTGACGATCATGATCCTGGGCGGCGTCTGCACCCGATCGTGCCAGTTCTGCGACGTCCCGACCGGCCGGCCGCTGCCGCCAGACGCGAACGAGCCGGAGCACGTCGCCACCATGCTGGGCGAGCTCGGGCTGCGCCACACCGTGATCACCTGCGTCGATCGGGACGACCTCGCCGACGGCGGCGCCGCGCACTGGGCGGCGACGATCCGCGCCGTGAAGCGGGTCAGCCCCGACATGGTGCTGGAGGTGCTGACCGGCGACTTCAAGGGGGACACCGGCGCGGTCGACGTCGTCCTGGCCGCCGGCCCCGACGTCTTCGCGCACAACCTGGAGACCGTGCCGCGGCTGTCGCGCCAGGTGCGCGTCCAGGCGAGCTACGCCCGTTCGTACGCGATCCTGCGCCACGCGAAGGCGCGCGGCGCGATCACCAAGACCGGGCTGATGCTGGGCCTGGGCGAAGAGCCCGAGGAGCTGCGCGCGGTGTTCGGCGAGCTGCGCGAGATCGGCGTCGACATCCTGACGCTCGGGCAGTACCTGCGTCCCTCGCCCAAACATCTTCCCGTCGCGCGCTTCGCGCCGCCCGACGAATTCGCAGCGCTGAAGGCAGAGGCGCTGGCAATGGGATTCCCGCACGTCGAATCGGGGCCGATGGTTCGATCGAGCTACCACGCCGACGGCCAACGCGACATCGTGCTGGCCCTGCGCAACCGCACCTAGATGATTCCCTACTTCAACGGGCACATCCGCGATCTACCGTTGCCGTTCTTCGGCACGGTGCCGATTCACTGGTTCGGCGTGCTCGTCGCGCTGGGCGTCATCATCGGCGACCGCATCGTCGTCATGCAGGGGCGCAAGCGCGGCCTCGACCCCAACGACGTCAAGTACATGAACGCGCGCATCGTGATCGGCGGGTTCATCGTCGCTCACCTGGTGTCGGTGATTTTCTACTATCCCGAGCGGATCCTGGAAAACTGGAGGGTGCTGTTCAACCCGTTCGCGGGGCTGTCGTCGTTCGGCGGCTTTCTCGGCGCGTTCCTGGCGTTCCTCTACTTCACGAAGAAGGCGGAGATCCCCCGACTCGCCTACGCCGATTCGGTCGCGCTCGGGCTGTCGGTGGGTTGGATCTTCGGCCGCACGGGCTGCTTCACCGCGCACGATCACCCCGGCCGGCACACGTCGTTCTTCCTCGCGGTGCGCTACCCGGAGGGTGCGCGCCACGATCTCGGGTTCTACGAGCTGCTGTTCACGATCGTGATGACGGCGATCCTGTTCGCGTACAACCGCAAGCCGCGGCCGCCGGGACGGATCATCGCCCTCGCGGCGCTGATGTACGCGCCCGTGCGCTTCGCGCTCGATTTCCTGCGCGCCACCGACGTGACCCGCCCGGACGAGCGCTACCTCGGCCTCACGCCCGCGCAGTGGGCCTGCCTGGCCACCGCCGCGCTCGGCGTTCACCTCTGGCGCCGCGCCGGAACCGCGCCGCCGCCCCCTCCGGCATCCCCGGAATCGGGGGCGCCGCCCGCGCCCCCGCCGACGGGCGACAGCACAACGTCGTAGGTCTCCGCTTTCCAGTAGTTTCTGTTGAACTGGTCGGGGAGGCGGAACGCCCACAGAGCCTGTGCGACGCAGATGCGCTGCTGGGCGTCGCCTCCTTCGACGGTGACGTCGAGGATCTCGCTTTGATATGCCTCGATCGTCGCGCGCAGGCTGCCGGGCAAGGCACCCGAGCGCCCACACCCGCGCGCCGCGACGGCGATCTCCGGTGGCAGCTCGTCGCGCTTCGAGACCCCGCCCACGCCGCGGCGGCCCGAGAGGCCGCCCCCGCAGGGGTCGAAGTAGATACCACCCCGCCCGACGACCTCGGCGACGCCGCCACCGGAGACCCAGAACACCAACCCGGGCGCGAGGAAGCCGTCTCGCAGCGCCGTCTCACGGAGGCGCGTCGACTGCTGACACGCCGTGATCTCGGCGTCCCACGCCACCAGCCGGGGAAGCTGGCGCTGCATCGTCGGGTCGGGTCTGAGGTGAAACGTGAATTCCATCCCCCACACCCAGCCGCTCAGCCTCAAAGAGGGCGGTGGAGGCTTCTCGGAGTTGCCCTTCCAGGAACCCACAGCGCCGGCCTCGACCTGATCTCCTTGAGGTTCTACCAAGGGCAGGCCCCCGAACTCCGGCCACTCGGCCGCGTCCTTGCCGTCGCGGTCAAACAGCGCCAGCGATTCGATCCGGTCGGGCACCAGCAGCCTCCGCACCAGGGCGGCCAGTGACGGGCTACCGGCCACTGGCTGCTTGCCGGTCGTGACGTAGTAGGACGCGCCGCCGAGCGCGGCCGATATCTCGTCGAGCCCTTCGGGGATGCGATGCTCGACCGCCTCGCCCTTCCAGGTCCCGGGATAAACGATGTGGACGACCGTTCCGGGGGGTGCGCGGCGAAGGGTCGCCGTGATCTGCTTGCGATCGAAAGCGGAACGGAGGTAACCGTCGGTGAACAGCACGACCCGTCCGGGCCCGCCCGCGTCCTTGAGCAATCCGGTGGCGAACGCAGCGCCCCGATCCAGAAAAGAACCATTACCGAGCGGGCGCCGGGCGAAGCCGGCGGGCAGCGAGCGCACGAAGTCAGCCGCCGGAACGAACCGTCCGAACACGCGTTGCGCGCCCCGCTCGACGAGCACCAGCTCCACGTCCGCCTTCGGCGCGTTGGCCAGGTACGCCTCGGCGATCGCGAGCTGGGTCGCAAGCCCGCCCTGCGATTCCTGGCTGCGCGAGGCGTCGAGCACGAACACCACCGGCCCGGGTTCGGGCGACGCGGGCGTCGGCACCAAGGATGTAGGCGCGACCAGCTCGACCCGCCAGGACCAGGCCCGCGCGTCGAGTCGATACACGCCGTAACGCGCCGACAGCTTCGTCCGCGGCGGGTCGCTGCTCTCGATCTCGCTGCAAGACGGCGAATCGGACCAGGGCCTGACCCACATCGACGAGCCGACTGCCGCGGGGAGAATCTTGAACGGCGCAACCGGCTGATCCGTGTCGTCTTCCGGGCAGTAGACCCAGCGGTGTCCGGCCCGCGTCGGTTCACCCCGCGCCCACACGGTGTAGCGAACCTGGATCTGCCCGGCGGCGCGAAAAGCGGGCGTCGCAATCTCCATCTGACCGGCCGCGATCTGCTCCAGCACCGCCCAGGGCTCGCCGTCGCGGGCGCGTCTGGACGGTCGGCCTTCCGAGCGCGCCGGGTTGTCACGTCTCAGCGCCCCCTTCCGCCAGCGTCCATCCGTCCGGAATTCGAACCCGGTCACGACGCCATCAGGAAACTCGAAGTCGCGCCTGAGGGTGATGGGACTGGCCGCAG
>Ga0111538_10010582_pt1 | contig 12264 bp, 13 predicted proteins | sample SoiMethybrSBSTD1_FD_79669 | JGI IMG/M metagenome (GOLD analysis project Ga0111538, IMG submission 79669) | Bulk soil microbial communities from a Populus tree surrounding site in Tennessee, USA - Soil MetaG P. TD hybrid SBSTD1 (version 2)... | ecosystem: Environmental > Terrestrial > Soil >...
CTGGCTCGGCCAGCATTCGGAGCACACGCTCCGAGGCCTGGGCGTCAGCGATGATGAGATACGCAAGCTGTTTGCAGAAGGCATCGTCTATGACAGGCTGCGGGAAAAAGCTGTCGCCCAGGCCTGAACAACGTGGGAAGTGGGAGGTGGATGGTGGGTCGACCCACTACCCACTACCCACTACCCACGCTTCTGATCGCTGACCAGGATAGACCTATGTGCCGAGCCTTGGCTTACCTTGGGCAACCGGTCCTGCTGGACAACCTGCTGTTCCAGCCGGACTCCTCGCTTGTGAAACAGACCTACATGCCGCAGATGCTGACCCTGCTGAACCTGGCGGGCTTCGGCATGAAGGCGTGGGACCAGGGCTCGCCCGATCCCGACCGGCCGTACAGCTACGCCTCCACCCTGCTGCCGATCTACGACCGTAACCTCAAGGACCTCGCCGAGAAGATTCGCGCCACCTGCGTGCTGGCGCACATTCGCGGGGTGCACTTCAACACCGAGGGCATCATCTCGCAGCAGAACATCCACCCCTTCCAGTTTCCCGGCTGCCGCATCGCGATGGCGCACAACGGTGACCTCGACCGCATGCGCGAGATGAAGCCGGCGCTGCTCGAGCATATCCGGCCGGAATTCGCGCGGATGATCGACGGCACCACCGACAGCGAGTGGATGTACGCGCTGCTGGTATCGAACCTGGAAAACCCTGCCAGTAACATCAGCGCCGACGACATCAAGCGGGCACTGGAAAAAACGCTCGACGTCCTGCGGAAGGTGCGCGCGAAGCTGGGCATCGCCAACTGGTCCCCGGTCAATCTTTTCATCACCACCGGCAAGCAGTTGGTCGCGGTGCGCTACTGTTTCGACTTCGGCTGCTACCGCACAGACGACCCCAAGCTCGTGCCGCAAGCGAGCTTCAGCTACCACAGCCTGTGGTACACCTCGGGCAGCGAATACGGCTACCACGACGACGAATGGAAAATGACCGGCGGCGCCGACACCGCCGACTCCATCATGATCGCCTCCGAGCCTCTCACCCGCGACACCTCGACCTGGCTCGAAGTACCCGAATACTCCATGATCTATGCCGACACCCGTTCGGGACGGCCGACGGTCGAGGTCCACTACCTCGACTGACGCCCAGTAAAGGGGAAATCTGACCATGCGATTGACCGGAATTCTCATTGGCATCCTCTCGATCGGCCTCCTGCCGTTTGGCGGAGCGGTGCAAGCGCAGGAATACCCGTCGCGCAACGTGGCGATCATCGTTGCCTTCGCAACCGGCGGCGATGCCGACATATTTGCGCGGATTTTCGCGCAACGGCTGACGGCTGCGCTTGGGCGATCGGTAATCGTGGAGAACCGCACCGGGGCGAGCGGCAACATAGGCGCGGAAGCCGTGGTGCGCGCGGCGCCGGATGGCCACACGGTCCTCTACGGCACATCCTCGCTTGCGGTGGTTCCGGCGCTTTATACCAAGCTTCCTTTTGACGCCGAGCGCGACCTGGCTCCGGTGTCGCAGACGGTATCGATTCCGCTGGTCCTGGTAGTACACCCCGCACTGCCGGCGCGCACATTGAAGGAGCTGGTCGCGCTGGGCAGGGCCAACCCCGGGTCACTTACCTTTAGCGGCGGCTCGACCGGCGCCCTGTTTCACCTGACCGGCGAACTCTTCAAGTACCGGACGAAACTGGACGCGCGGCATATCGCCTACAAGGGCCTCGGGCCCGCCCAGATCGCGCTGCTCAGCGGTGAAATCCAGTTTGCGTTTCTCTCGCCGCCCGTGGTGCGCTCATACGCCGGCAGCGGAAAACTGCGCGTCCTGGGGATCGCGATGGCCAAGCGCTCGGCGATGCTGCCCGATGTCCCGACGTTCCAGGAAGCGGGGGTCAAGGATTTCGAGTCGTTTCAGTGGCACGGCTTCTTCGTGCCGGCAAAGACGCCCGCCCCCGTGGTTGCGCGCCTTCATGGCGAAGTCGTGAAAGCGCTGGCCGTTCCCGAAATGAAGGAACGCGTTGCGGCGGAAGGAGCGAGCAGCGTCGGCGGCTCGCCTGCCGAGCTGGCCGCGGTCTTCCGCAGCGAGGCGGTAAAATGGGCGGAAGTCGTGAAGCGTGCGGGCATCAAGCTGGAATAGCGCGCGCTTCGACGACGACGTCCGTCAAACATACCTGGCACGGAACTATCCGGATAAAGGATCCCATGAAACGACTTCTGCTCGCATCGCTGCTCATGGCATTGAGCGGCCTCGCCCACGCCTACGGCCTGCCCTATGCGGTCGATTCGTTCAAGCAGGCGCAGGCACTGAGCCAGCAAGGCGCTCCCAAACACCTGCTGGTCTTCTACACCAGCCCTACCTGAAGCCTGTGCCGGTATATCACCGGCGCGCTCTCCGGCGGAGAGCTTAAGAATCTCTACTCGAAGGACTTCGTCGTGTTCGAGGCGGAAGCGCCTTCGAACTACCTGCCCGACGAAGAACTGCGCAAGCTGTCGTCGGCTTCCTTCACCCCCGTCTTCGTCTTCCTGGACTCCAAGGGCAAGAAGGTCCTGGAGACGCGCGGCTTCCGCAACCCCCGCGAAGCCAGGGCGCTGCACGAATTCGTCAGCAAGCGGGTCTACCTGAAGACCCAGTGGCCGGCGTTCCTCGCGGCTTACCCGAAAGGCTGATCTCCGTATGCCGAAAGTAAACCGGGGCGGATGGAAGCGCTGCTCCCGCGGGCACAAGTATCGCGGGCTCCCCTTCTGTCCCACCTGAATGCCCGGGCATGCCCGGCGGTTCGCCGCAAGACGACTTCCCAGGGCGAAAAATAAGACGGCCGGCTGAATCAGCCGGCTTTTTTTTCGAACGGATACAGTTGTTCTGATCTTTACGAACCGCTCATCACCTATTACCCGCCGTTTATTACTCGTCTCGCAATGTGTCGCCACCTGACGACACTCGAAGCGCACGAGTGAACCAGGCCACGTAAATCAAATAAATTACACCGATGGCAACATAAGTCACGGAAGCAGGGACTCGAAACGATTAAGCTGTCGATGCCGCAGATTGAGCCAATACATGAGCTGGACTGCGGCATTTGTGGGGGACTCAAAATGTCCGGGAGCACGAAAACGCCGGGAGAAATCCTGGCCATCGACGCGTTCAAGACCGTCATCGACGCCGCCACGGTCATGGAAGGCCGGATCGTCTTTGCCGAGAGCATACGGATCGACGGCAAGGTGATCGGGGACCTGCAGGAGGAGCCCGGCGCCAGGGGCAGCGTCGCGATAGCACCGCGCGCCACCGTGTGCGGCGACATCGTGGCGCATCGCGTGCTCGTCGCGGGCACCGTTCAGGGCAACATCCACGCAACGGAAATCGTGCAGCTCATGAACGGCGCCAGGATAACCGGCGATATCTCCTATGCGGCGATCACCATCGCCCACGGCGCCATCGTCAATGGGTCCCTGACCGGCAACGCCAGGAAAGCAGAACCCGCTTCCGAAATGCGGCGCAAGCCGCTGCTTCTCGCGAACGAAAGTCCGGATCCCGTGCCGGCCTGATTTCGCGGTAACAAAGGGGAGGAGCTGACATGCAGCTGATGTGGGCGTCGAGCCCTCTAGGCAAAATGCATTCGATCTCGGTGCGCAACCGCTGGATCGCATGCTTGCTGGCGGCGCTTGCCGCCGTTCTCGTGGTTGCCGGAGTCGTAGCAAGCGTTGTCGCGTTCAAGGTTGCCTTCGAGGTCGCCCCGGAGCTCGTAACCCGGCTCGGCGGCGTAATGACCGAAACCGACCTTCATAAAAGAGACGCGGAGTATCGAAAGAAGCTCGCAGATCTTTACGGTGAATTGGCGTCGGCGACGCAGCAGATCGAGCAACTGCGCGCTCTCAAGGAAGAATTTGCGCGGCTGGCCACGCCCCGGGGCCCCGGCCGCGCGCCGGCGGCCAAGGGCGCGAAAGGCCCGGCCATTCAGGGAAAGGGCGGCCCCGAGATCGCACTGGGGCGCGCCGAAACGCAGCTGCTGCCCGGCAAGGATGAAGGCGAATTGGTGTCGGTGGACATGATCGTGGCGCGTGAACGGCTGCAGCAGCTGAATACCTCGCTCAACGCAACCCAGGCCGACTGGAAAAAAGAACTGCTGAGGATGGAGCACCTGCCGACAGCCCAGCCCTTGACGGAGTGGAATTCGGTTTCGAGCCATTACGGGGTTCGCACGGATCCGTTCACGCACCGGCCGGCGCGGCACGATGGCATCGATTTCAGCGCAGCGCCCGGCACGCCCATCCTCGCCGCCGCTTCCGGAGTCGTTGCGCGCGTCGTCACCGATCCGCAATACGGCAAGATGGTCGAGATCGACCACCGCAACGGGTATCTCACCCGTTACGCGCATGCCCAGGCGATTCACGTCAAAGCCGGCCAGCAGGTCAAACGCGGAAGCCCCATAGGCGAGGTGGGATCCACGGGACGCTCCACGGCGCCTCACCTTCATTACGAAATACGTTTCCTGCAGAAGACGCAGAACCCCCGCCTCTACCAGATCGTGGCAAACGACGGTTGACCGCTGCTCAGGGATCAATGGGACAGACCTCTTAAAAACATAATGGTTTCAAATACTTAAATCGTTGTCCCCATTGAAAATTTAACGGCCGGCTGTTTCCAGCCGGCCGTTCTTTTTTGCGAACCGGCCAGGCTCACCGTCACCCGGCGGCCCCTGAGAAATCCGTCCCGGGTTTCCATCGCGTCGGCGCCGGCTGCCCTGCGCACGCGTCTGTTGCCCAGCGCACATAACATCTAAAAGTTGCGCTAGCCGATGAGTGATGGGTGATGCAGACTTTCATCCGATGACGACAAATACGCCGGGCAAGCCGTTCTCGATGATCCGGGATTTTCACCTGGCGGACTGGTTCACACTCGCGAACGCCGTCTGCGGCACGGGGGCCGTGTTCTCCATCATGACTTACCTCGAGACCAGCGACGTCAGTCACGTCTACTTTGCGTGCGGCCTGGTCTTCGCTGCATTGATATTCGACATCCTGGACGGCAACATCGCCCGCTGGCGGCAGAAGTCCTCGACGCTGGGGCGCGAGCTCGACTCGCTCGCCGATGTCATCTCGTTCGGGGTGGCCCCCGCGATGATTGCGTATGGTTGCGGCATGCAAGGCCTGTACGACCGCATCGTGCTGGCCTACTTCGTCGCCTGCGGAGTCTCGCGCCTCGCCCGCTTCAACGTCACCGCCGACGCGCTGTCCGAAGGCACCGGCAAGGTGAAATACTTCGAAGGAACGCCCATACCCACCTCGATCGTCCTCGTCCTGCTGATGGCGCTCGCGGCATGGCTGGGCGCCGTGCGTGGGAACCTGTGGTTCGGCGCAGTCGATCTGGCCGGCTACACGCTTCACCCGTTCGTTCTCCTGTTTGCACTGTCAGGCTCGCTGATGATCAGCCGGATCCGTATTCCCAAGCCATGATTCGAAGCGTGATCGGTGACCGGTGATCGGTGATGGAAAGCAAAACGGCCGGCTGTCTCCAGCCGGCCGTCCTTTTTTTAGCGAATTAACGAGACTTCCCGTCACCCTTATCTCGTCACCCTCACCTCGTCACCCGTATCTCGTCACCGGAGAAATCAGTTCTCCCCGGAAGCCTTCGCCCCCTCCACCACCTTCAACCCCGGCCGCCCCTGCGCCGCGGGCTTCAGCAGGCTGTCGGTGAAGTGCAGGTATTCCGGCCCCAGCTCGGCGATGGTATTAACGCCGAGTAGCGCCATCACGCGGCCGATTTCTTCGCGGTAGATGTCGAGGGCGCGCCGCGCGCCTTCGTAGCCGTGGGCGGCGATACCGTAGAGCGTCGAGCGGCCAACCTGCACCGCGTGTGCGCCCAGGGCCAGCGCCTTCACGACGTCGCTGCCGCGCCGGAAGCCGCTATCCACGAGTACCGTCGCGCGCTTGCCAATGGCGTCCGCGATCTCCGGCAAGACTTCCATCGGGGAGATGATGCCGTCGAGGTTGCGCCCACCGTGGTTGGAGACGACGACGCCGTCCGCGCCGTAATCCACGGCTTTCGCCGCGTCCTGCGCGTTCAGCATGCCTTTCACGATGAGCTTGTGCGGCCAGACCTTGCGCATTGCCTGCAGGTCGGCCCACGAGAGCGAGTCGGTCCGCAGGCTGGAGCGGCCCATCGGGCCCGCGGTGATGCGCGCCCTGACGTCGGTCGGGTAGTTCTGGTAGCGCGGCATGCCGGTCGTGACGATGTAACGCGCCAGCACGCCCATCATCCAGCGCGGGTGCATCAGCACGTCCGCTATGTTACCGGGCGTGAACGTGAACGGGATGGTGAAGCCGTTGCGGATGTTGTACTCGCGGTTGCCGGCGTGCACGCCGTCCACCGTCACCACCAGCGCCTTGTAGCCGGCGGCCTTCGCGCGGTCCACCAGCATCTGCGACAGAGAACGGTCCGGCCACATGTAGAGCTGGAACCAGAGCTCGCCGCCCGCCTCGTCGGCGACGCGCTCCATCGCCGTCATCGAGCCGGTTGCGAGCGTGAACGGGATGCCGGCCTCGCGCGCGGCTTTCGCCAGCGCGATTTCGCCCTCGTACCACAGCAGGCCGGCGGTGCCGGTGGGCGCGATCACCATCGGCATCTTGTGCTTGTTGCCGAACAACGTGATTTCCTGGCTGCGCTTGGAGACGTCCACCATGGTGCGCGGACGGAAGCGAATGCGGTCGAACACCGAACGATTGTTCTTCAGCGATACTTCGTCCTCGGTGCCGCGGTCGCAAAACTCGAACAGGCCCTTCGGCACGCGCGAGAGCGCCTGATCGCGCAGGTCGAAGATGTTGTATGCGTTGAGTTTATTGTCTGCCATGTGGACTCTCTCCATCACCGTCCTTGAAGTCGCAAGTGTAACGCCGACCGCATCGCGGACGCCATCATCACCCGCAAACTCGAGCTCCGGGTTTCAAATGAAAAGGCACAAGGGAAAATTCCCCTTGTGCCTCGAGTCCTGTGGCTTGTGCCCTGGCTTATTCCGACTGCGGCTTGAGCCCGGTTTCCTTGACGACCCTCACCCAGCGCTCGTAATCCTTGCGGATACGATCGTTGAAAGCGGACGGTGGGCCACCGCTGGGAAGCATGCCGTCACCTTCGAGGTTTTTCTTGACGGCCGGGTCCTGCAGCGCCTTGTTGATCGCGCCGTTGAGCCGGTCGATGATCGGCTGCGGGGTTCCGCGCGGCGCCATCGTCCCGAACCAGAGCACGACTTCATACCCGGGAATCGTTTCATTTATGGCGGGAACGTTGGGCATGGTGTGCCAGCGCTTGGCCGTCGTCACCCCAAGGGCCCTCAATCTGCCGGCGGAGACGTGTGGCGTGACCGGCAGCAGGCTGCCCACGATTACCGGCACCTGCCCCGAGAGCAGATCGGCCATCGCGGCGCCGGTGCTCTTGTACTGGATGGCGACCATCTTGACCTTCGCCATGACCGAGAACAGCTCGGTGGCCAGGTGCGTGGCCCCGCCGGTCCCGGTGCCGGCATAACTCAAGCCGCCCTTGGTCGTGCGCGCGAGCGAGATCAACTCCTTGACCGTTTTCGCAGGCAATGACGGATGTATGGTCAGGACGAACGGTGTGTAGCCGAATTCCGCGACCGCGACGATGCTGTTGATCGGGTCGAATGCGGGCTGCTGCACGGCGGACGTCGCCGAGAAGCTCCCCGACATCATCATGATCACGTAGCCGTCGGCCGGCGACCTGGCAGTCAACTCCATGCCGATCAGCCCGCCCGCGCCGCCGCGATTGTCCACGATGAACTGCTGGCCGAGAAATTCGGAAAGCTTGTTCGAAAACACCCGCGCCGTGATGTCGCTGCCGCCACCGGGCGCGAATGGAACGATAACGCGCACCGGCTTGGTGGGATATTGCTGTGCCTGGGCGAAGCCCGGCACGGCCGCGCACAGCGACAGCAGCGACGCCGCGACGGCTTTTCTGACGGTTGATTGATTTTTCATGGTTTTTCTCCTCGTTTTATATACAAAAACATCGTTTGCAGAGGGCGGATTATCGCACGGCGGCACGCGCGCCAACCTTACTTTTCCCTCAGTTCGGCCGGCAATCCTGCGCCCCGAGCGCCTGCTGCAGTTCCTCGGCCTGCTTCTTCTCCTGGCGGCCGCCCCGTATGCGCGCCTGGCTGATCAGGCGCGTGAGGTGATTGTTGGTGCGCGCGAGCGCCTGCAGCAGTTCCTGGTTGATCCCCTCCTGGAAACGGGCGGCGAGGCGGTCGTCACCCTTGAACAGCCGCTCGAATGCCGCCTTGCCCAGCTCCAGCAGCACTGCGTTCTCGCGCACGGTGGCACCCATGCTGTGGGGCTGGCCCTCGATCAGCGCCAGCGTTCCGCACAACCGCCCCGGCCCCAGGATGCCGATGCGGTGACGGTTCCCGTTGCGCGCGCCGGCAATTTCGATAGCGCCGCGCACGACCAGGTAACACGCTTCGCTCGCATCGCCCGGCTTGAACAACGAGTGGCCGCGCGCGAGCTCCATGGCTTTCGTGACTCCCACGAATTGCTCGATCTCCGCGGGGCCGCAACGCCGGAACAGTGCCAGCAGCGGCAGAAAGTTGCGCCACTCGAACGAGAATCCCTCGCGGAGCGGCCGCGCTGTGCCTGCACCCTGCGCGTCCATGGCCGGCGCGGCGTTCCCGGAATGGTCGTGGGCGACGATCTTCGCATTCAGCTCGCGCAGCCGCTGGCATAGCGTCAACGTGATGCGGCTCTGGATGGTAAACGCCGCCCGGTTGCGCTGGGCGAGCAGGATGCGGAAGCCGTCGCGCTCGATGAAATGGCCCGCGACTGGAGTGTGCGCGATCACCGTTGCGGATCGCGTGCCGCTCTCCAGGAGCGCCATTTCTCCCAGGACGCTGCCCGGGCCGAGCTTTGCCACCGCCGCTTCGCCGCCCCCCGGCAGCGCGGTCATCACGTTCGCGTCCCCCGACTCGATGATGTAGGCGCCGTCGGCGGGCTGTCCCTGCCGCACCAGCGGCGCACCGACGGCGAAGGTCACAGGCTGGAGGACGCGCAGGAAGCCTTCGAGCGCCGCCCCCTCGATCCCGGTAAACAGCGGGATGCCGCCGATCGCCTTTTCCACCGCTCCACTCACTAGTCCACCCCTGGAACCTGCTTATTTTTTGCCTTCAACGGCGCCCACCGGCCGGGTTATGTCTTCAGCCGCGCTGGGTCCCGGCTGCTGCGCGGCCGGCTTGTTGATGTCTATCATACCCTCGCCCTTCTCCATCACGCCCTCGAGCACGCACTGCGGGTTGCCGCGGGTAATGGTGAGGCTGCCGCTCACCTTGCCCGGCATGCCGCAGTAACGCATGCGGTCGATCTCCCGGAAGATGAAGTGAAAACGGCTGCGCCCGTTGTCAATGAGAAATGCGCCCGTGTCCTCGATCAGAGTCACGACAGTTGTGGTGCCGGTATCGACCCACTTGCTGTAGGCATCGTCGCGCTCCACATCCATCGAGCAGGTACGCGGCTTCCACTTGCTGTAGTAGGCGAAGCGGTTGACCTTGCCGTCATGCAACACGACCGCGATGCGCGCGTGCTGGTCTTCCGTGCCGAGCCTGCAGGCCAGCGTCTCGACTTTCGGCGGGCGCGGCTTGGCGGGTTTCTTTGCGGCGGCCGGCGGGTTGCCTTTTGCCGGGGCCTGGCCGGCGGAATTACCGGCACCTGCGGCCAATGCCGCTCCCAGCAATACGGCGCCGATGGTCTTCAAGGTTCCAGGCACGCCCAGCTCAATTAGCCACGATGCCGGCGGTGCGGATGACCTTGCCCCATTTTTCGTATTCGGACTTGATGTAGGCACCGAATTCCTGTGGCGTGCTGGTCCTGACCTCGAGCCCCTGCGTGAGCAGGAGCTGCTTGACGTCGGGCTGGTGGAGCGCCTTGACGATTTCGACGTTGAGCCGGTCGATGATCGGGCGCGGCGTCTTCATGGTGGTCACTACGCCGTACCAGTTGTCCGCCTCGAATCCCTTCAGCCCCGACTCCGAGACGGTCGGAAGATCGGGCAACACTATCGAGCGCTTGAGGGTCGTGACCGCGAGGCCGCGGATCTTGCCGTTCTTGACCTGCGGCACCGCGGTCGGCGCAGATGAAAATATCAGCTGTATCTGGCCGGCCAGGAGATCGATCATCGCGGGGGCGCCGCCCTTGTACGGAATGTGCACCATCTTGATCCCGGCCATCCCGTTGAACAGTTCCCCGGCGAGGTGCCCGGCGTTACCCGCGCCCGAGGAGCCGTAGCTCAGCTTGTTCGGTTGCGCTTTCGCGAGCGCGATCAACTCCTGCACCGACTTTGCCGGCACCGACGGGTGCACGACGAGGACGTTGCTGCCCGACACCGCCCAGGTGATCGCGGCGAGATCGCGCAGCGGGTCGTAGCCCAAGCCCTTGTAGAGGTGGGTGTTGACCGCGAGTCCGCCGATCGAGCCGACCATGATGGTGTAACCGTCGGGCGCGGACTTGGCGACGATCTCGGAAGCGACGCTGCCGGCCGCGCCCGCGCGATTGTCGACGATCACCTGCTGGCCGAACACCGCCGTGAGCTTGGGCGTGAGCGCGCGCGCGGTGATGTCGAGGCCGCCACCCGGCGCATTCGCGGCGATGAAGCGTATTGGGCGACTCGGATAATTGTCGGACTGGGCATTCGCCAGCGTGGCAACACCGCATAATGCCGCGGCCACAACAACGGACAGCACCGTTTTCCCGCTCATTTCGCTCCTCCTGGTTTATTATCGTGTCGCGGTATTCAACGGCATCTACCGATATCCGAAGGAATTTCGCGAATGAATCCGGCGCACCTAGTGCCCGGATTTAATGGGAATTATAACCATGAAACGCTGGCGCAATCCCAATATCGTGTCGTTCGCGGGTGCATTGCCCGACATCGTGTCAGGCAAGCGTACGCCGCGCGAGTTCCTCGAACGCTGCCTCGATGTCATCGCCGCACGTGAAAAAACCGTAAAGGCCTTCGTCACGCTCGACGCCAAGGGCGCCCGCAAGGCTGCGGACGCCGCCACGAAGCGCTACAAGGCGGGGAAACCGCTCTCCCCCGTTGACGGCATGCCGATCGCGATCAAGGACATTATCGCCACTGTCGGCATGCCCACGCAGATGAACAGCCCCGCTTTTAAAGGATGGCAATCGGGCCAGGACGCGGCCTGTGTCGCCGCCTTGAGGCAAGGCGGCGCGGTAATCGTCGGCAAGAGCGTCACCACCGAGTTCGCATTCGGCTTTTCAGGTCCGACCACCAACCCGTTCGATCCGAAGCGCACGCCGGGAGGTTCGTCCAGCGGATCGGCAGCGGCGGTCGGCGCCGGCATGGTACCGGCCGGGCTTGGCACGCAGACGCAGGCATCCACGCTGCGGCCTGCGTCATTCTGCGGCGCGGTCGGCTTCAAGCCCACACTCGGCGCGCTGCACACCGGCGGCATCCACCCGCTGTCGGCGACCTGCGATCATCTCGGCGTTATCGGTGCGACGCTGGAAGATGTGTGGCGCGTCGCATCGCAGATTTCGCTCGGCATCGGCAGCCCCGGCAATCCATTTCTTTCCGGTGCCGGCGCCCAACCCCCGGCGGCGCGCAAGCCGCGCAAGCTGATCCGTCTCTACACCCGAGGCTGGACCGAGATCGACGGGGACACCAACGAAGCCTTCAATACAGCGATCGCCGCGCTGGAAGCAGCGGGCGTGGAGATCACCAGCAGTGACAACAACGCCGCGATCGCGAAGCTCGAGCAGGAACTCGAAAGCGGCATGGAAGAAGCGATCGCCATCGTCGCGTACGAGATGAAGTGGCCGTACGAGGATTACGTCGCGCGCTTCGGTAACGTCATCGGCAAGCGCATCCGCGACCTGATGGTGAAAGTGCAGAAGACCACGCCTGCGGACTACGAGCGGCTACTCGCCAATCGCCGCCGCGTGCGCGAGCTCGTGCGCTCGGCCCTTAAGGGCACCGACGGCTGCATCACGCTCGCCGCCTCCGGCCCCGCGATCCTCGGGCACGAATACACCGGCAGCCGCACGTTCATGATCCCTGGCTCGTGGCTCGGTCTTCCGGCGTTCGCCCTGCCGCTGCTGCACGTTAACGGTCTGCCGCTGGGCGTCCAGCTGCTCGGCGCGCCGGACGGCGATGGTGCGCTGTGCGCGGCGGCGAACTGGATGGCGAATAAACTTTGAATGCAAAGAATGATGCCACAATAAATATATAATTAAATTAATTACTTA
>Ga0111538_10010584_pt1 | contig 12263 bp, 7 predicted proteins | sample SoiMethybrSBSTD1_FD_79669 | JGI IMG/M metagenome (GOLD analysis project Ga0111538, IMG submission 79669) | Bulk soil microbial communities from a Populus tree surrounding site in Tennessee, USA - Soil MetaG P. TD hybrid SBSTD1 (version 2)... | ecosystem: Environmental > Terrestrial > Soil > Tree...
CGCGATCGAAGTTGAGCGATCGATTGAAAACGACGCGACGCGTGTGGCCTTCGATCTCGACGACGATCGCAGTCAGCGACTGCGTGCCGCAATCGATACCCAGGTACAGCGACATATAAAATCGTCACACTGAAACACGGAAACACAGAAGCACAGAAAGCCTTTTGGGGCCCACGAATGAGTTCCGTGTTTCTGTGGTTCCGTGCTTCCGTGTATGTTTGTCCTAATCCGGTTTTACTTGACTCTCCACTCCTGGAGACCAGCAGAAAAGCTTGGCTGCATTGCGAGCTCAATGCGAAGTGCGGCCGTCAACACCGGCTTGAACGTCACGGTGTTCCAGGCGTTGCGCGCGGTGGCGAACGCGCCGGTGGTTTCGACCGGCAGCCATTGATCGCCCGACTTGTAGAGCAGCTTCCATGATGCCGGCACGCGCACGCCGCCGCGACCCGTGTCGTCGAACCAGTAGAGCTCGCTGGTCGATACCGTCGACGGCTTCGCGAAAGTGAGCTCGACCCACTCCATCTTGCTGCCCTGCACCGGCCACCAGTCGAAATACGCGGACGAGTCCGACGAGCTCGCCGGCTCCTCGCCGTCGATGATGTTGCGCGGATTCTTGTCGCGGCCGTTCGGCAGCTTCGACGCCGCGATCGTCGCGGTGGTGACCACGGTTGGGAACGGCGTGGGCCGCGCCGCCGCATCGACGCGCGCCAGCCACACGGCCATCTGGCCGCGGCCGCGATTCGCCCATGTCGCATAGGGAATGGCCATGAATGGCTGATCAGTGCGGATCAGCCCGCCCTTCGCGTCGTAGGCGAGACCGGTCGCCCGTCCCTTGATCACCTGCACGCCGTTCAGCAGGTCGCCACGGAATTCAGTCGTCAACGCGTTGCGATCGGGCAACACGATGTTGCGCACCTTGCCGTTCGGATTGTCGGGCCACTCCGCGGCGTAAACGATCGGTCCGCGCTGCAGCGCCACGCGATTGCGATTGGCGATCACCTGATCGTTCGAGACGATGCGGCGCACCGGCATCGGCAAGTCGAGCATGATCGTGTCCCCAGGCGACCATGTGCGATCGATCGTGACGTAGCCGTTGCTGGCCGGCGTGAAAGGCGCCTTGGAAGCCCCGGCGACCGCTTCGCCGTTCACGGTTAACTTCGCGCCGGCGCCGGCGTTGTCGATGAAGCGATAGAGCGCGCTCGGCACCGGCTCCATGCGTGCCCATCCCGGGATCCGCACGTGCACCTGGAAGCGCCGCGCCTGCTTCGGCTTCACGATCATCTTCACGGCGCCGTCCCACGGATAGCGCGTGTCCTGATCGATCGTGATCGCGCCGCCGGGCAGATCGATGTTGGCCGTGCCCTTCGCGAAGAGGTTCACGTACACCGAATCGCCCTTGGTCGCGTAGAGATAGCCCGGCACCGACGGCATGAAGCGCGTGATGTTGCCGGGGCAGCAGGCGACGCCGAACCATTCCTGCCGCGCGTGCTGGCCGTTCGACTCGAGCGGATTCGGATAGAAGAACGTCTTGCCGTCGAGCGACACGCCGGAGAGCAATCCGTTGAAGAGCGTGCGTTCCATCACGTCGATGTACTTCGCATCGCCTTCGAGCAGGAACAGGCGGTGGTTCCAGAAGTCCATGCCGACCGACGCGCAGGTTTCGTTGTAGGCGGTCATGTTCGGCAGCTCGTACGGCTGGCCGAATGCTTCACCGCTCCCCGATGCGCCGATACCGCCCGTGAGATAGAGCTTGCTGGTGACGAGGTAATCCCAGATGCGCTTGCCGGCGGCGCGCATCGCCTGATCGCCGGTGACGGCGGCGACGTCAGCCATGCCCGAGTACATATAGACAGCGCGCACGGCGTGGCCGACCGGCTCGCTCTGCTCGATCACCTTGAGCTGCGCCTGGTTGTAGTTGAGGCCCCGCGGATTGGCGCGCTCGCCTTCGGGATACGGCCCGGGACCGCGCTCGTCGAGCAGGAACTTCGCGAGGTTGAGATACGCCTCTTTGCCCGTGACGCGATACAGCTTCACGAGCGCCATCTCGGTGATCTGATGGCCCGGCCAGATCGTGCGCTTGCCGGGACCGAAGGTCACGACGAGCAGATCGGCGGCCTTGATCGCGACGTTGAGCAGCGTTCGCTTGCCCGTAGCGAGATGATGTGCGACTGCGGCTTCGAACAGGTGGCCGAGATCGTAAAGCTCGTGGCTGTCGTCGCGCTCGAACACCCATCGCTCGGGACCCGCCCAGCGATGCGGGTTCTTCGGATCGATCGTTCGCGTCGTGTAGATGTAGCCGTCGGGCTCCTGCGCGGCGGCGATCTTGGCAATCAGGCCGTCGACATAGGCATCGAGTTTCGGATCGGGCGTCACGCTCAGCGAATACGACGCGCCTTCGATCACCTTGTAGAGATCGGTTTCGTCGAAGGGATAACCGGGCGGACGCTTGTCGACGTTGGCCTCGCCGCGCAGCACGGCGGCGGCGCGCTCGAACAGGTTGACGCGCCCGGTGAGCTCGCACTGCTGGAACGCCGACGGGATGCTCGCGGTGCGGTTGATCTCGATGCGCGGCGCCCAGAATGCATCGTTCAAGTGCACGGCCGTGAACGGCACCGGCTTGATCGGATAGTCGGGTTTGGCGGGCTGGCCGGCCTGCGCAAACAGGCTGAAGTGGAACGGCGCGCCTTCGCACGCGACCTGCGCTGCGGTGGCGACGGATGCGACGGCGACCAGGGCCAGCACGATGCGCAACTTACGCTGCTCCGTCATGGAGCGGATGATAGCATTCGTCCGCCTACGCGCTTCGCGCTGCGGCGGGACTTCGCCCACGGAGGATTGCGTGTCACGTTTTTCGACTGCTCAACTGTCGTACGCCGCTGGACTGAACGGCTACCTGGACCGGCCGGCCGCGCTCGAATTTCTGAAGACGATGGACATCAAGCACAGCGTCGGCCACTGGTCCGCCGGCGACTTCTGCGATCGGTTTGCGCCGCCCGGGTATCACTCGGACGATCCGGGATTTCGCACCGACTTCGAAGGGCAGTGCCGCCGCACGAAGGCCGCCGGCATCGACGCGATCGAGATTCATCAAAGCGTGTTCGAGAAGACGCTGAACGGCGACATCGATCCCACGGCCATCGAGCGCGCGCAGAGCGGCTTCCTCGCCGAGCTCGGCATGCGCGTGACGGCGTGCAACATCAACACGTGGACCAATCCGAAGTTTCGACTCGGCGGGCCGTGCAATCCCGACAAGGCGCTGCGCAAGGCCGCGCTCGACGAAGTGTTGAAGGGCGTCGAGATCAGCAAGCTGATGAAGATCCCGGTGCTGAGCGTGTGGCCGGGATCGGATGGCGCCGACTATCACTTCCAGATCGACTACAAGCAATCGATCGAGTGGTTCACCGAGGCGCTGGTGACGGTCAACAAGGAGTGCCTGAAGCACGGTATCAAGCTCGCGATCGAGCCCAAGCCGTACGAGCCGCGCGAGCTCTACATGATTATTCCCACGGCGGCATCGGCGATTCTCGTGGCGCAGCAGGTCAACAAGGCCTGCGGCGGCAGCAACTGCGGTTTGACGATCGACTACGGTCACCAGAAGATGGAAGCGACGACCGCATCGACGTCGTGCGATCTTGCGGCCTACGCGGGCGTGCCGGTGCACAAGTTCGACATCAACGATGCGCGGCAGGGCAGAAACGATCAGGACCTGATGTTCGGCACCTTGTCGATCCCCGAGTCGGTCGAGTATCTCTACACCACCTTCGTGCGCGACTATCGCGGCTACTACAGCCAGGATCAGTTCACGTATCGCGAGGACCCGACGCGGGCGATGGAGCGCAGCATGATCAACTTCGCGAATCTCGCGCTGAAGGCCGTGCGCATTTACGCGGATCAGTCGCGGCTCGATCGCGCCCGCGAAGCCGGCACGGGCCCTGACGTCCTCGACGTCGTTTCCCCCGTATTGGTCGGATGATTTCGCTAAGTTCGAGGCAGGCCGCGAAAATTAGCGAATGGCTCAGGAGGCCTGCCCTTAACTTAGCGAAATGCTAAATTTCGCGGCCTGCCCCAAACTTAGCGATGTACACAATTGGCATTGATTTCGGGACGAATTCGGCGAGGGCCATCGTCGTGTCGTGCGACGACGGCAGGACCGTTGGCACCGGTGTGTCGGACTATCACAGCGGCGATCACGGGATCCTGACGCATCCATCCGATCCGCACCTGGCGCGCCAGAATCCCGCCGACTACATCGGCTCGCTCGGCCACTCGATCACCGCGGCCCTCGCCGACGCTGCACGGACACCGGGGTTCTCGCGCGACTCGGTGATCGGCATCGGCGTCGATACCACCGGCTCCACGCCGCTGCCGATCGATGCGAAGGCGCGCCCGCTCGCGATCGATCCGCGATTCGAAGGCCACCTCGCCGCGCAGGCGTGGCTCTGGAAGGACCACACCGCGGCGGAAGAGGCCCGCGCGATCACGGCGGCGGCGCAGATGCACGCGCCGCAATACCTGGCGCCGATCGGCGGCATTTATTCGTCCGAGTGGTGGTGGTCGAAGATTTGGAAGTGCCTCAAGGTCGCGCCGGATGTGTTCGATGCCGCCGCGAGCTGGGTCGAGCTCGCCGACTTCATTCCCGCAGTGCTCGCCGGCGTCAACGACTCACGCGACATCGTCCGCTGTGTTTGCGCGGCGGGACACAAGGCGATGTATTCCGAAGAGTGGGGAGGATTGCCGTCGAAGGAGTTTCTTGCCCGCCTCGATCCGAAGCTCGCCGAGCTGCGCGATCGCCTTTACGATCGCGCGCTGCCGCCGGGCATTCCGGCCGGCAACCTGTGCCGCGAGTGGGCCAACGCGCTCGGCCTTCGCGAAGGCATCGTCATCGCGATGGGCGGCTTCGACGCGCATTACGGCGCGGTGGGATCGGGCATCGAAGTCGGAACGCTGGTCAAGATCATCGGCACGTCGACGTGCGACTGCGTCATCGCGGAGTCGGTGTCCGACACCATCCCCGGCATTTGCGGCATCGTCAACGGCTCGATCCTGCCTGGCTTCCTCGGCATCGAAGCGGGGCAGTCCGCGGTCGGCGACATTTTGAACTGGTGGGTCGACGTGGTGTGCGCCGGCGGCGCAACACTGCATGACGAGCTGTCGCGTGAAGCCGCGTCGATCAAGCCGGGTGCGTCCGGGCTGCTCGCGCTCGACTGGAACAACGGCAACCGCACCATCCTCGTCGATCCGCGATTGACCGGACTGCTGCTCGGCCAGACGCTGCACACCACACGCGCGGAGATCTATCGCGCGTTGATCGAGGCGACGGCGTTCGGCGCGCGCACGATCATCGAGCGGATCACGGAATACGGCGTGCCGATCGGGCGCGTGGTGTGCTGTGGCGGCATCGCCGGCAAGAACGATGTATTCCTGCAAATCTATGCTGACGTGATCGGCCAGCCGATGCTCATTGCCGGTTCCTCGCAGGCGCCGGCGCTCGGCGCGGCCATCTCGGCGGCCGTCACCGCCGGCGAGCATGCATCGTGGACGGCCGCACAAGGCGCGACGACGTCGCTGCAGGATCGCCGATTCATCCCGAATCCCGCGGCGCATGCCGTCTACAATGAGCTCTACGAAATCTATCGCGCGTTGCACGACCATTTCGGCAACGTGACCAATGTGAACCTCGGTGACGTGATGAAACGTTTGCTCGAGATCGCCGGCGCCTCCAAAGGCGCGCCGCTACACACGTCATGAATCTGCGCGAGCGTGCCTGCCGCGCCAATCTCGAGCTCGCGTCCACGGGCCTCGTCATGGGCACGTTCGGCAACCTGTCGATCGCCGATCGCGACGCCGGCGTGTTTGCCATCAAGCCGAGCGGCGTGCCTTATCACGACCTGCGGCCGGACAAGATCGTGCTCGTGTCGCTCGAGACCGGCCAGCCCACCGACAGCAAGTGGCGACCCTCTTCCGATACGCCGACGCATTTCGAGCTGTATCGCGCGTTCAAGTGCGGCGCGATCGTGCATACGCATTCGGAGTTCGCGACGATGTTCGCGCAGGCGCGGACGGTGATTCGCTGCATGGGAACAACGCAGGCGGATTATTTTCACGGCGATGTGCCGGTCACGCGCCCGATGACGAAGAAGGAAGTCGAGAACGACTACGAAGCCAACACCGGGAAAGTGATCGTCGAGGCGTTCAAGAAGGACGGCATCTCACCCGACGAGGTGCCGGCCGTGCTCGTGGCGAACCACGCGCCGTTCGTGTGGGGCGCCGACGCTGCCAGGGCGATCGAGACGGCGGAGATCCTCGAGTTCCTGGCGCGCATGGAGTGGCGCGCGCGTGTGATGGCGCCGGAAGCGCCGAAGCCCGATCAGTTCCTGATCGACAAGCACTACCTTCGCAAACACGGCAAGAACGCGTACTACGGACAGAGCAAATAATTACTCGTATCGCAGCGCCACCGTGGGATCGACGCGGGCGGCTTTCGATGCCGGCAGGTAACACGCCCAGAACGCGGCCGCGATCAGCGGAATCGGCGTCAGCAGCAGCATCCAGGGATCGACGATCACGGCATTCTCGAGATCCATGTAGGCGCGCAGCACGATGCGGCCGGCGAGACCGCCCCATAGACCGAGCGCCAGCCCTTCGAAGACCGGACGATACCCGTCCTTCAGCACCATCAACTTGATCTGCGATGCCGTCGCGCCGACGGACATGCGCACGCCGATCTCGCGCGTGCGATGCGCGACGACGTGCGACTGTACGCCGAACAGTCCGACCATCGAGAGCGCGATGGTGAGCGCGCCCAGATACAACGCACCCATGCCCATCGATCGCACGATCACGAACGGCCCGGCGAGAATCGCGTCGCCCGATCCGATCGCGTCGATGGCGAGATCAGGATCGGCGCGGCGGATCGATTCGCGCAGCGCCGGGATCGCCAGCTCGCCGCGGCCGGGTGCGCGCGCGGTCACGGTGATCGAGGGCGCGAAGTGTTGCGCGAGCGGCACGTAGACCAGTCCGCGGCGGTCGCTGTAAATCCACCGCGTGTCGGTATCGCGGGCCACGCCGACGATGGTCGCGCTCGACGGCGCCGCAGGCGGCCGATAGACCATGACCGAGCGCCCGACGGCATCATTCGTTCCAAAGAACTGCCGCGCCGCCATCTCGCTGAGGATGATCGCCGGCGCGCCGCCGGGGCCATCCGCATCGGTGAAGCCGCGGCCGCTGACGATCTCGATGCCGAGCGTGTTGAATAGCGACGGTGTCGCGGCAACACCTGTATAGGTGGGCCGTTTCGCTGCGGCTTCCGTCGTTTCCGTCGTGACGCCGATCTGCAAGGCCGGCACGCCAAATGGCAAGCCTGTCGACGCGGCCACCGCTTCGATCCCCCGCTGCCGGCGCGCTTCTTCGAACACGCGATCGAGCGTGCGGCGAATGCGCGCCTCATCCCAGGCGCCGTTGTCGAAATTCAAGACCGCCACCGCGACGCGATCCATGTCGATGCCCGGATCGTGGCGTGACTGCGAGATGGTCGAGCGGATGAACATCGTGGCGATGATGAAGAATCCCGCGGCGATCGCCACCTGCCAGCGGATCACCATGCGCTGGCGCTTGACGCGCGGACGCACCCCCGTCGCGCCGGTGGCGAGCGCCGTGCGGATGTCGATCGTTCGGGCCAGTTGAATCGCCGGCTCGAGGCCGAACACCGCCAGTGCCAGCAGCATCGAGATGAACGCGACCGAAACCGCGTGCGCGTTCAGCGCGGGGCGAATCGACAGCGTCACCGATCCGCCGAACGGCACACCCATCACATAGTCGGTGGTCATGAATGCGGCGACGGCCTGGAAGGCCACGAACGATGCGACCGCGCCGGCCGCCGCGAGCAGCAGGCTCTCCACGCACTGTTCCCAGATCAACCGGCCGCGCGATGCGCCCATCCATGCGCACGGCCAGCTCGCCCTGGCGTGCGGCACCGCGCGCCAGGACCAGATTGGCGAGATTGGTGCACGCGACGAGCAGGACCAGTCCGACCAGCATGACGATGATGCGCCCGAAGCGCCGCATGCCGGTGTCCTGATCCTGGAAAGCCGTGACTGACCTGGCGGACCACTGTCGCGTGTTCGCGGCCGCGGGCCCGCCGCCGGTGCCGCCGGCAGGGAAGTCGCGATCGAGCCGCGCCGCAATCGTGTCAAGTTCCGCGGAGGCGCGCTCGATGGTGCGATCCGGCGCGAGCCGTCCAAACGCGAGCAGCCGCTGCTGTTCGCGCGGCGGCAGTTGCGACGGGCGGCGCGTGCCGATCAGCCGCTCGGTGCCGAGCGGAATCCACAAGTGCGTGGTCCTGAAGATGCCAAACGCGCCTGGATACCCCGCATCGGCGACGCCGATGATCTCGAACGTCTGGCCGTTGATGCGAAGCGATCGGCCGATGACGCCGCGATCCGCTGCAAACCGCCGGCGCCAGAACCCGTCGCTGATCACGGCGACCCGCCCGGCGGCGGTGTCGTCGGATGGCTGAATCACCCGCCCCAGTTGCGCGGTCACGCCGAGCGTCGCAAAGTAACTGCCCTCGATCGCCTCGGCGCTGAGGATCTCGGCGTTCGCTGTCGATGCGACGGAGGGCGTAATCGCCGCGCCGGCGGAGAGGCTCGAGAACGAAGTCTGTGTCCGCTTCAGATCCTCGAAGTCGAGATCGGAGAGCGATCCGTGCTGCACGCGGCCGTTGACCGGCGCGACCACGAACACCGCCCGATCCGGCTCGGCGATGCCGGAGTCGGCGAGGATCAGCGAGTCGACGACGGAATAGACCGCCGTCGTGACGGCGACGCCGGCCGCCAGCGAGATCACCGAGAAGAGGGTGAACAGCGGCGAGGAGGCGAGACGGCCGATCGCAAGTCGCAACCCCACGCGCGCATGTTAGACGGTTTCCCGCCTATCGCAGGAACTGCCACTTTCGCGCTGCAAAGATTGCCACTTTGACCCTGGAGTCCTTCGCGTTGCGAAAACTGCCACGCTGCCGCGTTAAGATGGCCGTCCGATGAAGGTATCGAGGCGCGTTGCGCTGAAGCACATCGCCACCGCGGGAGCCGGGATGGCCATCGCTCCGGCAATCATTCGCGGCCAGTCACCCATCATCGTCGCCGGCAAACCCGTCGAGATCGCGATCGTTCCCATCAGCCGATCGACCGTGAGGATCAGCGTGCGCCCGATCGTCAATGGTGCGGCGCAACCGGTCGTCAATCGCGGCGCGCTCGTCGCGGCGGCGGAGCAGCGCGTGGCCAGCGGCGATCTCGTGGTGCGTATTTTGGAAGGCGCTTCACCGACGATTGCGATCACGCGGGGCGGCCGAGCGGTGCAGATGATCACGCTCGATCGCGAAGAGCCGACCGTGTCGTTCGCGATCGGCGGCGCGCCGATCTTCGGGCTCGGCGAAGGCGGCCCGCAGTTCGATCGCCGCGGCGACAGCTTTCCCTCGCGCAACGGCCAGGGTGGCTATCAGCTGCGCACGCACGGCGGACGGGTGCCGATTCAATGGCTCGTCAGCCCCGACGGCTGGGGTCTTTATGTCCATCAGCCGCTCGGCTCGTTCGCGCTGACTGGCAGCCTCGGCCGGTTGACGCCAACCGGCGACGCGCTGCCGATCGACCTTTTCGTCGTCGGCGCCGACGATCCCAAAACGATCATCGGCGAATACGCGCGCATCACGGGCTACGCGGAGCTGCCGCCGCTCTGGTCGTTCGGCTACATGCAGTCGCATCGGACCCTGACCGGCCCCGACGAGATCAACTGGGTCGCGCGCACGTTCCGTGAAAAGAAACTGCCGTGCGACGCGCTGATTTATCTCGGCACCGAATTCACGCCCTCGGGATGGAACACGCGCAACGGCGAGTTCGGATGGAAGGCCGAAAATTTTCCCGATCCGAAGAAGTTCATCGACGAGATGCACGGGCAGCACTACAAGGTCGTGCTCCACATCGTGATTGAGGGCCAGCGGATGAGCGGCGCGGTCGCCGAGACGTGCACGCCGGACAAGGCCGTGCCGAGCGGACGCACGCCTGATGATCGATGGCCGGCCGATCGCGCGGTGCCATGCTACTGGCCGTATCACAAGCCGCTCTACGATCTCGGCGTCGACGGCATGTGGCCCGATCAGGGCGACGGTCTCGACGAGGCATCACGCCTCGCGCGCATCCGCATGTATTGGGAAGGCCCGCAGCAATATCGTCCCAACGAGCGGCCGTTCGCGCTGCATCGCAACGGCTCGCCCGGCATGCAGCGCTACGGCGCGTTCCTGTGGTCCGGCGACGTGTATTCCTTCTGGGAAACGCTGAAGACGCACGTGCCCGTTGCCATCAACACCGGCCTCTCGGGCATTCCTTTCTGGGGCACCGATATCGGCGGCTTCGTGCCGACCACGGATTACACCGGCGAGCTGCACGTGCGCTGGTTCCAGTTCGGCACCTTCTGTCCGTCGTTCCGATCGCACGGACGCAACTGGCACCTGCGGCTGCCGTGGGGCTGGAACATGGGGAAGATCGGGCCGTCGGAATTGCGCGGTTACACGGGCGGCGCGGCGGATCCAGATCCTAAGGAGCTGAACAACGCGCAGGTCGAGCCGATCGTGAAAAAGTTCCTCGAGCTGCGCTATCGATTGCTGCCCTATACCTACACGATCGCGCGCGAGTGCTGCGACACCGGGTTGCCGCTGATGCGCGCGCTGTGGCTGCATCACCACGACGATCCACAAGCGATCGCTCGCGGCGATCAGTTTCTGTGGGGTCGCGACATCCTCGTGTCGCCGGTCGTGGAGAAGGGCGCCCGATCGCGCCGGCTCTATCTGCCTCGCGGCCGCTGGTTTGATTTCTGGACGGAGCAGGGCATCGATGGCGGGCGCGAGATCGATCGCGCCGTCGATCTGGAAACGATGCCCCTCCACGTGCGCGCGGGCGCGATCATTCCGCTGGGACCGGTGAAGCAGTACACCGACGAGCCCGTCGATGCGCCGCTCAGCATCGCGGTATACCCCGGCGCCGACGGCGAGTTCACCTTGTACGAAGACGATGGCAAGACCTTCGCGCACCGGAACGGCGACTTCATGCGCCTGGCGATGACGTGGAACGACGCGTCGCGGCGATTGAGCCTGGCGCTGGCGCCCGGATCGCGGATGCGTCCGCCGTCGCCGCGTCCTCTCGAAGTGCGTCTGGCGTCGAGCGTCACATCACAGCGTGTCGTGTTCGAAGGCAAGCCGCTCGAGGTCGTGCTTCGATGATCATCGACGCCGCTGAACGCCCGCCGAATCCTTCATGCCCGACCTGCGATGCGACGCTGACGTACGTCGACAGCGAAATATCGTCTGGCGCGTTCCGTCCGCAGGCGGCATCGATGCCGCAAATGCCAATTCACTACTATGATTGCCCGTCCTGCAACACCTGCTGGAAGTTCGGAACGAAGCTGCTTCCCGACCCGATCCGCCAGATCCTCAAAGGTTAACGTCACCGGCCGGATCCGTCGATAAAACGGATACCAGCCTGCCATGAGCGACGACCTTCTTCCGTGCCTCAAAGTCCGTGACTGGGAGGGCCGTGCGGACTCGATCTGCCGCGTGCTCTGGCCCGAGAAGCCGTCGGAGTTCATGCCGTGGCTGGCCTTCGGCTACGACCATCCCCACACGTTTGAATTCCTCAACGCCGCGAAGCTCAAGACGCTTGGCCTGACTGAGGCGCAGGTCGAGGCGCAGGCGCTCGCGAACCTGCGCAAGCGCAAGTCCGCGTGGCAGTCGCACGACGCGCCGCTCGGCGAGGGCCAGACGCTGAAGCTCCTGGTTTGCATGGATGACTTCTTCGCCGCCGAGCGCATCCTCGACGCGGAGTTCATGAAAGAGGCGCAGCGCAAGCTCGGCGCCGAGGCCATCCTCGTCGGCGTGCCACGGCGCGGCGTGATCCTGGCGACGCCGTTCCAGACCGACACCGCCTTCGTCGTTGGTTTCGGCGGCGTGGTCTTCGGTCAGTTCAGTCGAGGCGAAAGCGCCCCGGTCTCACCGATGCTGTTCGTCGTCGCCGACGGCGCCATTCTCGGTTTCGAGGAGTCGATCGCGGCAAAGCTGGCCGAGAAGAACGCGGCGGCCGGCGACGATGACGAAGACGATGATGACGACGATGATGAAGACGATGATGAAGACGATGATGAAGACGATGAGGACGATTCCGGCGCGCCTTACGTCAACGCGATGACGAGCAAGAACGCCGACGGCAAGCTCGAAGTCCACA
>Ga0111538_10010586_pt1 | contig 12263 bp, 9 predicted proteins | sample SoiMethybrSBSTD1_FD_79669 | JGI IMG/M metagenome (GOLD analysis project Ga0111538, IMG submission 79669) | Bulk soil microbial communities from a Populus tree surrounding site in Tennessee, USA - Soil MetaG P. TD hybrid SBSTD1 (version 2)... | ecosystem: Environmental > Terrestrial > Soil > Tree...
AGCCTTCGGCCGGTCGTGTCCGCCTGCTCCCGTGGGGTGTCCATGGCCGGCTCCGGTGGGCCGACCTGGAAGCCTCGCCAGGGTGGCGGCCGGCCAAGAGCGATCCGCAGGAGCCGGTCGAGATCATCCTTCCCATGCGCGCGGTGTCGACCGACGGATGAAGTAGGGCCTCGGCTCGACCGAGCACTACGGCAGTAGGACTTTGGGCGTATTGAGAGTGCGGACGATTGCGAGTAGTGGTGTCGGGGGCGAGCCTGAACGGTTGGGCCGGCCGCGTGCGCCTGCTCCCGTGGGGTGTTCACGGTCGGCTCCAGTGGAGCGAGATCGGAGCGACGGAGGCGGTAGCCGATGAAAGAGGGACGGCGAGGACCGGTCAACCAGGTGCTAGACGGAACTGCGATCGCCCAAGGAGTCCTCTCATGACGACCGTGGTCCAGCGACTACTGACGATGCTCCTCGCCGTCACGTCGGCCTGCCTCGTGCTCTTGCCTGGTGTGCCGGGCGAGGCCCAGCAGATGCAGCCTCCCGCCCCAACGCAAGCGGCTCAGACCGAGAACACCTTCGTACGGTCGCCTGACAACGTGGAGAGTCCCACTCGCGACCACCTTCTCGACCTGGCCTTCCCGGAGCTCGCCAAGAAGAAGGCTGAGCTCCCTGCGTTCTTCCGCGACACGGACCTGAACCTGCACTTCCGCAGCTTCTACTTGAACCGGCAGAGAGCCAACGACACCTTCAACGAGGCGTGGGCGCTCGGGGGGTGGCTGGAATACAAGTCCGGCTGGTTGGCCGACATATTCTCGATCGGCGCCACGTACTACACCTCACTGCCGGCCTATGCCCCCGATAGTCGGCCCGGAAGCCAGCTACTGACCCCCGGGCAGGACGCCATCGGAACCTTCGGCGAAGCGTGGGCGGCGTTCCGGTACAAGGAGTACGCACTCCTGCGAGGCGGCCGCCAGAAAGTCGACGACGGCTACGTGAATCCGCAAGACAGCCGGATGGTCCCGAACACCTTCGAGGCCCTCACGCTGTCGGGCAAGCTCGCCGACTGGTTCCGGTACGACGTCGGCTATCTGTGGACCATCAAGCCCCGCGACTCGAACGACTTCATCTCGATGTCCCGCCAGGCCGGCGTGCCGGGCGACGGCGACGGGATGATCCTGAGCGCGTTCGCCTTCACGCCGATCCAGGATCTCTTACTCTATGCCGCGAACTATTTTGTCGTGAACACCTACAATACGGTCTTCACCAAGGGTGAGTACAAGTTTCCGCTGACCAAGGACCTGTCACTGGAGACTGGGCTGCAGTTCACCGACCAGCGCAATGTGGGGGACGCGCGCCTTGGCGATTTCAACACGTGGAACGTCGGGGCCGGCGCCCGCCTGCGGTGGAAGGGACTCCAACTGGGGGCGGCGACGCACTTCACGGGTGACGGAGCGAACATCCGCGCGGACTACGGCTCTTGGCCCGGGTACCTCTCGTTGCAGGTGACGGACTTCGACCGGGCCAGGGAGAAGGCCTTCGGGGTCGGCGTCAAGTACGACTTCGGGGGAACCCTGCTGCCGTTCCAGATCCCGGGCTTCAGCATACACATGCTCTATGCCCAAGGGACCGATCGCATCAACCCGACGACGGGCGGAAGTCTGCCCACGACTCGCGAAGGGGATCTGGACATCGTCTACAACGTTCCCGCCGTCAAGGGACTCTCGTTCCGCTTTCGCAACGCCTACGTGGGTGACGGGGGCCGGGTCGTGCAGAAGGACTTTCGTATCATCGTCAACTACGAGCTGGACCTGCTGTGAGCGACACAACGTCGCGAGGTTCGACAAGACCGCCAGCGACTTCGTGACCGCTGCTGTTGCTCGGTACACGGGAGCTATTCCCTTCGGCCACATCCCGCTCACGACCTGGGGCACCGTCATCGTGTGGTTGATCGCCTGAGATCCATGACCTGCGCGCTGACGCGGAGTCGGACTCCGTCGGCGCAAGTCCCGGAGCCTCCCTTCGGCTCGGTATCATGGAAGTCATCACGAGCGGGAGGAGCCGTCATGAAAGCCACGGGGAAAACGCGGACCGAGATCGACACCTTCGGGCCCATCGAGGTGCCGGCCGACCGGCTCTGGGGCGCGCAGACGCAGCGCTCGCTCCGGTACTTCAAGATCTCGGGCGAGCGGCTCCCGAAGTCGGTGATCCACACCCTGGCTTTGGTCAAGAAGGCCGCAGCCCTCGTGAACATGGATCTGAAAGTCCTCGACACCAAGAAGGGCCAGGCGATCGTCGCCGCCGCCGACGAGGTGCTGGCCGGCCGTCACGACGACGAGTTTCCTCTGGTTGTGTGGCAGACGGGCAGTGGCACCCAGAGCAACATGAACATGAACGAGGTCCTCGCCAACCGCGCGAGCGAAATCCTGGGCGGCGAGCGGGGTGAGCGGCGCCTCGTCCACCCGAACGACGATGTGAACAAGAGTCAGTCGTCGAACGACGTCTTCCCCACCGCCATGAACGTGGCCGCCACCCAGGCCCTGCTGCACGGGGTCATCCCGAGCGTGCGACATCTCCGGGATGCCCTCCACGCCAAGGCGGAGGCCTTCGGCGACATCGTCAAAATCGGGCGGACCCACCTGCAGGACGCGACCCCCCTGACCCTGGGTCAGGAGTTCTCCGGGTACGTGGCGCAGCTCGACCATGACCTGGAGCACATCGGGGCGGCGGTGCCCCACGTCGGCGAGCTCGCGCTGGGCGGCACCGCCGTGGGCACCGGCCTCAACGCGCCTGCCGAGTTCGCAGTGCGCGTGGCCGCCCGGCTCGCCGAGCTGACGGGCCTGCCGTTCGTGACGGCCCCCAACAAGTTCGAAGCGCTGGCCAGCCACGACGGGCTGGTGAGCGCTCACGGTGCGCTGAAGACGCTGGCGGCGTCGCTCAACAAGATCGCCAACGACGTGCGCTGGCTCGCATCTGGGCCGCGCAGCGGTCTCGGCGAGATCACCATCCCCGAGAACGAGCCTGGCAGCTCGATCATGCCGGGCAAGGTGAACCCCACGCAGTCCGAGGCCGTCACTATGCTCGCCGCGCAGGTGATGGGCAACGACGTCGCCATCAACATCGGCGGGATGAGCGGCAACTTCGAGCTCAACGTCTTCAAGCCGATGATGATCCACAACTTCATGCAGAGCTGCCGGCTCCTCGCCGATGGCTGCGAGAGCTTTCGCGAGCACTGCGTCGTGGGCATCGAGCCCCACCCCGAGCGCATCAGGAAGAACCTCGAGGAGTCGCTGATGCTCGTGACTGCGCTCAATCCCCACATCGGCTACGACAACGCGGCCAGGATCGCCAAGACCGCCCACAAGACGGGCAAGACCCTCAAGGCCACGGCGGTGGAGCTCGGCCTGGTGACCGCCGAACAGTTCGACCAGTGGGTGCGGCCCGAGAAGATGGTCGGGCGGTAACGACCTGACTCCTGCGTGAGCACGTCGCCGAACGGTCTGGCGCTCGTTCCCGGCCGCTTCCGCCTGCTGCTGCTGGCCCTGTTCCTGGCCTTCGGGGGCACCGCGGTCGCGTCGGGCACTCGCGTCGAGCGCCTGGTCGACGCAATCCTGCTCGCGCTCGTTCTCGTCGCCGCTGTCCTCGATCTGCGCGAGCGTGGGCGCCGCTGGCGCGTCGGCGGCCTGGCCGCGGGCATCATCCTGCTCTCCGTCGTGGACCTGAACGTGCAGATCCCGCACCTGGCCTCACTGGTGGACGCGATGATGGTGGTGTTCTCCGGGCTCGTGGTCTGGCGGGCGTACATTGCCGTGATGCGCCGACAACGGCCGGTGGGCGACCGCATCGTCGGCGCCATCTGCGTCTACGCCTTGATCGGGCTGGCGTGGGCAAAGACCTACGAGGCCCTGGATGGTATCGTCCCCGGCTCGTTCCGCTTTCCCGCCGACACGGCCTGGGCCACGCCGGGCCTTCTCCGCTACACCTACTTCTCGTTCGTCACCCTCGGCACGCTCGGCTACGGCGACGTGACCCCGGTCACGGCCCTGGCCGGCACGCTCGCCTGGATGGAGGCCATCACCGGACAGCTCTACCTCGCGATCACGGTCGCCCGGCTCGTGGCGCTCTCGATGGCCGACAGCTCCGGCTCGGATCCCGCCGCGCGGGCCTGAGCACCTCGCCCCAGGACCTTGGCGGAGCGTGCCGGCTCCGGTACACTGCGCTGGCCGAAGTACACGAGCAATCCTCGAAGGTGACCTCCTGCGGCGCCCAGCCCGACGCGATGCTGCGCCCGGATTGGGAAGGAGTGGCATGAGCCGGACACAGCCCGACAACCCTCCAGCGATTCGGATCGAGGCGGAGAACGAGTGGGCGTGGTGTGGAGCGCGGCGGCTGGATCTGGCGCCGCGCGCCTTCGCCGTCCTGCGGCATCTGGTCGAGCACCAGGGGCGGCTGATCACGAAGGAAGAGCTGCTCAGCGCGGTTTGGCGCGATGCGATCGTGAGCGACGCCGCCCTGGCCAGTGGCATTCGCGACCTGCGCCGGGCGCTGGGCGATTCGTCAGCCGCCCCCCGGTACATCCAGACGGTGCACCGACGCGGATTCCGGTTCATCGGTCCGGTGAACTCGCCGGCGGCTATCGTCTCCCTGGCGCGTGCCTCAGTGCCCGAACGCCAGTCGCCCGTCCAGTCGACCGCGAGCTTCCCCGCACCATCGAGCGCGGCTTCGACGCTGGTCGGCCGAGAGGCGGAGATGATCCGCTTGCACGCCCGGCTGGCGAGTGCCCTCGGCGGGCAGCGGCAGCTCGTGTTCGTGACCGGCGAGCCGGGAATCGGCAAGACCGCCCTGGTCGAGATGTTCCTCGCGGAAGTCGGCCCAGCGAGCGCGCTGCGCATCGGTAGCGGGCAGTGCGTGGAGCAGTACGGAGCCGCTGAAGTGTATCTGCCGGTGCTCGAAGCGCTGGGGCGACTGGGACGCGCGGCGGGCGGGGACGAGCTGGTCGAAGTGCTCAAGCAGCATGCGCCGACCTGGCTGCAGCAGCTTCCCGGACTGTTGAGCGACAGCGACGTGGAGGCGGTGCGGCGTCGTGCGCACGGGGCCAGCCGGGGTCGGATGCTGCGCGAGCTGGTCGAGGCCCTGGAGGCCCTCACCCGTGACACCCCTCTCGTGCTGCTGCTCGAAGACCTGCACTGGAGTGACTCGGCTACCATCGATCTGCTCGGCATGCTGGCCCGCCGGCGCGAGCCAGCACGCCTGCTGGTCCTCGGCACGTACCGTCCCGCCGACGTGGCGGCCACCGCACACCCGTTGCGCTGGGTCCAGCAGGAGCTGCAGCTGCATGGATACTGTGACGAGATCCCGCTCGAATTCTTGACTGCGACCGCCGTGGACGAATACCTCGCCCGTCGCTTTCCCGGGCACGGATTCCCGGCGGAGCTGGCGCAGGTGCTCCACCGCAACACGGACGGCAACCCGCTGTTCCTGGTGAACACGGTCGACGATCTGATCGGCCAGGGTCAGCTGAGTCAGGTCGACGGCCGATGGCGACTTTCCGGACCGGCCGAGGACATCGCGGCGCGGACGCCGGCCACGCTGTGGCAGCTGGTGGACCGGCAGGTGGAGCGCCTGACGGCGGACGAGCAGTCGGTCCTGCTGGCCGCCAGCGTTTCGGGAGCCGAGTTCTCGGCAGCGGTCGTCGTCGCGGCCGGGATCGATCCGCAGCAAGGCGAGCTGCGATGCGAGGCGTTGGCGCGCCGGGGCCAGTTCCTCCGCGCGGTCGGCGTCGCCGAGTGGCCGGATGGCACCGTCGCGGGGCGGTATGCCTTCATTCACGCCCTGTACCAGCAGGTGCTCTACGGGCGAATCTCCATCGGGCTGAGGGTCGGACTGCACCTGCGGACGGCCGAGCGTCTCGAGCGCGGCCATGGGGCGCGGGCGGAGGAGATTGCCGGCGAGCTGGCGATGCACTTCGAGCACGGCAAGGATTTCGAGCGGGCCGCGCAGTACCACCACCAGGCCGGGGAGCACGCGCTCCAGCAGCACGGGTACCGAGAGGCGATCGAGCACGCGACGCGCGGGCTCGAGTCGCTCAAAGCCTTGCCGGAGTCGCGGGAGCGTGTCCGGCGGGAGCTGGGTCTTCAAGTTACGCGGGGAGCGGGGCTGACGGCGATCGAGGGCTACTCGGCGCCCGAGGTCGCGCGCACCTACGCGCGAGCCTGGGAGCTGTGTACGCAGGTGGGCGAAACCTCCCAGATTCTGCCCGTCCTGCGCGGCATCGGGAGATTCTATGTCGTGCGTGGCGAGTTCCAGACCGCTCGCGAGGTGGGAACCCGCCTGCTGACCATTGCCGAGGCGAGGCGGGATACGGGCCTTCTCCTGATGGCGCGCAATGCCTTGGGTATCGTGTCGATGTACGCCGGCGAGTTCGAGGCGGCCCTCGATCACCTCGAGCGCGGGATCGAGCTGTTCGATTCGGTCGCGCACAATCCAACCGAGGCGACGCTGTTCCGGCTCGTTCCGCCGGGCGTCACCTGCGCGATCCACGCCGGGTGGACGCTGTGGATGCTGGGCTATCCCGACCGGGCGGCGGACCACACCCGAGAGGGCCTGGCGCTGGCGCGCTCTCTCGATCAGCCCTTCGGGGCGTCGTACGCGTGTCACCTCGCGGCGGCGTTGCATCGATGGCGTGGGGAATCCCAGGTCGTTCAGGAGCTCGAAGACGAGGCCCTGGCCCACGACCGAGAGCACGGCTTCGGGCTCCTGCTCGCGGCCGGAATGATCCAGCGCGGCTGGCTACTCGCCGAGGGCGGACAGCGAGAGGAGGGGCTCGCTCAGATACAGGAGGGGCTGGCCAAGCACCGGGAGACCGGCGCCGTGGTCCTGGTCCCGGCCATCATGGGCATGATCGCCGAGCTGCAGCAGAAGCTCGGCCGGCCGGCGGAAGCGCTGGCCACGGTGACCGAGGCGTTGAGAGCCGCGCAGCAGTCCGGACAGCACTACTGGGAGTCGGAGCTCTACCGTCTGACCGGCGTGCTGACGCTGCAGGCCACCGCGCCCCCCGGGCGCGAGGCGACCAGCGCCGCCGAATCACACTTCCTGCAGGGCATCGAGATTGCCCGCCGGCAGCGGGCGAAGTGGCTGGAGCTGCGCGCGACGATGGACCTGACGCGACTGTGGGCCACCCAGGGGAAGGTGCGCGAGGCGCGTGCGCTCCTGTCGGGGGTCTACGCGTGGTTCACGGAGGGGCTCGACATCGTCGATCTTCGAGAGGCGAAGTCGCTGCTCGATGAGCTCGGGGCCTGAGCCGGCGGAGGCCGTCGCGACGAGCCGCACCGTCTGCGTCACGGCCACTCGGGGCCCGGGAGTCGTGCCGCGCGCCGAGCCTCCTGCACGCGCCGCTGCGCCGGCTCGTCTCCTGTCGCCAGCTGCGCGGCGATGTGCAGGCACTGCTCGGCGACGGCGCCATCGCCGAGCCCGCGGAACGCCTCGGCGCTGCGCAGCACCCCGTCGACCGAGCGACCGCGTCGGGCGCGGATGAGGGCGGCGACGTACGCTTCCCGCGCGTTCAGTCGCGCGCCGCGGACGCTCCCCGACGCGCGCCCGAGCGCCATGAAGGCGTCACCGACGGCGACCATGCTCTCCCAGCTCTGGCTCTCGAGCGCGGCGCCATAGGCGTCCTGCCAGACGCGAACCGCGACGTCGATGTGTCCCTGCGCGATCTCCTGCTCGACGATGGCCAGGTAGCTGCGCCAGAGACCGTCGTCTCGGCTCCGCCCGACCGGCACGGCACTCTCCAGCCGCTCGATCTCTTGGTGCACGGCCGCCTGCGCGCCGGTCAGCGCCCGTCGTTCGGCTCTCGAGATCGTCAAGCTTTCACCGCGGGTCAAGATTCCCAGCGTGATGACGCAAAGACCGACCAGTCCGCCTGCCAAGACGAGGTACCGCGTTGACATGATCCTGATCTTCTCCGTGGGTGACGACGAGTGTGACGAACCGCCGCCCGGTTGGGGTGTAGGCCTCAGGCCGCCGAGGTGTCGATAAACGAGTCCAAGAAGGCGAGCAGCGCTCGCAGCGAGGAGAAGTACGCACTCTTACCTGACGAGAGGTGCTCGACCCGGCCGCTGAACCGGCGACGCCGGTGCCCATCTTTCGTGCTGAGGTGCACGACGAACGCCCCCTGAGCCGAGAGCATCGACGTCCGTCGCTCCGGGTGGCTGCCGGCCTCGCGTGCATCTGCCGATGCGGTTCTCTGTGCTGTCATGGCAGACAGAGTGACTCCGGGGCCGGCCGAAGTCTTGGGCGAACCTAGGGATTACTCAGGGGATACCGGGGGAAGGAAGCGGTACCCTCGGGGCGGGTAGCCCGTGAGCGCCAGACACCGACTTGGCGAGGTTGACCATGCATGAGAGCAGCCTCGTCCTGCTGGTCATCGGGGTCGTGGATCTCCTGCTGCTCGCCTCGGTTTCGGCGGTCGTGTTTCGGCGCATCCAGTTCCCCTACACGATCGGCCTGGTCATCGTCGGAGTTCTGCTGGCGATCTCGCCGGATCGGCTCGGCCTCCTGGAGCCCATTCGGCTCATCCGACTCACTCCGGACGTCGTCCTGTATCTCTTTCTGCCGACCCTGATCTTCCCGGCGGCGGTGCAGCTGAATCTGCCGCTGTTGGGACGGAACTGGTATCCGATCCTCCTCCTGGCGCTCCCCGGTCTCATCCTGTCGACCGTCATCGTCGGGGGCCTCGTGGGAGCGCTCACCCCACTGTCCTGGGGTGCGGCCATGCTGTTTGGAACCCTGATCTCGGCCACCGATCCGGTCGCCGTGATCGCCCTGTTCAAGCAGTTGAAGGTTCCCGGCCGGCTGTCCCTGCTGGTCGAGGGCGAGAGCCTGTTCAACGATGCCACGGCGATCGTGCTCTTTGGTCTCGTGCTCTCGACGATCGGCTCGGATGCCTCGGGTCCGACGATCGCGGTGAAGGGAACCGTGACCTTTGTCTTGGTGTCCCTGGGCGGCCTGGCCGTCGGCGCCATCCTCGCCGCGCTCTATGCCGCGCTGGTGCGCTTTGCGGAGGACGACCCCCTCGTCGAGATTGCGCTGTCAATGGTGCTCGCGTACGCCGCCTTTGTCGTGGCCGACCACTACCTGCACGTCTCCGGGATCATGGCCCTGGTCGGGGCGGGACTGGTTGGTCGGCGGTTGCGCCGGAAGCACTTCGAGAAGGCGACGGAAGCGCGAGCCTATCTGGAGCACTACTGGGCTTATGCAGAATTCGTCGCCAACAGCTTCGTCTTCCTGTTCCTGGGGATTGGCGGCAACACGTTTCTGAATCGCGTGCGCGGTGCCAGCGTCTCGGACCTGTCCTACATCGCGTATGCCGTCGTCGCCGTCATCGTGGCCCGCCTGGTCGTCATCTACGGTCTCATCGATCTGTTCAACCGATGCTCGAAGGCCGAGCCCATCGACCGGCGTTATCAGACCATCATGTTCTGGGGGGGAGGGTTGCGCGGAGCCCTGCCGCTGGTGCTCGCCCTGAGCATTCCGGTCACTCTTCCGCAGCGACAGCTCATTGTCGACCTGACGGCTGGTGTCGTGCTCTTCAGTCTGTTGGTCCAGGGGACGTCGGTCGGTCGCCTGATTCGCTGGGTTCAACCGCGGTGAGTGGCTCGAACTCCTCGAGGGGGAACGTCGTCCGGACCGCGACTCCTTCGGGTCAGGGCCGAGTGATCTCCCGCACCAACTCGTCACGGAGTCCGTCGGGGCCTCGGCTCTGGAAGGCATCGCCGAGCGCGCGCGGTAGCTCGGGACTCAGCGTTCCTCTGAGACGCGCGTAGATTGCGTTCGACTCTGTCGCGCCCAGCAGCACCAGGTCATTGAGGGCCGTGCGACCCTCGCGCACGAGAACGACCACGGAGCGCCCAGGCTGTCGCGTGCGGATCAGCGGTTCCCAGCCTCGGACGGGCATCCTGGTGAAGTCGAGGGGGACACCCTGGGCACTAGGTGACGGCACGTCGTAAAAGGCAAGGTCGAACTCGGTGAGCCCCGCCAGCGGCAGCGAGTTCCCGCCGGGGAGCGCGGTCCGGATCAAGCGCATGGTCATACGCCCGAGCTGTATTTCGAAGACGTACTTCGGATCTGTACCTGTCTGCGCCGCGATCTCGCTCCGCACACGCTCCGGAGTGAACGAGGTTGCACAACCCGCGAGCACCAAGCTGAGCATCGCGCCGAGCACGCGCGCCGCGCGGCTCGTGCGCCTCATTCTATCGTGGCTCCTCCCGGGATCGGCGCAGCACGGCCCGCGACTCCTTCGTCTTCACCTCGTCCACTGCCGTGCCGTCTGGCGTGAGCACGACGCCGTACGCCTTCGTCGCCTCGGCGGCCATGATCTTGCCGTCCAGCAGGTCCGCCAGCACCGCGGCGGGATCGCGGTCCAGGGGATTGCCGTAGCCGGCGCCGCCGGCAATGTACTCGCAGAGCTGGTCGCCGGGATGCAGGACGATCATCTTCTTCGACGGCAGATCCTCGCGGGTGCCGTCCGCTCGCACGATGTGGGCGTGGGCGCGGGTGCCCGGCGCGCCACCCTCGAGGCCCCACGGTGACGATGCGAAGCGCTCGCTGCGGTGGGAGACCGTCACGTCGGTGGTCGTCGCCTCGAAGATCTTCTCCAGGCCGAGGCCGCCGCGGAAGCGTCCGGCGCCACCCGAGCCCGTCCACAGGCGCACGCGAGGGATGCGTAGCGGGAAGTTCATCTCCACCGACTCGACCGGGATATTCATGCAGTTCGACACGTCGGTCTCGATGACGTCGACGCCGTCCTTGTCCGGCCTGGCGCCCATGCCGCCGGCGGCCAGCTCGCTGGCCACGAATGGCCGGCCCGTCTCGGGGTCGCGGCCACCGAAGGCCATCACCAGCAGCGTCCCCGAGTTCGCCGCCGGCATCCGGCCGGGCAGCGCGCCAACCAGCGCGCCCAGGATCGTGTCGGCGATGCGCTTGATGGTCGCCGTCCGGCAGCTCACCGGCGCCGGCGGACGTGGGTTCACGATCGTCCCCTCCGGGAGGATCGCGTCGACGGCGCGGAAGCAGCCGCCGTTGTTCGGCACGGAGGCGTCCGAGATCGCCCGCACCGCGTAGTAGACCGCCGACATCGTCGAGGCCGGCACCGAGTTGAACGGGCCGCGCACCTGGGGATCGCTGCCCGTGAAGTCGAAGGTCATCGACGAGCCGCGCACGCGCAGCGTCACCGCGATCTTCACGGGCCGCCCGATGTCGACCCCGTCGTCGTCCAGCCAGTCCTCGAAGCTGTAGTCGCCGTCGGGGATCTCGGCAATCTGAGCGCGCGTGAGTCGCTCGGCCCGCGAGAGCAGCTCGTCGATGCACGCCAGCACGGTGGCCGCGCCGTGCGTCGCGAACAGCTCTTGCAGCCGCAGGCCGCCGAGCCGACCGGCCGCCAGCTGGGCCATGAGATCGCCGGTGAACACGTCGGGCAGGCGGACGTTGCGCGTGAGCAGGCGGAAGAGGTTGTCATCCAGCTCGCCGGCCCGGAAGAGCTGGGTGGGCGGGATGATCACGCCTTCCTGGTACAGCTCGGTGGCGTCGGTCGGGACGCTGCCCGGTGTGCGACCTCCCACGTCCTGGTGGTGGCACATCGTGCAGGCAAGGGCTACCACACGCCCGTCGGCAAACACCGGCACCGCCATCGTGATGTCGGGCAGGTGGGTGCCGCCGTCGTAGGGATCGTTCAGGAGGAAGGCGTCGCCTTCCCGCATGCGTTCCGGCGGGAACGCGCTCACGAGACGTTGGGCCGCGAATTGAAGGGCCCCCAGGTGAATGGGAATCGCCGCCGCCTGGGCGACGGTCTCGCCCTGGATGTTGAACAGGGCCGCCGAGGCGTCGAGGCCTTCCTTCACGATCGGCGAGGCCGCGCTCTTGAGCAGCGTCAGCTCCATCTCGTCGGCGATGGCGTCGAGCCGGTTGCGCAACACCTCGAGCAGGATCGGGTCGATGGCCATCACGCTCTCCGGAGCCGCAGGTTGCCGGCGTCGTCCACCAGCGCGGTGACGCCGGGGGGGATCACGGTCGTCGTGTCGCTCTGCTCGACGATGGCCGGGCCCTCCAGGCGCGCGCCCAACGGCAGCTGGGCCCGCTCGTAGATCGCCGTCGGCATGAAGCTGCCAAAGTGCGCGCGGCGCTCACCCAGGCGCGCGTCGGCCAGCGTGCCGGTCGAGCGCGCGGCCGGCATCACGACAGGCCGCGGCAACGGGAAGGTGTGCACCGCACGGAAGTTCACGAAC
>Ga0111538_10010587_pt1 | contig 12262 bp, 16 predicted proteins | sample SoiMethybrSBSTD1_FD_79669 | JGI IMG/M metagenome (GOLD analysis project Ga0111538, IMG submission 79669) | Bulk soil microbial communities from a Populus tree surrounding site in Tennessee, USA - Soil MetaG P. TD hybrid SBSTD1 (version 2)... | ecosystem: Environmental > Terrestrial > Soil >...
AATAAAATTGAAATAGGATCGTTACAACTTACAAAGGCAGCAATATTTGACCTTGCATCACTCGCGGAAAATATATGGGTAGCAACAGGAGATGGTACGGTACTAAAAGTGAACAGGGCGAACTTAAACATCACGCAGAAAGTACAATTGTCTTCAAAAAGCGCTCGAACTCTCGCGCTCAATGAAACGCTGGGAGAAATCGCTGTAGGATATAGTGACAATTTTATTCGCGTATTCGACCTTGATACGATGGGATTGAAACATGAATGGCCGGCGCATGAAAAGTCTGTATTCACACTACAATATACATCGGACAAAAAATCCCTGTTGAGTGGCTCTCGTGATGCGAGGTTAAAGATGTGGGACGCCACCAAAAATTATCTGCAGTCAGCGGAAGTTGTTGCCCACATGTACGCTATAAATAGCTTGGCTTTTAGCCGGGATAATAAACATTTTGTAACTTGTAGCATGGATAAAAGTATAAAAGTGTGGGATGCTGAAGCGCTGAAACTTTTAAAAGTAATTGATCGCTCTCGTCATGCTGGCCACGGAACTTCCGTTAATAAAGTCCTTTGGACGAATTACCACGATCAGTTGTTAAGTGCCAGCGATGATCGTACGATTTCGGTTTGGAATATAAATTTTGAAAAACAACCTGTATGAGAATAACACCTCTGGATATACGGCAAAAAACCTTTGAAAAAAATTTCAGGGGATATGAGAAAGATGAAGTGAATGGATTCTTGCTGACGCTTTCGCAAGAATGGGAACGTGTTCTGGATGAAAACAAAGAATGCCGAATTAAGCTTGAATCTGCAGAACGCGAAGTCAGCAAACTTCGGGAAGTAGAAAGTTCGCTGTACAAGACATTGAAGACTGCTGAGGACACGGGCGCTAATGTGATTGACCATGCACGGAGGACGGCAGAGCTTCACCTACGGGAATCACAGCTAAAAGCAGAAGCGATGATTAACGAGGCAAAATTAAAGGCCCGTGATACCATCGAAGAATCGGATACCCGCGCCCGCGAGATTTTGGAAGAAATGGAAGGTAGACTTAAGATCCTGGTAGAGAGTTATAAGAAGATGCAGACACTTCGCGATGATCTGTTGGCAGATCTCAAACACCTTGGCTCTGATGTCTTAGATCGCGTCGAACGTTCCAGCGCGATGGCAAAAGATTTTGATCCCGATAAGCACCTGGCGATGGCAAAGAAAGAGGCCAAGCGCGTAGCTTTCCCGAATAGCGTTGAGACCGAAAAGACACTCAAAGCCGAGGCCGTCAGTTCGGAACCCGTGCCTGAAAAAAAAGAGACCGCGCCCGAGCCTCAGCCTGTGATGGTGGAGGAGCCGCCAAAAAAAGCGAAAAAATCTTTTTTTGACGAAATAGGATGATCGGCCGGGTTGCACTCGAGGGACTCGAGTTTCATGCTTTCCATGGTGTCTATCCCCATGAACGTGAGTCTGGAAATTGGTTTGAGGTTGATATTGCCGTTGAAACAGACTTTTCCCTCGCCGCAACTTCCGATGAACTAGTCGGAACGATAAATTATGAGACACTCTTTAAGATTGTGAAAACAGAAATGGAGCAACCTTCCAAGTTGCTTGAGACCGTTACTGAAAAAATTGCAACTGACGTGCTGGAGATATTTCCGAATGCCCTTTCCGTTGAACTTACAGTATCCAAAATCAATCCGCCGATAGGAGGCAAGTGTAAGAGGGCTTCTGTTAGCTTGATGAAGCGTAGGTAGAGGTAATCGGTAGTCAGTGATCGGTAATCAGTGCACTTCGTAGGAGGCGTGTAGTCGGTAAGAGGTAGATAGTAAGAGGTGTGGGGATCAGTAAATTGAAAGCTGGAGCGTTATTTCACAAGCGAACTAGCGCTCCTCCGGATAACAGATAACTATTAACGCGCCTTTTACATTTATACTTTTTATACATATCTTTTCTACCAACATTAAATGCCTACGGCATTTTTGTAAAACCGGCATATCAAATTCCAACGCTGGAAAGCCTGAGATAGTCCGGGGGGACGCAATGTTGGTAGAAGTAAATTCTCCGTCTACCTTAGTCCCGTAGGGACGAAATAGCGAAATATTCCAAGGCGACAAACCAACGCTTACGGATAACGATTAACGACAATGGACGAATGTCAGGCATAACAATCTCCATCCCGGTCGTTCCCTATTACCTTTGCTTAGAAGCCCGAAGGGCTTCAATACAATTGGCCCTGAGTACCACTCAGGGCCAATTGTAGAATATTCGTCCAAACCCCGAACGGGGTTTAACGTAATTGTTCCTTCTAATTCAGATTATATTGACGTCCAATGTTTCGCCTAGGCGCACATTCGAGCTACGGATAACGATTAACGGCTGGCCTCCACAAAAGTAAACCCGCGCCCATCCTCTCCGTCGTAAAAATCGACTTCTTTCCCAATCAGGTACATCGTGTGTTTCTTGTCGACGAATACAGGAATACCTTCGACAACATAATGGTGATCGGACTCTTTCTTTTTGTCAAATCCGATTATTAAGGTAACACCACAGCCCCCGCCTTTGACTCCGACGCGTAATCCATATTCCGCAGGAATACTCTTGGTATCCATAATCTTACGTATTTCTTCTAACGCCCTCGAAGAAAGGGTGACCGGGCGAACGCTTTCAAACATTTGACTGAAAAGTAATTTGAAGGCAAAATTATCTAAATTTCAAGCACATTATGTGATAACTAAATTATGGACGCACTTGTCGAGTTTATAAAAATCCTGGTTCCTGCTTCAGTAGTCTTATATGGCGCTTACCTGTTGGTTAGAATGTTTATCCAAAAGGAGGTCGATTTGAAGAAATTGGAGGTCCGGGGCAGGAGCATTGAAACCGTTTTGCCAAATCGCCTGCAGGCCTATGAGCGGATGGCGCTTTTTTTGGAACGAATTGCGCCACAGAATTTGTTAGTACGCTTAAACGCATCGGGCATGACTTCAAAGGAATTTCATCAATTGTTACTAAGCGAGATTCGGAACGAGTACAATCACAATGTTGCCCAACAGGTGTATATGAGCGAAAATATATGGAACCTCATCAAAAATGCCAAGGAGGATCTCATCGTTAGTATAAATGACGCATCTGGTGAAATGAAGATGGATTCCACAAGCCTGGACCTTTCAAAAAAGATTTTTGAAAAATCCATAGGTAAGTCCGTAGATCCCATTTCACATGCGCTTTCGGAGTTAAAGAAGGAAATTCAACAAACTTTTTAGATCCATGCAAATCAACCTCAATAATCGGTTCTTTCAAGCGGCTTTGCAGAAAGCTTCCCATATACTAGGAAAACCCGGACGACTTATTTTGCTATTGACTGCCCTTGTACGAAAGCTGAAACAAACTGATTTTAATAAAGGAGAGACCGCAATTGTCAAAGAAAAATTTTTTACACTGGGGCGGTTGTTACGTGCCTACGCGCAAGGTGAATATCGTGAAATACCCTGGAAGAGTTTGTTGCTCATCGTTGCTGCTATACTCTATTTTATCAACCCGATTGATGTAATACCCGATCTGTTGCCGCTAGTTGGCCTGACCGATGATTTCGGAGTGTTGTTCCTGGTATATAAAACTATTAGTGGCGACATCGATAAATTTCTTGAGTGGGAAAAATCCAAGACCAGCATCGTCCTATGAAGGTTGCCGTAATCGCCGGAAGCACTGGGCTGATCGGAGGACAACTTCTTGCCCTCTTGCTCTCCAGTGGGCGGTATGATAAAGTGATTGCTTTTACTCGAAAGGATTTACCTGTTCATGCAAAATTGATACAGGTCAACATTAAAGGCGGAATGATCGGCAAGTTGGAACCCACCTGGAACGTGGACGATGTTTTTTGTTGTCTGGGCACAACCATGGCAAAAGCACACACGAAGGAAAAATTTTACCTTGTCGATTTCACCTATCCTCTTTTACTAGCGCAGAATAGTCTGGCGCGGGGAGCCAAACAATATCTGCTGGTGTCGGCGCTTGGCGCGGATAAAAAAGCTGCTATTTATTATAACCAGGTAAAAGGCGAAATAGAGAAAGCGATCACTAAAAGCGGATTTCAAACGGTTCATATTTTCAGGCCATCTCTGCTGCTGGGTCCTCGCGCAGAAAAACGTTTCGCAGAAGATGCTGCAAAATTTTTCTACAAGATTTTTGGATTTCTGATGCCTTCAAAATATAAGGCAATTGATTCGTTAAAAGTTGCCAAGGCGATGATACACTTTGCCTCACAAGATCAACGCGGAAACTTCATCCATGAGTCAGGCGAGTTGCAGAATTTTTGATTTATCTTTTGCGATATGATCGCAGTTATTCAGCGTGTTTCGGAAGCTTCTGTAACGATCGCAAAAAATCTCAAAGCTTCGATTCATACAGGCCTGGTTGTACTTCTAGGAATTGAAGAAGCCGATACCCAAGATGATATTAGCTGGCTTGCGTCGAAGATTGTAAATCTTCGTATTTTTAATGATGCTGAAGGGGTAATGAACATCAGCGTGGGCGATGCAAAAGGTGATATTATTGTCGTGAGTCAGTTTACACTTCACGCCAGTACAAAGAAGGGAAATCGTCCATCCTATATCAAAGCAGCAAAGCCTGACATCGCGATTCCGCTTTATGAAAATTTTATAATGGAAGTTGAAAAATGTTTAGGAAAGCCCGTTCAGACGGGGGAATTTGGTGCTGACATGCAAGTGAACATACTAAATGATGGTCCTGTTACAATCCTTATTGATACCAAAAATAAATTATGAGCCGGATAGAAGTTCTGCGTGGGGATATCACAACGCTTGAAGTCGATGCAATTGTCAATGCTGCCAATAGCGAATTGGCTGGCGGTGGCGGCGTCGACGGTGCAATTCACAGTGCAGCAGGCCCCAAGTTGGTGGAAGAATGCAATACTATAAGAGAACGACAAGGCGGATGTCCGCCAGGAGAAGCCGTTATCACGTCAGGTGCAAACCTAAAAGCAAAATTTATAATTCATGCCGTTGGTCCTATATGGAATGGTGGAAAGGAGGATGAAGCTCAATTGCTTGCCAACGCATACCGAAACAGCTTGATACTTGCTGTGAGCAATTCGGTGGGGAGCATTGCGTTCCCAAATATTAGCACGGGAATATATAGGTTTCCCAAAAAACTGGCTGCGGAAATTGCCATCCGGGAGGTAAATGATTTTCTAAACAACGATACGACTATTCAAAAAGTTATCTTTTGCTGTTTTGATGAAGAGAATTTTAAGTTGTACAATCAATTGTCATTGAATAATCCGTCGTGATATTAATATCAAGTTCGATGCGTGCTTTATTGGGCGTCCTCCTTTTTTTTTCTGCTATTGCTCATGCGCAGAATAAATATGGACTGCAGGCAACAACGTTTGATGGTTATGTCGCGAGCGTCAAAGTCAATCCCGAAAAGGAATTGATCGACCTTAAAAAATTCATTCCTGCACTTGTGTTAGATATTCGCTATGCCACAACTAACAATTTCACGGGGGAGAAAATTTACTCATTAGCGAAAGCATACGCACGCAAACCAGTGGCGGAGTCGTTAAAAAAAATTCAGGCTGATCTAAAATCGCAGGGATTGGGAATAAAGATTTTTGATGCTTATCGCCCTTACAAAGCTACCGTCAAATTCTACGAGGTGTATGGCGATACCACGTATGTGGCCTCACCATACAAAGGATCCCGTCATAACCGCGGCTGTGCGCTAGACCTCACCCTGATCGATCTGAAAACAGGAAAGGAGTTGAAGATGCCCACAGGATACGATTCTTTTTCAAAGGACGCATGGCCTACAACTCCTGTAAAAGATCCCGAGACCGGCAAAAATCGAACGCTACTTATAAGTGCCATGGAAAAGCATGGATTCCGTGTCAACAGTTCTGAATGGTGGCACTTTGATTTTATAGGATGGAAGAAATTCGAAGTGCTGGACATCGATTTTGAGGAGCTTGAAAATAAAAAGTAAAGCGAGGGATGAAAAATGTCCGCGGCCGAGTTACTGATCCAGGTTGAGGGATTCTAGGTAGGCTAAACTTTTTGGAAGCTGCTTCTCAACATTCGAAGACTCGTCTTCAATAAAATAATGTTTGATACCCAAGCGTTTGGCTTCCTTCATAATTTCAGCAATGCCTACATCACCGCTTCCCAGCACGACATTCGATTCCAGATCTCCATGGCCGTTGTCGGTATTGGGCGTTCCGATCTTTCGATCTTTTAAGTGCAGCAGCACAAACCGGCTTGCGTATTTTTTTAATAATTCCAACGGTTCCCGGCCGGCTTGTTTGATCCAGAATACATCCAACTCTAAATAAACATATCGTTTATCAAGTTTTTCCATCATGTAATCGAACAGTGTGCCGTCCTTATAAGGTTTGAATTCATAGCCATGGGGATGATAGCAAAAGATCATGCCGTTTTGTGAAACCATTTTTCCCGCAACATTAAAAACCGCGATGGCTTTGTTGGCATCGTCAATTGTGAAGCTATCTGTGACGTGAGGTATCCAGGAACAAACCACATATTGGGCTCCATAAGAGCGGGCTTCAGCTACCAGCCGTGCTGGAGATTTCTGCAACCTTTCATAATCTCCGCCAAAGCTGACAACGTTTAACTCGTTTTCCGCTAAAAGTTTGATTAGTTCAGGAAAGGGTAATCCCAATGTTCCGGCCATCTCTACATTCTTAAATCCCATGGCTTTCACCTTTGCCATCGTACCTGGGACATCTTTGGCAAACTGGTTACGGAGACTATACAACTGCAGACCAAATTCCTGGGCGAATGCGGACGGCGCGAGCAGAAGCAAAAAAATGATCAGGAAAGACTTTTTTTCAGGTAACGCCAACGCCATAGCTGCAATTTTGAATGGGGCCACAAAGTTAAAAAAACAGGCCAAAATTCGGGGTCAGCCTCCCGAAAGTTTTCCGCCTTCCCGAAATTTTCAAGCTTTCGGGGAGTTTATGGGTGGTTTACACCCTTCCGTAGTTTACAGCTTTCCGAAAGTTTTAAACCTTCGGAAAGATTACGTCCAGGCTATTTGTGCGTTACAAGAATAGGCGTATTGGCCACCAGGGTTATTAAATCCCCGTCAACAATCGTTTTCTTTTCGTCAGCAAGGGCCAGAAAACTGTGGTACAGCTGATCCAACTCTGATTTATTGGGCTGATATCCCAACAGATCCAGGCGGTGTTTCAAAGCCGCGCGGCCGCTTCGGGCAGTGAGTATGATAGACGAACAAGGAACGCCTACATCAGCGGGATTGATGATCTCGTAGTTTTCAGAGTTTTTCAGAAAACCGTCTTGATGTATTCCCGAGGAGTGTGCAAAGGCATTGGCGCCCACGATAGCCTTATTTGGCTGGACAGGCATGCGCATCATGTCCGAAACCAGTGTACTTAATTCGTACAACATTTCTGATTTAATATTGGTATGAAGGTTCAGGTCTTTGTGTACTTTTAAGACCATTGCAACTTCTTCCAACGAAGTATTGCCCGCGCGCTCACCGATACCGTTAATCGTAACTTCTGCCTGCCGCGCGCCACTCATCAACCCAGCAATCGTGTTGGCTGTCGCCATTCCCAAATCATTGTGGCAGTGAACTGAGATCGTTGCCTTATCAATGTTTTTTACATTTTCGAACAAGTACTGAATACGTCTGCCATACAAATGCGGCAAACAATAACCCGTAGTGTCAGGAACGTTTACCACGTCTGCGCCTGCTTTAATAACAGCTTCGACTAACTGCGCCAGGAAACCTAAGTCAGCACGACCTGCATCTTCTGCAAAAAATTCTACCTCTACACCTTTTGCTTTTGCATAGGTAACAGCCCATACCGCCTGCTCCAATACCTTTTCGCGCGTACTGTTAAACTTGTGTTTGATATGGATGTCAGAGGAACCGATTCCGGTATGAATACGCCCGCGTTTAGCATGATGAAGTGCTTCACCGGCTACGTCAATATCTTCTTTTTTTGCACGGGTGAGCGCGCATACTCCCGTTTTTACAGCCTTCGATATTTCCACCACGGATAGAAAATCACCAGGGCTGGAAATTGGAAAACCCGCTTCGATCACATCCACGCCGATCTCCTCAAGCTTTCGCGCTACCACCACTTTTTCGTCGGTTGATAACTGACAGCCCGGTACTTGTTCGCCATCGCGAAGGGTTGTATCAAAGATTTGAATTTTGTCGCTCATACGGTTTATTTTTTTTCGAAATTCTGTTGTAGTGAAGTTCGATTTGATTAAGAGTTCTTTATTAACTATTTACAGACACTTGCATTCTTAGCTGATTGCAGACTACATTCCCCATTACTTCGGTGCCGAGAATTTTCTCGTGTAAGGTTGATTCGTCAGCGATATCGCGAGTCCTATATCCTGCTTTCAAAGTTTGTGCCACAGCATTTATAATGGCATCGGATTCTTCCTTCAGTCCAAATGAAATATCAAGCAACAGCGCTGCAGACAGGATCGATGCTAATGGGTTGGCAATTCCTTTTCCGGTAATATCATGGGCACTTCCATGAATAGGCTCGTACAGTCCTACCGTATCACCGACCGAAGCAGAAGCCAACATCCCCATCGAACCTGCGATTTGTGATGCTTCGTCTGTGAGAATATCGCCAAAAAGATTTCCCGTAACCACCACATCAAAACTTCTTGGGTTTTGAATGAGCTTCATGGCTGCGGAATCCACAAACATGTGCTCCACCGTCACATTACTATATTGTTTTGCAACTTCCTGAACGACCTCGCGCCACAGTCTTGAACTTTCCAGTACGTTTGCCTTGTCGACTGACGTTACCTTCTTGCTTCTTGTCTGCGCTGCTTTAAATGCTTTATGCGCGATACGTTCAACCTCATATCGCGAATAGATCATCGTGTCGTAGGCCGTATTATTTTCATCTTTGCGTCCACGTTCACCAAAGTATACATCACCCGTTAGTTCGCGGAAGAAAAGAATATCAGCTCCCTTGAGTATTTCGGGCTTGATACTGGAGGCTCCCAACAATTCATCGAAAAGTTTAATAGGTCGTAGGTTAGCATAGAGTCCCAGTTCTTTGCGCATTTTTAACAGCCCTTGTTCCGGTCTCACTTTAGCCGAGGGGTCATTATCATATTTTGGATGGCCAACGGCGCCAAATAAAATTGCGTCACAATTTTTAAGTTTCTTCAGCGTCTCATCAGGCAGCGGATTGCCGGTGGCCTCGATTGCCTCGTGGCCGATCGTAGCATAATCGAAAACAAATTCATGGCCAAAGCAATCGGCGATTTGTTCCAATACTTTTTTTCCGCTGGCAGTTACTTCCTTGCCAATGCCGTCTCCGGGAAGAATGGTAATTTTTTTCTTCATCTATTGGGGTGTTGGGGTGTTGAAGTTCGAGGTGCTGAAGTTTGAGAATGTCGATTTCATTTTAGTGCGCTAATTCAAAATGTTTGATTTCATCGCGTAGGCTTAATAAATAATCAATATCGTCGTAGCCATTTGCCAGGCACGTTTTTTTGTAAGGGTTGATATCAAAAGATTCAGACGAACCATCTTCCAGGGTAATTTTTTGCTCGGTAAGATCCACCGTGATCGTCGTCTTCGGATTCTTTTCAATCGCCGCGAAAATTTTCTTTAAGAAACCATCTGATACCTGAACGGGAAGCAATGCATTATTCAGTGCGTTGTTCTTGAATATGTCAGCAAAAAAACTGGAAATAACCACGCGAAACCCATGATCGTAAATGGCCCACGCCGCATGTTCCCGGCTGCTCCCACAGCCAAAGTTTTTTCCGGCCACTAAAATTTTGCCAGTGTATTTCGCGTCGTTGAGCGCGAACTCTGCCTTGGGACTTTGGTCGTTGTTGTAGCGCCAATCGCGAAAAAGATTTTCTCCAAAACCTTCGCGGGTTGTGGCCTTAAGAAAACGCGCAGGAATAATTTGATCCGTGTCGATATTATCGATGGCCAGCGGAACTGCCGATGATTTTAATGTTGTAAATTTTTCTTTGCTCATGGATCCGTGATGGTTATCCGTCAAAATTTTATGTCTGTGCGTTTTATACTAATTCCCTTACGTCGGTTACTTTGCCTGTGATGGCAGCCGCTGCTGCGCTTAAGGGGCTCGCTAAAAAGGTTCTCGACTTCGGTCCTTGTCTTCCTTCAAAGTTCCGGTTAGAAGTGCTGATGCAATACTTTCCTGCAGGGATTTTGTCCTCATTCATTCCCAGACAGGCTGAACAACCCGGCTGGCGCAACTGAAATCCAGCGGCTTCAAAAATTTTATCCAGACCTTCTTCCCGGGCCTGCTTTTCCACTTGTTTCGATCCTGGAACAACCCAAACTTCAACATTAGCAGCTTTCTTTTTGCCCTTTACCATCGAAGCCACCATTCGCAGGTCTTCGATGCGGGCGTTGGTGCAGCTACCAATAAAAACGTAGTCGACAGATTGACCGAGGATTGCTGAACCCGGTTGAAGGCCCATGTATTCGAGCGATTTTGAAAATGACGGCTGCTCGCTAATGTCTTTTAATTCGTTCAAAGTTGGAATACGGTCTGTGACTTTGATGCCCATTCCGGGATTAGTACCATACGTTATCATGGGAGCAATATCCGCGGCATCGAATCTTACAACTTCATCGTACTCCGCGCCATCATCCGATTTCAACTGACGCCATTGTTCGACCATGCGATCAAACGTTGCTCCCTGGGGGGCAAATTTCCTACCCTTGATATAGGCGAAGGTTGTTTCGTCCGGAGCGATCAAACCTCCGCGAGCACCCATTTCGATACTCATGTTACAGATCGTCATCCTGGCTTCCATCGAAAGTTTTCGAATGGCTTCGCCGGCATATTCCACGAAATATCCTGTCGCTCCGCTGGCAGAAAGTTTCGAAATGATATACAAGATTATGTCTTTTGCTACCACGCCCTTGCTGAGGGTACCGCTGATTTCAATCAGCATGGTTTTGGGTCTGTATTGTAACACACATTGTGTTGCCAATACCTGCTCCACTTCGCTTGTACCAATGCCAAACGAAATATTTCCAAATGCACCATGTGTTGAGGTGTGACTGTCACCGCAGACGATCGTCATGCCTGGCAATGTCAGACCTAACTCAGGCCCGATGATATGTACGATACCTTGATACGGATGTCCCAGATCATATAATTCAATTCCAAACTCCGGACAGTTTTTCCGAAGTGTTTCTACCTGGTGGCGGGACAAAGCCTCCTTGATAGGAAGATGCTGATCAATAGTGGGTACGTTGTGATCCGCCGTCGCTGTTGTGCGGGCGGGATTGAACACTTTTACATTACGCTTACGAAGGCCCTCAAAAGCCTGGGGACTGGTTACTTCATGAATGAAGTGACGGTCGATATAGAATGCGTCGGGATAGCCTTCGCTGCTTTTTACAACGTGGGCGTCCCAGATTTTATCAAAAAGTGTTTTTCGTTGGGTCATGATTGCTTCAACAATTTTGTCTGATTCTGTAACAACTGTTAGTTTGTTCTATGATGCTTAAAGCGAAACCGCCCCGTCTGGATTTTCATCTGGACGGGGCGGTTATTTTTTTTGATTTTCGGTACTCCCTAAGGGAGAATATGTCTAAATCTAAAAATCATTTTGGGTCAGGGGCTTTGACGCACGAAGATGGAAAAAGTTATGTGCTACATCAATAAATTGTTAATATTTTTTTACGGAACTAACAACTGATTGGTAGCGGAAACGTGATCAACTCCCGATCTTTATACATCCATTGAATCGTAAACAATAACCTTTTCCCAAAGGTGCCCACAATCCTTGATAAACTTTTGATGAATCGGATGGTCTTGGTAGGTCTTTTGTCCCGCCGTGTCATCGAAGAACATAAGTTCAGATGCCGCATAGCTGTTGTCAACCACATCACGTTTCTCCGTACTCGCGGGAACGCCGATATGCAGTTTACGAATGGTTTCAATTTTTTCAAGGGTACGAAGGCCATCCAATAACTTGGCAAGATCTTCTTTTGAATCACCATTTTTCAACCAGAAAAACACGTGATGTACGAGCTGTTTTTTATCTTTTTTTTCCATAGTCGGCATAGCGGTAGCAGCACTTGCACTCAAAGCAGCAGCAGTGGCCACAAATATTCTGCGGGATTGTTTTTTCATGATCGTTATTTTGATTCGAAAAGTAAGAAACTTTCCATCACCTTGGGATGATAACTTCCCGAAAGTTTTAAACTTCCGGGAAGTAATCATGCCA
>Ga0111538_10010588_pt1 | contig 12262 bp, 10 predicted proteins | sample SoiMethybrSBSTD1_FD_79669 | JGI IMG/M metagenome (GOLD analysis project Ga0111538, IMG submission 79669) | Bulk soil microbial communities from a Populus tree surrounding site in Tennessee, USA - Soil MetaG P. TD hybrid SBSTD1 (version 2)... | ecosystem: Environmental > Terrestrial > Soil >...
ACGGACGGCACCTGGATCCCGTACAACGAGCAGATCGAGCAGTCGCTGATGGAAGACTTCAAGCGGCTGTGGGCGACGAACTTTCTCGACAACCTGTGGATTGAAACGCTCGACGGCACATTCGCGAACGGTGTGCAGGGTAAGCGGGTCATCTACCACATGGAAGAGCGGCCGCGCGTCAAGATCGTCGATTACACCGGGTCGACGAAAGTCGAGCGCACCAAGATCGACGAGAAGATGAAGGAGCTCGGCATCGCGCTGCGCCTCGACTCGTTCCTCGATCAGGCGGTGGTCCGCCGCGTGCAGGGCCTCGTCAAGTCGTTCATGGCGGAGAAGGGCTACGAGTTCGCCGAGGTCACCTCGAGCGTCGAGCCGTTGCCGGCCGGGCCGAAACTGGTCAAGGTCGTCTTCGACGTGAAGGAAGGGCCGAAGGTCAAGGTCCGCAGCATCGACTTCACCGGCAACGTCGAGGTGAGCGACGGCGCGCTGAAGAAGCAGATGAAATCCACGAAGGCCACCGGCATGTTCACGTGGATCACCGGCAAGAACACCTACAACGAAAACAAGTTCGACGAAGACGCCGAGAAGGTGATCGAGTACTACCGCAACAGGGGGTACATCACCGCGCGCGTCGGCCAGCCCGAGATCAAGGTCCTCGAGGACAGCAAGGACAAGGAAACGCGCTGGGTCCAGCTCAATATCCCCGTCGATGAAGGCGCGCGCTATCGCATCGGCAAGTTCGACTTCGAAGGCAACAAGATCATCAAGACGGAATTCCTGGCGCCCTTCTTCAAGATGAAGAGCGGCGACTGGTATTCCGACAAGCCGATCCGCCAGGGCCTGGTCAAGGCGCGCGAGGGCTACGGCAGCCTCGGCTACTTCGAGTTCACGGGCTTCCCGGATCTCAAGCCGATCGACGCCGCCGAGGGTCCGATGGCCGGTCCGGCCACGCCCACCGTCGACGTGACGATGCGCATGACGGAAGGCGAGCAGTACTTCGTCAATCGCCTGACGTTCGCCGGCAACACGACGACCCGCGACAACGTGATTCGGCGCGAGGTGCGAGTGCTCGAGGGCGCGCCGTTCAACACCGAAGCGCTCAAGTACAGCGTCAAGCGCCTCAATCAGCTGGGCTACTTCAAGCCGCTCGAAGAGGGCCAGGGCATCGACGTCCAGAAGACGCCGGGCGAGAAGAACCAGGTCGACGTCACGCTGAAGCTGGAAGAGCAGAACCGCAACCAGCTCACGTTCGGCGCCGGCGTGTCGCAGTTCGAAGGCTTCTTCGGACAGCTGTCGTTCCAGACCTCGAACTTCCTTGGCCGCGGCGAAGCGCTGACCGTGTCGCTGCAGGTCGGTTCGCGATCGGAAAACTACCAGCTCGCGTTCACCGAGCCGTTCCTGTTCGATCGCAACATCACCGGCGGCATCGATGTCTACAAGCGCACGCTGAAGTACATCGATCAGTTCACGCAGGAGGCCACCGGCGGCAACGTCACGACCGGGTTCCCGCTCGCCGGCTTCTCGCGCATGTTCGCCACCTACAGCTACGAAGCGGTGAAGGTGTCGGATCTGAACCCGATCTATTACGCGCCCGAGCTCGTGCAGCGCAATCCATACCTGCGCGATTCGCTGCTGCTCGGTGAAGGCGGGCGCCGCACGATCAGCAAGATCACGCCGAGCTTCGTGCACAACACGGTCGACAATCCGATCTTCCCGAACTCGGGCAAGCGCCTCACCGCCTCGGTCGACTTCGCGGGCATCGGCGGCAACACCAACTTCATCAAGCCGCGCGGCGAATACGCGCAGTTCAAGCCGCTCAACCGCCGCATGGCGATCGGCTACCGCGCGCAGATCGAATACGTCCGTCCCTACTCGACGACGACCGTGCTGCCGATTACCGAGACGCTGTATCTGGGCGGCGAATACACCATCCGCGGCTTCGACATCCGCTCGATCGGCCCGCGCGACCCTGAGACCGGGCTGGTCCTCGGCGGCAACAAGACGGTACTGTTCAACGGCGAATACCTGATTAACATCGCCGGTCCGGTGCGTCTCGTGTTGTTCTATGACGCCGGCCAGGTGCGCAACATCGGCGAGTCGTTCGCGTGGAAGGAAGACATCAACGTGCGGATCGATCCGAACGTGCCGCCGATCGTCGATCCGTTCACGAATACCAGGCTGATTCCACCGAACCCCGAGATTCCGTACCTGCAGAAGATTGGCGAGGCCTACGCGTTCAAAGCCTCGACGGGCGCCGAGATCCGCTTCTTCATGCCCGTGCTCAATGTGCCGTTCCGGTTAATCTTCGCGTATAACCCGTCACGCTTCGGCGTGCTGGACAACAACCTCCAGCCGGCGAAGAAGTTCACCTTCAAGTTCGCTGTGGGATCCACTTTCTGATGAGAGCCATTATTCTTCGCGCGCTCGTGCTATCGGTCGCGCTCGTCGCGGCCGGCTGCGAGGGCGAGATCGCCAACCTCCCGACCACGCCGGATCCGGTGACCGTCACCGAGACGTTCACCGGCACGCTCACGGTCAACGGCGCGCAGACGCACAACGTCTTCACCGGCGCTACCGGCCTGGTGACGGCCACGATCACCTCGCTCGGCGAAACCGCCCCCGAGAAAGTCGGCCTGAGCATGGGCACGCTGGCGGGCGCGACCTGCACCGTCGTGATGCACAACGACAACGCCGTCGTGACCAGCTACTTGAGCGGCACGGTCGCGACGCTGGCCGGCAGCCTGTGCGTGCGCGTGTTCGACGTCGGCAAGCTGACGGGCCCGGTGGATTACACAATTACCGTCAGCCATCCATAGGGATCTCGGATCTCAGATCTCGGAATTCGGATTTCATCGTTCGGATTTCATAATTCGGAATAAAGCTCGAAGTCGGTTAAAATCCTATACTTCCGACCTCTTGAAAGGACTGGTAATGAAAGCCCTTATTGTCGTTGTGGCGTTGAGCGTCATGCTCGCGGCGTCACCCTCGTATGCCCAGGCCACGGCAGGCGCGCAGCCGCCGGCCAAGCCCGCCCCGGCCGCTCCGGCTCCCGCCGCTCCAGCACCGGTGCAGGCCCCGGCCCAGCCGCCCGCGCCCAAACCGTTCCCGCAGGGCGCGAAGGTCGCGTACGTCGTGTTGCAGCGCATCGCCAACGAATCGGCCGATGGCCGCGTGGCGACAACGCGCATCCAGGCGCTGCAGCAGAAGAAGGCCGCTGAGCTGAACGAGCGGAACAAGCAGCTGCAGACGATGCAACAGAAGCTCGAAAAAGAGGGCTCGGTGATGAGCGCCTCAGCCGCCGCCGAACTGCAGAAGAACATCGAAAAGCAGACGCTCGAGGTGCAACGCTTCACGCAGGACGCCCAGGCCGAAGTGCAGGAGCTGCAGCAGTCGCTGCAGCAGGAATTCCAGCAGCGGCTCGAGCCGGTGCTGCAGCAGGTCGCCACCGAGATGGGCTTGCAGTTCGTGTTCAACGGGCCTGATGCCGGCCTGGTGTGGGCGGATTCGTCGCTCGACATCTCCGGGGAAGTGATCAAGAAGCTCGATTCGGCCAAGCCGCCCGCGGCCAAACCCGCAGCCCCGACGAAGCCCCCGGGTCAGTGAGCTCCGGCGCTTCGACAAGCTCAGCGCCGCCCCGAGCGCCGTCGAGGGGCGGGTCTCCCGACGTCCTCGAACGCTTCGCCCACCGCTTTCCCTCGCTCCTCGTCGACGCCGTCGCCGAGCACGAGCCGGGGAAGCGGCTGGTCGCGTTCAAGAACGTCACGGTCAACGAAGAGTTTTTCCAGGGACACTTTCCGCACAAGCCGCTGATGCCGGCGGTCCTCATGATCGAGGCGCTGGCGCAGGCCGCGGCATTGTTGCTGTTGGACCCGTCGACTCATGCGAGTCCGGATTCTCCGTACTCGAATTCGCTCACGGCAGGTGACTTCGGCAACCCGGACGCGCTCGGCGTGCAGTTGCGCGGCGTGAACGGCGCGAAGTTCCGCAAGCACGTCATCCCCGGCGATCAGCTGAAGCTCGTCGTCACGCTCGGCGCGTCGCGCGGTCCGCTGGTGAAGGCGTTCGCGCTCGCCGAGGTCGATGGCCAGACGGTCGTGGAATGCGAGTTGCTGCTCGCCGTCCAGCCGATCGCGCATATCGATCCGGCCGCGAAGGTCTCGCCGACCGCGGTGATTGGCGCGGGCACGGTGGTCGGCGCGTTCGCGGTGATTGGCCCGCACGTCCGCATCGGCAGGAACTGCAAGATTGGCGCCTCCGCCGTGATCGAAGGCCACACGACGATCGGCGACGGCAACGAGATCTTTCCGTACGCATCGATCGGTCTCGCACCGCAGGATCTGAAATACAAGGGCGAGCCGACGCGCCTGGACATCGGCGCCGGCAACATCTTCCGCGAGTTCGTCACGATCCACCGCGGCACCGAGGGCGGCGGCGGGGTGACGACGATCGGCCATCGCAACCTGTTCATGAATTACGTGCACGTGGCGCACGATTGCCATGTCGGCAACCAGACGATCTTCGGCCCGCACGCGACGCTCGGCGGACACGTGTCGATCTCCGACTTCGTCAACGTCAGCGCCGGATCGGCGGTGCACCAGTTCTGCCGCGTCGGCGCCTATGCGTTCATCGGCGGCTACTCGGTGATTACCAAGGACGCGCTGCCGTACGGGCGCACCGTGGGCAGCCGGCCGGCGCGCGTGTTCGGGCTCAACCTGATCGGGTTGAAGCGCCGCGGCTTCGCCGACGACACGCTGAAGAAGCTGCGCTCCGCGTATCGCTACCTGACGCAGTCGAAGCTGAACACGTCGCAGGCGCTGGGCCGCATCGAGCAGGACGCCGCGCTCAGGTGCCCTGAAGTCGACAACCTCGTCGACTTCATCCGCACCGCTTCTCGGGGCGTGATCCTCCGCCGCGGCGGCAAGAAGGCCGACGAAGGCGCTGAGGAATAGGCCACAGAAATCCAGGGCCACAGAAGGCACAGATGGCACAGAAGCTTGGCCTGATCGCCGGAAACGGACGCTTTCCATTTCTCGTGCTCGACGCCGCGCGGGCGATGGGCCATGACGTGGTCGTGATCGGCATCAAGGAAGAGGCGTCGAAAGATCTTGAAATCGCCGCGGCCAAATCTCCGAAGGCCGACGTGCACTGGGTGTCGATCGGCCAGCTCGGCACGTTCCTGAAGATTCTCGAAGACAACAAGATCACGCAGGCCGTGATGGCGGGGCAGGTAAAGCACGTCAAGATCTTCGGCGGCTTCATCCCCGACATGACGGCGATGTCGCTGATGGGCAAGCTGAAAGGCTTCAACACCGACGCGTTGATTGGCGCGGTGGCGGATCTGATGCGCGAGCGCGGCGTCGAGCTGGTCAACTCCGCGACGTTCCTCGAGCCGCTGCTGGCGGGCGACGGGCAGCTCAGTGATCGCGCGCCGAACGAAGCGGAGCGCAAGGATCTCGAGTTCGGCTATCGCATCGCCGACACGATCGCCGGCCTGGACATCGGGCAGACGATCGCGGTGAAGCACCAGGCGGTGGTGGCGGTCGAGGCCATGGAAGGCACCGACGAAGCGATCGCGCGGGCGGGTCACCTCGCCGGGGACGGCGTCAGCATCATCAAGGTCGCCAAGCCTAACCAGGACATGCGCTTCGACGTGCCGATCGTCGGCCTCGCCACGATCCTGGCGATGCGCCGGGCCGGCGCCAAGGTGCTGTCGATCGATGCCGGCCGGACGCTGATTTTCGATCGCGAGGCGTTTTTCAAGTCCGCCAATGAAGCGGGCATCGCGATCGTCGGACGATCGCGGCACGCGCCGCAGGCGCGGACGAACGAGTCATGAAAGCGGCGGTCATTGGCGTTGGACACCTGGGGCGGCATCACGCGCGGATCCTCGCGTCGCTGCCGGGCGTGTCGCTGGCGGGCGTCGTCGACATCAACAAGGATCGCGCGGCGAAAATTGCCGCCGAGTACGGCACGACCGCGTTCGGCGACGCGCGCGAGATCGCGGGTCTCGACGTGGCCGTGATTGCGACGCCCACGGAAAGCCATTCGGCGATCGCGCAGCCGCTGATCGAGTCCGGCGTGCACACGCTGATCGAAAAGCCGGTGACGCAAACGCTGGCGGAGGCGGATGCGTTGATCGCGGCGGCGCGGCGATCCGGCGCCGTGCTGGCGGTCGGTCACAGCGAGCGGTTCAATCCCGCGGTGGCGGCGGCGCGGCCGTATGTCAACGATCCGCGCTTCATCGAGGTGCATCGGCTCGGGACACAGCTCGGCCGCAGCCTCGACATCGACGTCGTGCTCGACCTGATGATTCACGATCTGGATCTGATCCTGAGCATGGTGCCGAGCGAAGTCGAGAGCGTCGAGGCGGTGGGCGTGCCGGTGCTGACGCCGAAAGTGGATATCGCCAACGCCCGCGTGCGGTTCAAGAACGGCTGCATCGCCAACCTCACCGCCAGCCGCATCAGCCGCGATCAGATCCGGAAGATCCGCTTTTTCCAGCGCGAGCGATACGTGTCGATCGACACCGCGGCGCGTGAAGTGGAGATGTATCAGCTGGCGCCGCAGCCGGGCGGCCTGCCGAAGATCGACGGCGGCAAGCTGACGGTGCCGGGCGACGAGCCGCTTAAGCGCGAGCTCGAGGATTTTGTGGCCGCTGTGCGCGAGAAACGGGCGCCCGCGGTTCCGGGCGAACAGGGCCGCGCCGCGCTGGCGCTGGCGGTGCGAATCGTGGAGTTGATGCGGCAGTGAATATCAATCTGGCCATCGTTGAACGGGCGCGCGCGGGCGAGGCGCTGACGGTTGCTGAGATCGACGAGCTCGGCAATTCGGACATTCTCTCGCTTGGAATGCTCGCCGACGAAGTTCGGCGGGCTCGAGTCGGCGACTCTGTGACCTACAGTCGCGTGCTCGAACTCGCAAAAGGTGCACAAAGTGCACAGAGTGCACAGAGTGCACAGGGTGCGGAAGTTCGAATTTCAGTTCTTCCCGACACCCTCGACGATGCCGAAGCGCTGATCGCGGAAGCCCGCATGCTCGCAGGTCCGCAGTTGCTCACGGGATTTTCGCTCGCCGATATCGCCGATCGGCATTGGGGCAAGTTGGCCGACATACTGAAACGGCTGAAGCGCGCCGGACTCGACGCGATCGCCGAGGCGCCCGTCGATCGGCTCCACGATGCCGAAGAGGCCTTGAAGGCCTGTCAGGCGGCGGATCTGCCGGTGCGATGCCTGTCGCTGCAGAGTCCCATTTCCGGCGACGGCCGTTCGAGCTGGCTGGTTCACCTGCGCGATCTCGTCAAGAAGTTCCCGTCGATCGAGACGGTGAACCCGCTCTCGCGCGAACAGTCGATCGCCGTGCCGACGACGGGATATGAGGATGTGCGCGCCGTCGCGCTCGCGCGGCTGGTGCTGCCGTCGGTGAAGACCATCCAGGTCGATTGGGCACAATACGGGCCGAAGCTGGCGCAAGTGGCCCTGACGTTCGGCGCCAACGATCTCGATCGCGTATCAACTGTTGACGATGAGTCGCTGGGCCGCCGGCGGACCTCGGTCGAGGACGTCAAGCGCAACATCGCCGCCGCCGGCTTCACTCCGGTCGAGCGTTAGCGTGACGCCCCTTCGTCTCGGCGCGGTCTCGTATCTCAATACCAAACCGCTCGTCTACGGGCTGGACGCCCGTCCCGATCAATTCGACGTGCGTTTCGACGTGCCCTCGAAATGCGCGGAGCTGCTGCACGAGGGCCGCGTCGATCTCGGGCTGATTCCCGCGATCGAATATCTGCGCGGCCACTATGCAATCGTGCCGGACATTTCGATTGCGTCGGACGGCGACGTGGCGACCGTCGCGGTGTTTACGCGCAAGCCGATCGAGCGCGTCGAAACGCTGGCGCTCGACCTGAGCTCGCGCACCTCGGTCGCGCTGACGCGCGTGCTGTGCGCGAAGCACTGGCACATCGAGCCGAAGTTCACGCCCGCCGAGCCGGATCTCGACGCGATGCTGCGGCGCGCGGACGCGGCGCTGGTCATCGGCGATCCCGCCTTCGAGGTCGATCCGGCGAAGCACAACGTCACCAAGATCGATCTCGGTGCGGAGTGGAAAGCGCTGACCGGCCTCCCGTTCGTTTACGCCATGTGGGTGGGCCGCCCGGACGCGGCGACGCCCGCGCAGTGCCGCGCGCTGACACAGGCGCGCGATGCCGGCGTCGCCCATCTCCCCAAGATCGCGAAGGACGTCGGCGGCGGCAACGCCGATCTGGAGCAGCGGGTGCTGTCCTACCTGCGTGATAATCTCAAGTACGGGCTGGGCCGCGCGGAACAGGCCGGACTCCGCAAGTTCTACGAGCTTGCCGCCGAGATCGGCGTCGTGCCCGGTCTTGAACCGCTGCGATTCTACGAATAGATGATGGACCTGACAGCCTTCGAGCAACGAATTGCCGCGGGCGGCCGCCTGACCGCCGACGAAGCGCTGCAGCTCTATCGGCACGCGCCGACCTACTGGCTCGGCCGGATGGCGGATGACGTCCGCCGCCGCAAGCACCCCGAAGGCCTGGTCACCTACATCATCGATCGCAACGTCAACTACACGAACGTGTGCGTGGCCCGGTGCAACTTCTGCGCGTTCTATCGCGAGGTCGGCAGCAGCGAAGGCTACGTGCTCGGCTTCGAGGAGATCTTCAGGAAGATCGAGGAGACCCGCGAGCTTGGCGGCGTGCAGCTGCTGCTGCAGGGCGGGCACAATCCCGATCTGCCGCTCAAGTGGTACGAGGATCTGTTCCGGGCCGTGAAGCAGAAGTTCGCGGACTTCAAGCTGCACGCGCTGTCTCCCCCCGAAGTCATTCATCTTTCACGGATGTCGAAGCTGCCCGTGCCTGAAGTGATCGATCGGCTGATCGCCGCAGGGCTCGACAGCATTCCCGGCGGCGGCGCCGAAATCCTCGTCGATCGCGTGCGCAAGCAGCTCAATTGCTTCAGCAAGGCCAGCGCCGATGAGTGGCTGGACGTGATGCGTCACGCGCACAAGAAGGGGCTGCGGACCACGGCGACGATGATGTATGGCACGGTCGAGACCGACGAAGAACGTCTCGAACACATGCTGCGCCTCCGCGATCTGCAGGACGAGACCGGCGGATTCACCGCGTTCATCACGTGGAGCTATCAGCCCGAGCACACCGAGCGCGGCGGCCGCGAAGCGACCGGCATCGAGTACCTGCGCACGCTCGCGATTGCGCGGCTGGTGCTCGACAACTTCGACAACCTGCAGGCGAGCTGGGTGACGCAGGGCGGCAAGGTCGGCCAGTTGAGCCTGGCGTTCGGCGCCAACGACATGGGCAGCGTGATGATCGAAGAGAACGTCGTCCGCGCCGCCGGCGCCTCGTACTGCATGGACGAAGTCGAGATCGTGCGCAACGTCGAGGACGCGGGCTTCGTCGCCAAGCGGCGCAACATGCATTACGACATCCTCGGCGATCCGTTCTTCCGCGCGCACGACGTCAAGCGCATGCTGGAGCTCTCGACGGCGCGCGAAGCCGGAGACACCTCGGTGCCGTCGGAGCTGGTGAATTACGAAGCGCGCACGCCGGCAGGCAAGAAGCAGCGGGCGCGCCTCATTTCGCCAGTTTCATGAACGTCTATCGGGCGGCCTGGGTCGTGCCCATCGACCGCGCGCCCATCAGAGACGGGATTGTCACAATCGCCGACGGGAAGGTGATCTCTGTCGGGAAGGCGGCTGCGCGGGGCGAGATCCGGGATCTCGGGAACGTCGCCATCCTGCCGGGGCTCATCAACGCACACACCCATCTCGAGCTGTCGTGGCTGCGCGGGAGGGTCCCGCCAGCGTCGAAGTTCACCGATTGGGTGAAGACGTTATTCGCAATCCGCGGCCGGCCTGACGGGAGTATGTCCGACGAACAGATGGCCGCCATCGACGAAGCGATCATCGAAGCGCAATCGACGGGTACTGCCGCAGTCGGAGACATCAGTAATTCCATGCGATCAGTCGACCCGATGCGCCGGCGCAATCTCGACGGCGTGGTCTTTCACGAGCTGCTTGGATTCAAGGAACGCGACGGCGCGCTGGTCGATGCGACGCGCGACATGAGGAGGTTGGCAACGGCCTCAGGCGCGCGTGTGTCGCTTGCGCCGCACGCACCGTATTCGACGTCGCTCGAGCTATTCGCCGCCATCAGAAGCGCAGTCAACGAGAATGCGTGCCCGATCATGAGCGTGCATCTTGGCGAATCGCCGGAAGAAGTGGAGTTCCTCGAGAAGGGGACCGGCCCGTGGCGCAGCATGCTCGAGATCATTGGGCTGTGGCGTGATGACTGGAGGGTTCCCGCGTGCGATCCCGTCTCGTATCTCGATCGTCATGGCGTGATCGACGAGCGAACGCTGGTCGTCCACGGTGTGCAATTCGACGACCGGGCGCTGTCGCGGCTCGCGGATATCGGGGCGACACTGGTGACTTGCCCGCGCAGCAATCAATGGGTGGGCGTGGGCTATCCGCCGGTTGGGCGGTTCTACACGTCGGGAGTCAAGGTCGCGATCGGCACCGATAGCCTGGCGAGCGTCGACGACCTGAACCTGTTCTCGGAATTGAAGACGATGCGATGGCTGGCGCCGAAGGTGCCGGCGTCGAAGATCCTGGAAAGCGCGACGTTGATCGGCGCCCGTGCACTGGGACTTGGCGATCAACTCGGCTCACTGACGGTCGGAAAACGTGCAGAAATCATTGCCGTCGATTTGCCGGGTGCAATCGACAATGTGGAGGAATTCCTCCTGAGCGGCATCACGCAACAACAGATTCAATGGGTCGAGTAGCCACCTACCTGTCGTTCATCAGGTTTTCGCATTCGGTGTTTGCGCTGCCGTTTGCGTTGACCGGCGCGCTGCTCGCCTGGCAGGAAGCGCCGTTTGCCTGGCAGCAGATCCTGTGGGTCGTCGTGGCGATGGTCTCGGCGCGCAGCGCCGCGATGGGCTTCAACCGGCTCGTCGATGCGCGCATGGACGCGCTCAATCCCCGCACGGCGATGCGCGAGATTCCAACCGGCGCCTTGAGCGCGCGTGATGCCACGATCTTCGTGATCGTCTCGTCGATCGTCTTCGTGTTCGCGGGGTTCCAGTTGAATCGCCTGTGCGGGATGCTGTCGCCGGTCGCGCTGGCGATCGTCTTCTGGTATTCGCTCGCGAAGCGCTACACCTCGTACACGCAGGCGTTTCTTGGACTGGCGATGGCCGTGGCTCCGGTCGGCGGCTGGCTCGCGGCGGGTGGTCCGGTCAATTCTCCCGTGCCGTGGCTGCTCGGACTGGCGATCGGCCTGTGGGTCGGCGGCTTCGACATCCTCTATGCGTGCCAGGACGTCGAGTTCGATCGCGCGCACGGCCTCAATTCGATCCCGGTACGCTTCGGCGTCGCGCAATCGCTGATCATCTCGCGCGTCATGCACGTGGCCACGGTGATCTGCATGTTCGCACTGGCGGGGCTGCTGCCGCTCGGGCCGATCTATCTCGGCGGCGTCGCATTCGTCGCGGCGCTGCTGATCTACGAGCAGTCACTCGTTTCGGCCACCGATCTCTCGCAGGTCAAACGGGCGTTCGATCTCAACGGCTGGGTGGGCATTCTGTACTTCGTGACGACCGGCCTTGCTTTGTATGTCGGTTGACGTGCAAAACAAGGCGCCGGCCAAGATCGCGGGCATGTTCGACGCGATCGCGGCGCGATACGATCTGCTCAACACGGTGCTTTCGGGCGGCCTCGATCGCTACTGGCGTCGCCTGGCGATTGCCTCGCTGAAACTGACCGGGCGCGAGCGCCTGCTCGACGTGTGCGCCGGCACGGCCGATGTGGCGATTCGCGGCGCGCGCAACGGCGCGGCACGCGTCGTCGGCGTGGATTTTTCGGGATCGATGCTGGCGCACGGCCTCGAGAAGGTGAGGCGGAGCGGACTCGATGCGCGCGTGCATCTCGTTCGCGGCGATGCGACGGCGCTGCCGGCCGCGGCCGGTTCCGTGGATGCGGTCACGATTGCGTTCGGGATTAGGAACGTGCAGGCGCCGCAAGTAGCCTGCGACGAACTGTTCAGGGTGCTCCGATCGGGTGGGCGCCTCGCGATCCTCGAGTTTGGCGTCCCGCACCTGGCGCCGTTCCGGCTGATCTATCACTGGTATTTCCACCAGGTCGTGCCTCGCATCGGCCGTGCGGTATCGCGCCACGGCGACGCCTACACGTATCTGCCCGAGTCGGTTGAAGCCTTCAAATTCGGGGA
>Ga0111538_10010589_pt1 | contig 12261 bp, 9 predicted proteins | sample SoiMethybrSBSTD1_FD_79669 | JGI IMG/M metagenome (GOLD analysis project Ga0111538, IMG submission 79669) | Bulk soil microbial communities from a Populus tree surrounding site in Tennessee, USA - Soil MetaG P. TD hybrid SBSTD1 (version 2)... | ecosystem: Environmental > Terrestrial > Soil > Tree...
CTTCGATGAATGCCGACGTGAGGATCATGGCGCCGCGGATGTCGCCGGAGGCCTCGGGCTGCCGTGCGATGCTCTCGACGGCGCTCGAAGCGATCTTTCCAATGCCGAGGCCCACGCCAATGCACGCGATGCCCGCGCCGATGCAGGCGCCGATGCCCGTGTAGAGCTTCTCAGGGTACGCAACGGCCTGACCGAGAACGGAAACGAGCGAAGAGACAATCTCGACGGGAAGATTCATTACGTTTGGACTCCTTAGAATTCTTTTCGGCGCCGCGCGAGCGGTCGCCACTGCGTCGGTCGACGAAGGGGCCTCGACTCAGTGCTCCGGGTGGACTGCTCCGGCCAGGAACACCGTGGTCAAGAACGTGAATACGAAGGCCTGGATGAACGCCACGAGGAGCTCAAGGAAAGTGAGGGCTGTGACCGCAAGGAAGCTCACGATCGAGATAGCGCCTCCTCCCACGATGAAGTCGGGCCGAAACACGTACGTAAACCCGAGGATCGCCGCCATCATGGTGTGGCCGGCCAGCATGTTCGCGAAGAGACGAATGGCGAGCGCGCACGGCCGCACGAGGTGCGCGATCAGCTCGACGGGCACGATGATGGGGATCACGAACACGGGCACGTGCGGAAACAGGTTCTTGAAGTAACCCCACAGGCCGTGGCCCTGCTCGCGAATACCGAGATAGTGGTAGCAGCAGAAGGAGCAGAGCGCGAGAGCCGCCGTGATGGCGAGCTGACCCGTCGCCGTGCTGCTCGTGTGCCCGTGCCCTGGGTCCGAGATCGCGGCCCAGCCGCCGGGCGGATCGAGCATGTCGAAGAGCGGGATGAGCCCCAGCAGGTTCGCAAAGAGGATGAAAGTGAAGAAGCCCGCGAGGAGGGGGACGAATTTGTCGCCGTGGTGCCCCATGAAAGGCCGCGTCAACTGGTCACGGATGAAGTCGAGGATGCTCTCGACGATGTTTCCGTACCGCCCGGGCACCGGGTGCTTCCCAGCTTTCCGCGCATAACCCCAGTAAAAAAGGAGCGTCAGAGCGCCGGCCAGGAAGAACATGAACGTCTGCTTCGAGAGGCCGAAGCGGAAGAGCACGCCGGAAGTGTCGAAGAAGAGCCGTCCATCGCTCACGTGATGGATGGGATCGATCTTGGCGAGCGGGAGCAGGCTCAACGCCGAGGCGGCGGGGGGAATCATGCGGTCACCTCCGGCCCGCTGTGCGGCTTCGAGTTCGGAGGCGCGTGAAAGGAATCCGTGAGACGGTAGACCAGATAAACGGCCAGCGAGGTGAGAGAAGCCGCAGGGAGGATCTCTCGCCAGAGGCGCGAGATCGCGACCATGGCCACCGCCATGAGGATGAAGCTCAAGAACACGCTAGCGAGCATGGCGGCGAGTAGGGCCTGGCCGCTCGAGCGGCGAGCCCACGCCATGAGCGCTCCCGTGATTCCGCAGAGGACCGCAGCGACGCCCAGGCCGACGAGCGAGCCTTGCAGCCCCAATTCGCCTTGCAATGCATACGAGAGGAGGCAGCTCGCAATGGCCGCTGCCATCGTGCTCAGCACATTCATGAAGCGCCGTCTTTTGGGAGATTGGATTGCCGGGAGTCCTGTTTTCCGGGGGATCGAGGCTTGCCGGGGTTAAACTCGCGGTAGAGGGTGAGAAACCCTCCTCCGAACCCCAGGGCCAAGCCCAGCAGGGTAAAAAGCACCACCGTCCCGAGACGCCGGTCGAGCCATATACCTCCCGCGGTGAGCAGCCCCACCGCGAGGAAGAATTGAAACCCAACGTGCGAGTACCGAAGGTACTTCGCCAGAGTGCTGCGTTGAACCTCTTCGTCTTCGGGCACGGCGCGTGAAGCTACCTGAGCCGCGGGAACCGCGTACCGGCGCTTCGCCAACGCCCGTCGCGTCACGAAAACTAGGCGCTCAGCAGTCTCCTTCCGGAGCCACTTTCGGTCTCCTTCCGAGCTCCTTTGGAGCTCTTTCCGGCGTTCCCCGGAAAAAAGGAATGCAGACTTTAGCCCACAGCCAAGATCAAGTCAACAGCGCAATCTTCCGCGCGGGAGCACGTCCAATGGCGTCCGGAAGCAGCGCGAATCCACGGGTCAGCTCTTCTTGAACCCTGTGAACAGGCCGCCCGCTGCTGCGGCGGAGGAGGGCAGATTGCCCTCCACGAAAGCTTTGAATCCTGACGCCTGCCGCGAGAGGCTCGCCATCAGGCTCTGGAAGTGGGCGTCGATGGCGGCCCAGTCGATCGGAGGGAGAATTTTGAAGTACTGGAGCGCAAAGACGGCCACCAGACCGATGCCAAGGAAAAGCGCGGTCATGCGGAAGAAGGTTCGCGCGGCTAAGCCGATGCAGAACCCGACGAAAAAACTGAGGCCCCCTTTCAGGAAGAGCGGCGAGAGCGAATCCGCAGCGCCTGCCGGAGCAGCGTCCGTGTCCGTCCCCTCGACGTGCTGCGTTCCGGTTCGCGGAGGTCCTTCGAGGTAGTTGCTCTCCCCCACGAGAGAGTTGGGCGCCCCAGCGCGGCTCGGATCGCTCGACCGCTGCTTGCCGGCGTCGTCGGGGCTCGCGAAGTGGGAGTAGGCCTTCAATCCGCCCCCCAGCACCACGGCGACGATCGAGCAGGCCACGAGGACTTTCTTCCATCGAGGAAGGGGCTTCTTGCTCGGAGCGCCCGACTTCTGCGGTTCACTTTCTTTCATGGCTCGAATCCTAAGCTGCCACGTCCGCACGCGCAAAGGGTAAGACGATGGTGGCGATGATGATGATGATGAAGAAGATAGAGCGACGCACGTCCGCGGAGCGAGGTGAAGTTTCAGGAATCTCTCAGAAGCTCGCGCACCAAGTCCATCGCGTGGAGGATGTCTTGCGTCTGGCCGTGCACGCGCACTTTGTCGAGCGCGGCATAGAGGAAATACACGCGCTTGCGCCGCGCGTAGCCGAGGTCGGTGGTCCGGTGCGCCCGGTACGCGTCGAAGAAACTCCGCCCCACGCCGAGGTGCGTCTCGAGGTGAGCGAGGTCCAGCTCGGGGTGTCCATAAGCGAGCGCGGGATGCAGGACACCGCTCACGCGCCAGGGCCGAGCTCCCCGCTCGGGCCCCGCGCAGAGGACGCTCGACGCGTTCAGCGCGCCGTGTATGAGCCGCGGCGTCTCGCTCGACGCGAGCAGGAGCGAAAGGTTCGAGTGGATCCAGCTTACGGCGTCGCGCGTCGGAGCGGTGAGGCGATCGGTGCAGAGAAGGTCGTCGATCCGCTTCTGCCACCATCGGCCGTAGAACTGCGGCCACGTGTGGAAGGAAGGCGTGGAGCCAGGAAGCACCTCACCGAAGACGGGGGCCTCCTCGCAATGGAGCCGTCCGATCATCTCTCCGAGCTCACGCTCGAGGCTCGCTGCATCCGACGTGCGAAGGAAGCTCGAGGTGGATCCCCATTCGAGGCCCGGGAGGCGCTCGAGAATGAGGCAGGGACGGCCGCCCAGCTCGCTCTCCGAAAGGTTGCGAAGGACTCGCGGAACGTGGAGAAGGCCGCGCTCCTCGAGATAGTTGAGCTGGTAGGCTTCGGCGTCGAACGCGTGCGGCTCGTCTTCCGGTGCAAGCTTCACGATCAGGCTCGTGCCGCCAACGAGATCTGCGCTGAGCACGATGCGAGGAGGAAACGTGGAGAGCCACTCCAGCTCGCGAAGTCGAAGCGAAGGCTCGATCGCGTCCCGCAGGACTCTTTCCACAAGGTCGCGGTCGAGGAGACGGATGTCGAATGCCGTAATCTCGGTCATGCTGTGGATGCCGAAAGATTTTACCGGAACGTGAGCCTTTTGTTAGAGTAGGCTCTGCTGGCGGATTGCGTCAATCCTTTTCTTGCCTGATCCGCGGCAAAGAGGCACGAGCGGACCGCGTCCCCCGCAGCCTGTCGCGAGCGGGACACGGCAGACTCGCCGACGCGAAACGGTTCCTTCCGCACAGGTTCCTTTCAACCGGCTCCTTTCAATCGGTGCCTTTCAATACAAGAGCCGCGCGTTAGAATCGCCCAAGTGCCGGGTCAACCGCCCGGCGATGAGGATCCCACCATGCTGAGCCCCTCTGCTGCCCGCTTTTTCTCGCGCGAAGCTCCTGCTGCGCTGGCCCTTTCGTTGGCCCTCTTTTCTTCTGCGCTCTTTTCCTCGGCGCAACTCGCCGCCCAGGATGAGCTGGGCAAGAAAGAGCGTGTGCGAGTCGCCATCAACTGGGCGAAGTACGAGGACTCGAAGAGCTACGTGATCGAGTACGAAAGCATCATCCCGCGCTCGACGGTCAAGCAGGTCTGCGACGCGCTCGACGAAGTCCTGACGCAGTACATTCTCGTCTTCCGTTACAAGCCGACGGCGAAGCTGAAAGTCAAGTTCCTCGATAGCCAGAATACCTACGAGCAGGAAGGCGGGAAGCCGAGCACTGCGGGCTTTTTCAGCTCCGGCACGGAGTACCTCTACCTCAAGCAGCTCCCGTTCTACGAGCTGATCCCCACCGCGTACCACGAGGCGTTCCACCAATACCTCCACCATTACCTCGGGAAGGAAGCTAATCCGCCCACCTGGTTCAACGAAGGCATGGCCACATACTTCGAGGGCATTCAGCGGAGCAAGGAGACGAAGAAGCTCGACTACAAGCTCATCGACAACCGCAAGATGCGCATGGTGAAGGACAAGGTCGCTACGCGCGCTGCGCTCCCCCTGGAGAAGCTCTTCGCCTTGACGTACGACGAGTTCTACGACAAGGAAGATCCACGCAATACCGACTTTCACTACAGCCAGTCCTTCGGCGTGGTCTACTTCTTCATGCAGAAGATGGGTGGGAAGCCGATTTTCCAGTTCGCCGATGCGCTCAAGTCGACGAAAGAGCTGGGACCGGCCTACGAGAAGCTGCTCGGGAAGGACCGGAAGAACCTCAAGGCCGTGGAGGCGAACTGGAAAGTCTACGTCGCGCAGCTGAAGCTCGAGGAGCCCAAGAAATAGCGCAGCTCCGGAGCCGCCCGCGCCTCAGCCTCCGGACTTCGGCGCGCCTTTGGCCTTCACTTCCGTCTTGCCTTTCGGACCCGGCTCTTTCGCTTTCGTCGCGCTGTCCTTGGATTTCGGCGGCTTGGCGGTCTTGAAGAAGTCCTGCATGCTGCGCGTGAACTTGTAGGTCTCCGAGATGAACGGGAACTCCGAGGAGTCCGTCATCTCGACCACGGTCGCGCGTTTGAAAGAGCTCGCCGCGAGCTTCATGTCGCCGAGCGGAGTCCAGGGGTCTTTCGTGCCCATGAAGATGAGGACCGGCAGCGTGCTGGACGTGCCGAACAGTTTTTTGACCGACCATCCATGGTCCGCCATCGCCCTGGCGCCGCCCGGGAGCTTGAAATTGTACATGAGCTTGCCGGTCTCCGGCTCCGTGGCGTCACTGAAGCACGCGTTGTAGAGGGCGCGGCCCATGCCAGACTCCTCGGCGGAGTCGGAAGGCATGTACTTCGGCTTCCCGTCCTGCTGGATGAGCAGATTGTCGGCCCCTTTCTGCATCTCCTTGTTCTGGGTGCGCATGCCCTCGCGTTTGATGTTCTCGATGTGGGAGCTGTAGACGTCGCCCGCCGAGCGAGGATTGATCAGAACGAGGTGGGTGACCTGGCCGGGGTGAGCGGCCGCGACTTTCATGGCGAGGATCGACGATTCCGGCCCGTGGGCGAGCACGCCGAATTTCTCGAGCTGGCTCTCTTTCATCACGTCGACGAGGCCTTTCGCGAAGAGCTCGGTCGGGTACTGAATCGTGTTCGACTCCTTCGTCCTCGCGAGCCCTTTGAAGTCGTCGATATTGGGCATCCGGACGTAGTAGACCCTGCAGACGTCCTCGACGCCGTGGAAGTATGGCCGGAAGTAGTCCACCTCGTAGCCTTGCCACGGAATCACGAGGAGTGGGTAGCCGTCGGGAGCGCCGGCCACCTTCATGTTGATGTTGACTTCGACTCCTTCGCGGCGGACCACGACGGTCTTGCCCTCCGGCGGTTTGTCTTTCTCCTCCTCCACGCGCTTCTCGAGCGAGAACTGGCCTTTCGCGATCTCCCACCACTTGAGCCAGTCCTGCACGTTGTCGCGGTAGTACTGCCCCGTCAGCGTCTCGAGAGCGAAGCGCGTCAGGACCCATTCGCGGTAGTTCTGCGCCTTTTTCTTCTCGAGTTTCTTCAGGTTCTCGAGAAGCGGCGCAACGGAAGAGTTGTCGGGGTACGTGACGAGGCCCTGGATCGCGGCTCGCCGGACGCGGGCGCTCTTGTCGTTCAGGCCGGTCTGCAGGCGCTTGAGAAGTTTCTTCGCAGGGTCAATCTCCTGTACCGCCGGCAGGACGAGCGCGAAATACTGGACGCCTCGCGCTTTGGACAGCACATACTTGGCTTCCTCGATTTTTCGGTCGTCGTTGCCGCCGTTGAGCCGCACCGCGGCGCGCCGCACTTTCAGATCGATGGAATACAGAATCGCCTCGCGGGCGAGCTCGTCCTCATCGCCTTTCGAAATCAAGCGATCGATCTCTTTGTCCGCGTCCTCCCCGGAAGCATTCGCGAGCGCTTCCGCCGCGCCTTCGCGCACGTACCAATCCACTTTGCTCGGGTCGCGGATCGCGAGGACTTTCCACAGCGCTTTCAGGCCCTTCACGCTCGAGGTGTCCACCTGCTTCACCCCATCCTGCCGCGTCTGGCTGTGCTCGGCGCCAAGCGAAGCGGCAAGGACCTGCTCCCATTCTTCGGCCGCAAGGCTCGGGGCGAGGAAGCCGAGGGCGACCAACGCGAGTGCTGCTCTTCCCATGTTGGGGGGACCTCTTTTTGGAGATTCGAGTCGGGACAGATCGAGATTGTACGGCAAGCGGCTCACCGGGCGCATCTTCCATCGCGACGTACGCCGGTTTCGGCCGAGCCGCGCCTTGGCCGCTGGGCAACGCTTGGCGGAGATCCTACAATCGAGGCCAGCGAGCGCGCCCGGCATAGGAAATACGTAGGAACTAGCACGAGCGCGCCGCCGCTGAACATGAAGGAACCCGCTCAGCCCGACCGTCGAGCCATTCTCCTCGTGGACCACGGAAGCCGCCTCGCCGAAGCCAACGACTCCCTCGCCGAGGTGGCGGCGCTCGTGGCGCGCAGGAGCCCTGAGTACGTCGTGAAGCACGCCCACATGGAGCTCGCGGAGCCAACGATCGAGCACGGCTTCGATGCGTGCGTAGAGGCAGGGGCGGTCGACGTGACGGTGCATCCTTATCTCCTCGCGCCGGGGCGGCACGCGACGCTGGACATTCCCCGGCTCGTCCGCGAGGCAGCGCGCAAGCACCCCGGAGTGACGCACCGGGTCACGGAGCCCCTGGGCGTGCACGAACTGATCGCCGAGGTCATCCTCGCGAGGGTGCGGGAAGCCGCGCGAAAGCCATGAAGGTCGCGCCGGGCCGGCTCTGCGCTCTCATCGCCATGCTGCTGGCGGCTCCGGCAGCCGGCACGCGCGGTCTGCGCGCCGATTTCGTCCGCGGCGACGCGAGCGGGGACGGCCGCCTCGACGTCACCGATGCGATCGTGCACCTCCGATTCCTTTTCCAGTCCGGGGCGCCTCCCGGCTGCGAGGACGCGGCCGATGCGAACGACGACGGCAAGCTGGAGCTCGACGACGCCGTGACGACGCTCCTCTATCTCTTCGCCGAAGGCTCGCTGCCCAGCCCGGGGGCTCTCTTGCCCGGCCCCGACCCGAGCTGCGACGCTCTCGGCTGCGCTGCGTCTGCCGACCTGACGCCCGCCGTCCTCCTGAGCGAGATCGGTTATCACGGTTCCGACGATAACGACGGGTCGGACTACGTCGAGCTCCACAACCGCACGGCGGTCGACGTCTCGTTGAAAGGCTACGCTTTCACGAACGGGATCTCGTTCAGTTTCCCCGAGGACGCTGTTCTGCCGGCAGGGGGCTACCTCCTCGTCGTGAAGGATCCCGACCATTCCCGGTGGCGTCGCGTCACGGCGCCGAAGCTCGGCCCCTACGAGGGCAACTTGGCGGACGGCGGTGAGAGGCTCACCCTCGACGACGGAGATTGCAGGGTGGAGACCGTGAAGTACGCGGACCGAGCGCCGTGGCCACTGGGGGCCGATGGCTACGGCCCGAGCCTCGAGCGGGTGGACTTCGCCGTCAGCGCGGAGGACTACCACGCGTGGCGCGCCTCGCTCGACCGAGTGGGCACTCCCGGCGAGCCCAACTCGTCCGCCGGCACGCCCGCGTGGCCGCTCATCCGGACGAGCGCCTTCGAGCCCGCCGAACCGACCTCGACGGAAACGGTGCGCCTCACCGTCACGTTGGATTCTCCCCGTGACGCGCTGCGCGGCGTGACCGTGTACTGGGAAGCGGTGGCCGCGAGCACCCCTGTCGGTGCGAGCGCCGCAATGACTCTCGACGGCGACGGCCCGGATCACTCGACTTTTTCCGCCGAGCTGCCCGCGCAGTTGTCGCAGACGCTCGTCCGAGTGAACTTCGAAGCCGAGCTCGCCGACGGGCGGAAGAGCGTGCTCCCCCACCCTGCCGACCCTCGCGCATTCATGAGCTACTTTGTCTCCGACCGGGAGATGCCATCCCTCTTGCCGATCCTCTGGGTTTTTCCGAAAAAGCGCACGACGCTGCCCGGCCCCGTGCGCAACTTGAGCGGCGTCGTGATCCAGGAGCCCGCTCCAGCAGGCGCGGGGCCGCTTCCACCGCTTCTCGTCTTCGACGGCGCCGACGTCCGGAACTCAACCCAGGGGCAGAAAATCCGCTTCCTGAAGGGGGAGGAGTATCGAGGCGACCGCACGCTCAACATGGTCCCCGAGGAAGGCGGCGGCGGGTCGGGCCTCATGGCACCCCACATGGAACACTGGGGCTTCCAGGTCTTCCGCGATCTCGGCGCGCTGGCGCCGCGGGCGGACTGGTTCCGGGTGGTCGACTACGGCAGCTCCGGCAAGCGGCACACCCAGCGGCTGCTCATCGAGCAGGTGAACGAGCGCTTCCTCGAGATGAACGGTATCGACAGCACCGGCGACCTCTACAAACTCGACAAGTCGAACTTCGCAAAGCGAACGAACATCGCGACCGGGAACGGCAGCCTCGCGACGCTCCTGGCCGGCATGCGCCAAACCAACGCGGAGAAGCGGCGCGAGGCGATCCTCAGCCTGCTCGATCTCGACAGCGTCAACCTCTACTCCGTCGTGAGCATCCTGATCGAGAACTGGGACGGCTTTCACAACAACCTGTACATTTACAACGACCTCTCGCCGGGGGCCCGGTGGAAGGTCATCCCGTGGGACCTCGACCAGGTCTGCGAAAACATTCGCTGGGATTTCCCGGTCACGTTTCCCCTGACGGGGCAGTCGCTCACCGTGAGCCGTGAAACGGGCCCCATCTCGCGGCCTTACCACGGAGAGCCCGACTTGAACGAGCGCTACCTCGATGGGATGCGCCAGCGCATCGCACCCGGCGGTCCTTTCACGGCGGAGGCACTCGTCCCGCGCCTGGACGCGATCGAGAAGCTACTGCTCGACGATCTCGAGCTGCAGGAGGCGGCGTTGAGCATCACGCGAGGGGCCCGGCGCTCGCAGATCCACAGCGCGTACCTCGCGATCCGGACGTTCATCCAGCGGCGCGTGCCGTACCTCGACGGCGTCCTGAATCCTCGGTAGGCCGGCCCCGGCGCTCCGGGATCCACCGAGCCGCTCGCAGCGGATCTGCGCGCGAGCCCGCGCTCGCCTCCCGCCTTGCGGGCCTGCTATCCTACGCGGCCATGCTCGAGAGACTCTTTCGACTGGAGGAGCGGGGCACGACGGCGCGCGTCGAGGTGCTCGGCGGCGTCACGACGTTCGTCTCGATGGCCTACATCGCGGTCGTCAACCCCGCGATCCTGAAGCACGCGGGCATCCCGTCCGGCCCGAGCACCGTCGCGACGATCCTCGCCGCCGCGTTCGGCTCGCTCCTCATGGGGCTATTCGCGAACCGCCCCATCGCGGTGGCGCCGTACATGGGCGAGAACGCGTTCATCGCGTTCGGCCTCGCGTCGCTCGGGATCGGCTGGCAGATGCGCCTCGGAGCGGTGTTCGTCAGCGGCGCGGTATTCCTCGCGATCACGCTCCTCGGAGTGCGCGGGTGGCTCGCCAACTCCATCTCGTCGAGCCTGAAGCACGCTTTCGCGGTCGGCATCGGGCTCTTCCTCGCGTTCGTGGGGCTGGGCGAGGCAGGACTCGTGGCTCCCGGCGGCGAAGTGCCGGTGAAGCTCGGGGACCTCCATGACCCTCGCGCTCTCCTCGCCGCAGCGGGCTTCGCGTTGTTGGCGATCCTCCTGGTGCGCCGTATTCGGGGCGCCATTTTTCTGAGCATCGCCGCGACCGCGCTCGCGGGGCTCGTCCTTGGGCTCGGGGAGAAGCCGTCGGCGATCACGGCGCTGCCGTTCACGGGCGAGTACAGCCTCGCGCCGATCGCGTTCCAGCTCGACATTGGCGGCATCCTTCGCGCCGAGCACCTGCCCGTCCTCCTCACGCTCTTCCTCATGAGCTTCCTCGATACGCTCGGAACCCTCGCGGGCCTCGGAGCCGCCGGTGGCCTCCTCGATGAACAGGGCAACTTCCCGGACATTCGCCGCCCCATGCTCGTGGACGCGGTGGCTTGCATGGCGAGCGCGCTCCTCGGGACATCGACGAGCGGCGCGTACATCGAGTCGGCCGCGGGTATCCGCGACGGCGCGAGGACCGGGCTGGCAGCGGTCGTCACGGCAAGCCTCTTCGGCCTCTCGCTCTTCTTCGTGCCCCTTCTCGAGCCGCTCCAGCACCTCGGCTACGCGTACGGCCCCGCTCTTGTCGCCGTGGGCATCATGATGACGAGCTCGGTGCGCAGAATCGAGCTCGAGGACATGACGGAGCTCATCCCCGCGTTCATCGCGATCACGCTCATGGTGTTCACCTACAACATCGGCAACGGGCTCACCGCGGGGTTGCTGCTGCACCCCGTCTTGAAGCTCGCAGCGGGGCGCTGGCGTGAAGTCCGCGGCGGAGGGCTCGTGCTCGCCGCGCTCAGTGCGGTCTACTACGCGTATGGCCTCCCCCACTGACGCGCCGCGCGAGCCGAGCCGGCTTCCTCCGGCAACGCTCCGCCCCTTTCCGCGCTTCCCGGGCTTCTGGAAAGCGATCGGGCCCGGCATCGTTTGGCTCGCGCTCGCGCAGGGCTCGAGCGAGCTCATCTGGTGGCCGTACTTGATCGCCCGCTACGGTCTGGCGTTCCTCTGCCTGCTCGTGCCGGCCTGTCTGCTGCAGCTGCCCGTCAACTATCAGATCGGCTCCTACACGCTGCTCACTGGCGAGAGCATCTTTCGAGGCTTCATCCGGCTCCACCGTGGATTTGCGCTAGCGCTTTGGGTGCTGTTCTCGGTCTCCTTCCTCTGGTTCGGCGCATTCGCAAGCGCCGGGGGGACGGCGCTCGCTGCGTTGACCGAATTCCCGGCATCGCTGGACCAGAAAGGCCGCACCCTTTTCTGGGCTTACGCGTCGATGGCGGTGTTCTTCACGGGCCTCGCGCTGAACAAGGCGGTGTACAGGCTCATCGAGAGGCTGCTCTGGGTCGTCTCGATCGTCACGCTGCTCGGTCTCATCGTCTCTTGCCTCCACCCCGACGTCCGGAGCCAGGCCGCGAAGTTCGCAACCGGAGTGTTCTCTCCATCTTGGCCGGCGGGACGCAGCTGGGATCCTCAGGACTCGCGGATTCTGCTCACGGCGATCGCGTTTGCAGGGCTCGGCGGCTTCTGGACGCTCTTTTACTCCTACTGGCTCCGCGAGAAAGGCGTGGGCATGGCGGCTTACGCGAGCGAAGGCGCGGCGCGGATCGACGGAGACTCCCGCCCGGCCGGCGCCGTAAAGGACAATGCTTCTCTGCAGCTCACGTTCAGCGACAGCGCGTCGAATCTCGCCGAAGCTCGCAAGTGGAAGAAACAAGTCCTTGCCGATTCATCCGTCGGCATCTTCGGCAACATCGCGACGACTCTCCTCACGTGCCTCCTCGCGTACGCCGTGCTCTTCCCGACGGGCGAAGCTCCTGCGGGATACGAGCTCGCCGTGGTCCAGGCCAAGTTCTTCGAGTCGAGCCTCGGTGCCGCCGGAAGGATCCTGTTCCTCGGAGTCGCCGCCTGTTTCCTCGCGGACACGTGGGTCGCGACGCTCGACGCCGTCAGCCGCGTGCACGCCGACTTCTTGCCGGCGTTCTTTCCTCGATTCCGCGCAACTCCCCCGCAGCGC
>Ga0111538_10010590_pt1 | contig 12261 bp, 9 predicted proteins | sample SoiMethybrSBSTD1_FD_79669 | JGI IMG/M metagenome (GOLD analysis project Ga0111538, IMG submission 79669) | Bulk soil microbial communities from a Populus tree surrounding site in Tennessee, USA - Soil MetaG P. TD hybrid SBSTD1 (version 2)... | ecosystem: Environmental > Terrestrial > Soil > Tree...
CCGCTGATACGCGATCGTCGTCGCGCCTCGGCCTCGACGATCCTGACGCTACCAGGCTCGCCGAAAATGGCGAAACTCGAACTCAGCTCCTGCGGTACTTCGAGTGGCAGGCATCGCAGTGCACCGAGACTCGGCTTCGCAGCGTGCTGAGCGCCTCCCGATCGAACCGCTCGGCGACTTTCCTCACCTCGTCGGTGCTCTGGACGGCCTCCTGCAGCAGCCGGCGGTATTCCGGCTCGCCCGCGTAGGGCGAGTCGACGGCGACGGCTCGAGCCTCCAGCGCGCGGCGGAGCTCGATCGCGGCGTCGCGCGACGCAAAATTGCCGCCAGCTTCGAGCGTCCGCGTCAACTCCACGTAACGGCGCTGAACGTTGCCCATGGCGCATCGCAGGTCGATGGTGGCGCAGCCGGCAAGCATCGCGGCGGCAGCGACACCCAGAATCCTGCAGGAGGCAATGCTCGAGGACGCCATCGTGCCGACTCGCGTCCTGCGTGCCAGGATTTCCGCCCGAGTCATCTCTTCCCGCCGGTCGCTGGCGCCATGGAGCCTGCCGCCTCTTGGAAACAGAAGCGCAGGATCCCTGCGATTTCTCGGTCCTGCAGGTCTTCCAGCTCCCGGCGGAGCGAGGCATTGGCTTTGCCCGAGGCTTCGATGAGCGGCAGTGAGGTGCACAGGTCGATGAACCGATAAGGATCCCAGCCGCCGCGAGCGAGATCGGCGATCTCCTTGTTTGCGGCTCCGCGCGCGGCCTCCGCGAGCTCGTCGAACACGGGATGCCGGCCGACCGATCGGAACCAGTACTTCGAATTGGCGGCGTCGGGCTCTCGGCGATGGACGATGCCGTGCCAGTAGCTGCCTTCCGGGCTCTCGATCTCCTGTGCGAGGGCGTGCGCCTCGTCGGGGCGCTCGGCGCGCAAGAAGAGGCCGGCTCGCATCGCCTTCACGAAGCGCGGATGCGCGCTTTCCTTTCCCAAGAGCTCCCGGTCGGTGGCCTCCTCGAGCTTCTGTACTGCCGCCATTTCGCTCGGTGCTCCCGTGGTCAGCGGAAGCCGGGGGATTCCGCTGCAGATTTGTTCGAAAATGCTGGAAGCACCTGTCGACATTGGAAACGGATTCCACATGATGTCTAATGTTACCCTCGCGGATCTGGCAAGTCTCTGGCCGGCAGGAGTACGCCTATGAGCCTCTTCGACAAGCTTCGCGGCGAGTTCGTAGACATCATCGAATGGCTCGACGACAGCCAGGACACGATGGTCTACCGTTTCCCGCGGTACCAGAACGAGATCAAGATGGGCGCGAAGCTGGTCGTGCGGGAGACGCAGAATGCCGTCTTCGTCAACGAGGGCGCGCTGGCCGACATCTTTGGCCCGGGCACGCACACGCTCAGCACGCAGAACATGCCTCTGCTCTCCACGCTCTTCGGCTGGAAGTACGGATTCAACTCGCCTTTCAAGGCCGAGGTGTACTTCGTCAACACGAAGCGATTCGTCGACCTGAAGTGGGGCACCGCCAACCCGATCATGATGCGGGATCCTGAATTCGGGCCCGTGCGGCTGCGCGCGTACGGCACGTACGCCATCCGCGTGAGCAACACGGAAACCTTCATGAAGGAGATCGTCGGGACGGACCCGCTCTTTCAGGTCGAGGAGATCTCCAACCAGCTCAGGAACATGATCCTCGCGCGCTTCAGCGACTTGCTGGGGGGCTCGAAAATCCCCGTACTCGACCTCGCCTCGAACTATGACGAGCTCGGCAAATTCTCGACGGAGCGCCTCCACTCGGAGTTCCTCCAGTACGGCCTCGACCTCTCCCAGTTCTACGTTGAGAACATCTCCCTGCCTCCGCAAGTGGAGGAGGCGCTCGACAAGCGAACGCAGATGGGGATCGTGGGGGACATGAACCGGTACACCCAGTTCCAGGCCGCGAACGCGATCCAGACCGCGGCGGCCAACCCCGGCGGGGGCGGCGTCGCGGGGGACGCTCTGGGGATGGGAGTTGGCTTCGCGGTCGGCCAGAAAGTCGCCCAATCCATCGCCGGGTCCGCTGCGGGCGGAATGCCGCCGCCCCTTCCCGCGTCCGCGCCCAAGTACTTCCTGGGTGTCAGCGGGCAGCAGGTGGGGCCGCTCGACCTGAACGGCCTGCGCTCCGAGATTCAAGCGGGCCGGCTCGCTCAGAGCACGCTCGTCTGGCGGGAGGGCATGTCGGCCTGGGAACCCGCCGACCGCGTGCCGGAAGTCTCGGCGCTCTTTCCTTCCGCCGGGCCCCCTCCGCTGCCGGGCGCCTGAGCAGCGGCGTAGGATTGCTCGCGCACGCAACGCGCGCCCCGTGAGGGGCCTCTCGCGCAGAAAAAAAGCCGCGCGCGGCGCCCCCGGAGATCGGGAGGCCGCGCGCGGCTTGCTCGCGCCTGGTCGCGGGGTGGCGTGCAAACGCCACCCCGAAGCCAGTTGGTTAGCACCTCGTGTAGCTAATGCACCCGAGGTCCGAGCCTCCAGCGTCCGGCGTCGGATCGAGGCCGCACGGGCCGCTGTTCGGCGTTGCGGGAGGAGGAATCACTCCCTGGCCGAGGAACAGCACGCCCAGGATGCGGATGGCATCCGTCAGCTGGATCGAACCGTTGTCATCCGCGTCCGCAGCGTCGTTGCAGGGGATCACGCCTTGGCCGAGGAAGAGCACCCCGAGGATGCGGATGGCATCGGTCAGCTGGAGGGCGCCGTTTTCGTCCGCATCGCCGCGGTGGAAGACGCCCGTCGGGGGCCCTCCCGATCGCGTGATGGCGATGCCCTTGATCGATGCGTTCTCCGGCGGGTTGATGCCGGCTCCGAGGTCTTCCACACGGACCACGATCGTGCCGTCGTTGACGGCCACCGTCTTCGACAGGTGGGTTCCGCGGAAGAGGACAAGGTCGCAGGCCACCATCTGGGAGTACTGATCGCCGTCGGCGCCGCCCTCGTGAGGAGAGTCCTCGTTCGTGGGGAACTCTCCGTTCACGGTGACGTCGAAGACGCGGCAGGCTCCCGCCGACTGCGCGGGGTCTTCGAGGGTTGTGTCGCAGTTGTCGCTGCAGCAGCCCTCCATGAAGAGGAGCACGACGTCATAAGTGCCTGCAGGCAGGCTTGTGATCGTGTACTCGATCGGCCCGTCGTTCCATCGTTCTGCACGGAAGATCTGACTTGGATAGGCGCCGGCGGTCACCACGGGATCGAAGTCCGTGTCGACCGGCTGCGTCAGTAGGCCGAATTGAGCCACGAACGCGTTCGGGCCCGTGAGGAATTGGCTCGGGTTGGTGAGGGTGTCCTCGAGCCAGACTCGGCCTTCATCGTCCGTGCGGCCGCGGCCGCCGCAGTCGATGAAGAGGCCTTGCGAGATGTCGCCGCAGAAGTCGGTCCCTGCTCGGAACTGAGACTGCCCCTGGACGGGGCGGCCGCTCGCGGTGCTGAGGCAATAGGCCGCGGTCGGCGTCGCACCGTTCACCTGATAAGTGAGCGTGTCGTTGTCGACGACCTGACCGTTGAACGTGAGCGTAGTCCCGCCCCCGTTGAACGACCCCTTCGAGGGATTCGATCCCGTGAGCCCCGGCGGCAGGTTCTCGACCAAGTTCACGTTGGCCGACCCGCCCCCGGTGACGTCGAACGTCAGCGTGACGGTGGAGACGCCCGAGCAATCCAGCTTCGCCATGGAACGAATCGTCGTGACGGGCGGCACGTCCGGCGCCACTACGACTACTTTCGCGGGATCGAGCAGCATCGATCCCACGCAGTTCCCATAGACCGCAACGCGGGCGCCCGAACCGCCCTGCGCCTCGACGTAAGCGAGTTGGAAGAGGTTCTTGCCCGGAACAAGGACGGCCTCCACGGGGCCCGTGTCGATGGTGTTCGCGGCGCTGTAGCCCCGCGCGCTCAAGAACTCGAGGATCAGCTCCCCGTCCTGGTAGAGCGCGGCCGCGTCGTCGCTGGTAAAGCCGATGAACACCGACTGGTTCGAGTTCGTCTTATTCTCCAGGAAGAAGAAGAGCGAGGACGTGTAGTTGTCGATGCTTCCGTAGAAAGATTCCCCGTTGAAAAGCCCGGGATCTCCGGCCGTGGCCCCGCGGCCGCTGACGCCGTCGAAGAGGACGAGAGGCGTGAAGCCACAGGCGGGGTTCCCGAGGATCTCTGTCGAGAACGCCGGATCGATGCCGGGCATGGCCGGCGCGCCCTCGAACACGTTCTCGAGGTCAGGAGCGTTGCCGTCGATCGTGATGAACTGGTCCGGCGTCATGCCGGAGGTGAGCGTGCCCGACGTGATGAGGAGCACCATGGGCTTCTCGGGCACGAAGAACTTCGTGATGAAGCCCAGGTCGGTGTACGCCCCGATGTCCCCCTGGCTGAACTTGCAGCTGGGGTCCGGCACGGGGTGATTCGCCGGGTTGTAGCCGCTCGGGTCGAGCGTCGTGCTCAGCGCGAGGGGGCGCCCTTCGTTGTCCTCGAAGCGGATCGTCATGTCGAATCCGCCCCCGTTCTCAAACGTGTAGCACGCCACCAGGTTTTTCCCCGGGTCGAGCTGCGCCACGAACTTGTCGCCGTAGACGTTGTTCGCCCGGCACGCGGTGATCGCATGGACGGGGCGGCCATTCACGCGCACTCCACCGGAGTCATCCGATCCGAAGCCGAAACGCGCGCAGCGCGGCGAGGCGTCGGGGTTGACGACGTAGAAGTAAGCCACGTTCATCGCGAGGTCCACGTCGGCGTCGTAGATCGCCGCCGCCTGCCAATTGAACGTGCCGCCGCCAGCGGCCACTTTCACGAGACGGCCGCCGGAGAACTGGTCGCCGGGGACGAGCCAGAAGCGGTCTTGGGCCGCTGCGGAGATCGTCCCGCTCTGCCCCATGGCCTGGGACGCGCCGCCGAACTCCGGAACGAGCTCGAGGCCTTCCTCGGGAACGATGTTGGCGTCGGTCAGCACGCCGTCCGCCACCCAGTCGCCGTTGATCATGTCGACGGCGACGTTGCAGCCGGTCACTCCGGCGGGGAGCTCATACGCCGGCGTCACGAGGATCTCGGGTACGAAGTAGAGCTTGGGTGGGCCGGGATTCGCATGTGCCGAGGGGTTGTACCCGGCCGGATCGAGCGTCACTTTCACCGAGAGCGGCTGGAAGTTCGCGTCTTCGAAGCGCAGGGACATGTCGAATCCGCCCTGGGCCTCGAAGGTGTAGCAGGCGATCAGGTTTTTCCCCGGATCGAGCGTGATCTGGAAGCGGTCGGCGAAGCCCGGGTTGCCGCGGCACGTCGGCACGGTCAGCGCCGTGAAACCGTTGACGCGGACGCCGCCCGAATCATCCGAGCCGAACGCGAGGTTCATCGTCTGCTTCGTAGCGTTCGTGTTGACGACGTAGAAGTACGCGACGTTCATCGCGTCGTTCGGGTCGCCGTTATAGATGTCGGGTCGCTGCCAGTTGAAGTAGCCGTCCCCCGACGTGACCTTGACGAGCCGCGACCCGCCAAGAGCGTCTCCCGGGGTGACCCAGAACAGATCTTCCCCCTCGGGGGCGAGGCCGGGAGCGAGGCCGTCCGACTGGCTCGAGCCCCCCGAGAAGTCCACCTGGTACTCGAGGCCTTCGGCAGGAATGATCGATGTGTCCGTCAGCGTGCCCCCGTCGGTGATCCACGCGCCGTTGATCTCTGTTCCGGTCACGGTGCAGCCATCGAGCGGACCGGCGATCGTGTAGGCGGGCGTGAGCAGCACCTCATACACGAAGGGCGGGATGCCGCCTCCGATCTGGGAGTCGCCACCCACGGGGATCGTGAAGGCGTTCAGCGTGATCTTTCCCGTCACCTTGCCTTGCGCCGAGGGGAAATCGCCCGACCGGGTCAGGCGGTAGCTCAGGTTCGCCGCAGTGACGTTCGTCCACTTCACGGACCCGGCGCCTGTCGTTCCGGCGGGGACGACGTTCGAGATCGCCCAACCGGCGTCGAAGGTCTCCTCGAGGGTGTAGGCAGCGCCGCCGTTGTTGATCGCGATCGTGATGTCGGCCTGCGTCGAGCCCGAAGTGACGATCGTGCGCACGGCCGGCGGATTCGAGACGTCGATCGGGTCTGCCCCCACTTCGATGTCCCCTTCGCCGCTCACGACGGGGGAGCAGGTCACGGTGTCCTCGAGGCGCGCGCGGAAACCCCAGCCGCAGCAGCCATCCCACGTCTTGAACTGGATCAGGTTGCCGCCCGGGACGAGCGTGACCGGAAAACGGTTCTGGATAACGCCCGCGCCGCCGTAGCCGCGGCAGAAGGCGGCGCCGACACCGGCGAATACCTCGACGCCGTTGATGCTCACGTAGAGGCTGTCGTCGCTGGCGATGCCCATGGTGTAGGTCTTCACCGCGCCCGACGTGTTGTTCACGTAGACCCAGGCGTACGCCATGACGTTATCCGCCGCGCTGTAGAACGCGTCGTGATCGAGCGTGTCGCCCACGACGAAGCTGCGCTCGATGATCGGGCCACCGCCGCCGCCGAGGTGGGCGTTGGCATGGAGGCCGCCCATCAAAGCAGGAACGAGCGCGCCCGTGCAGTCGAGGGCGTCCGTCACCGGCGTCGAAAGCTCGAGGCCTTCCTCCGGCACAATCGCGTCTTCGCTGACGTTGCCGTCACATAGATAATCCATCTTCGCTTGATCGAGCGTCGGTGAGCAGCCGGGCCCGAGGTAGGCGCCCAAGACGAGGAATTCGTCAAAGAAGCCCTCCGGAGTCGTGCCGGCGAATCCCAACGATGCTCCTGTCAGCACCACAGCGGCTGCCATGGATGGCACGCCGTACCGCAACGCACTGCCAGCCTTCGAGAAATTCATGCGATCGACCTCCTAGCCCTACGAGTTGGAAACCCTAGCTCGCAATCTTTTATCCTCCCAGGAAACCCGTCACTCCCAGGAAGCCGTCGAACGCACAGCCATCAGCGCGCGGAGAGCCGCGCCAAGGGTGCGTCCTCTTGCCTCGGGGATTCGTTTCGGGAGCTATTCGGGGAAGTCGGGGGACTCCCCCAAAACCCAACCTTGCCATTTATACTTGCCGCACCGCGCAAAGGGAAGCTTGCACTCACGCGCCGCGCGAGAGCTCTCCCCGGCTACCCAACACTACCCTTTCTTGAGCGCGCGGCTGGCCTTGCGGAGAAACTTTTGCTCCCGCCGCGTGAGGCTGTCCATCCCCTCGCGGGAGATCTTCTCGAGGAGCTCGTCCACCCGCTCCTTCATATGGGCCGTCTCCTCGCGGCGCCGGCGGCCCGTCCGCTCGCGGAAACTGGCCCGCAGCCGCTGCGCGAACGGCTCTTTCCGCTTCTCTCGCGGCGAAGTCCGCTCGAGGCTCGTGTAGCCGCGCGAGAAGTCGTAGCCGAAGATGCCACCTTCATCCTCCTCGCCGCTCAGGATGCGGTGCTGCAGCGCCCGTCCCTCGACGTAGTGGATCAGCGCGACGAGGATGAGGCCCGGGCTCAGCTCGCTGAGGAAGGGTTTTTGCAGGAAAAAGGCCGGGTCGAAGAGGCCGAAGCCGGCGATCAAGAGCCCCGTGACGAGGCAGAAGACCGCAGTGACTTGGCCCAGGCGGAGGGTGACGAGGCTCGCCTGCGCGGAGCTTTCGAACCGCGACGCCAGGTACGCCTGGAGCATGCGCCCCCCGTCCAGCGGGTAGCAGGGCAGGAGGTTCAAGCCGAGGATGATGGCATTCCCGAGCACGAAATATTGCGCGATCACCTGCATCGCAGGAAACGTGTCGGCGCCCCGCACTGGCAAGAGCGGCCAGCCCGCCACCAGGCCGACGGTCGCCCACACTGCGAGGAGGGCAGCGCTCGCCAGAGGGCCGCCGAGGGCGACAAAGAACTGGGATCTCGGGTCATTGGGCGCGTCACAGAGCGCCAGGCCCCCGAGCGGCCAGAGGATGATCTTGTCGGCTCCGCCCCCCTGGCGGAACGCAGCGTAGCAGTGGCCCAGCTCGTGGAGCAGGATGGAAATTACAAGCGTCGCCGAGCTGACGAGCCAGTGTTGCACACCGTACGGCACCGCCCTCCACAGGTTGTTGAGGAGGTTGACGGCGATGGCAAGGATCAGGAAACCGTGGATGCGAATCTCGATCCCGCGGATCGTCCCCGCGCGGACCGCGAGGTTTTGGAACTGGCGCTCCTCGAAGCTCATGCGCTCACTCAGCCGGCGCCAGAACCCGCGAGTCTCTCAAAGAACAACCGCATCCGTTCCACGGCCTTCTCGAGATTCGCCAGGGAGTTGGCGTAGGACAATCGTAAGTAGCCGTCGCCGCCGGGGCCAAACGAATTCCCCGCGAGGGTCGCGACGCCCGCTTCGACGAGCAGCCGCTCGGCGACCTCGGTCGACGGAAGGCCCGTCGCGGCGACATTTGGGAAAGCGTAGAAGGCGCCCGCGGGCGTCGTGCAGCGCACACCCGGCATGCGCCGTAGCTCCGCCGTGAGGTAGTCACGCCGCCGTCGGAACTCGGCGACCATCGCGCGCACGCAGTCTTGGGATCCGCGGATCGCTTCGAGCGCGCCGTACTGGTTGAACGTCACCGCGCAGGAGACGACGTTGACCTGAAACAGCTCGAACGGCTCCCGCAGCGCCTCGGGCACGATCGCGTAACCGAGCCGCCAACCGGTCATCGAGTACCGCTTCGAGAAGCCATCGAGGATGACGGTCCGATCCTGCATTCCCTCGAGGCTCGCGGGGCTCAGGAATTCCCCGTCGTACAGAAACTGCTGGTAGATCTCATCCGAGAGTACGGCGAAGCCGTGCCGCCGCGATTCGGCGGCGACGGTCTCGAACCCTTGCCTGTCGATGACGCCGCCCGTGGGGTTCTGTGGCGAGTTGAGGATGATGAGCCGCGTGCGAGGGCTGATGAGGCGTCGGAGCTCGGCGGGGTCAAATCGGAAGCCCGACTCTTCCCGCAGCAGGAGGGGGACCGGTCGGGCTCCGCAGTGCGCGATCACCGACGCGTACATCGGGAAGCCGGGGTCGGGGTAAATCACCTCATCGCCGGGGCCGGCCAGACAGCTCACCGTGTAAAAAATCACCGGCTTCCCCCCCGGGGTCACGATCACGCGCGATGGATCGATCGAGATGCCGCGCTCGCGGCCGGCGGCCTCCGCGATGGCTTCCCGGAGCTCGGGGATGCCCGGCGTGGGGCCGTACCCTGTCTTGCCGTCGCGGATGGCCTGGATCGCGCCGTCACAGATATGTTTCGGCGTGGGGAAATCCGGCTGCCCGATCTCGAGGTGGATGACTTCGCGCCCGGCGCGCTCGAGCGCCCGAGCGCGCGCGAGCACTCCGAATGCGGACTCCGTCTGGAGGAGGCGGGCGCGGGGGTGCACTTTCATGACGGGAGGATACTCGAGCATCCTGCCCCTCGCGAGGTTGGCACCTGCCGCGGGCTCGGCGCATGGTAGACTCGGCGGCTCATGGAAATTGCCGCCCAATCCACCGCAGAGACATCTGCCCGCACCGCCTGGAAACCTCTCGTCCTCGGACCGCGGATCCGGGTTTGGCCCCCCGTCGTCCTCGCGCCGATGGCCGGCGTCACCAATTTCCCGTACCGAAAAATTTGCAAAGACCACGGCGCCGGCCTCTGCGTCAGCGAGATGGTCAGCTCCCGGGGCATCCTCGAGGGTCATGACCGGACCTGGAAGCTGGCGCAGTTCGGGACCGACGAACGGCCGCGCTCGATCCAAATTTTCGGGTGCGACCCGAGCGCGATGGGGGAGTCCGTCCGTCGGCTGCGCGACGAGCTGGACGTCGATCACATCGACATCAACTTCGGCTGTCCCGTACCGAAAGTGACGAAGAAAGGCATGGGGGCCGCGGCCGTCGTCGACGCGGACAATTTCCGCCGCGTCGTGCGCGCGGTGGTCAAGTCGGCGGGTGAGGTCCCCGTGACGATCAAAGTCCGCATCGGGATGAGCGATGAGGTCGTCACGTTCCGCGAGGCGGGCCGCGTCGCGGAAGGGGAGGGCTGCGCCTGGATCGCGCTCCATGCGCGCACCGCCCGGCAAATGTACAGCGGGAAGGCCCGGTGGGAGTACATCGGGGAGCTGAAAGCGCTCGTCAAGATCCCCGTCCTGGGCAACGGTGATGTCTTCGAGGCGCCGGACGCTTTCCGGCTCCTCGAGGCGACCGGCTGCGACGGGGTCGTGATCGGACGGGGATGCTTGGGCAACCCCTGGCTCTTCCGCAATCTGCGGCAGCTCTTCGAGGGGGAGGGCACGCCCCTGCGCCCCCTCGTGACCGAGCTCGTCGCGGTCATCCGAGAGCATTTCCGACTCCTCCAGCAGCACTACCAGGCGACCCCCCGCGCCGCGGCGCTCCAGATGCGGAAGTTCGGCCCTTGGTACATGCGGGGCCTCGAAGGCGCCGCGCAGCTCAAGACGGCGTTTCAGGCGATCGAGGCGGAAGCGGACCTCGAGCGGCTCCTCGAGCAGGTGTCGAGAGCGAAGTTTGAGTCGGGCTTCCGCAGCCCGGCGGAGCCCACGCGCGTCGAAGAGAGCTGAACGTCAGGCAAAAATCGAGCTCAGCTGACCCGGAGGTAGCTCAGGATCGCGTCGCTCTCGGCGAAGTCGAGGGCGAGGAGGTGCGCGCCCGCGCGGAATAGCCGCTCCCGCTTGTTGTCGTTCATGTGGTAGCGGTTTTTTTCCGGCGTGTAGACGCCCAGCGTGACCGCGTCGACGTCGCGGCCGTTCTGGATCTCCACGTAGCCGTCGCCGGCGACGAGGAGGCCGCCGCCTTCGAGCTGGTGCTCGGAGATGATCGCGAGGATGACTTTCTCCTTCGAGAAGTCTTTGTAATTGGGGAGCGCGCCGTAGACTCGGTCCTCGAAGTATCGCTCGAGGCCGAGGAGCCGCACTTCTTCGGTGACGTACTCGACGTCGGTGCCACTCGCGAGGTAGCAGCTGATGCCGCTATCGACGAGGCGATCGAGAAAGGCCCGAGCGCCCAGGACGAGGAACTCTTCGGGTGCCGCCTTGCCGCTGCGGAGAGCCTCCATGCGGCTCGCCACTCCGCGAGACACCCGCTGGTTGTATTCCTGCTTGTACTCGAGGGCCGGGCGCGGCGTGCCGCCCCGTTTCTCCACCTCCTCGACGAGCCGGAGCATTTGGTAGATCGTCTGCTTGCCCGTCAGGTGGTCGACGAAGTCGATCACGAGCGCCTCGAGCTCCTCCCGGCTCTCGTGGCGGGGGCAGGCCTCGAGCACCTCGACCATGAGCGGGACCATGAAATCCTGCCAGCCGTCGCGGAGGTAGCTCAGGGTGCCGTCGAAATCGAGGAGGCAGTGGCGGATCCTGCCCCGAGGCGGCTGTTTGACGATCTCGACCGAGGTCCCCGGGATACGAGGAAACCCCGTCGGCATGGGAATCCGCGGCGGCGGGCCGCCGGCTTCGACATGCAGCATCGGGTCCAAGTGTTTCAGTGCGCTCCCGCGGCCTGCCGCGCCGCTGCCAGCGCTGGCTCGTACTTGGGCTCGTCCGCGACCTCTTTCACGATCTCGACATAGGTGATCTTGTCGTTGGCGTCGATCACGAACATCGCGCGCGCGAGGATGCGCAGCTCCTTGATCAGCACGCCGTAATTCTCCGCGAAAGACAGCTTCCGGTGGTCGGAGAGCGTGGGCACGGAGACATTCTCCGCGCCGCACCAGCGCTTCTGCGCGAACGGCAGGTCGGCGCTGACCGTATAGAACTGGACGTTCGCCGGCAGCTTGCCGATCTCCTGGCCGAATTTCTTCGTCTCGATCGCGCAGACGGGCGTATCGAGCGAAGGCACCGCCGCGATCAGGCGCACTTTGCCTTTCGAGGACGCCAGCGTGACCGTCTCGAGTGCCGTGTTGATGCACTCGAAGTCGGGAGCCTTGTCACCGGGCTTGAGCGTGGGCCCCAACAGGGTCTTGGGGTTGCCCTTCATGGTGATGGCGCCGGCGTGTTCCTGAGCCATTGGACAGCTTCCTTTCTACGGAGTATGAGCAGATTTTTGAGCCGCTCCCAGCGGACGGAAGCGGGCATGTTACCTACGCGGCGCGGCAGGTACAATAGCCGACTCCCTCGCCCGCCGCCGTAATGTAGGACGTTCGCAACATGATCGAGACCATCGCTCGTCAGGCACGGGCAGCAGCCGTCGAGCTCGCCGCGCTCGACACCGGCACAAAAAATCGAGCTCTCGCGAACGTCCTCGCAGCGCTCGAGGCGGCTCGCGGCGCAGTGCAGCAAGCCAACGCCGAGGATCGCAAGGACGCTACGCGCCTCATCGCGCAG
>Ga0111538_10010591_pt1 | contig 12260 bp, 10 predicted proteins | sample SoiMethybrSBSTD1_FD_79669 | JGI IMG/M metagenome (GOLD analysis project Ga0111538, IMG submission 79669) | Bulk soil microbial communities from a Populus tree surrounding site in Tennessee, USA - Soil MetaG P. TD hybrid SBSTD1 (version 2)... | ecosystem: Environmental > Terrestrial > Soil >...
CGTCTTGCCGACCTGTTCGGCAGGCGGCGGCTCTTCCTGATCGGCGTCGTCGTGTTCACGATCGCGTCGTTCCTCTGCGGGCTCGCCTGGTCCGAGGGCGTGCTCATCGCCTCGCGCGCGGTCCAGGGACTCGGTGCGGCAATCATCTCCCCGGCTGCGCTCTCGATCATCATGACGACCTTCGAAGAGGGGGCGGAGCGCAACAAGGCGCTCGGCGTCTGGGGGGCGATCGGGGGTTCCGGTGCGGCCGTCGGCGTGCTCGCGGGCGGTGTGCTGACGGAGTACGCGGGCTGGGAGTGGATCTTCTTCGTCAACGTCCCGGTCGGCGTGGCGGCGTTCCTGCTGGCGCCGCGGTTCGTCCGTGAGAGCAGGTCGGAGCGCGAGACCTCCCAGGACATCGGAGGCGCGGTCACGGTCACGGCCGGCCTCGCCCTGCTCGTGTATTCGGTGTCGAAGGCGCCGGAGCACGGCTGGGGATCGGGTTGGACGCTCCTGCGGCTCGCGCTCTCCGCGCTGCTGCTGGTCGCGTTCGTCGTCATCGAGTCGCGGACGAAGGATCCGCTGATGCCGTTCCGCATCTTCCGCGTCCGCACCGTCACCGGCGCCAACATCTCGGCGCTGCTGCTCGGCGCCGTCGTGTTCGCCAACTTCTTCATCCTGACGCTCTACGTCCAGCAAGTGCTCGGCTGGTCAGCGCTGAAGACGGGCGTCACGTTCATCGCCACCGCGGGCTCCGCCGTCCTCTGGGCCGGCGTCGCTCAGGCGCTGGTCACGCGGGTCGGGGCGAAACCGATCATGGTGGTCGGGTTCGTCGCGATGACCGCCGGGATGCTCTGGTACACCCAGATCCCGGCGGACGGCTCGTTCTGGTCCGACCTGCTGCCGGGCTACCTGCTCGTCGGTTTCGCGCTGCCGTTCACGTTCATCCCGGTCTCGATCGCCGCGCTCGCCGGAGTCGAGCACGACGAGGCGGGCCTCGCGTCCGGGCTGCTCAACACCAGCCAGCAGATCGGCGGCGCAATCGGCGTCGCCGTCACCTCGTCGGTCTCGCTGAGCCACTTCAACCATCTCGTCGCCACCGGCGAGCCGTTCCCGACCGCGTTCACCGCCGGCACGCAATGGGCGTTCTGGGTCTGCGTCGGGCTTGCGGTCGCCGGCCTCGCCGCGACGATCGTCTTCGTCCGGCGCGAGGAGATCGGGTCGACCGAAGGTGCAGCGGTGGCGGCCTGACGGCCGCCTACCCTGCGAAGAGCGGTTCTGGGAGACCGCTCAGGCCCGGGCGCAAGGCGAACACGCTGCCCGACAGCGGGTAGCGCCCGAGCTGCTGGGGCGTCATGTTCTGGCGCGAGGTGGTGATGTAGAGAACGTCGAGGTCCGGCCCGCCGAACATGCAGCTCGTCGGCTGGGGGACAGGCACCTCGACCTCGTGCGTGACCTCGCCGTCGGGGGCGTAGCGCACAACTCGACCGGCGCCGTTCTGTGCGCTCCAAACGCCGCCTTCTGCGTCGACCGTCAGCCCGTCCGGGAACCCTCCACTGCCGTGGTCGACGGTCGCAAACATTCGCCGCGCCGAGGGAACGCCGGCGTCGGGGTCGAAGTCGTAGACGAAGATCGCGTAACGGAAGCTCTCGCAGAAGTAGAAGGTCCGGTTGTCCGGGCTCCAGCCGAGCCCGTTGGCGCAGACAACCGCACCTTGGAGTCGGCTCAGCTCGAGGCCCGTGTCGACGCGGTAGAGCGAGCCGGAGGGCTTGTCCCAATCCACGTCGTTCATCGTGCCGGCCCAGTAGCGGCCTCGACGGTCGACCTTGGCGTCGTTGAAGCGGTTGCGCGGCTGGTCTTGCTCGACGCTCATGATCAGCTCGAGCTCGCCACCGGGCTCGTAGAAGGCGAGGTGCTTGGCGAGCGCGAGTACCAGCCCAGCACCTGCTCGCAGGCCGATGGCCATCACGTTCCGGCCAAGCGCGATGCGTTGTCCTCTCCCGCTCTCCGAGTCCAGCCGGTAGATGCACCCGCCGAGGTTGTCTGTCCAGTAGAGCGCCTGCTCGCGTACGGACCACACCGGCGACTCGCCGCAGGTCGCCGCGACTCGATGGACGCAATCGCCGTCACTCGCCGCAATTCGGGTGCGGTTCACGTGGCCGTGCAGAGCCCGATCCCGCCGGTCAGCGTGGCGTAGGCGTCCTGGGCAAAGGCGACGGACTCCGCTCGACGCGAGGTCATCTGCGTCACCGCACCTTCCCCGCTCTGCCCGGCGTCGTCGAGTGGGGGCACTGTCGAGGCATCCTCGCAGAGCACGCCCGCGATGCCAACGCCGGCGCGAAGTGCAAGGTGAGGACCCGGGCGGAGTAGCCTAGATCGGTGGGCCAGCAGAGCGACGACCGCGCGCCGATGGCGCCGCCCGCGCCGCGACGCTCGTCGTCGACGCCGCCGCAGCCGCCCAGGTTCGGGCTCTCGCCGCGCTGCGTTGTCGTCTCGCTCGTCTGGCGCGAGCGCGGATGAGCTACTGGTCGATCTGCTGCGCGTAGTTGCTCGAGCAGACGACGACCTTGCCGTAGTTGCTGGGGACGACGGCACAGGTTCTCTCGCGCGAGCCGAGCCAGAGGCCGGTGTAGAGCAGTACGACTGCCGAGACGAGCGCCAGGGTGAATGACGCAGCGAGCCTCATGAAGTTCCTCCTCTCCCTTCAGGCCATGCTAGCGCGTCGACACCAGTCGCCGCGACCCCGCGGGGCCACCTCAAGTGGCCGTTCGGCGGGCCGCCTCGCGCGCCTGGCGCTCGTACGGGCTCCGCCGGTAGCCGGTGCGGAGGTAGCTGAGCGGCATCCGGAGCGGGCGGTGCTGCATCTGCCAGACGTGGCAGAGCTCGTGCGTGATCAGGCCGTCGTGGACGTCGGCGCGGCGGAAGAAGATCACGAAGTGCGTCGCGAACCCGTCGAAGCCGCGCCAGGGGCGGAGACGGAAGAGCCACGGCGTGACGACGATCCGGACGTGCTCGATCCGCACCGGGCGCGGCCACCAGTCGAGCCGGTCGAGGCGCTCCTTTGCCCGGACGAGCCTGGGATCTGACGCGGCAGCGGCCGCGAACGCGGCCGCCTTCAGGGACGTGCCCCGCCGAAGGCGGGGATTCCCGCGGCCGGGATCCGCCTCTGCGGATTCCGGTCTTGCGGACGACATCGCTCAGGCGATCGGGTCGAGCACGAGGACCGCGGAGAGGTCCTGGGCCTGCGTGTACTGGAACTGGTAGAGCCGCGAGCGGGTGATGCGGTTGAGCGTCTGGAGCTCGCCGGCCTTGATCGCGCCGACCGAGGGCGTGAGGGGCGAGAGCGTCGAGGAGAGCGGCTTGGCGAGCTCAGGGCCCGTGTCGCCACGCTCGAGGAAGACCGCGGTCCCCGCCGTCTGGCCGCCGGCGGGCGGCGGCAGGAAGACGGTCACCGACTGGACGCCGTCGACGTACTTGAAGGTGTAGAGCGCGAGCTCGAGGGCCTCGCGGCGGAGAAGGGTGTGGCGCGCCTCGGTCGGTGGCCCGCTCGAGAGCGCGCAGCCGTCGCCGAGGCCGCAGAGCACGTACTGCATGCTCTTCGAGGCGTCGACGAGCTCGATGTCGTCCTCTTCGGCCTGTCCGGTCGAGGTGTCGGGGCGGACCGCGATCGCTGCGACGGGAATGGGGCTCGTCGAGTCACCGCCCGCCGCGACCGTCGGAGGCCCACCGAGCGCGACTGCCATCTGCTCTCCCTGGAAGCGGTACTCCTTCGCGACGTGATCTGCGATCTGCTTGACCCGCGCGTTCGCGCTGCCATCGGGCTCCCACGCCGACCATGACGGGTTCGGCACGGCATCGGGACGGCTCACCAGCACGATCAAGGCGCCGATCGCGATACCCCCGACGAGGGCGAGGGCGCCGTAGACGATCGCGAAGCGTCGCCGGTAGCCGGTCCGGCGCGCCATCTCGCTGCGCGGCACCGAGCCCGAGTCCTCGACGGGCTTCGCGGGCTCCGCCTCGATCAAGGGGCGGGGCTCGGCCTGCTCGCTCACTTCGCCTCGATCTCCTTCGGGCGACGCTCGCGGCTGGCGACGGCGAAGAAGGGCGGCGGCCAGACTGCCTCGTCGCCGTAGTCGAGTTCGGGAATCCGCAGGCCGACCGAGTCGAGCAGGTCGAGCAGCTCGTCGCCGAAGATCTCCTTCTTCTCCATCAGGACGTCGGCGATGCGCGCGAGCGCCTCCTGGTTCTCCTTCGCCAGGTTGTGCGCGACGACGTACGCCTGGCCGATGATCTGCGCGCCGACACGGCGCTTCGCGGGGTCGGAAAGAGCGCCGGAGATCGGGTCGGGCGCCATCGGGCCGCCGCCTCCGCCCATGCGGTTCATGATCTGGAGACCGATCCCCTCGAACCGCTCGAGCACGCGCTGGCGAGCGTCGTCCTCGCTCTCGCCCTTCTCGAGCGTCACGTGGAACGGCTGCGGCCCCATCGCGGCGGCGCCGACCATCCCCGCCGTCTGGGCGGTGACCGACATCACGTCCCCGCCGACGCCGGTCGAGTTCTCGTTGTAGAAGACGCGCTCGGCCGCCATCGCACCGAGGCCCCAGACGAGCTGAGCGAACATCTCGCTCTGGAACCGGGCGAAGCGCTCTTCCTTCTCCCTGGCCTGGTGGTGCCCGCCGGAGTCGCCCCGGCGCCGGATCGACAGGCGCGTCGACTCGAAGTCCTTCATGAACGAGTGCCCGGCGATGGCGTGGCCCGCCTCGTGGATCGCGATGGCGCGGCCCTCGCGCTCGATGTACTCGATCCCGATCGCGGTGCCCGACTCGAGCGTCGTGATCGACTCGACGAGATCCTCCCAGCTGAATCGCTCGCGCCCCGAGTGGTGCGCGATCGTCAGTGCCATCGAGGTGACCTGCTCGATCATCGCCGGCGAGTAGCCGTTCGTCACGCGCGCGATCTCGTCACGGCGCCTCGGCATGTCGAGGTCGGCGTCGTGGGAGACCTTGTTGATGTAGAGGTCGATGATGTCGAGCCGGTCGTGCTTGGTCGGCGTCCGGAACCAGACGTGGCGGCCCATGCGGCCAGGCCGGATCAGCGCCGGGTCGAGGCGGTCGATCGGCACGTTCGTGGCCCCGATGAAGTAGACCTGCTCGCTCCGCGGCCTCGGCGCGGGCAGCCGGAGTGACTTGCCCTTGACCCGTCGCGGGACGATGAAGCTCGCGTCGAGCAGTGTGTTCGTCTTGTTCGTGATCACCCGGCGCATGAACGGCGGGTTGTCGATGCCGTCCATCACGACGAGCAGCTGGTTGAGCGCCATGCCGCCGCCGCCCATGCCCATGCCTCCGGGGAACATGAAGCCGTAGAAGCGCATCATCGTCGCTGCGAAGCCGCTCACCCCGATCGTCGGCGTCTCGCGGTTTGCGAACAGCTTCTCGCGCCAGGCGCGCGTCTCGAGCACCATGTCGCCGGAGGGGTTGAGCGAGCCCCACGGCCCGTAGAAGAGGTCGTCGTGAAGGCTCAGCGGCGTCAGCGGCGGGACGTTGATCGCGCCGCCGAAGCTCCCCTGGCCGAGCGCCTGGCGGCGCATCCCGACGGCGTCGATCTCGTCGATGAACACGATGCACGTGCCGCCCCATTTGCGCGCGGCGCGCTTCGCCTTCCAGGCGAGGTAGCGCACGACGATCGCGTCGATGCCGATGAACGTCGCCGCGAAGCCCGACCCCGGGATCGACACGAACGGAGAGTTGAAGCCCGTGGCGAGGGCCTTCGCGAGCATCGTCTTCCCGGTGCCGGGAGGCCCGAAGAAGAGGACGCCGCGCTCGCGCTTGCCGCCGTGGCGCTCGAACTGCTCGCCCGACTGCCAGATCGAGACGACGCGCCGGACCTCCTCCTTCGCCTCCGCCTGGCCTCGGACGTCGTCGAGCTTAACGCCCCACTGCGCGTCGCCCGGCTCGAACGTCTTGATCTGCGTGAGGTTCATCGCGAGCAGCGGGCCGAACAGGATCCCGAAGTTCGCGATGAACAGGAAGAAGACGAAGACGACCTGGATCCACAGGGCGGGCGACGAGAGGATCGTCCCGAATCCGCCGATGATGAAGCCGATCGTGCTGAACCACGAGCCGCCGCGGAACAGCCAGATGATCGTGATCACGACCACGAACATCACGGCGATCTTGAACCAGAAGCGCCAGAACCACGCGCGCCGGCGACTGACGACGTCCTCCTCGCGCAGCTCGCGGCTCTCGACGCCGAAGAGGCTCGGCGCGGGGATCAGCCGGCGGAAGAGGAGATCGGCGAAGCCGCGGAACACGACCACGATCGCGACCGTCGCGAGCAGCGCCTGCCACCAGGAGAGGTCGCTGCGCTGGGTGAACCAGATATAGAGCGCCGGCGAGGTGAGAACCGCGACGACCGTCGCAGCGCGCGTCAGCTTCTTCCAGCTGCGGGCCAGGTCCTGGGACGCCTCTGCCTGGGGCAGGCCCGAGAGCGGTTCCGCAGCCGTTGCCATCTCAAGGAGTGTACGCAGGCATCTCGACGCCTAGATGTTGGCGGGATGTTAAGCCCGCCAAACATGGCTCTGGGGGGCGCTTGACACCCTCTGCGGGGACGCGCTGCGACGCTGGTAGCGTCGGGGCATGACACAGGCGACGCTCCACACCAGCGAGGGCCCGATCGAGATCGAGCTCTTCCCAGAAGAGGTGCCGAAGACCGTCGAGAACTTCACGAAACTCGCCTCCGACGGCTTCTACGACGGCCTCTCGTTCCACCGCGTGATCCCGGACTTCATGATCCAGGGCGGCTGTCCGGTGGGCGACGGCACCGGCGGTCCCGGCTACACGTTCGAGGACGAGCCGAGCGGCCATCCCGTGGCGCGCGGCGCGCTCGCGATGGCGAACGCCGGTCCGAACACGAACGGGTCGCAGTTCTTCATCGTCACGGCCGACGCGTGCCCGTGGCTCGACGGGAAGCACACCGTCTTCGGCCAGGTCGCGTCGGGTCAGGACGTGGTCGACCGGATCTCGCTCACAGAGCGCGACGCCCGCGACAAGCCGATGTCGCCGGTGACGATCGACAGGGTCGAGTTGGCCTAGGTGTCGGACTCGAAGTCGGACACGTAGATGGAGCTCGCGGGCAAGACGGCCGTCGTCACGGGCGCCTCGTCCGGGATCGGCGCCGCAACCGTCCGCAAGCTCCGCGAGGCCGGCGTCCGCGTCGCGGGCGGGGCGCGGCGTCTCGAGCGTGTCGACGCGGACATCGCGCTTCCGCTCGACGTCACCGACGAGGCGTCGAGCGCCGCGTTCGTCGAGCAGGTGGTCGCCGAGCTCGGCGGGATCGACATCCTCTTCAACAATGCGGGGCTCGCCCTCGGCCGGGTGCCGTTCGAGGAGTCGACGGAGGACGTCGAGGCCACCGTCCTCCACACGAACGTCGACGGCGTGCTCCGGATCACGCGGCTCTGCCTGCCGCACATCCGCGACGGAGGTCACATCCTGTTCATGGGGTCGGTCGCGGGGCGGCAGGCGTACCCGCACGGCGCCTCGTACATCGCGTCGAAGTTCGCGGTGCGCGGGTTCTCGTATGCGCTGCGCGAAGACCTGCTGGGCCGCCCGATCCGCGTGACGACCGTCGACGCGGGGCTCGTCGAGACCGAGTTCTCGCTCGTCCGCTTCGGCTGGGACTCCGAGAAGGCGGCTGCCGTCTACGAGGGGCTCGACCCCGTCACGCCCGACGAGATCGCCGACTGCGTCCTGTTCGCCCTTACGCGTCCCCTGCACGTGAACCTCGACGAGATCGTGATCAAGGCGCTCGCGCAATCGAGCGGCGCCCGCGTGGTGCGCAAGGACGAGCACTAGCCCGGTGTCGCCGACCATTCTCGAAGGCTCGACCTTCTGCATCTGCAACGACCTCGGTGACATCGAAGCCGGTGTCGACGGTCTCTACGCGCACGACACCCGGTTTCTCTCGAGGTTCACGCTGAGGGTCGCAGGCAGCCGCCCACTGCTGCTGTCCTCGGGCAAGGTCGAGTATTTCTCGGCCGCGTTCTACTCGCGAAATGCGCCGGTCGACGGGCTCGACCAGGACGTCCTCTCGATCGCACGACACCGGTTCGTGGGAGACGGCCTCCAGGACCACATCGTGGTCCGCAATGTGACCCGGGATCCCCTGTCCTTCACCCTCGAGCTCGACTTCGGGACGGACTTCGCGGACATCATCAGCGTCAAGCAGCACGACTTCGCGCTCGGCGATCCGCTCGAGGCACCGGACCTTCCGCCGCTTGCGCCGGCGCTCTTCGACGAGGCGCTGAGCCGGATTCTGCTCCAGGAGCCACAGGGTCGGAGCGGACGCACGCACGTCGTCCTCTCGCGCGACGGCCACGGCCAGGGCGGGGTCGTCCGCTATCCGATCAAGCTGGCCCCGCACGGAGCCTGGGAGGTGACGGTCGACGTCGCGGTCTCTCTCACCGGAGAGATCGAGCGCCCGGAGCGCGTCCAACGACGATTTGGGACGGAGCGTGCGCGCGTGCGCGAGTCACTCGATGCCTGGTCGCTACGGCTTCCGCGGCTTGTCACGACGTGGGACGAGCTCGGCCACTGCTTCGACCAGTCCGTCGCCGATCTCGCGGCGCTCCGCCTTCGTCACGGAAACAGGTCTGGCCCCCTGCCCGCAGCGGGTATGCCCTGGTTCATGACGGTGTTCGGTCGCGACACGATCATCACGAGCCTCCAGACGATGCTCCTCGGGCCCGAGCTTGCCGTGAACGCCCTCGACGTGCTCGCCGACCTCCAGGCTGACGTTGACGATCCCGCGATCGACGCCGAGCCGGGGAAGATCCTCCACGAGCTACGGGCCGGCCGGGCCGCGGAGCGGTGGTTCGCCCGCTACTACGGGACGGTCGATGCGACGCCTCTCTATCTCGTGCTCCTCTCCGAGGTGTGGCGTTGGACGGGCGACGCCGAGCTCGCGCGCCGCTTCCAGGGTCCGGCACTCGCGGCGCTCGCGTGGATCGACGGGTACGGAGACCGGGACGGGGACGGTTTCGTCGAGTACGAGCGGCGCTCGCTCGGGCTCGAGAACCAGTCGTGGAAGGACTCCGGCGACTCCCAGCGCTTCCGCGACGGCCGTTATGCCGCGCCCCCGATCGCGCCCGCCGAGGTCCAGGGCTACGTCTACGACGCAAAGCGTCGACTCGCGGAGTTGGCCCGCGCGGCGTGGGGAGCACACGAGTTGGCCGACCGCCTCGACAGCGAGGCGGCGGCGCTCGAGGCGCGATTCGACGACGCGTTCTGGGTTCCCGACCGTGGCGGCTATTACGCGCTCGCGCTCGACCGCGACAAGCAGCGAGTCGATGCGCTCTGCTCGAATCTCGGGCACCTGCTCTGGAGCGGCATCGTCCCCGAGCGACGGGTCGACGCGATCGTGGACCACCTCACCCGGCATGAGCTCTGGTCCGGCTGGGGTCTCCGGACGATGTCCACGTCCGACGCCGCGTACAGCCCGCTCAGCTACCACAACGGAACCGTCTGGCCCCACGACACTGCGCTCGCCGCGTGGGGACTCGCCCGTTACGGACATTGGGACGCCGTCCACAGGATCGCGGCCGCGCTCCTGGAGGCGGCCCGCCATTTCGAGTGGTCGCTCCCCGAGGTGTTCGCCGGGTTCGACCGCTCGGAGACCCCGTTTCCGATCGGCTACCCGACCGCCGCCCGCCCGCAGGCGTGGGCCGCGGGAACTCCGCTTCTGCTCCTGCGACTGCTGCTCGGCCTCGAGCCGAACACTGCGGAACGACGGCTCGGCACGCTCGCAGGCGCGATGCCACCCGATGGCGTCTCACTGTCGTTGCAAGGCGTCCGCGGGTTCGGCCGGTCCTGGGACGTGACGTCCACGTCGAGCGGGATCGGCGTCGACGAGGTCGCATGAGGATCGCGGTGCTCAGCCCCGTGTGGTTCCCGGTGCCTCCCTCGGGATATGGAGGCATCGAATCGGTCGTATCGCTTCTCGCCGACGGCCTCGTCGATCACGGCCACGACGTCACGCTCTTCGCATCGGGCGACTCGCAGACGACCGCCCGCCTTGCCTCCATCTACGACGTAGCGCCGAGCGAATGGATCGGGCACACGTTCTGGGAGCTCCAGCACACCGTCTCATGCCTCGTTCGAGACGACGAGTTCGACGTGATCTCGGACCACACGGGGCTGCTCGGCCTTGCGCTGGGCTCGATGGGGCCGACCCCGTTCGCCCACACCGTCCACGGGCCGCTCACCGGCGAGCCGGGGAAGCTCTACGCCCAGATCACCGCGATGACGCCCAACAACGCCTTGATCGCGGTGTCCGACACACAGCGGCTTCCGATGCCCGACCTGCCCTGGGTCGCGACCTGCAGAAACGCCATCGACCTCGTTCGGTATCCGTTCAAGCCGGAGCGGGGCGACTACCTGCTCTTCCTCGGGCGCATGACCGCGGACAAGGGCGCACACCGGGCGGTTGAGGTGGCGCGGGAGTCGGGCCTGCCGCTCAGGCTCGCCGGGAAGTGCCGCGAGCCGCTCGAGCAGCAGTACTTCGAAGAGCATGTCCATCCGCACCTCTCCGATCGAATCGAGTACGTGGGCGAGGTGACGCACGACGAAAAGATCGAGCTCTTGCAGCACGCGCGAGCGACGCTCTTCCCGATCGAGTGGGCCGAGCCGTTCGGTCTGGTCATGATCGAGTCGATGGCCTGTGGAACCCCGGTGATGGCGACGCGATTCGGAGCAGTCCCCGAAGTCGTCGAGGACGGCGTGACCGGGGTTATCGTCGACCGCGCGGAGGAGATGGCGGCAGCGCTCGAACGTGCCGACGCCATCGATCCGCACGTCCAGCGCCGTGCCGTGGAAGAGCGCTTCGCTCCCGCGCGTATGGTCGCCGACTACCTCAGAGCGTACGAGCTGACGATCGAGCGTTGGAACGCGCGCGAGATGTCGCTCGCCTGACGGACGACACGGTGCGGCTGCGCTCGGCGTTCGACCGCGAGATCTTCCGGCTCGCGGTGCCCGCGCTCGGCGCGCTCGCCGCCGAGCCGCTCTACGTGCTCGTCGACACGGCGATCGTCGGTCATCTCGGCCGCTCGCAGCTGGCGGCGCTCGGCGCGGCCGCGACGGTCGTCTCGGTCTTCGGGATGTTCAACTTCCTCCAGTACGCGACGACCGCGCAGGTCGCCCGTGCGACCGGCGCGAACCAGGACGTGGACGCACGGCGGCTGGGCGCGCAGGCGTTCTGGCTCTCCCTCGCGATCGGGATCGTGCTGTGCGTGGCGCTCGTCCTGCTGGCCGGGGAGGTGGTCGCGCTCGTCGGCGTCGAGGGACAGACGGCCGACTACGCGGAGACGTACCTGCGGATCGTCGCGCTCGGCGTCCCGTCGTTCTTCCTCGCGCTCTCGGGGCAGGGGTTCCTCCGCGGGCGCTCGGAGCTGACCGCGCCGCTCGTCGTGATCGTGCTCGCGAACGTGCTCAACGCCGCGCTCGAGGTGCTCTTCGTCTACGGGTTCGGCTGGGGGATCGAGGGGTCGGCCTGGGGCACCGCGATCGCGCAGTCCTGCATGGGCGCGGGCTTCGTCTGGCTGATCGTCTCGCGGGCCGGGCGCGAGAACATGGCACCGGCCGTTCGCTTCGCGCGGCGCCTGCTCTCGGTGGGGAAATTCATCTTCGTCCGGACCGCTGCGCTGATCTCGGCCTTCCTGCTGGCGGGCGCGGTCGTCGCGCGGTTCGGTGACGCGGAGCTCGGCGCGTACCAGATCTCGTTCCAGCTGTTCCTCGCGCTCGCCCTGGCGCTCGACGCGATCGCGATCGCCGGGCAGATCCTCGTGGGGCGCGAGCTCGGCGCGGGGCGGCCCGACCGCGCGTACGACGCCAGCGTGCGCATGATCACGCTCTCGGTGGCGACCGGCGCGCTCTTCGCAGTCCTCCTGCTCGCGCTGGCGGACGTGCTGCCGCGTCTCTTCTCCTCGGACGCCGAGGTGCTCGCCGAGTGCGCGGCGCTCTGGCCGATCTTCGCCCTGCTCCAGCCGGTGAGCGGCGCGGTCTTCGCGCTCGACGGGATCCTCATCGGGGCAAGCGACGGCCCGTACATCGCAGGGTCGATGGTCGTCGCGTTCGCCGCGTGCACCGCCTGCCTCGGCCTCGCGGTCGCGGAGAACTGGGGCGTCCGCGGGGTATGGGCGGCCCTCGCGGTGCTGATCCTCGTCCGCGCCGTGACGATGGGGGCGCGGTTCGCGCGCCGGCGATGGCTCGTCACGGGGTGGGCGTGAA
>Ga0111538_10010592_pt1 | contig 12259 bp, 12 predicted proteins | sample SoiMethybrSBSTD1_FD_79669 | JGI IMG/M metagenome (GOLD analysis project Ga0111538, IMG submission 79669) | Bulk soil microbial communities from a Populus tree surrounding site in Tennessee, USA - Soil MetaG P. TD hybrid SBSTD1 (version 2)... | ecosystem: Environmental > Terrestrial > Soil >...
ACGCGGCGATCGAGCGCATTCTGCCGCACCGGTTTCCGTTCCTGCTCGTCGATCGGATCACGGAGTTCGAAGTCGACAAGCGGATCGTCGGCATCAAGAACGTGTCGCTCGACGAGCGCTATCTGTCGCATACCGGCACGGGCGTGCCGGTGCTCCCGCCGACCATCCTCACCGAAACGGTCGCGCAGGTCGGTGCGATTCTGATTCTCGCGAAACCGGAGAACCGGCAACGCCTCCCGTTTTTTGCCGGCATCGAGCGCGTCCGCTATCGACGTCCCGTCCATCCCGGCGACGTGGTCGAAATCGAAGCCATCGTCGTGCGGCTGCGGAGTCGCATGGGCCTTCTGAAAGGCGTGGCGCGCGTCGACGGCAAGACCGTCATCGACGGAACGATGACATTCGCGCTGAGTCCCCCGCAGCCCGCTTCCCCGTAAGCCACCGCGACCGTAAAAAATAGTCGAGCTGGCTCCGGAAGAGGCTGGCACCCGCGTTGCAGCCCAGAGCGCGAAGGATGGGAGGCAACACATGTTGGAAACGATTGCGATCATTCTGATCGTGCTGTGGCTGCTGGGAGTGGTCAGCGGTTACACGATGGGCAACTTCATTTACGTACTGCTGGTCGTGGCGATCGTGCTGTTCCTGGTCCGCCTCGTCAGCGGCCGACGCGTCGTCTAAACGACGATCGCGCGGTGTGTGTAACGCGGTCGTGTCCGCAGGTTTCGCGGACACGACCGCCGATCTGCCCATATTCCGTCGGTCGCGCTCCGCCCATTCGAGGGCGCGGTAGAATGGACGGACCAGCTTATGGGTAGAAAATCCTCCGCCAAGTCATCGTCGCGACCGCCGTCTTCCGAGCCGCCGGCGGCCGGCGCGCGGTCCTCGACGCCACTCCTCGTCGCAGCCCTGGTCGCCGTCGTGGCGATCCTGGGTGGTTTTGCGTACTCGCGCAGCGTTCGGGATGTCGGTGCCACCGCATCCGGACCGGCCTCTGGCGTAACGCCGACGGATGCCGTCCAGGCTGCGCCGGCGGTGCCGCTCAAACCACATAAACAGGCGAACCTGCCGCCGCTTCCATTCCAGGCCTACGCACCACCGCGTCCGCCGGACGTCGTCCGAGCCGCATACCTCTTTGCGGCCGAGCATCCTGAAATACTCAGCTATGTCCCCTGCTTCTGCGGGTGTGAACGCTCCGGCCACAAAGGCAACGAGGATTGTTTCGTCGCAAGGCGCGACGCGGCCGGGGATGTCGTGGAGTGGGAGCCGCACGGCCTGGACTGCGCGGTGTGCCTCGACGTCGCGCGCGATGCGCAGCAGATGCATTCGTCAGGTGCGTCGGTCCGCGACATCCGCGCGGCAATCGAGAAGAAGTGGGCCAGCGCCGCCGCGCGCGGTACGCACACGCATACCCCGGAGCCGCCGAAGAGTTCCCCGTAGGGGACGTAGGGACATGGGGACGTGGGGACTCTGAACCGTCGCCGGTCGGCGTCCACACGTCAGTCCGCTAGTCCTCCAGTCCCGCAGTCCCCAGTCGGTGCTGCTCATAATCCCCCCGTGGATCGACGCGCGGCGGCCTTCGCGCGACTGTTCGAAGCGGTCCATGAAGGCGTGTATATCGGCACGATCGGGCCCGACAGCTCCGCGACGATTGCCGCCAATCCCCATCTCAAGCTGATCTTCGGCCACGCGAGCGAAGCGCCAGAAACCGAGGTCCGGCCCTTCGATCGCGATCGCTTCGTCGATCCTCAAGCCCGTACCGCGCTCGTCGAACGGCTGACGACCGACGGCTCGGTCAACGATTACCTGCTGCGGTTACGGCGCGCCGACGGCAACGCGGTGTGGGTGGAGGTGACGGCACGCGCCGATCCGCCGGCCGACGATCAGAGCCTGCGGCTCGAGGCGCTGGTGCGCGACGTCAGCGAGCGCAAGAAACTCGACGACGAAACCCGCGACATCTATCACCAGCTGCTGCAGGCCGAGAAGATGGCCGCGCTCGGGCAGACGATCTCCGGCGTCGCCCACGAGCTGAACAACCCGCTGGCGACGATCATCAGCTGGGCCGAGCGGCTGCAACAACGAGCGGGGCTCGACGAACCGATCCGCCGCGGACTCGAGACGATCTTTTCGGAATCGGAGCGGGCCGCGCGCATCGTCCGCAACCTGCTGACCTTCGCGCGCAAGCGGCAGACGACGCGCGCGATGGTCGACGTCAATCAGGTGGTGCGCGAGACGCTGGCGCTGCGGGCGTACGAGCAGCGCGTGACGAACATCTCGATCATCGACGCGCTCGCGGCGGGCCTCCCACAGGTCTTCGCGGACGGTCACCAGGTGCAGCAGGTCCTGCTGAACCTGGTCATCAACGCCGAGCAGGCGATGCTCGCGGCGAACGGCCGCGGGACGATCGTCGTGCGAACGTGGCACGACGCGAATCAGGAATCGGTGGTGCTCGAGATCAATGACGACGGACCGGGCATTCCCGACGAGCTGCAGCCGAAGATCTTCGACCCCTTTTTCACGACGAAAGAGGTCGGCAAGGGCACCGGCCTCGGGCTGACCGTGGCGTACGCGATCGTGCAGGAGCACGGAGGGCGCATCCGGCTCGAATCGCCTGTGGGACACGGCGCATCGTTCTACGTAGAGCTGCCGGTGACGGGCGGCAAGCTGCCCCCGGCGCCATTGACGCGCGCGAAGCTGGCGACGACGGCCGGAGCACCGGGCGGTTCGATTCTGGTCGTGGAAGACGAGGAGCAGCTGGCGCGGGCGGTGGTCGACGCGCTGCGCGACGAAGGATACCTGGTCGACCACGCCGCAGACGGGGAGGTGGCGCTGGAACGGATCAGCGGCCGGGCGTTCGACGCGGTCATCTGCGATCTGAAGATGCCGCGTCTCGACGGCAAGGCGTTCTATCGCACGCTGGAAGCGGACGCGCCAGAATTGGCGAAGCGCGTGATCTTCGTCACGGGAGACGTGGCCGGCACCGACGCGGAGGAGTTTCTGATGGAGAGCGGGTGCCGCTGGCTCGCGAAGCCGTTCCGGCTGGGCGACCTGTTGCGCGCATTACGTGAAACGCTCGCGTAGAGGTCGCCCAGCACAGAGGGCACAAAGGTCAACAAAGGACACAGAGGAAAACGACAAAAGGACACAAGCGAGAACGGCTGTCTGGCCGTCCCTCTGTGTCCTTTGTTCTCCTCTGTGTCCTTGTCGGGTATGGATGTCTATCGGGCGGCAGCCACTGCTTCCCGCCGTCTCGGCATCTTGAGCGCAGCCTTCGCGGGCGTCGGACGCTTCACCTTGTAGGGCAGCATCGCCACCACTTCGGCAACCTGCGCCGGCCGCGCAGCCACCGGCTGCGCCTTCGACGCCACGACGGCCGCCTTGGCCATCACCGGCTTGCGGGCGGTGAAGGCGATCAACTGGCGCTTCATCTCCGCCACCTTCTGCGGGTTCATGTCGCCCAGGGCGTCGCGGAGCCGGCGAATGGCGCGGGCGTGGAGCTGCGACACGCGCGATTCGTTGACGCCGATCTCGGCGCCAATCTGCTTCATCGTGACTTCGCCGTAGTAGTAGAGACCGATCACCTTGCGCTCGCGCCAGGGCAGCGACTGGATCGCGGCGCGCACACGCTCGCGCGTCTCGCTTTTTTCGTACGCCGCATCCGGTGCGTCGGGCTCGGAGGGGACGAGTGCGGTCGGCAACGAGCTCTCGTCCATGTGCTCGCCGGTGGCGAGCGGCGACGTCGCTTCGATCGTGTTGATGCGGACGATGGTGCGGCTCAAACGCTTTTCGTCGGACCCGACACGGGCGGCGAGATCCGCCATCGACGGCTCGTGTCCCAGCTCGCGGCGCAGCGCTTCGCGCGCCGCGTCGAGTTCGCGTCGTTGCCGACGCACGCCGCGCGGCCAGGCGTCCTTGCGCAGCGCGTCGATCATGGCGCCGCGGACGCGCCGTTCGGCGAACGTCTCGAACTTGATCCCCCGCCCTTCATCGAACCGGTGTGCGGCGTCGATGAGGCCAAGGACGCCGTCCTGCACCAGGTCGCCGATGTCGATCGAGTTCGGCATCGAGGCGGCCATGCGCCGGGCGAGCGCTTCGACGAACGGCAACCCGGCAACGATCCGGCGATTCTGACTTGGGGCGACAGATTGGGCGCGCATGTACTCTCCTCGCCAGGACCGCGACTTCCGTCGGCTCGTTGCCTTCGCGTCGCTTCCGGCGGGTGCTCGCTATCGCAACCGCGGTACCAACGGACGAGGTCGTGTGCAGTACAAGCGCACTCAAACTGGACTAATGGCTGTAAATATTTGCTGTATTTGATCTTAGTTCGGTGCGCTGTTTCTGGACTGAGCAGTAGGAGTGGGGCGGTAGGCCGCGAAAATCGTCAAAAATCTGGCGATTTCCGTGTTCACATCGTCAGAGTTTTGACGGTGGAATTACAAAACTGACGTGCTAAGGGGCTTCGATTGCAGGACCGGCGTGGCGGCGAATCTCTTTGACGGTGGTCATCGCTTCAAGCGTGCTCGCAACCACCTGACCCGCACGTGAACGGCTGATATCGTCGGTCGCTTTCGCTTCCAGCAGCTCGGCGTGCGCCAGAATGATCCCGAGCTGGTTGTTCAAGCGATGGAAGAGGAGCCGCAGTTCGGGAGATTCGTCCATCTCACCCCTCGCCAGGAGCTCCTCGACACTCAACGCACGCGACGGCATCAGGCTCAGTGACGGCCTTCAGCCTGCCAGACCGCCTTGTCTGTCACGGAATGACGTTCGCTGTCGTTCGGGTCGCGCCACAGGGTGTCGACGAAGATCCGCACCGAGCCACCCGCGGTGCGCACGTATTCGATCTTCCCGCTCGAGAGCCAGTTGTAGATGGTTCGGCGGCTCACACCCACGAGCTCACAGGCCTTCATGATCGAGATAGTTTTGCGTTCCAAGAGCTTTGCCTCCGTGAACTTCTATCGGGACCAGACCGACCGGGGATTAGGGATCTTTTTTGGGAGGCCCCCAAAACTGTAAGTTAGGAGATTTGGCGGGCAGGATCATCCAATCCTGTAATCGCCGCCCGGCCCATCGCGAGCGCCGCTTCCACCGTGCTGCCGCCGATGTGCGGCGTGCCGACGAAATTCGGCAGCAGCAACAGCTCGCGGTCGACCGGTGGCTCGATCGCGTAGACATCGCATGCGGCTCCGGCCAGGCGTCCGTCGATCAGCGCCGCTTTCAGCGCGGTTTCGTCGACGATGCCGCCCCGCGCGGTGTTCACGAGAAAAGCGGCAGGCTTCATCCGCGCTATCTCGCGTGCGCCGATCAGGCCGCGCGTCGACGCGTCGAGCGGTAGATGCACCGTCACGAAATCGGCCTCGGCAAGCAGCGCGTCGAGCGCGAGCGGCGTCACGCCGAGCTCGCGATAGAACGCGTCGTAGTCGCGGATGTCGTGCGCGAGAATGCGCGCGCCGAATGCGGCCGCGAGACGCGCCACCTGCTGACCGATGTCGCCGCAGCCGACGATGCCGACGGCTGCCGAAGAAAGCTGCCGGCCGCCAGGCTGACGCCATCCGCCGTCGCGCATCTCGCGGGCGAGGGTGACCGTACTGCGTCCGAGTACGAGCATGAATGCAATCGCGAGCTCGGCGACCGCCTGACGGTTGACGCCGCCTGTCCACCGCACTGATACCCCACGGCGCGTCGCGGCGGCGAGGTCGATCATGTCGAGGCCGACGCCGTACTTGCTCACGATGCGAAGCTCCGGCACCGCCGCGAACACCGTCTCGTCGAGTACCTCGAGTCCGGTGATCGCCATGTCGTGGCCGCGCAGGAACCGGACGAGATCGTCGCCGGCGAGAGGACGACCGGTTCCGTTGTAGACGACGTCCGGGTAGCGGGCTTCGAGCTCGCGCCGCAGGGTTGCGTGCTTGGGGAAGGAGTGAGAGGCGACGGCGACGGACATCGCGCTGATTATGGTGTCGGACACGGTGTCCGGCCCCGGGTCGCGACCAGAGTCGGACACGGTGTCCGGCCCGGTGCCGGGATCGGTGCCGGGTCCGGTGTCGGACACCGTGTCCGATGTGTCCGAAATACCACACGTTAGGGACGGCGTTCTCGTGTCAAAATGTTGGCGCCTGCTAAATGCCTGACACGACGAAACATCTGCTGTTGGTCGAAGACGAGGCGCCACTGCGGCAGGCGATCGCCGAACAGCTCAGCGACCGCGGCTATCACGTCGAACAGGCCGAATCTGGCGAAGCGGCCATCGCACGGCTGGCCGACTTCGCCTTCGACATCATCATCACGGACCTTCGCCTGCCCGGCGTGGACGGTTCCGCGGTCATCGAAGCCGCCGTCGCCCGCTACCCTGACATCATCGCCATCGTCGTCACCGGCTACGGAACGGTGAAGGATGCGGTGGAAGCCATCAAGCGCGGCGCATCGGATTTCGTCAGCAAGCCGTTTCAGATCGACGAGCTGCTGCACGTCCTCGGATCGTCGCTCGAGCAGCGACGGCTGAAATCGGAGAACGCGTATCTCCGTTCGCAGCTCGAAGAGCGGTATCGATTCGAAGGCGTCGTCGGCAAGAGCCGTCCGATGGCGCGCCTCTTCCAACTGCTCGAGACGGTCGCCCCGACCAACAGCACGATCCTGATCACGGGGGAGACCGGCACCGGCAAGGAAGTCGTGGCGAGAGCGATTCACCTCAACGGCCCGCGGCGCATGCATCGGTTCGTCGCGCTGAACTGCAGCGCCATCCCCGAGACACTGCTCGAGGCCGAGTTGTTCGGCCACGTGCGTGGCGCGTTCACCGGCGCCGTGGGGAACCGTCAAGGACGCCTCGAGCAGGCGCACAAGGGGACGGTGTTTCTCGACGAAGTCGGAACGATGAGCTCCGCGCTGCAAATGAAGCTCCTGCGCGTGCTGCAGGAGCGCGAGTTCGAACGGGTGGGCGACTCGCACACGACGAAGGTGGACGTGCGCGTCATTGCCGCCACCAACAGCGACCTTGCACGCATGGTCGCGGAAGGACAGTTCCGCGAGGACCTGTTCTACCGGCTGAACGTGATTCCCGTGCAGCTGCCGCCGCTTCGCGATCGCAAGGAAGACATCCCGCTCCTGGTCCAGCATTTTCTCGCGATCCTTCGCAACGGCGCGCCGACCGCGCTCACGGTGTCGCAGGAAGCGATGCGGCGGCTGATGTCGTTTTCGTGGCCCGGCAACGTCCGTCAGCTGGAAAACGCCGTCGAGCGGGCCGTCGCGCTGAGTGCGGGACGAACGCAGATCGACGTCGGCGATCTGCCGACCGAAGTGCAGAAGGCGCAGGAGACGGCGCTCACGACGGCGGTGACGCTGCCGGAGGACGGGCTCGATCTCGATGCGTTCATCGCCGACATCGAGCGCGACCTGATCCAGCGGTCGCTCGAACGGACCGGCGGCAACAAGGGAAAAGCGGCGCGGCTGCTGAATCTCAAACGCACGACGCTCGTCGAAAAGCTGAAGCGTCTGTCCCCTCAGGACTGAGCCTATGCCGCCACGATTCGCTTACTGGACCATTCTGATCGACGGCAAGCCGACGGCGTTTCGCGCCCGCGATCCGCAGGAACTGCAGCCAACCATCACGCAACTGAAGCGCACCAATCAGGATGTCGCGATGAAGTGGTTCGCGCGCGGCAAGCTGTGGGAGTCGCCGGAGGCGGAACGCGCGGCCGAACGGCGTCCGGCTTTCACCGGCGAGAAGCGCGGCGCGGACTGGCGGCCCGGCGGCGCGCACAAAGATCCGCGCGATCGCTTCAAAAAGAAACACCGTCCCGAACGCGCGTGGTCGCCTGGCGATCAGCCGGTGCGGAACGATCGGCCGTGGAGTGCCAAACCACCAGGACCGCGGAAACCATGGAACGCGAAACCCGGTGGCGGACCACACAAACCATGGGGGTCGAAGCCATCGGGCCCGCGCAAGCCGTGGACACAGAGCGCGCGCGGCGAGGGAAAGCCGTGGAGCCCGAAGCCGCCAGGCGAGAGAAAGCCGTGGAGTCCGAAGCCACCGGGCGAGAGGAAACCGTGGAGTTCCAGACCGCCAGGCGAGAGAAAACCGTGGAGTTCGAAACCGCCGGGTGAAAGAAAACCGTGGAGCACGAAGCCGTCGGGCGAGAGGAAACCGTGGAGCCCGAAGCCGCCGGGCGAGAGAAAGCCGTGGAGTCCGAAGCCACCGGGCGATAAGAAACCGTGGAGTTCCAGGCCGCCGGGCGAGAGGAAGCCATGGAGCCCGAAACCAGCCGGCGAAAGGAAGCCGTGGAGCGCCCGGCCTTCCGGCGGCGGCAAACCCTGGAGCGGCGGTCAGGCGGGACCGCGAAAGCCGTGGGGTACGAAACCGTCCGGGCCACGCAAACCGTGGCGTGACCGTCCGGACGATCGCAAACGCCGCGACGACGATCCGGACAAGAAGAAATAGAAATCCGGCGTCAGGCGCTGGCTGATTCGCCGAGGCCGAGCAGCTTCTTCACGCGGGCCATCACGCCAGGCTCGTCTTTGTCGGGGCCGTCGAGTTGCGTGAGGATGTCCAGGCACTCGCTGACCGATTTCACGATGCCGATGCCGAGCCGTTGGGCAGCGGGCGGCAACTGTGTGGAATCGTCGCGCCGGACGAGAATCGCACGCGCGCGTTTCGAGTCCATCACCACGTCCAGACAGTTCTCCGGCCGATCGTCGATGACGACGTCGAGGCTGAGCGCGGAGGCGATGCGGCCTCGCGATCCCTGAACCACGAACACGCTTGGCAGCGCGAATCCCTTCGATTGGAGCCAGCGTTGTGTCTGCACCTGGGCGGTGGCGCCGGCGCTTTCAGGACGCTTCGTCAAGAAGATGATTTCCCATCGCCGCTCGACGGCGAGTGAGGCCAGCTTCTTGACGACGTCGGGTTCGATCTCTGCGAGTCCTTCCCAGAAGTTTTCGACCGTCTCGATGTGCCGCCATAACCGCCGCTCCTGTCGCGGCGTGATGTGGAGCCTGACCGGCGGCGCGTTGCTTTCCGGGCGGGAACCCACCGCATCGTCCTGTTCTACGTCCGGGGTGGTCGCCTCAGCGCTTTGCTCGAGCTGTCGCGCCACGCCTTTGCCAAACAGCGCTTCCGCTTCGCGGAGGAGTCCTGCGTCCATGTCCGCGAGGACACCGTCCATATCGCATCCAATCCGCAAGGACATTGTGTGGTTTCAGACGACGGCGTCGGGAAGACTCTTGGACGCGAAACTGTCGCTACAGACCATAGGTGACAGTGGTGCCGATCCTGAGGCCGCGGTACCGCCGAAAAGCGACGTCTGAGTCGCGCTGGCTGCGGTCGACATTAACCCCCACTCGAAGATCCCGGCCGAGGTGATAGCCGACGCCGGCGCCATACGTCCTCACGCGATCGACGCGATCCGCGATCGTCAACACGGCCCCGGCCCGATCCCGGTACGCAAGCGACTGGAAGCCGAGCCGTCCGGCGACGTCGACGGGCCCAAACAGCTGCTGCATGATGGAACCCTCGAAACCCGTCAGAAGATAGTACGGCTGAACGATGTCGAATGAATACTCGATATCGCGATTCGCCTTCACCGTGAACTTCGTCATCTCGGAAGCCGTGTACGACAGGTTCACGGCCGTCGTCAGGCCTCGATAATCCGCGAGACCCGCGGAGCTGGGACGAAAGTCGCGATAGCCGATGGTCAGACTGCCTTTGATGAGGGCGTACGGATCGAACGTCAGGGTGACGGCTCCGATGTTCGAATCGGAATCCCGCAGCGACGAGAAGTCGAACCGGTCCTCTATCCGCGATGCCGTGACCATCACCGACGTCAAGGGCGTCAGCTGGTGTCTGACGAAGAATCCGGCGGTGGTCGTCACGTGATTCAGCTCCGTGTGAAGGTTGGAAGTGAGAAAGACCGCGTCCTTGTCGAAATTGGTCCGCAGGCGTTCGGCGCGCACGCCAAAGAACGTCTTGCTCAGCGTGCGCATCTCCACGGATCCGTTGGCCCTGGTTTCAATCCGCAGCGACCGCGCGTCGATCTCGTAGCCAGGACGGTCCCGCACGTTCGCGTACGAGCCGCCGACGTCGAACGCCAACCGATTGAACGGCACCTTCCAGCCGATTCGGTAGGTGCTGTTCGCGGCGCGCTCGGTCGTGTACGTCTTGTACCAGACGAGCTCTTCCTTGACGGAGCCGTCGAGCCAGCTCGGACCCACGCGGAGCCACACGTCGGTGTTCGGCGTGGCCGTGAGCGTGAAATCTTGTTTGGGTGACGCGCTATCGGGTTCGTTGAACACGTTCTGATCGATCCCGAAGTTCGTCACGGAGACCGTGGGGTTCATCCACAGCGGGCCGATCCGGACGCGGACTTTCGCCGGATCCGGGCCGCCCTCTGGCGGCTGCGCCGAGGCCGGAACAGCCGCTCCAAAAGCGACGGCCACAACCGCCGCGAAGCAGATGGTGCGAGAGAACGAACACAGAGGATTCACGAGTACAGATATCGGCAGTTTCGTGCTGCCGCTCAAGCGGCTCACGAGTGTCCATTTTGATACAGGCCGGGCGGCCGAGGGCTATTGGCGGCGGTCGCGATGAACGCGAAGCGAACGCATCTTGCGATACAGATTGGTGCGCTGGATCCCCAGCGCTCTCGCGGCATCGCTGATGCGGCCATGATGCTGCTCGAGGATCGCGACGATGTAGTCACGTTCGAACCGGGCGCGCGCTTCCTTCAGTGTGCCGCCGTTGGCGAAGACAACCGACCCGGCGTCCAGCTTGACGTGCACCAGCACGTCGTCGAGCCCGATGCCGCGGCCACCCTGCAAGCCGACGACGATGTTCTTGATCAGCGCGCGCATTTCCGGCGCGTTGCCGCGCCAGGGAAGAGCCGAAATCAGCGACAGCGCCGGCCGCGACAACGTCTTCGGCGGCACGCCAAGCGATGCGCAGATCTGGCGCACGAAGCAGTTGACCAGCGCCGGGATGTCTTCCCGCCGGTTCCGAAGGGGCGGCATGTCGAGAGCGATGGCCGACACCCGCCGAAACAGGTCCTCGCGAACACGTCCGTCCTGCACTGACGCCTCGAACTCCGGCTCGACGCCGGCCATCGGACGCACGTCGAGGCCGATCGTTTCTCCGGTTTCGACGAGCCGCGCTTCGCGATCGCGCAGCACGCGGGCGAGCCGCGCCTGAACGCGGGTGGGAGCGTCAGCGAGGTTCTGGAGGTAGAGCGTGCCACCGTGGGCGTCGTACAAACGACTCTGACGGCTGACGCGCTCGAGACCTCCCGGACCATCCTTGCCGTTGTGCGGCGGGGCGGCACCGCCAAACAGTTCCGCGTCGAGCTGGTCGGTCTCGAAGGCCGCACAGTTGACCGCGACGAACGCGCCGTGGGCTCCAGTGCGCGCGCTGTGGATCGCACGCGCGGCGAGCTGGCGTCCGGTTCCGTCTTCGCCTCGGATCAGCACGCCGGCGCGCATCGTTGCGGCGCGCGTGATGACAGCGGAGACGGCACGCATGGCCTCCGAGTGGGCGTAGAGATCGTCGCCGCTGGCCGGAGCGTTCACTCCCCGATGGCGTGCGTCGACGCTCGACTCGCGTTCGATCGCGTTGGCGACGCGACGACCGCTGAGCGGGCGGGCAAAGACGTCGGCCATTCCGGCCAGCACGGCTTCGATCGTCAGATCCGGCCGCCGTGAATCGACCACGGCAAACAGCAGCGCGGACGCGCGTTGCGATCGGATGTCGCGCACGCTCTGCAGCGCCGCTGCGCCGCGAGAAAGGTCCAACAGGACCGGGATGTCACGGCGCTGTAGTTCGGCGAGCGCGTGTGGCACCGAATCGGCCCACACCACCGAGACGTCCGCGGCACCGAGCGCTTTTTCCGTCTCGAGCCGCTCCTGCGGGGGACAGCCGAGATATACGACGCTCTTCATGTGCTATCTCGGCGGCGCCGCGGCCGCGCCGCTGGCCAGGACAAAGTGACCATCGCCCTTCACGTCCACTTCGACGCGAGCGTTTCCGTCGGGCGCGTAGACCAGGCGGCGGTCGGGAACTCCCCGGTGCTGCGTATCGAAGGCGACGGACGACAGGCGCTCACCGTCGTAGGTTTCCCACTTGTCGATCTTTCCATCGCCGTCGGCGTCTTCCTCGGCTGACACGAGCTTGGTCCGCTGGTAGTGCTCGATGCGCGTGACTTTGCCGTCGCGTTGGGTCGAGATCTCGAGTCGCGCCACCGCACCGGCGGCGTCCGCGTAGGACCAGGCGTCTTCCTTGCCGTCCCCC